>Ga0163217_1018588_pt1 | contig 10482 bp, 13 predicted proteins | sample SynspAceP_FD_185933 | JGI IMG/M metagenome (GOLD analysis project Ga0163217, IMG submission 185933) | Saline lake microbial communities from Ace Lake in Antarctica - Synechococcus sp. Ace-P (PacBio error correction) | ecosystem: Environmental > Aquatic > Non-marine Saline and Alkaline > Saline ... | reverse complement strand
CCCAGGGGCTTTCGAACCACACCCCAGATGTGGGTCCGTTCTCCCAAAACTGCCAGCAGCCAACCACAGAACAGACGCCCGTGGGCGGGGTTGCCGGTCATGGACCAAGTCGACCCGAGGAGCGGCGAAATCTTGGCGGGCAACACGCGTTCTTTCACGCGCGAATCCTGGCTGGATGCCAGCCAAGGGGCGGACCTTGTCCGCGCTCCTCCTCCGCGCTCTTTCACAGCCAGACCCGGCGTTCCCGCCAGAGCCGTAGGATCCAACGTCTCGGCGACCCCTGTGGGGCATGGGCGCAGGGATCGCCCAGATGGCACCGTGGACTGTGTTGGGCAGTCGCATGGTGCCCCGTTCGAGGCTTATATGCGCGCGCGCGACGCCCGCGGGTCCGTTGGTGCCCCCCATCTGGTCGGGAGGGGGCGCGCAGACGACACAAAGCGTTGATGTCTCCGGACCCGGCCCCTAGCGCCAGATCGCTTTGTGGCCCCAGTCCGGGGTGCTGCCGGATCCAGATGGCGATCAACAGCAGATGGTCCGATCCAACCTCAAGCTCGGCAAGAAGGCGCGGAGATCACCGCTGGGCATCGCCCGCCCTGAACAATGCGGCTTGTTGTCGTCCCAACCCTTGCACAGAGCAGTCCCCGCGGACGAAAGGCTTCCGGCAAAGTGGTGCCCCGTCACAGGCAGCTCGCAATCGTTTGGCCTGCGCGCGGGTTCCAGTGCCGCGCGGTGTTGCCTGACACGACCGAGCGGCCCAGCGCGCGGATCACGGCTTGCTCAGTTCTGCCATATCTTGTTTGCCAGTGGCTCGTATGCGGCGCCGGGCTCAGTTCCAACACCTACATCTCCTACTTTTCGCTCCCGCGTTCGGCTGCACGGTGGCACTATGCGCGGCGGCGTTCTCACACGACAAAAGCGATCTCGCGATGCGGCTCGCCCGCCGCGATCTTCGCCGCAATCGTCGCACGTCGCCCGCGCCGGCCCACCAAGAGACCGCGTCCATGAGGTAACGAAGCTAGAGCGTGTGCGGACGGATCGCCTTGCTGCACCAAGACCTCACCCCGGACGCGCTGCAGACGCGTGGGTGGCCTTTCTGAGCGGCGAGCGCGTTTCGTCCGCACCAGTCAGCCGCTCTCAACAACTTACTGCTCGCAACACGGCTATACCAGTGCCAAGGTTTGGCCGAGAGAGCTCTCGCGCCTGGCCGCTGCGGAAACTGACAAACAATTCCCAAATTCGGCAGAACGCTCAGGTCCGCCGATCCTTTGCCCTTCTGTTTAAATGCGAGGTCACCCTAAGGCGTCCCAGGGCCTTGGCCAGGCCCGGTGACCGTTAAGGTCAGACGGGTTTTTCGCGGCCTATTCCGCAAAACATATTGGGGCAAGCTTTCGTCTGGATCACATCAGCTAGAGAAACAGCGGATCGCTGACTTTTTGGCGATATTTCTTGCTAGGAATGGCATGTTTTTTGTTGAAAAATTATCTCGTTTCACACAGCCTGCCGGGAAGTTAGGATATGCGCGGCCGATGTGAAAGTCCCAGTTTTTGGTCCGGCTGTTGTGGTCTCTTGCGTGCTCGCGTTTTGGGGCAGGGATTGGCGGTGGCGCATTTCTCACGCGCCTGTATACAAGCAGCTAATGAAGTGCAGCTATGCGGTGCGACCACTGTCTGGCGGCATAGCTCAGACACATTGCTTGAATACGTAGACCCTGATTCGTGGCGCATTATCTCGATGCGTCCAATGATCCAGCAATCGTAGCCGACGCGTCGCGTAGCCTGCGCTGAGCTTTGCAACTGACGCCACCGTCCTCCGAATGACACGTGTGCAAGTCGGTGCGGATTGGGGCGCTTTGGCACCGCGCTTCGTCGCCCATTCAGGACGCAACGGCCCAAAGGCGCCACGTTTGTTTCGCGCCGACCGAATTGGCATCCCATCGAGAACGCGGACGAGGCCGTTCGAGCGGCACCGCTTGGACGGCGCGTGGTCGGATGTTTGTGGCAATTCTCCAGCGCGGCGGGACCAGCTTTGCGACCCAAGCCCTTTGGAATTTTCGTTGACCCAGTGCGACCGCGCAGCCGAAGCGTGCTGACGGATGTGACACGGCCGCTGTTGAGGGGGCGCACCGGCCAAACCGCATGGGACAGGCCCGCGATGTCAGCGAGCGTCCTGATCGGAGTTGAGGCGCGTGCGCACATGTCGGGCCTCCACCCGCGCAGATTCACATTCCGGGATTTGTCGCGCCTGCGCCTGAACCCCAATTCCAACGCCACGACCAGACTATTGCGGCAGCACCCGTTGACGGGCGGCGAGGTCACGAGGTCAATCTGGTGGAAGGGCGACTTTTATTGCGCTTCTGGAACCAAATCAGCGATCGCACCGAATTCGAGATCCGAGGTCGGCGGTTTTGGCGACCACCACGACAGCACGATTCTGGGTGCAAAGTGACCAGACGGTGGCGCGCGGTTTGCCAATTTACGACGAGGCCTCGTTGCAGGTGGGCGAGGCGAGAATGCCTTAATGCTCGGCCAGAAACGAAGGCGCTGTTGGTTAACGCGACGGATCCACTCAAGTCACTGGCAGTGCTGGACGCGCGGCCTTGCTGGCTGCCCGAACAGGGCGAGACGTCTTTTGGCCGCACCGCACGGGCTGGAAATGGCATAGGCACCACGGATGCGGCGGGCTACTGGCTTTGAGGTCGGCAAGCGATCCGGCGTTCAACGAGATGCGAATTTCCGGAATGGCATTCGTGAGACCGCGTTTGAGCCGTGGGGCCTTGACCAAGGCCGCTACCACTGGTCGCATTGCAGCCCTCGACGGTTCGGCCTTCCGGCGAATGGAGCAAGCGCGCGATTTAGTTGATCTCCGACAGCACGCCCGCGTTTCTGGCCGTGCTCAGCCCCGGCTGAGGTGCGCGCTTTTGGCGTCCGCTGCGTTCAAGTGAACGGCGAGACCGGAACCTGAGGTTGCAATTGTGCCATCAACGCGTGGCCGTGATGCAAAGACGGGATTGGCGCTTTAGGTTGATGTTAACAAGCGGTTGAGGGGGCCAATGAGGTGCTTCCTGGAGCCGTCGATGCCGTGCAACCGGACCGAGCGGCGCTTGCCAGTTGTCTACCGGCCCTCGCCACAATTCTGTGATACGGCTTGCCGAGACTATGGCGCGCAACGCAGATTGGCGCGATCCTGACCCGCTCTCGACCCACCTTGCCTTCCGCGCCACACGGGATGCGTCCGATTGGCTAAGGCCTACGCGTCCACCGATGCGCATGGGCACGCCTGTGGTGCAGTCTGTGTGGAAGCTGGCGGCGTTTTTGGATTGCCGTGAACGCTTCCCGCCTCGAGGCCGCGCAGGACATATTTCTGGATATCTTGTCGCCTTTGGGCGCGGTTGAAGGGCAAGTGCAGTTTGCCGTCCTGCAAGACCGCAACGCCCCCTGCGATTGGGGTTTGAGACACCTCGCCGCAAGCAGCGCGCTCGTTGCCGTGGCCGTGGCAGGGAATTGTGCCCGACGCGACAGCCTGACGCTGGACGGCGTGATGTGGCGCTTTGACGCCACAGGGACGGTTCATCCACCGAGCTGGCCTTGGCCGCTGGCCCCAACCAGTTTTCAGCCTTGTAGCCGTAAGATATCGTCGGGCAACGGTGTTCGCGGTTGCGTTCAGGATTAACATCGTGCTTGACCGCGAAGCACCGCAAGTTCTCGCCGCCACCGTCCAGCGCGCTGCTGGCTGACCACCGGAGAATCGTGATCACCGGCAACGCCACCGATAATTGTCGGGCTGCGCCTGTTGCGCGGTTCGAGTGATCATTGGCGCGCGCACCGAGACCGGATTCCTGCGCATGTGATCCAGCCGCCAATGCCTGCCGTTTGCCGCCTTGCCGGACAGGCGGGTGACCTGCGACTAACAGTTTGTTGAGATCTCAGATTACGCGGCAAACACGACCCGCTTCCTCCCGCCTGCCTCGGCGGGGAGTGACCATAATGGACCGAACCCAGAAGGATCGCGCACATTGATGATTGGCCCGCACCCCACAACCGCTCTTGGCGCCTTGCTGTTGGCTTGGGCGCTGCCCGCCTTGCGATTGTTCGCAGCCCGCCTTCGCACAGCCACCGCCCCGAAGCGCTTAACGTCGTCTACGGACCGTTTGCGCCCCTGCCCGCGCGAAGGCGATGTGGACAGCTGGGAACCCTCTATATTCTCGCTGGCCCGCGGATGCGGACTTGGACGGCATTATCTGCTGCGTGTTTGGATCCTGAATACGGGCGGCGATAAACGGATCGAATCCAGGCCGCTTCTAATTCGGCCACGCATTACCCTTCTGGGGCGGCGAGGGCGCGTTTACCGCCAAACCCTCGCCCCTGTTGCAGGTCACCGATGGCGCAGGGCGCGTTGCCTTTTGACCGCACATTGCCAGATCCCCGAGCCGGGCGAGATGCTGTTGAAGCGCGTCTATCGCGATTGATTCCGTCCGAAGGATGCCCGTGGATTACCTTACTGAATTTGAAGCCGACCCAAAGGGGCGAGGTTGTCGGGACCGCCTCTATTTCCGCCTCGATGCGCGGGGATAGGTGGCACGATGGGCAACGTCTTCATCGCGACATTTAAGCCGCAACCCCAATGCCGCAGACCAGCCGCGGGCCTTGAGATCACCGCATACGACCCCACCATACGCGGCCCGGAATTTGGCGCACCTGTGCAGACGCTGCTGGACGCACCGAAGACGGCCAAGGTGACCGTGCAGACCTTTGACGGGGCCATGCGGCACGATTGCGATCCAGACCGATTACGAGACCTGGCCCGTGCGCACCTCGGGCCAAGATGATTGAGGCGGTCCAGACCGTCACGCTTGCCGATCCGCAGGGGCGATCACGTTTGGTCGATGGCTTGGAAAAGCCCAATGACATTTACGCTGAGGCGCTTTGACAGCGCGGGCAATGCGCTGCCCCTGCATATGCCGATCACCCGCGCCGAACCTCATCGACCGCCCGACGCCTGTGGCAACCGCCCAGCGCCGGTGTCGAACTGTGGTGTCCGTGGCAGTTTGACGGCAGTGCTTCAAACGCGCGGACGCTGACCTACCGCTGGGATTCGGCGACGTTATAAAGCAGCCAACAGCCCGTTATTGCCCATACTATGCCGGCCCGGTCGCTATGAGGCGATGCTGTCCATTCTCGATGCGCGCTCGGACACCCGCGCGGCCAACCGCCTGCGCTTGCCCGTTCCAGGTGCGCCGCCGCGCCCGTGCGATGCCCGGCGACGATATGCGTTGTGCCCCCGGCGAGGGGCGGTTGCCTTCTCGGGTGCGGGCCTCCCAAGCCAAGCGACGAGGGCGATGGCGGCCTACATCTGGAACTTTGGCGATGCAAACACTTGCCGCGGGCATGGATATCACCAAGGGGACACTACGACACCCCGGGCATTCACCGTCGCACGTTTTGCGTGAGGATGACAGCAAAACCATCCGTTGGCGATTTCGGGCCCTTGCGGACCCGCCCCAAGTCACTGTAAACGCGCGGCCCCTCGTGGCGAGGCTGGCACCGACCAGAACCTCATCGTGGGGGAACTGTCTCTTTCGATGGCAGCTCCACTATGATGTGGACGGGGACGTGGCTTTTTACAGCTGGGACATGGCGGGACGGCACGGATGCTGAGCGGGCGCGGCCATTGATCATGTCTTCGGCCGGGATCTGCCACCTTCACCGTGACCCTGACGACGATGGGACAGACACCGGTGTGGCCATAACACGGCCACCGATACGGCTTGTGGTTGTCGTCAATGCGCCGCCCCGAGCCTGCAATTTGCGAGCCTGCCGCGCCCGGTTTTGCGGTGGTTGGAGGTCACAAGCCTTGACCGCAGCGGGGGGCCCGGCTTTTTTTCTTTTTGTTTCTTCGGGGGGAATTTTTTTTTTTCCCCCCCCGACGGCGAGATCGTTCATTATATGTGGAGGTTCGGCGCATGGCGCGATGGCGAGGGGGCAGACGTGCAATACGCGTGGGACCCACGCCGGGGCCGTGAAGAACCGTGGCGCTGACGGTCACGAAATTCCGGCACACCGAGTGCGACCCAAAAGCACCAGATGGCCGTTTGTGGTTCAGTGCAGCCCCACGCAGATGCAGGCCCCCGACCAAGCGCTGACCCGCTGTCTGTGGGGCGCTTTGATTGGCGGCGCTCAGCCGAGTCCAGATGCCACGATTGCGAGCTATCAGGTGGGAGTTCGGCTGATGGCACTGTGGCCACCGGACCGCAGGTCAGGCCACGCCACCCGCGCACCGGGCGAATACGAGGTACCCTCAGTTGTGCGCGACGATTCCCGGGGCGCACCGCTGAACCAAGCGCGCGATACGATGTTTGTGACCATCAACGCCCGTGCCTCTTGGCCGATGCGGGGCCCGATATCATCGTGACGCCCGATCAGCCCTTTTCGCACTGAGATGGCAGGCTTTTCGTCGATCCCGATGGCAGCATTGCCGAGATGCTCTGGAGCTGCCAAATGGCGAAATGCTGTGCGGGCCAGTCGTCGAACGCGTTTTGCGGAGGCGGCTTACCGCATCGCGCTGGAAGTGCGCGACGATTTCACAGGCGGCTCTGCTTCGGTATGACGAGGTTGTTGGTGCGCTGTGAACCGCCGCCTGTTGAGTGATCGGACACTGATTTATTGGTGGAGCTGGGCGTGCGTCGTGATCTTCTCATGGTGCCAATGCCCCTATGGATCTGGCACGGCAACCATTCGACAAGCTCGCTGGGGGACTTTTGGACGCCATTGGCCGAGGCCTGTGTTTGGCCAAGTGGTGGAGCGTGTCTTTGAGAGCCCCCGGCATCGTGACGGTCGCAAATTGGACCATCGCAGATAGCTAGCCGCGCTGAACGCGACGAGGTTGACCGACATCACGTGCGCGTGAAACCACGCCCCGGTGGCGGAGGCGGGCGCAGAGATCTTTCACTGAACCAGCTTTACGTCGATTTTACGGGCACTGCGTCCAGCTCGATGGCGACGGGCGACGCGCTTAATCCTATTACGTGGACTTCGGCGATGGCCAGCCCAGCGTTCAAGGGCCGCACCCCGGCGCCATGTCTTTCCCGGCTCGGGCGTTCCCGGTGACGCTGCGCATTGTGATGGCACCGGGCTTGCAATGGGCGGCCTCTGACGCGCTGGTCGCCCCCCACTGACGATTGATGCGCCCCCCCCCCCCCCCCCCCCCCCCCCCCCCCCCCCCCCCCCCCCCCCCCCCCCCCCCCCCCCCCCCCCCCCCCCCTTTGCGATGGCAGGCGGGCAACCGCGATGTATGCTCGGGCTCCGATCTTGTTTTGATGCGGAGTTGCGTCGCTTGACCCCGATGGCGGTTTGCTGCCGCATATTTGTGGGGTTTGGCGATGGCACCTCCTCGACCATCGTTGAACCAACAAGACCTATGAGCAGGCCGCGGAACCTACCCGGTGACGCTGACGGTTGCGCGACGATAAGCGGCTGCGCCCTTGGGATTGATAGCGACCGGATTGCAGGCCTTGTGCGGGAAGCCCGAATTGCGGATGCAGGCGTGGATATGTCGTGCGCACCAACCAGAATGTTGCGCTTTGATTGGCAGTGGCTCGACCGAGCAGACGGCGCGGTCAACGCGTTTAACTGGACTTCGGGGACGGTGTTTTTGAAGCGGGTCGGGCGCAGACGCCGCGGCACGCGATTTGAAGAGCCGGAAACCTTATGTTCGTCACCTTTGACGATCACAGCGATGCGCAAGGCCAGTTGCAGCCCGATCGACAGCGATCAGATGACAATTGTGGTCGAGGCAGCCCCGGTGCTTGCGGTGATTGCCGACGACAATCATGGCACGGGATCAGAGAGGGCATGCAGAACAGCTTTGAAAGGCCCACGCTGTGGAAGGGGATTCCGAGGGCGCAACCCTCGCATGGACCTTTCTCGGGATGGCACCAGTTTTGAGGGCGCGTCCGTGAGACCCACGCCTTTGCCGAGCCGGGTGAGTATATCGTGTCGGTTGCCGCAAACCTGTGACGGGGCGCGGCTCGGGCGGCAACTTTGACGACCGAGCGGCGTATCATTGTGAACGGCGCCAACCCAAGTGCAGCGGTTTGAGGGGCCTGAAGAGAAGGTGGCGGCAGGCGACTGTCCTGTGATCAGCTGTGAGCCTCGGGCCTCGGCTGATCCTCCAGGATGGGCGCGCTGACGCCCTATATGTTGGGACTTCGGCGACGGCAACACCGGCACGGGCCTGACCGCGACGCATATCTATATTGAGGATGGCAGCTACCGCCGTGTCCCTGACGTGACGGGATGAGGCAGGCGGTGGAGGAACTCCAGCGCCACCTTGATGCGGGCGATCATGGTCAACCCGGGCCCCTGTGTTGCAGTCTTGTCAACACAGGCGCGCTTTTGCATTGGGCTGCGACAAGTTTGGACCTCCGGCTTGCGACACGGGTCGCCGGCAAGCTGGGACTTCGGCGATTTTGGCACCACGGCAGCGGGTCCGAGGTCAGCCATACCGTTCTGAGGGCGGCAGGGCTATTCCCGGTCTCGCTCAGCCTGATGATGGCAAGGGGTTCTTGCCCAACAGCCAGCGCATCGAGGAGATCTATTGCCCGCTCAACAGCGCGCCCGTCGGCCGCGCTGGCCGGACCGCATCGTTGATTCCGGGGGCCGAGGTTGTGTTTGACGCAGGCGCATCCGGCGATATCGACGGGGGTGATCACCGGACTAACCTGGACTTCCAGCGGACGGGGTTGTGGCCCAAGGCGCGCGCATTCACGGCGGTGTGTCGACGCGTCCGGTCCGGTCGATGTGACCGCTGGTTGTGACCGACGAAGCGGGGCTGCGGCTTTGCGCTGTGGGTCAAGACAGCGCGCAATCCTCGTCAATGGCGCACCATCCGTGGATTGCAGGGCCAGACCGGTCCGTTGCCCGTGGGGGCCGCGCATGATACGTGATGTTCGACGCGATCCGCCGCGCAGTGGATCCGGACCGGCCAAGGCGTGACGCTTGTGGTGGGACTTCGGGGACGGCGCCAGTGCGTCGGGTGCTCAAGATCAGCCACCGCTACGGTGCGCCCGGGGGTCCTATACCGTGACCTGACCGGCGGCGATGCGACGGGTCTGGCGTCCGGGGTGACCACGGAACGGCGACGGATTACGGCTGAGGGCGCTAGGGGCGTTTCGTTATAAGGCAAAATTGGGGGCGCTGCGGTGCCTCAATCGTTCAAAGAAGAGTTAACCCGCCCTAATATTGTTTTTAGGCGTATGTATCTTTGACAAACCCAAAGCCTTGCGCGACCAGTGATTGACCGATTGATCAAAAACAGCCCGCGCACTAGGCTTCGCCCCCATTGCGGTTTTCCCCTTCGCGCAAATTCTTGCGATTTGCGACCCTCTTTGGCGTTGGTGGCCATTGGGGGGCTGGTCGGCTCAACCTGATCCAGATCGCGCGCGACGAGCTGAAAAGTGCGGCCCAAACGAGGAAACTGACCACCGTTGCCGACCACTTTGCCCCCGCGATATCGATGACACCATTCCTCGGGCTTTACTACCTCGCGCCGCTTCTTGGTGATCCGCAACGGCCGTCGACAAGCCCGATCTGGCGTGCCGCAGGAAAATATCGTTGCTGACGCTGGGCATCTCGGAAAATGCCGATGTGGAAAGGCGTTGCAACTGGACCCATTCGCAGGCTCGGACCTGGCCGGTTTGCTGATCACGGATCAAGACTCGTCGCGCGGCTGGCCGCCGCTGGCATCGCCGATCCGGAATTGCGGCTTGCGCACAGGGGCGGGCCGAGTGCAGACAATCGCGCGCGAAGGGCCGCTTTGGCGAGCGTGTGATCACGCAGATGCCCGGCACAATGACTTGGTTCGGCACCATTGCCGCTTCCGCTGACACCACCGCTGTTCAGGCCGTCCGGTGATCTTGTCGGCGCGCGTGGGACATGACCACGATCCTGACCTTGCGGCGCGCGCAACCCGTTCCAAGGCGCGGCGAGATTCAATTCTCGGGTGAATGTCGGCAGGCGGACGCGGCAGCTGGGTTGAGGGCAATCCGAAACCTGTCGGCCGGACCAAGCGTCGCCCAAGGGCCAGGCCGCTTTGATCGAGGCAATGCCCGCCGCGCTTGGCCTTGCGTCCCTATACCCGCGCCGATGGCACCGCGATGCTGGAGTTGGCTTTATGGCGTTTCCGTCCAGTACCCGGGGCCGTTTGTGACCGAGCTGAGCGAGGGGGAAGCGCCTATGCCGTCGTCGGAACCAGGATTTGGACCGGCGCACCATCGCCTGTGTTGCGGGCCTCGGCTTTGTGGGTTGCGGCCATCGGCGCGCTTTTGATTCTTCGGGCCAAGGGCTGACCTAACCGAATCTTGCGGATCGGGGGCGGCGGCGAAAGTTCTTGTTGGGGCAGCGGCGGGATTTTCTTCGGCCCGGCGTGAAGGTCGGCAAGCGAATGCGCGACGGAGATCGGGCGATCTGGACAACCGCGGTTCAACCG
>Ga0163217_1074980_pt1 | contig 10483 bp, 12 predicted proteins | sample SynspAceP_FD_185933 | JGI IMG/M metagenome (GOLD analysis project Ga0163217, IMG submission 185933) | Saline lake microbial communities from Ace Lake in Antarctica - Synechococcus sp. Ace-P (PacBio error correction) | ecosystem: Environmental > Aquatic > Non-marine Saline and Alkaline > Saline ... | reverse complement strand
CAATGCACAGATGGGTTGCATGCCATGGAATTCTGGGGGTTCGAGGGGGATAGGCCAGCCGAAATATCTGTTACCGCGCCAGTCGGGTATTGGTTTGGCGTTGGATGCAGGCAGTTATTGCGGCGCCGCGAATCGGCCAGATCTTTGTTTTGGGCCCGCCCATGCGCCGCAGGAATGACTGGCTGCGGACTCACGTCTGGTCGATGCTAGCGGGAACTGACCGAACGAGGCAAGCGGCTGCGCGCTGGCCGCGATCTGACAGCGCGCTGTGAGCGACTAGACATGGTGATTCAATCGGGGGCTTTGCTGCACGGGACAGGGCAAGCAGCGGAAAAATCCCTGACGCCAGTCACCCTTGCCGGTTCAGCCACAGCTTCTGAGATCAACGCGGCTATACCTATTTTAATGGCCAAGGCTTGCTTGCCAGGTTGTTGCCGCGCAAACAATCGCTGCTCGGTATTTGCGGTCGCTGTCAGCCCGGGTCGGCTCACGATTTTTGGCGACAATCGCTGGGCGGTTGGTACCGGCGTACCCGGGCCAGCAAGGCGGCGCAGAATTATGCTGATGCGCACCTTTGCCGTTGAGTGGACAAAGGCCTTCAATCGGAATGGGAATCTGTCTGCTGCTGACCCTGGGCACTACCGATTACCGGAACTGTCGCGGACCCTTTTCAGGCCAATGTGTCGAGAGGGCAGCTGTTCCACTTGTCCGACTATGTTTGCCGAGCGGGCTGATGGTTTAGTGATTGCCGAGCGCGTCCGGAGGATTACGGGCAGTTTTTTGCCTGGGATGGCAGACGATCCCCTGGTAAGCAGGCAGAGCTTAGGCGATTTGTTCCGCTGCGCTCGAGGGCTTCAAGCTCCTCGTGCCCTTCAAGCCAGCGCTCTTCCAAACTGTGGTCAATCAACTGCTTGCTCGCGGCCTGGACGGGCAGGCAGCGCCTTGAGCTTGTTTCCTTGTTTCCTGGCTGTAGATGTCGCTCAATCGGCCCGACGCGCTTTCAATCTCGGCCGTTCACATTGGGCTTTGCCCGGTCCTTTTCAGCTTTGTCGATGGCCTTTTTAGCGGTGCAGTCGGGCAGGCGTTGCTCTGCGCCAGCGCCGTGCGGGTCTTGCGTCGTACGCGCTTCAGCTCGGCACTGCGATCACCGGCGTTGGCGGCCTTGGGCTTCTTCTGCTGTTGCTGCGGAAGCGCGCAGCAGCGCGTATAGGTGTCCAAGATGTCTTCGTTTAGGTTTTCGCCTGCCATCAGCCACAGCCAGGTTGTTCGTGGTGTCGCGGATCAGTTGCGCAGGGTCGTGGACCACCAACGCTGGCGCCTTCACTGCTGCAGCACAGCGTCAACGCCGTGGCGCATTTTCCCATAATCCAGGTGGTTGGTCGGCTCAATTGCCAGGCAGCAACAGGTGGGCTATTTGCCAGGCGATCAAGGCAGTGCCAAGCGGGCTTTTTCACCGCGGAGAAAGTTCAGCAACTGGTTCTTCAGCGCGCGGCGCCGTTGGACAGTCCGAAGGCCGCAAGACAGTTTGCGCGCGGCCTGTTCGCGTTCCTGCGGTTGCCGATGCGGGCCAGATGCAGCAAATGGCTGCCTTGGGGGTCCAGGCTATCAAGCTGGTGCTGGGCGCAAATAAGCGAATGGCAGATGCTCACGGTTTTCAAATTCGCCAGCCTGCCAACGCCGGCTGCCGGCCGAGGGTCTGATTCAGCTGGATTTGCCGGCGCCATTTGGCCAGGCACCAATACGTGCACGGGCACCAGTTGCAGTTTGACCTGCTCCAGGATCGCCTGGTCGCCGTAGCAAGCTGGACCTGATTGCAGGGGTCGATTTAGGGGGCTGGACTGAGCTGTCGGCTTCGCGGAAGCTGAACGAAATGGCGAGTCCGATATGCGCCGGGCGATATTCTCCGCATCGGCTCAAGCGCTTTTCAGCCGGCTTTGTGCCTGCTCTGGCCTTGCTTCGCCGGGGCACGGGAACGGGCGACTGTACTTCTGCATGTGCTCGCGTGCGCCGCTGGGCTTTTCAAAAACGCTGCCTGCTGCTGCCCCAGGCGCTTGGCGGCGCGGCGTTTCGACTCGAACTGGGTATAGCCACGCGTACAGCTGCAGTTGCGAGCTTCAACATGCACGTATGCTCAACACGGATCAAGAAAAAAATCCCGGTCGTGGGGGAGTCAGCAGTAACGGCCCTGGTAGGCATCTGAGCAATCCTCCGCAGAGAATCGCATCCAGATCCAGGTGGTTGGTCGGCTTCGTCGCAGCAGATAGTCGATGGCAATCAGCGGGCCTGGGCCGATTTCAGACGCATCCGCACACCACGGAAAAAATCCCCGACCTTGGCTTCGCATGCTTTCGCACTGATTCCCAAACCGAGCGGAGCAATGTGCGCGCCCGGCTGTTTCTGCGCTGAAGCGTCGTGGGAGCCCTCCAGTTCATGGCATAGAGCGTTGCCCAGTTTCTGCTGCGGAGGTGCCTGAGCCTCGGCTTCGAGCGCAGGCGTTCTTGGAATTGTCACGCAGAACGCGCGTCGCCACGAGCACGGTAATCCACGGCCAACCGGTCGAGGTTTATATCTTCTGCTGCGATGTGCGAGATGCGCCAGTTCAGGCGGGCAGGCTTGCAGTCGCCGCGTCAGGGCTGACGCTCCACGCCGGTAACATGGCGAAACAGGCTGATTTGCCCCGACCAATTAGTGCGAGCAGCCGGCCTTCTGGCCAGGGTGCAGGGTAAGGTTCAGCCCCATCTCGCAACCGCAGAGGGGCCTACAGTTGGAAGTGTCAGGGATTCGATCCTCTGGATCACTGGGCGAGTATATCATGCGCAGACGCTACTGTGCTCGGTGATTCCGCCTCAGGTTAAGCTGCTATGTTGAACACGCCCCGTTGATCTGGTAGACATGTGACACCGCCTGTACCGCCAGCGGGTGTCAATCGCTGCTGTTGCTCACGTTTACAGGACGAGTACGGGTGGATGTGCTCCTTGTTGACGCCTGCTGGGCTGGCCAGCCTGGGCAGCCGTCCGAGGGCACGGATTGGGCGGGGATCTGCGCCGAGCAGGGCATGTATGCTCACATCGGGTGATATGCGTGCGCGCAGCACGCGAGCGGTGGCGAGCATGACCGGGATACGAGCTATACGTCATGATCAAGGCCTGTGAAAAGGCCGCTGAATGGCGGAGTTTGGAGGCGCCTGGGTGAGTTCTGTGGTGAAAACATGGGTGATCAATACGGGGCATGAACGCTGATCTGCATTTTTGCAGGCAGTTGTGAGCGCAAGGGGTTGAAGCCGGCGGCCGCGCTGGCGGTATTATCTGGCGGATGTTGGCCGGGCTGGCTGCCGCCGCGCGTTGGCGAAAACCGACTAGGCGCTAGGCTGTTCAGCCGGCTTGCGTTGCGGAGGGCTGCCGCCGGCTGGGTGCTTTGAAGCGCGGCGCAGAGTGGTTGGCGCGCTTTTCGATGGCCTGGCCGGCCTGACTTCAATGCGTTCCAGGCTTTTGCCGAATTGCGCAGTGTCTGGCGAATGTCGTCTGCACATTGGCGAGTGTAGAAGCTCGGCAGCCTTGCGCGCTGCCTGCAGTTCTTCCATCGCCTGTTGCAGCGTAGTCAATTTTTGTCTGGGTCTGTTTCCAGCGACTTGGCGTTCATTGCCGCTGCTTGACCTTGGCCGGCGAGTTTTTCCTCGGCTCGGCGAGCTTTTCGCTGCAATTTGGTCGAGTTGTGTTGCCGATTGAGTTTTTCAGCGCCTTGCGGGCGTCATTTTCCGCTTGTTGCAGGCTTTCACCAGATGGTCCGTTGAGGGTGCGAGGTCAAGGTTGCATGCAGATGCAATGGGGTGGTTGACTTGAGGGGCCTGCTTTTGGCAACTTTTGGTGTCTTTCACGACCGCGCTCCGGTTTCATTACAAGGTTACTTGAGGCTTATCTTTATGCGCAGGTGTGCAAACACTTCAATCAGGGCCATCTTCCAGCTCGAATCGCTCATGGCAATAGCCTCGCAAGATGGCGCAGGGCGAGCTTGCATCCAGAACTCATTCTTGCGCCAGCGCGGGCTCGCCGTATCGTCATTGAAACTGCACCGCGTTTGCGTGATGGTTCAATGCGGTGGATAAGAGCTGTTGGCCAGGGCGATGCCGCGGTCGTTGATTCTTCGGCTTCGCGGATCAGTTGTTCATAGACTTCGAAGTGGGCCGGCAGACATGTAAATCGACCAGCACATCGCAAAGGATTCAAGAGCTGTATCAGGCTTAGGGACAGGTGCGGTGCGGTCACGCAGGTGCGGTGTATTCAACACCAGTTGCTGCGCTCGGCGAAGCATCGGTCGATCAGTATTATGTACGCCGCCCAACGTTCCTTGAGCTGTAGTGCCAACTGTCCAGCATTGATCCAACCTCTGCGTTTTTTAGCAATTTGGGCAGGGGCGGCCTTGCCTTTCGGGCCCAGGCCTGTTCTCGTGGACGACAGCATAGGCCAGGCTCAGAGGGCAGTGCATCAAGGCTTATAGAAAGTTCAGGCGTGACCTGGCCAAGTTCGTGCGCCAATTTGACATGCTTGGCGCGGTTAGGAATCACGCGTCGTCGATCAGATAATCAGTTCATCTGAGCGACCAGCCAGGGTCCTTGTCATCCACTTTCAGGTCGCAGGGTGTGATTTCCAGTGGAAGGCGTGCCAGCCACTACGCCGACCGCTTCGCCCTTCGACCGTCATTCGGGCGGTACCCCGCAGTGCCGTCGGGCTGCTTGACCAGGTCACACGCGGCGCTTCCAGGTGCCATCGGAATAGGATAAGTTGCTCGTCAGCACGCGGTATCGGCCATCCCAGGGGTGCCGGTCATCTGACGTGGAACCGACGCCGCCACTTCGCCGTTTGCGGCTTCTGAAAACCATTTACCCCAGGCTTCCAGATCGCGTTGAGTTTATCTGCAGCGCAGTGCCGGCTTTTCGTTGGCGTAATCATTTCAACCTTGGGGCGGCACAGGCGGCAAGCGTAAGGGTACAGGGCCCAGTTAACAGTCTTGAGGAAAAGGCGCATGGTGGTTCTCCTTGATTAGTCGGTACTGCGCAAGAGCTGCAGAGCCCGAACATGGGTCAGGCCAATAAAGCAGCAGCTGCCCTCGGGCGATGCTCAGCCCCTGAATTGTCCAGTCGACCTTGGCGCAATTCGGCGGTGCCGCTGACAGCAGGCTGGAGCATGCCTGCATCGGCAGCACGTCGATCATGGTTAATTTCCAGGCTTGGCAGGCAAGAGGGCAGTTGGTCTGCGGGTTTGGTGCTGAAAGCCACACCTCGGCGGCCAGCAACCGCACGCGCCCACTGCGGCCCAAACAGCGTCAGCACCAAATGCATAACCTAGCAGCAGTTCGCGTTTAGCGCGCCTGGCCAGGTAGCGGGGTTATGGATGACGCAATCAGGGCGACCAGCCGACCTGATCACCAGCACAACGCTGAATTGCATGCACAGCGGCGCATTGGGACTTCAAGGCCGAGTACAGGTGGCTCATATAGAGTGGCAATAGCGATCAATGTGCGCAGGAAAATCAGGGTGAGCAGGTAAAACGGTCGGGAAGCGTGCAGAGCCAATGGTGATTCCGTCTGAGCAGGTGGCAGCGAGATACGCTTAGAACATGGTGCACAGGGACTGACAAGCGGGCAGGAAAAGCGGTTGTAACAAGCGCAAGGTGCCCGGTCATGAATGGACCGGCAGGACCAATCAGGCGTTGCCTGCGGGCTCTTCGGGTGGCGGCGCGTGTTCGCGAGCATAGAGCGACGTCAACGATTGACTGGCGACAGCATCAGGCGGAGGGAAGCTGCCGCGTCAGAAACCAGATTTGTGCGATCGTTCGCGGGCATAGGGGGAACAGGATGTTTAGGCAGAAAGCGCCCAGGGTTGTGGGCCGCATGGCAGCCTCATCCAGGACCATTGATGGGCTGAAATACCGGCTGGCTGCAACTTCGGGCAAATAAAGCTTACGTAATCTTCACGCGTTTGGTCACGGTAGCGGGGCTCAGCACCACTTCGTGGATACCTTCTGCAAACTGGCTAGTGACGGGTGTTCAGATCCAGGTTGACCTTGCGGGTTCCATTTGGCCTGAATATCGAAGGCGCCTTGGGTGGACTCGAAGGAAGGTCCTTGACATAGATTGCGCTGCAGGCTGAAACTGAACCTGTGGCTGATTGCCCTGGGCGCCGTTTGCGGCCGTTTGGCTGCTGCGATTTCTCTGGTTTTTCTTCGGCGCATGGTCGAGGTCACTTAATAAATTTTTTTTTTTTTTGTGATCTTCGTTTAGGGTGATTTTTGCAAGCGTCTACTTTGGCCGAGCATTTTGGCAAGCTTGCCGGAGCGTTCCAGTGTCATCGTTCATCACAACGCCACCGTGTCGGTATCGCCAATTCCAGGGATCTTTGCGGTACGGACGTAGACTTCCGGCCTTGCCAGGCGCGGTTCATTTCAGGGAGCGCACCTTGGCTGGCCATTCTACCGATATTTCCTTTGTTAGTCGACACCTTGGCAGCCAGAGCTGCTTGGCGCGAATCGACCGGACAGTAGGTTGCTGCTGTAGATAGTTACATCTGGCCCAAGTTATTTCACCAGGCGGCAGCGCTGTCAGGCACGCAGCCGGCGATTACCGGCCAGGCGGTTGGACTTAGCTGTGCCGCCGCAGCTTTCAAAACCAGCTTTTGCGCAGGACCGGAATGCTTGGCCGTTGCCGCAGAACCAGCAGCAGCCCTTGTCTTTTGTGCTTTGTCAGGCTCGCTTCATGCGCTTGGTCAGCGCCTCGGATGGAATGTTCACGGAGTCGACGATATGCCCTGCGGGCGTCGTAATCCCTTATTCGAGCGGACGTCAACCACCACGGATTTTCCGGCCGGCTTTGGGGATCAGCGCTCGCGGTAGCCTGCTGGGTGGGATACGGGTTTTTGCACCCTTGCGGCCTTCGGTAATAAACCCAGCAGGCGTGCATGGACCACCCAAAGGCACGAGTGCCAGGGGCAGGTAAGTGGTTGCCGAGGAACTGGGCCATTTGGGCGAATAAAGTCTAAACCGCGTTGCATTGTGTGGATGCTTCCGGAGTCGATAAGTGCGCCCAGTATACACAGCCGGGGCGGCAGACGCAGAACCTTCGGGCGTAAAGCGGGTCGAAGAGGCACGATGGGACAGGCCACTGCCAGCCAAGTAAACTGTGGCCAGATTAGCCTGTCAGGCGCTGCAAGACCATGGCGCTCGTCACTAAGCAACCCTTCAAAATGGTGAGTTGAATCCGTTATAGACCGCAGCCGAAGCCCTGGTTCTGATGATTTCTGGATTGGCTTTGGCACAGTGATTTCGCTGATTCCCAATGCCTCATGGCGGCAGCATTAACCCCGCGGTGGGACGGTTATGGGGCCCAGCTCGCCCGTTACGCTTGGTGTCAGTTCGGGGAATGGTGTCGGGTCTTGGCCGGACGGGCAGTATGGGTACTTCGAAGTCAGGTCACATGAATCTGGGTGCCGGGGCCGATTGTCCTATCAGGACTTTTGACCGGGGCGTGACCAAAGCCATAGTAGATGGCGATTTTTCACTAACACCGAATATCTTGCCAAGGCGGTCGACAAGGCCGTTGCGGGCGGGGCCGCGCGTGCACGTCATGGGGCATGCTATCTCCCTCGGTGGGTCCACAAGGCATGGAAGAACTCTGGTAGGCCATGGTTTGATCTGCGGTGCGCGCGCGGGGCGAAGAGTTGCTGGTAGCATGCCGTTTCTACGACGGGCCGCGCACGCCACCAAGAGTGCTCAGGCCTTCATTGCAAAACTGCTGAAGATTGCCTATCAGCGCTCCTGGGCAGGGCACGCACGGCGAGCCTGATTGGGCCGTTTATTTTTGCGATGTGACCGCGATAATCGTGCTGGGACCGGGTACGAGCAGGCTTATAACGGTTCCTTATTGTTGAAAGCCAGGCCGCAGTTCACTTGCCGAGGCGGGGTGAAGTGCCTTGCTGGCTTGTTACGAGACGTTGAGCGAAAGCGACGAGTTCGTCAGGCGACCCGCGGGTCGGCGCTTTGCTGAGCCCGTGCAGAGATGGCGATGCGGTATTTTCATGAATTTCCGCGACCGATTCGCCGCTCGCGAGCTGCCCGCGCCTTTGTCCGAGCCCGCGGCTTCAGGCGGTTTTTGGGCCGTGCGCCGCCAGGTGCAGCTCGCTGGCTTCGCGTGATGCTGACCAGTATGCAGGCAGATATACCCGACCTGCGCCTATTCCGCCGGGATCGCTGGATAATGTGTTTGGCGCAGTACCTGGCCAAGCAGGGCAAGGACTCAGCGCGGGAATTGGCGAGACGAAAAGTATGCGCACGTGACCTTTCTTCTTCTCTGGGCGGGCCGGGAAACAGCCCTTTGCGCGTTAGGAGCGCCATTACTCATCCTTCGCCGCAGGTCGCTTACCTATGAGACCTTTGCAGCCGAGATGGGAGCGCGCCTGGAGTGACTGACCGCATGGTCGAGGCAATCGATCAACAACGCTATGGACGTGATCATCGTCACTATGCCAACGGTGACCCATTGCGGGCCATACCGGTGGACTTTGGACGCAGCGGTCAAGGCTGTCGAGTGCCTGGATGAGTGCATACGCCGGGTGACCGAGGGGCGGCGGCCGCGGGTGGGGTGGTGAAGTTCCTGCTTACCGCAGATCACTGGCAACGTCGAGCAATGTCCGACGACATACCGGTCAGGCACATACTGCCTGCAATTACCTGGCGAGCGGTGCCCTTCCTGTTACTCGGGGCCACGGCATATCAGCATGCTGGGGCTTGAGGGCGGTTTCGGTGTGGTGATGCTTGGCGCCGACATGTTGACGTTGCTGGGCTCCTGGTGATACAGTTCCCGGTGGAAATGTAGTGGCAGTGGCATCCTGTGTGTCGTCTGTTACATCCTGAGCCTCACCTCCATTCGGATATTACCGCGCATTGCCAGCGGACAGCCTGTAAACAAAGGGTTTTTCACCAGGCCAAGGCGGCTGGCCGCTTACCGCTTGTATTTCTCGTTTGGAGCAGTTGACTGTTACGGCGCTGGCGCGCAGGAAAATGAGTTTCGCGCGAAGCGCGGGCGAAAGCTCAATGCAGACCAAGCGGAAAATTGCGCAGCCAAGGGCGCTGCTGGATTTAACTTCAAGCAGGAAATGTCGGGTCTGGAGTCGGACCTGAAGAAGACGTGAGTAAGCGAGAGATTGGTGCGTTCTGCTCGCCCGTCGAAGAAGCTCGAGGCAATCGAAGAAAAAAGATAAAGGGAAGGGGAAACCGCCTGCTGGGATCTGCGGCTCGCTGCCGCGATTGGGAGGTGGTGCGTCTGAGTGAGCAGAGCAGCAAAGGATGATCGCACGGGCAGGGAGTGCAAATAGCCGTCCACATGACGCGGGCGGGCCAGGAGCATACCTGAAGCTGGTGCCCATAATTCAGGATTGACCCTGCGCGGTGGGTTCTTAGGTCGGCGCAGTCGCATTGCGCATGATTACGAGTAGAGTTGTCAGCCGCGCTGCGCCGTTGGGACCGAGATAAGCACGCTACACCGACACCCTGGGCAGGTTTTCAGTATGGCGGCGCAGCGCCAGTCGTGTGAGTTCGGAAGCAGCAGGCAGCGTTGCTGTGCTGAATCGCGAGCAGGTTGGCCGCAACCAGCAGGGTTGTTGCAGGCGCGCGACGGGCCTGCCAAGAGAGCCAGAGCGTTTGGGCTGGGGCGGCAAAGCCCGGCGCTCGCAGTCAGAGGCGAGAAGCTCAAGGGATACGGCGTCGAGGCCCGAGCGTGACCGGCGGGCTGGAGAAAGCCTGATGCAGAATCGCATTTTGACGAGGCCATATCGTCTAGCGGAAGTCCCACGCCGGCCGGCAAGCCTTGCCGTTTTCGCCCAAGGCAAGGGTTTTAGACTGCTGCCTTTTCGCGCTCGAGGGGTTAGGAGAAGGGCCGGAGTGGCAGGTGCGCTTCGGGTTAAGCCAGGGCCGTGGCCGGGACGATGCACGGCTGAAAGTGGACGACGCGTGTTGATTCGGTGCTTCCGAGCAGGCAGCCTTGTTCATTGCAGTGCACGGGCGGGCCCGCGTGGTCTTCGGCCGATTGTCTGCGCCAGGCTCAGGCCTGCTGGCGATCTGGAAATCCATGGACTGCGGGCTTATTCTCAGTTTGTATGGCACAACCAGAGTCTTTGCTTCAAGGGATGTGGGGCAGTTGGGGTGCGCCCGCGAGGTGATTTCCCACCGTCGGAGCTGGCGGGTTGAGTTGGCTTGGCCAGTCGCTTGTATTTTTTTTCCCCATCCGCATGTCAGGCCGCTCCCTTGATTCCGCGGAGGCTGTCTGGTCCTCCTGGTGTGTTAGTTTCTGTTTGGGGGTTGTCGGGGTTGAATGAATCAACCCCGGCGGTGTGTGGTTCAAAGGGAGCTAATTGGCCCCGCCTGCCCCGTCTTTAATTAAAGGCCCTTTGGAGGAGTTCGATGACTGCTGTGCTGATTATCCTTGTATCTCTCTTGTT
>Ga0163217_1116744_pt1 | contig 10484 bp, 12 predicted proteins | sample SynspAceP_FD_185933 | JGI IMG/M metagenome (GOLD analysis project Ga0163217, IMG submission 185933) | Saline lake microbial communities from Ace Lake in Antarctica - Synechococcus sp. Ace-P (PacBio error correction) | ecosystem: Environmental > Aquatic > Non-marine Saline and Alkaline > Saline ... | reverse complement strand
GCAAACCGAACTGACGGCGTGCCCGCTCCAGCACTTCCACCACGAACCGATCCGCACCACCAGCGGCTGGGCCAGCGCGGGCCAAAGCCAGGCGGAGCTCCTCAAGGCTCTCGGGCAGAAGACCCACGGCGCGCTGAGCAATCGTCCTGCTGCCAGAGCAGGGGCTCCACCACCACCAACGCAGCACCGGACCGCCCGCGACTGGCTGCAGCAGCGGTGTGATCGGCCACGCGCAGATCCCGTTTGAACCGACGACTGCACCGGCCCCTGGAGGCGACCCTTAAAACAGACCATCCCCTCGCTGCGAGGCCCAGGAAAACGAAGAAAAGGCCCAGGAATGATGGGGTGCTCGCCGCCTTGCAGAGAGAAGCCATGACCACGACCTGGCAAAGGCCCCGTCAAGATCGATGCGCTTGCCCGAAGTTTGCATGCTCGTGAAGGCAGAAGGATCCTTCTGCAGCGATGCCTGTGCCAAACGGCCACCCCAACGGCGAGCCCTTGCCACCTCGGCTGCGGCTGTGATGCAACGGTTGAGCCCTTCAAATCACGCTGGGCGTCATCCGTGATCGATACCCAATGCCGGATGACATGTAGGCCGTACTGTTGTACTTACAGCCAATGAAGGGATGAGGCTTCTAAATTTTCAGCTGAACAGTCGATTGCGTGGTGTGGGCGGGGCTGTGGGAATTCAGTGCATCGATGATGGCTGGCTTGGGCTCGTACATACGTACGCTGTAGTTCAGCCGTCCATGATCGGCAGGCCAGTTTTCGGTGCTGGCGGCAGCCACCAAAACGCACCGTGTAGAGCCATCGCTGGTCGGCTTTGCCAATCAGTTGTTGAGGCTGTGGCCATTCAGGTTATTTGTTCTGGAAATAGCCTTCGGCGTCTGATAAGCTCGATCGACAAAAACCTTCACCGGGACAATCCTTGACGTCAGGTTCGTACTTGCCTAAGGTTAGATTGGGCTCTATTATGTAGTATTGCGCGTCTTGTCTGGTAGTCCGCCCAGGCAGAAGCGCTGCCAATCAAGAGTGAACCGGATTCAACATCGGCTTTGGAGCCGAAGATGCCGGGTGTAGCGTTTCAAGCCCTTGGCCAGGTCGAGAATCGGTTCTGAGTGCGTTTTGCCTCATAACTGATCATGTCTTATATTGGCAAGACAAACACTTGATTGGAACTGGCATTGATCTTGATTTGGTTCTTGTAGCTGTGTGCTACGGCGAGATCAGCTTTGTTCGTGGAGTTTTGGCTAAAGTTTTTATCACCGCCAACGATTGGTGTATCAAACTAAGCTATCTGTCAACTTGTTACGAGCCGCCACCCGTAGTAGCATTGTTCACGTAGCCATTAGTTGTTGATGATCATCAACGACATGTAGCGTTGCCGGCATTCTGGCAAGGTGATAGTCGCACCCTCGGAGATGTTGATAAGCCCAAGGCTGTAAAGGGGTGTCGCGATTTCATCCGGAATTGCACGTGTCTGCTTGTCGATTGGGTGTCGGCGTGCGGTTGTGATGCAGCTGGTTAGATGCCGCCGACAATTTCAAAATGCCTGCAAACTCGAGGTCGCTTTGTGCTTCTTTGAAGTTATTCAAACGTGACTACGGATTCGGACGGTTCAACTCAGCTCTTTAAATCTTTGCATTGGCCTCCAACGAAAGGGAAGGCCAGTGCGCTTGATGAGTGCGATTGCGGCGTTGGAAAAGAAATTGTTTCTTTTTTGAAGACTCCTCGTTGGCAGATCGTTTGTATAGGAAATGGATGTCTTACTTCAGGCGAAACTCGATCTCGCTTGGGCGCCAGGTCTTGTTGTTAATCCATGGCTCAAGCGGGCCGTACATTCGCAGGATCGTGAACCAGCTTTTTACCCGGCAGCGCGCCTAGCCAGTTGCCCTCTTTGCCTACAGGCGGCTTTGCCCGAAATAGATGTCGAATGATGCCGTCTGCATTTTTTTGCATTGCCCTTCGTCCTGGCTCGACAGGTTGGGAAAGGTTTGGCTGGTCTGTGCAACATCGAGCGTGTCTGTTGTGTCATACAATGTGAGCCGCCCAGAAGTATTCACCGGGCACGGGGTTGGGCGGCAGGACGCCAGTCTGTAGGTCTTGGCGGCCATCCGAACGGGTCTTGTGCGGCATCAGAGTGCGCGAATGCGTTAGTCAGATTCCGCTCCAACACGGGAGGTTGCCAATGCGGCGTTACTCCGCCGGGGCGTTGAAAATAGAACCAACCCGCGCGGCGCAGACAGTCGACTGTGCCCTCGGAACACGAATGATGTGTTTTGTTTGCGTAGCGGGTGTCAGCTGCTCTCGGTTCCGGGATAGATAAGACGCCGCCGATGCGCGGGCTGATAGGTTGGGATTGGCGCGCCCGTGGCATTTCCGAGCGTACCGGCCTCGAGAGCAGCGGTTTCATGGCGCGCATCGGGCGCGAATGGCGCTTGTGCCCTTCTGACTCCAAGCCCGGTATTGAGGCGATAGCACCGCGTCCCCGGTGATCCGCCTCAATCGGCTCGCGCTGAATTGCATATTCGTTGAGGATTTAAAGTTACTGGCAGGTCGTTTGGAAAGGACCGTGTGTTGAAGGGAGCCTTGTCAGACATATGAGAAACTCAGTTGCTGCCGGCCTCAGCAGCAGTCCTTCAAGGTTTAGATCTTCAAGCCCGAAGTGATGTTCTCCACGGCTGGCTCCAGCCCCTTTGGGCATCGAGCCCGCGCAGAAACAGAAGTTTCTGTTCGTCTGCGGTTTCAGCAGGAAGTTAGCCGGCAAGGATCTTTTGCCGGTGTAGGCCGGGGCAGCACCAGATATTTTCCACCCCATGCCCTTTGTCGCCGGTCACGCCCATGTTGCAACAAGCGCGCCATGCATCGTTGAGAAAGCCGAGGCATGCCCGGTGTGGAATTTCGAATAACCGTCGGGGACCTATCCTGGCCAGATCAGTGCCGCATAGGGCATTACAGCGTCGAGGTGTTCGCCCGAACGACAGTTGTCTTAAATCAATCAGCTTCTCGAACAGGGCGATTTGTTCGGGGTTGTGGTCAGCACCCGCTTTGCGAGTCCGTCGAGGACGCTCTGGATCGATACACCGCCGACGGTTCCAAGTAGGACTGCAGCCGCGGCATCTGCGTGTCGAGGTTGTTCATAGAGCTTGCGTGGTGGCGTTTGTGGGGAACGCCGTCAAAGAAACTTCATTCACCAATCGAGTTTTGACCCGATCCGGGATTCGAAATTGATTTCCAGCTCAGACTTGCTGGACTTGGGCGGCGGCACTGTGTGACAACGGCAAGCATGAGCAGAGCTCCGTAAAGGCCATATTCATGAAACGTTCGATACATTAATCGACACTGTTCTGCCTCTTACGGATGAATCGGGTGGCGCTTTATACTAATCCCTTATTTGTCTCATATCATTGCGTTTTTATCACTACGAACCAATCGTTTGTGCTCAGTAGGCTTTCACAATGCCCGGTGGCTTCCAGGATGCCCTTGCAACGGCAAACAGATAGCGCATTGGTGGCAGGCTTTGGCAGTACTAGGGACGCCATGACCAGATAGGCCCGTGTCATCCGTGCCGGCAGCCAATTGCTTTTCCCTGGCCTTTCCCGGTGAATCCTTCTGGCATGTAGATGTGCGTGCACGGAGCCGTCACGTTCTTCTTTAACTGAGGGTACCATGGCGGGCGTGTTGAATTAAGTAAGCGGTGATCGGATTTGATCATTTCAAACTGTGACTTGCCGCTGCGTACATGGTCACCGACCAGAAACGCATTCACTGGCGGCAGCTGCGCCTGGGCGAAGGTGAGCGTGTAATTGTGCTGGCTGGTATCTAGGATCTTTCCGTTGAAAGCCACACGCCCCAAGGGATTACACGGCCTCGGCGGCATCGTTCCCGTAGATGGCCCGGCCTTTGCTGGCTGGTGGCAGCACGCATGACCCAGGGTTCCCGTCGTAGGCGCTCGGTCCCCAGGCAAGGAGCCGAGTTGCCAAACATTGGCCTCTGTTCATTGCCGGGAGGGCCAAAATAGGTGGAGACCTCTCGTCACCGGCCTTCAATCGCCTACTGCCATGGCCTGCTGGCGTTCCGGGACGCGCCTTGATGTCGAAGGCTTTGCCAGGCCGATACCGAACTGGGGCCAGCACTTGCCGCGGATGGCACTTGTTCTTCCTCAGCTTCCGGAAATGTATTTCAAGTGCAGCGTTCAGGTAAGCCCAGAAGTTGTCTTTGATTACCGGCGGTTCGTAGGTGGCAGCAGAAAATTGATCTTTGGCTTCGGCTGGTGGGCCGGTCTCACCGATAAAATTGCAGACGAGTGGCTTCAAGCCTTGTTACTGGGACTGGGATTTTCTCCACATGTGCATATCCGCCGGATTGATCAAGCTGGGTCGGGAATACTGCAGGCTGAATGGTGTCAGCGACTGAACATACCTTATCAATGCTGCAGGGCTTCTCGCCCTTCCAGCCTAGGACCACATCAATGTACTTTTCCGCCTTGCCGCCGGTTGGCACGGCTGCCCAGATAGCCGTAGTTGTAGGTGTTGGGCTGTCAGTAAGGGGCATTCACGAGTAATAGCGGTCCTTGACGGCCGTATGGAGAATCACCATGGGTTCGGCTCGAAGATCCGCCACACGAAAGGAACTTAAGCGATATCCTGATTGGCTGTAACGGGGACAAGCTGTATCCCTATAGCGTGACACCCGTGGGTGTTCCTTGATCTTGGTTGAAAGGCGCCTTGAAATGGCTACCAGCTTTTGTCGACGGCATTATCATACATTCACCGCATTAGTTCATCACCAAGCGGTAAAGCCGTAGATGAATCCCTCCTCGGCGATGGCCTTGAATTGCTGTTGGTCGTGGAGGCCATCTCCAGGCTATGGAGGAAGCAGCCGTCGGCTGGCGATTTTCCGGGGATTGTTTCGGTTGAAGGCCCAGCGCATGCTTGATCGCCACCCGGAAAGCAGTGCAAGCGAACAGACGCTCATCAAGGCAATTTGAAAGTGGTGTGAGAAAAAATATGCTCATAGGGATTTTCCTGATCAGGGCTTGATTGCAATGACTTGGATGGTTCTTGATCGAAGTGGCTTACAGGGCTTTTGCTTACATGTTCTTTTGCGTTGTAAAGTTATACACGGCATCTGTCCCCAAGTTTGAAAATTGCATGTGTGAGCTTGGGTTGAACGGTTGGATCTCTCTCTTCGTTCCTCCTGGATGAAGAGGTTTACGCTAGGTGATCTAGAGCTTTGATATGTGCTATTATCGGCGTTCCATCGGATCCGATCATTGGGTTTAGCAGGGGCCCCCAGGTTTTGTCGTAGGATGCACTTTTTTGCGAACAATTCTCCTGAGCCAAAGGCGATTGCCCTGGTTGTGCCACTGAATGAAGAACCGTCAGATTCGCTACCTGTCCATAGCCCGCTTGCATTTCAGTGTCTCTGGCCAGGATTAGGGCGAGCGATAGCCAACGGTGGCAATACACACCAATGCGACGATTCCGTTAGCAATACCCTCCTTTCGATGGCTTCCACCGTTGGGTGAGGTTTGAGGGGCTCAGGAGGTGGCTGGACGGGCATATTCCTTGGTTCGCGCGATATCCATCATCACGGGCGCAGACGGACTCGTTCGCCAGCTGGAATGGCCAGGTCTTGGCTGGAAACGTGGCCACATCGGCGAATTGAAACCCGCACCACCTGCATCACCACCATCAGGCGATGTTGGCCGAAGAAATTCAACCACTAGTTCAGACGTTCCTTTTCCATAGTTGGATCTGCTCGATTCGTTGGGACTTCTATGAACGTGATTTTAGCCGTTTGGTGCTGTTTGGTTCCTTACGTTCATTTCCTCCTCCACCAACTGGCCAGGGCCAGGCTTCACCAAGCACCGCGTGAACCACTGCCGAGATTAGGCACGGGTAGGGCTGTGAGTGGGTTGGCGCGAAACCCGCGATCGGGCCAGGCAACTACCGCCAGTTCCGGAATTCTTGCATCCCCACTTCGATGCTCAGGGTTCTACGCACCAAAATCGGCTTGCTGCTCGGCCGCGGGGATCAGCCAAACCCAGCAGAAGCCGCGCCATGCAGCAACAGCGCCCGCGAGGAATAACAGCGGGCCCTGCTCCAGCAAGGCCTGCCGTGGCTGCCACAATGCTGGCCACGATCAGAGCAATCGCAGCACTGCCAGTGGAGGCATCAACGTGTCCGATCCAACGGGCCAGCCGCGGGTGCGCGTTTGAGGCCAATGCCGGCGGCCAGGGCAGCAGCACCACCTGCAAACAGTCCAACAACAGCTTCCCAGCCGTCCACAGGCAACAGTACACGAGCCGGCCAGAAGCCCAGTGACGAGGGTGAGCACCACAAGCCAGGCAGGTGCTCGCCGTGGTCATCACCACCGACAGCGCCACATTCAGCCCGGCGCGATCAAGGTCACCACCGTTGCTGGCCGTTCCGCCTGGGCAGCACCCCACCAGATCAGCCCACGGCAGGGGCGGCCTCCAGCCCAGACCCCGGCCAGCGCTGCGGCACAGGGGCATTGCACGCTGATGAACTGGGCCGATCACGCCGAGAGCGACCGGCCGCGGACGGCGGAGCACGCCGGAAATCGCGGCTGCAGGCTCCAGGCCCATGCCGAAGCATGATCACCCCCAGGGGCCAGCACGATGGAGAGGCCCTTTGCAGCCAGCGTGTGAACAGGCCAGGGAACGCAGCGCCAGCAGGCAACCCCCAGCTAGGGTCCAAAGCAGGGAACAGCAGTTGTGAATCGCTCCAGCACCTGGACAAACCTTCTCGAAAGTAGACGGGAACCTACAGCGTCCAGCCCTGGCGCTCAGCGCTCCAACATCTGCCAGAGCTCCACTTCGACCCGAAGGGCCTGCTGCAGGCGGCCTCACAAAAATGCTCGTGATCCTCCACGCCCTGCCAGTCGTCCGAGTTGCAGAGGCTAGTGTGTGGTCCCACACGTTGTTCAGCTGACAAGTGCGGTGTTGAGGTCGCCAGGGTCGGAGTTGTCACCACCGTCCAAGACCTCACACACCATTGCATAGCCACCCTCTGGCCCGGACTGACACCCATCAGTCGGGAACGGCTCATCCGCCGGCATCTCGAGAAGGACGATGCCCACTCAAAGCCTTGCAGCAACAAGCCGGGGATCAGCCTGCTCGTACGGCCTATCTAAGTGGTCTCCAGGTTTTCGAGCAGGCGGGTAGCGGCACTGCGGATCGACGGAGTGTTCGCCGCAGCCAGCGGCGGACGCTCGATCCGCAGAACTCCAGCAGGCTGTCAGACCTTGCGGCACCAGCGCTGTCACGCTCCGCCGCATCGCCAGGGCTCTCTTGTGCGCCCCTCTCCACGTTGTCGGCTCTAATGAAAGGGCTGGGCCTGGCACGCCTGAAGAACCTGCCCCAACGTTCTTGTTCGTCGCACCAGGTGGGAGCGCCCCGGGGACATGATCCATGCTCGACCATCAAACAGCTGGCCCAGGTATTGAGCGGTCGGCCACCGCATCACCGGCGAACCGTCGTCAAGGGCTTCCTCCACGTGCCGGCTACGAGAAGGTACATTCGCGATCGACGACGCCACCGCCTGGCTTTACGTCGAGGTGCTCGCAGACGAGCAGAAGGCGACAACGTTGGCTTCCTTGGCCCGTTGCCGTCGGATGGTTTTCTGAAACAGGGGATCACTGTCGCCGGGATCCTCTCGGAACAACGGCCCCTCCTTATCCTCGGTGAACTGGCGAAAGCCTGTCTTGGCGTCTGGATTTGAAAAACCCAATCCCCACCAAGCCCTCACCGCAGACAACGCAAGGCCGAACGGTCTCAAAACCTTCTTGTTCGGAATGGGCTATTGTGATTCGCCTACCAAAAATCGTATGAACGGCAACGCTGGCTACCCCGCTATCTGGGGATTCTTATTAACGGCAGCAGGTGCCACCATGGCTCTCGGTGGCCTCCACTTCCTTCAAGGCAATGCCTCTCTTCGCGGCTGCCTGATCGCTGAATGACCTGGTGAGAAAGCACAGCTAGCTGATCGGCAGCTGCGCAGATTCTCGACGCGTGCGATAGCGCTGGTTTCGCCGCGTGTCGATCATCACGGCGCAACGGATCGCTCGCCAGTGACGGGCCAGGTCTTGGCTGGAAGCTGTGGCCACATTCGGGAAATTGATAAAACCGCACCACCTGCATCACCACCATCAGGCGATTGAGCGAAGAAATTTCACAGGATCACCAGCCACCGATCATTGGATCTTTGCCCACTGTTGGCCACTTGCTGTATAAGGCTAAGCGGTGCAGGAGAGACGGTAAGCTCAGCGATTCAGCACAATGTGATCAACAAGGGCTTCGCTTCCAGCGAAGACAACGCCTTTTGACTCCAGTCTTTCCCTCTTTCAGTCTTCCCCTGCTAACCATTATTTGTTTGTTGATCTTCGCAAACGCTGCGGGATCTTGGCCAGAAACTTCAAGCTTTGATTTTTTGTCGTCCGGTGATGTTAAGACGAATTCCAGGTTCCGCCAGGCATTAATCAGCTGCATTCGAAGACAGAACGGGTTCTCACTTCAACAAAAAACTGGGAGACAGCTTTTCCGCCAGCGCCTGCAGGCCTTGTTTGCCCACCACTACAACACGCCGCATGTCCGGCGATGGGTCGCGCACGAGTGCCATGTGGCGCCCCAGGGTGCGCCGAGCCGGCCCCAGCCATCGAACTCCCGCGCAGATCCAGGCCAGCAGCCTTGCGCCATCACATCCTGAGTTTCAGCGTCGAGGTTGGTTCCATCTGTTATAGGAACTGGTTTCGATCGTGCGATCAGCCGGACCTCGCACATCGCCGTTGCCGTCCAGGCGCATTGTGCCCAGTGATTCGTAACAACGGCGAGCATCCTCCAGTCTGCGTCGGCGAACCACCCGCAACCGGGCAGGCATGGCCAGGGCTGGAAAGGCGCCGCCGCCGTGCGCACCCAGGCCACATCGCTCACCAGTGCCAATCGCTCGAATCCATTCCCAGGTGCCGCAAGGCTTCACGGACCATCGGCCCAGGCGGCGCCCAGTCGTAACCCTCAAAGGACGGCCCCCAGCTGGGCCGATCAGCTTGAAGTGTCGTGCGCTCTAAGGGCACGATCAAGCGTGGTGTCAGCACGTGGTCATAATTGTCGTCTGTATCTGTCCCTGAAGGAAAAAACCGAGGGTGCCATCCGGTGCCCCGCTCATGCATTCGATCATGGGAATCTCCTTGGGAATGGCTCCTACCTGAACCGTAGCCATCCGAGGCCAGAAGCGCCAAAACATTCTGCTTGGCTGCCGGGGCCCTGATCCGTTTCAGCGCTCCAACATTGCCAAAAGCTTCCACTTCGCCCGAAGGTCTGCTTGGCAGGCGGCTGACGAATCGCCTCGTGATTTCCATGCACCTGCCAGTCAGTTCGAGTACGCAGGGCCAGCTGGTCGCCAGCTGCGCAGGTGCTCGGCGGCCTGGCGTAGCCTTGTAACCGCTTGGCTCGGCATCGACAGGGCGAAGGCACCATGGCCGCAACAGCAGCGTTGAGCGGCCAGCGGTAGGCGGCGCTGAGGGCGTTCGGCGGCCGGTCCGTAGATAGATCGAAGGTTCCCGTCCCACTCTTCCAGTGCGTGATCACGTAACGGGGCGGCGCGGGGGAGGGCGGGCCAGTTTCACAGGAACTGCAAGGCCAGCAGAGGGCAATCGGGTGCTCGCCACCACCTGGAAGGGCCCCGCCTCCTCAGCCTTCCCCATCCCGAGGTGCGAGCCGTTTGAGAGTGATCGCGGCAGGTTGTGTGATCGAACAGGGGTTGAAGAGGAAGGCGCTCCAGGCGCAAGTCCTGGGCTTTCGTTCGCTCGGCCAAGCGCTTTCGAGGACGGGCGTGCGGAGTTTCGTTCCAGTCGGGGGAATGCCAGCTGGCCGCGCCCTTTGGCAGCGCCATCGAGCACACCAGCGCTTGTTTCGCTCGGCCTGCGGTCAGGGGGGGCCCCCAAGGGGTGCTGGGCCCACATCGGCGGCGGTTTGCTGGGCCAGCTGAGCTTTGGCTGGCGTCGAAACTGGCCCAGGTAGGCGTCCACATCGCCGCGAGCATTCGGCGATCTGCAGCAGGGCGGGGTTGGCCATCGCGGGCGCCGCGTTCACTGCAGTGGGCGCTTCCAGCAGCCGCAGCCCCTGCTCGGCCCAGTGCGTCTTTCAGCGCCCGGGATCAGCCATCGAACTGGCCATAGCCGTTTGTCGCGAGCAAATCGACCACCTTTGCTCGCCAAGGCGTCTGGTTTTCAGCTTGGCGGCGGCTGTGCGATTGGCCCCAGCTCGGCCACCGCTTCTGGAATCACCCATCACGGCGCCGGTGCTGCGGAGCAGCGATTCCATCACGCCTATCACCAAGCTCCAGGAGCGCACCAGCAACGCGCAAGGCCTGGGGCCCGGATTCCGGCTCGGGCGATCGCTCCGGAAATGGCTGTTGGGCTTCCAGCTCGCAGATCAGAGCTTTGGCGTTTGCGGCGACCAC
>Ga0163217_1111135_pt1 | contig 10484 bp, 15 predicted proteins | sample SynspAceP_FD_185933 | JGI IMG/M metagenome (GOLD analysis project Ga0163217, IMG submission 185933) | Saline lake microbial communities from Ace Lake in Antarctica - Synechococcus sp. Ace-P (PacBio error correction) | ecosystem: Environmental > Aquatic > Non-marine Saline and Alkaline > Saline ... | reverse complement strand
TCGCGACCAACGCTCCACGCCCATTGATGGTTGATGAGCATATTCTCGAAAGATGCTCTTGTAACTGATTGTCCCGTGCCATTCCCTGCGGTTCTTTCCGAAACACCAGCGATCGCATGATTATCGTGCCGCTGTGCGGTCCCCAGGAGTTTACTGCGAGGCGGTGGTGTTCCCCTTCGAGTTGCTGAGCTCGACCGAAGGCTCCGCCTCGGCTCGGAAATGGAAAGCCTGGACCCAACTGCCTGGGCGGGCCTGAAGCTGCTGGAGACCGTAGCCGCCCTCCCGAACTTATGATCAGGAGGAAGGCGACAAACGCCCTGCTTGGAACATCGATCCCAAGCGCATCCAGCGCCCAACGGCATTCAACCTGCCGCCCGTACAAACTGAGTAGGCCAAGAGTCCAGTAGGCACCGCGCCCCGGGCCGGCAAGCCAGGGCTTTTACCCAAATTCGTAAAAATTAACAGGTCGTCCGATGAACAGCGCTGGCCGTCTGATCGCTTCTCTGGCAGCCTGCGCTGGCCGTAGCGCTCCTGTTCTGGCCTGGGCAGTGCTCGGCAACGGACAGCCGGGTGGTGCGCGCGATCGGTTTCGCTTCCCAGGCGGCAGGCAACGGCTGGCGCCCCGCAAACACGCGCCGGTTCGCACGCCATTGTAGCTATGGCCGCTCCTCGATTACCGTCGAAGCGGGGGCGGGTCACAGCCGTGGACATCGTATGACGGCGGCCGCAACGCCTGATCGAATGCTGTCGACCCTGAACTCGTATAACCGCGTCCAGCGCCCTGCGGGGTGTTGAACCTGCCCGGTGCTGGAGCCCGAGCTTGATCAACACCCTCAAACAACAAGGGAATCAGCTTCGACATTCCATCCCCCCCAAGAACAACCCTCCGGCTTTGCGGCCATCGCTTGGCAACCTGCTCTTCCACTGCGTTAGATCGGGTCCGTTGAATCTTTCTTGGCCCCGCCGCTCGCTCCTCAATGCCCGGCGGTGCCTCGGCCAGGCCATTGCAGTTCGGTAAAAACAAGGCCCGGGTTTTGCCATGGAGCACGAAACCGGCGACCGTCAAATTCGATGACGTCGCCGGCGTGGAAGAAGCCAAGGAAAAGACCTCGAAGAAAGTGGTCACCTTTTTGAAACAGTCCGAGCGCGTTCACCTCGGTAAGGAGCAAAAATAAATCCCCCCGTGGCCTTCTGTTGGTGGGGCCGCCAGGAAACCGGCAAGAAAGCTTTTGGCCAAGGGCAATCGCCGGCGAGGCCGGTTTCCCTTTCTTCTCGCTCTCAGGCTCTGAATTTCTGTTGAGATGTTCGTCGGAAGTCCGGCGCCAGCTAATCTATGCAGACGTTTCGCGACCTATTTCAAACGCGCCAAGGAGAACAGCCCCTGCCTGATCTTCATCGACGAAATCGATGGCGGTGACGGCAACGCGGTGCCGGCATCGTGGCGGCAACGATGAACGGGAACAGACCCTGAACCAACTGCTCACTGAAATGGATTGGCTTTGAAGGAATACCGGAAATCATCCATCAATCGCCGGGCCACCAACCGCCCCGATGTGCTCGAATTCGCGCTGCTGCGCCCCGGCGCCGTTTCGACCGCCAGGTGGTCCGTAGACGCTTCCCCGACAAATCAAGGGACGCCTGTCGCATCCTGAAGGTCCACTCCCGCCAACAAGAAGCTCGCTGAAGTTGTCTCGCTCGAAGCCACCTTCGCGCGGACGCACGCCAGGTCTTCACCGGAGTCCCGTGATCTCGCCAACCCTGCTCAATGAGGCAGGCCATCCTCCGGCCAGGCGCCGCAAGAAGCCACCACCCTGCGCAGATCGACGATGCGGGTCGATCGGGTATTGCCGGCATGGTAAGGCCAAAGCCCCTCACGATAGGATCCGCGAGGGTATAGTAAGCGCATGATCGCATCACGAGGTTGGCCATGCCCTGGTGGGCACCCCTGGTTCAAGCAACTGACCCCCGTCCAGAAAGTCACCCTGCTTCCGCGGCCAGGGCCCAGCGGCCTCAACCTGTTCTCCCCTGACGAGGACCCAGATGCTTTGTCAGCCGCTGCCCAGCCCCAGCCTGCAGTCCGCGGCATCATGGGAGCCCCTGCGGCGGCCGAGCTGCAGAAGCCGTGGTCGTCGGCCATGCGACGGTGACACTGGCGCCACGTACGGTGGACACTCCAGCAAGGTTGGCCGGCATGCCCCGCCAGATGGTCACCCGTTTCGGCCATGAGTGATCTCGGGCCGCTGTGTCCTTGGAAGGTGTGCAATCAGGAGGTTGTTCCCTGGGCCGCGACTTTCTGATGACCCGCGCCAGTGAACATCTCCTGAGGGTCGATCTCAAAAAGCGGATCGATGAGCAGAATCAGGCTGATTGTCGGACAGCTGCACGCGACAACCGTCCTCGTCTTGGTGGAAAGCAAACAGAGCCTGCATGGATCGCCTAGTCGAACTGTTGATCGGAGAAGAAACAAAAAAACACTCGATCGGGGTAAATGAACGCGCAGAGCATTGTTGCCGAATTCACCCTCACGCTGATTTCATCCCGAAGAAGCCGAGCGCTTCTCTCCCCTGCCCTTCAAGCATCGCTATGGCCAAGCCAGCAAAGGTGTGGTCGCTGTGGGTCGCGAAAGCCAAGGCTTCCGCTTTGCATTGGAATTCATTTTCTTAAAACCTATTGCTTCATCAAGCTCAGTATCTTGCAAACTAATGTGCGGATACATCGTCCTTATCCACCTGAGCAATACTTCACTCGCCAGATGAGCTCGTTTCAGCCAATTACCGCGCGATTGACGGACTCCAGAACGGGGTGGCCTTCCACCAGAATCGTTGAGATGTTTGCCGAAGCGGTGCGAGGCTGATTGTCGGACTCCAAAGTAATGGCAAGGTCAAGCCAAGACAATGCCTATTCAGAGCATCAGACAGCTCTGGAAAAGAACTCAAAAGGCAGCAAGGGCCAGCCCTTGATAGACAATAAACTCGGCAAGAAAAACAAGAACAAAAGTGAGAGCAAACTGGGACTGAACCCACCAAGCCTTGCTCGTTTTTAAAACAAAGTTTGAATCAATCCATCCAGATCAATTTTAAATCCCAGGACCGGCTAATAATCTGGATTAATTTAATCTTGCGAATGATACTCCCTAGATTGACACCAAGCCAGCCAAAGTTATAAGCATAATCCTGGTGTATTTCGATCCGTTCAACTGGACCTGGCCGGATCGCGGGCGACGCTTACAAATCACCTTAGTCGGATCAGCCGTAGGTCACCGGCCTCTTTTCCGGTGACATGAAGAAGTCACGGTCCGTGTCCTGCTCGATCCGTGGCAAGCGGTCTTGGCACGGTGCGCAGCTTGCCAGCTCCCGTTCAGCTTGTCTTTGAGGAAGAGAATTCTACCGGCGCTGAATGCGGAATGTCGCTGGCTTGGCGCGGGGGATACTTGGGCCACCCACCGAGGGCTGGTGAAATCATGATCCGGAGTTGGTGCAGGCTGCTGCGCTTGCCTGCCGGCCTGCCAGCATTGAGCAGAAAAGCCCCCATGCTGGCCGCCAATCCGACACAACAGTCTGGAACATCAGGCTTGATCTGCTGCATGCGTGTTCAAAAATACCCGCAGACCGTCGTAGACAGCATCCACCCGTCGTGAATTGACCGCAGAGGCTAGATGTCTTTGTCGGATCTTCGGGCTTCAAGAAACAAGCACTGGGCCACCACGGACCCGATTCGCTTGACTCCGACGGTGACGGGCCCCGGGGGCGGGGGCCCTCTTCCGAGGGAAAATTTGATCCGCTTCGAAGCAGAACGGGAATAGATATCAAAAGGGACGCGCTTCCGCCCCTGCCCGAAATCCTCAATCACGATTCAGGGATCATCGGCAAACCAACCATCCAACACAGTGTACTCGATGTCTTACCGAGGCCGATCGCCGACTCGGGGTGTGCCCGGCAGCGATGGTCCCAGATAATCATGGGAACCAAGTGTGGGTGCCAGATCTCACCGTCGCTGACAGCAAGCGCTCGCGCTTTTCATCAGGCCTTTCCCTATGGATTGCTCCCCTCTATCGGCGGCCTGGTGGATGAGCTGCTTGTCGAAGCTCCACCACCTGCCTCAACGCGCCGCCAGAAAGGGGTTTTGCCCGTTTGTATTGCGCTCTTCGCCACCGGGCCTAACCCAGGTGTCTCGACAGCTTCGCCTAAGGGGCTACCGCCCCGAATCGCCCAGCAAGAGCCACTCTGTTTGCTGGCTCTGTGGCGCCTCGGGTGGCCTTCGATTGCCGCCGAGTTCCGCCGAGAGCGGAGAGGCGGCCGTTCAAATGTGTCGGCAAGCACAGCCTGGAGGAGGTCCGCAGGCTGGCTCTCAGCGCCAGGCGAGGGAGCACTCTGAACCCCATCGCTGGGGTTCTCGAGCAGCGTCAAAACGCCCCCTGATTTCCACTACTCCCGCTGTTCGCCGTTGGCCTGGCTCAGGCCTTTGCTGCAACAAGCCCAAGGGGCAGGCAGCCTGGAGCCCCAAGCGCGTGCAGGCGTCGGCCCACGAGATCTCAGCGCCACGATGGGGCCTGCCTCAAAGAGCGCGTTGATAAGGAACCTCAAGCCTCTACGCCGGCAATCCGAAGAAGATTGGCCCAAGCCGTGAGTTGATGGCAGGGCAACCGTTGGCTGCTTGACTCGGCGTGCGACGCCAGCGCCAGGCTGAGGAAACTGACGGCGACGGCAAGAGGTCAGCGCCAACGGGCCACGTTGAGACCCTCTGCCACTCAGCAGCGGCGAAGGAGCCCGCCAGCGAAGCCAAGGTGAGACCAGCGCCAGCAGCGAACCTTGCCGCCCCAGCGCCAGCCGCTTGAGCCGTGAACGAGGCCGCAAGGAACCTCTATCTGCCGCGCTCCAGGATCTTCCGCCAGCTGTAGGGATCCCCACAACGCAGGACAAGGCCCTGCTTTCATGGTCCGCGGTTAGGTTTTTGTAGCGCTGAACAGTTCAAGCTGCTCGGCCTGCTATCAACGAGGTGGCAATCCCTGGGGAGCGTGAGCGGAGAGAGCGCTGCAGGGCGGGCCTTCAAGGATTTCAAGGCCACTCCAGGCGGGACAGGCGCCATCGGGACGGACTTAGACGCCCAGTGCCCTCAGAAAAAAAACAGCAGATTGGCCGCAGCTGTTCGCTGCCCGTCGCCAGCCGTGATCCATTCGCCAACCACCAACCACGGCTTCCGTCCTTGGCCGCTAGCCAGATCAGGGGCGGCAGCGGACCCGGCCTTCGGCGGGCGTTTCGGTTGCTTTGGTTAGTTCGCAGGCTTTGCGTTTGTTCTTCTGGCAGCGGTCTGGTCTGCTGGCTTGGCCTCACCAGGCAGCTCAGGTCAGGCCCTGGCCAGCAGGGCTTCCCTCACGGGAAGCAACCATTCATCCCAGGCGCTGCGGTCTGTGGCCGACAGAAGCTGGAGGCGCAGATCCAGAGAGGCCTGAAAACGGGCCGCTCGGCAGGGGCTTGATGATGCGTAACACAAACGGTCCCCGTACTCCTCGTTCGCAGCCAGCGCGCTCCAGAGAGCGACAGCGGGGCTGAGCCCGAGCGCTCGCTTTTCAACGGTATCGCGGATTTAATTGCCGGGGTCAACACGGTTCCTGAACCAGCAGGCAAGCCGTTCACCGCGACGCAAGCGCAGGAGGGGCAGGCCGGAGGGCTTGGGGCCGCAGCCCAACGCGAATGGCAGGCCGGCACCTTAGCATTGATCGGATCCCAACCGTTGCGCTGGATTCGCACCCGTCCAGAGCAGTTGCCCGAAGCGTCCACTGTCGAGCGCTGAGCAGCCCTGCTGATAACTGCTGCAGCAACGGGCTCAACGGGGACCAGCCAAGCTGGGCCATGGCCGTGTTGGTCCAAGCCCCAAGCCCACCGCCTGGCCGGAACGCAAGCCGATCAACACAACGCTCCTTGCAGACCCTGGGCGAGGGCGCCGGACTAGGACTCAGCTGCTCTTCAAGCACTTGCAGGGTCAGCGGACAGGGGGACACCACCAGCGTATCGACACGCAAGCTGTTGGCCGGGGCAACGGGCCCGAAGGAGGCAACCCCGAAAGTCCGGCTCGGCATGGGCCAGGGAAAGGGCCGGGCCTGTCACCATCGGCGACCAGAAAACAGCCACCAGAAGCCCCGCGTTGCCGTCCCCAAAAGCCGGGGGGGCGAGGGCTTGGGGGACCGAGTCGCTCGCCCCAAAGGCCGGCCACCAGGACGCTGGGGACCAGCCGCAAAGCTCTGATCAGGGCCGAATTGCGCTCATCAGCCGCTCAAGGACCGGCGGCGTTTTGGAGCGCGGGGAAAACCGCTGCCAACTGCAGAGCTGTAGTGCAATCAACAGCACCACCAGAAACCACGTGGTTCACGCGGCAGGAGCGCCTTCCAGGGGAGGCCGGGGGTAGCCGGGTAAGCCGCGATCCAATTCTAGGCAACAGCCAACAGGCTCACCGGCGTTTTGGCAGTGGCTTCTGTTGCTGTCGACGGACGATCCCACGCCTTTCCACAACAGAGAAGATACACACAACCCCCGGTGTGGACGAAAACCAGAAGAGGACGAGGCCACCGCAGCGAGTGCTGATGTCATCCAGCGAAGGAGAGCTTCAGGCATCCTGAAGCTGAAGGAGCACGTCCGGCTCAGAAGTTGATGCTGCTCGCGTCGCCGTTGCGTCCCCACACCACCATGGCGATCGAGAAGCTGAACCAGGGCGGCGAGAGAAGCCCAACCCAGAGGCGTGACGAACGCATAACCGGTGCCTTTTGGCTTGCTGAGGCAGCTTACCTAGCTTGGGCCTGCCTCGATCCTCCATGTCGTCCATAATACCAGCAGCAGCTCAAGCCATCAGCAACAGGCAACAGCAGTAATGAATGCTGAAACTCCAGCGACCCCGACCCGTAGCCCAGCCAGCCCTCGGCGTGGAGGTTGCGGCGTAGCAACAGCCCATCCCACTCAAGGTGCGGTGGTGCCTCAACGACGACGTGAACACGTGTTCAAGCACGTCGTGGAAGCCTGCGTGAAAATCCTTCCCGGAATGGGTTCGGATCGGCCCTGGGAGCTGGCCCATCAGATCGATCCAATAAAAAAAAAAATAATTATCAATCAGGCTCGGCGTGGTGTCTGGTGTGGTCAGCAAGAGAAACAGGCCGAGCTCTTACCACAGCCAACTCGGCGGCGAGTGGCCTCACCATGGGCTACCACTGGAGCCGGCCTGAGGCAAAGCCAGCTAAGCGTTGGAACTTTGTGGGCAACGGGATGGGCCGGGGGTGACGATGGATCACCCACAGCCACCACCTGGGAAGGGCTGGATTCCGCTGCTTGAAAACCCCTGGCGACACAGACCCGGCATCGAGACGTGACCCCGGGCGTGATCTGTCGGGGTACGGGGACGCAGCCCCCGCCTGCGGCTGAGGTACCTCGGACGCCGAATCACCGGGTGGCTACCAAGCTGGTGGCCCGGCGGGCCAGCCGCAGGCCCAGGAGGGTTTGTGGTGACCAGCGGACAAAGAGGACCCCTGCAGCTTGGAACCTCGACCGCAGGCCCCCCCACTGAGCCTGGAGCTGAGCTTGGAATCAGTGACGGGCTGAGCTTGAAAAGCCGAAATAGGAAAGGGCGTGAACCGCTGTGCCGTCTTCTGCCCCAGGTTTCGACCTGGATGAACCAGGCGGAGAGTCAAAGTGGGGCATACCGTGTCCGGCTACGAGGCCGGCCTTACTGCACGCGTCACGACAGACCCTCCCACGTCGAAGAGGGAGTCAGATCAGAAAACTGGTGAAAGGCCAGTCACCAACACAGCAGCTCACCATCATTCTTAAGCCTTTTTCGCCCGAAGGGCCACAACGCCCTGACCTCTTAAGGCGCCTGGCGGCCTCGGTGGTCCGCTGTGCACGGGTCATCCGTTTCCTTCAGGGCCAGGGTGATGTGACCCAGCTTCCGGCCCGCGGTTCGTCGAACCGGCTTGCCAATACCAATGCAGGTGGCCCCCGGAAGGGCGGAGGAAAGGGCCTGGCGTTCGCTCTGGTAAGTGCGATCAGAGCTCTTCGTAGCCCAGCAAATTGGGACCATCAGGGCTAGCGGCAGCTTCAGAATCGGTCGCGGGCCAAGGGGAGCTGGACACAGACAATCGCAACCTGCTGGGCGAAACTGCGCTTTGTCCTCGTGCGTGCCGCTTCGAGCGTGTAGTGACCGGAATTATGGCGTTCGGCGGCGCGAGCCTCATTGATTCTGCATGCCCGGCCGGTCCGGATAAGGAAAAAATTTCGATCGAGAGCACGCCGGCGTAATCCAGGGCAGGTGAGCACGCGAGACCCGCACGTTGCGGGCCCGGGCCTGCACGGTCCGGCTTATGCGGCTGGGTGCCAGCACCCAAATCGGCCAAATTGTGGGGCACCGCTGGTGCTGGTGGGTCTTCCACCCACCGGGAAGCAGGCCCACGTTTCCACGGCCGATCACGGCAAGCCCCGATGGCCAAGCTCCTGATTACAAAGTCCACAAACTTCCTCAAGCCAGCCAGTCCGGCCGCGCTAACTGACCCGCGTGCGAGCAGCGGCACTTCAGTTCTTCGCTTGTTGGTCGATCGCTGGGATGCTCACCGTCCGTCGTAACCGCCGGATGGCGGCCCTTTGGCATCAACGGGGAAAATCAAACCCCTCCGGCAGGCGCGGCGAGGGAGGGCGGAAGCGGCCGGTTGAAGAGGCGGAGCCTGCCGTGAGCCGGCGGCACCAGCCGCCAGGCTGACCTCCTCGGGTTCAGGAGCGAGAAAGAAACGAGCACCTCCTCCAGCGGAATCCAACGGGGCGACGGCAAGGTTGAGGCGGTAAATCAGCAACTGCCGCTTGCTCACGCTTTCCGAGACCAGCGGCCTGAGGGACCCTCAAGCCGGCGGAGAAGGGGGAGCATCGGCCTCCAGGCGCGAGAAGTCAAGAATCCAGCCACTCATTCTCAAAAACTTGCATCGCCATCGCTTTCGGGCGGGCCAGGGTGCGTGTGCCCTCCGTGTCATCAGGGGGCAGCACCGTCTGGTGGCCAGGGCGGGTAGGCCGGGTCATCGGCACTTGGGGGGTCTGCACAAGTGCAGGCTCCACTCCCACGGACGGGCCTCGCCTCTGCGTAGCATCAGCTGCCAGCTGCCACCCGCTCCACCACACCGATGCCGGCCCGCCTCATGGCCTCATCCCCGCACGGCCTCAACATGGTTTTCTGGCCCAATCAAAAGCACTTCGCCACTCCGCTCCATCCTGCTGGGCCCGTTGCCAGTCTCAGGTGAGGCCCCGCATCCACCCAGGCGGCCAGGAAGCGCACCAGGCTAGAACACCATCACGATCAAGAAACAGCGCCAGACCAATGGTGCAGCATAATGCATCTCCAGCGCTCGCTGAAAGGTGTGTAGACTAATAGAAGGGTCTGAGGAGGTCGGCCGGGCACTGGTCATAGGAACACCTCCGAAACACCTTACGGTGCGGGACAATGGAGGAGATCACATACCAAGGTGAGATAGGGCCGCAGCAGGGAGGGTGCATGTCCGGTGTTGCCCGCCCGCCCCAGCCTTCGCTGCCATCGAGGGCCCGCCGCTTCATAGAGCTTCAGGCGAATCCCCTGCAGGCCGGCCAGAGAGATCACCATGTAGTAAACCCAGGCCCATTCCAGAGGGGTCACCAGCATCACCCCCGAGGGCAGCGCCAGGCCATGGCTGGTTAGAGAAAACCGGACATGGGGTGTGAAGTCGTTCCCGAGCAGCTCCGGGCAAGTACCAGCCAAGCCAGTGATCAGGCCTTTCTCGGGCATTAGAGCCAGCGGAGAGCGATCGACGCCACCCACGATCCGGACAACCAGCCAGCACCGGCGCTTTTCGTAGAGAAGGCGGCGCGGAACCAGTTGGGGATCCCCGGCAACTTCCTGTTCACCAGCACCGCCAGGGTACGCGAAGGCCGAGCAACCACCGGTTGCACCACGCGATCAGATACAGGGAAAGGTGGTGCCGGAGCAACCCTGAAGAAGGACCGATCGCTGAGCAGCCGGGCGAACGTCTTGCCAGCCCCACAGAACCGCAGCGGCTCACTACTCATGTCGAGGGCCAGGTTTTCGTTTTGAAGCTGGATCAGCAAGCGCCATGGCGGCCGGCCCAGCACCCGATAACGCCAGCAGCAACCCAGGGCCGGCAAGCAGAAAACAGCCAAGCGATGGTTCCCCCGGCCCCAGGGCCCCGCCGCTGGCGAAACGGGGAATTGATAGGAGGGGGGCGGCCTTGCGCGGCGTTGGCAGAGGCTTTGGACATTGGGAAGCCCAATTTGTTGCTGAGATTTCCAGGTGTTTGGGACCGTACCACGCCCAACAAGGCCAAAAACCCGCAGGGAAATTCGTCCGGGCGTGTCGAGCTTTACCAAAACGCCCTTTCGCGGGGGCCCCGCCCAGCAGGAGATCGAGAGAGATTTCCGAAAGGGCAAAAAATTTCCCTCCCTCCTTTGTTTTCTTTTATTTCGGGGTGGTTT
>Ga0163217_1034188_pt1 | contig 10484 bp, 3 predicted proteins | sample SynspAceP_FD_185933 | JGI IMG/M metagenome (GOLD analysis project Ga0163217, IMG submission 185933) | Saline lake microbial communities from Ace Lake in Antarctica - Synechococcus sp. Ace-P (PacBio error correction) | ecosystem: Environmental > Aquatic > Non-marine Saline and Alkaline > Saline ... | reverse complement strand
TGCCGTGTGTAAAGATAATTCCTTAAGTTAAAATTGCTCAAATGTTAATAATGGATTTTTCATCGTCTTTCCGTGCCCCTTTTTCTCGTTTCCGAAATTTTATTATTCTGGTTGCCGTATAAATCTGTAACTCCCCAGTTTTCATTTTTCTAAGTCCCAGTGCTGTTCGAGCGCTAGTCTTTTTGTCCAATTTACGGCACTAATGATTGATGTTCTCAATAATATAAGAAGCGGTCCTGATAAGTATTTCTGGCCAGTTTTAGTTTCATTATTCGTTTCAACAATAAGAGTTAGTGCAATTTATGGTCTAACCGCTTTATTATTTGGTGTTTAAAAGTTTCTTTTAAATAATACTGGTTTTTTATAAACTTTTTAGCGAGACTTTTTTCGTTTTGGTGCTACTTTTGATAAGGAGAGCCAGAGTTCCTTAGAAGCATTTGGACTATCATAACCCAACTTGCCAAAGCTCGATTCACTCACTTCGAGAAGTCCAATTTATATGAGGTATGTTCTCTGTTGGGTGGGCCTTTTATTGTCCCACTTATTTTTTTATACGCAAGACAATATTATTTCCCGGGTCGGACCAACTTTGTTGTTTTTGTCAAAATTCAAATCGACTCCCGTGTTCCACAAATACTTACACACAACATAAGCTATGACAGCTTTTTCCTGAATGTTCTCTCTCGGCCACTCTCTCCGCTAGTGGTCGGGTCAACTTATCCTAATCCAAACCAATGTTAAAGACTCCGTTTAGGGCAGTTTAAGCAGTCTCCAATACTTCTTCAGATAAACAGGACTTTCCCTAGTGCCAATTTGGTTGTTCTGGCGATTACAATTATAGTTCAAATTTGCGCCCCAGAAATTATTAGCTGCCCCAAAACTTTTCCCCGTTATAACTGGTTTAGAGAACTAAAGGTCTTCGTGCTATCATAACTTACCACCCATTAATTGTACTCCTCACTAGATTGGCCGATCAAAAAAAGCTGCTCCCCAGGTACGCATTTGTTCAAGCTCGCATATAAATAACTAGACTTCTGTCCATTGCCGTCCAACTCATCCAGGATGTAGAAGGCGCTCCATGTTCCTTTTTCCAGCAGTTCTAGGATTTTCCAGGATTTTTTTGAAGTCGCAAGAGTGATTTAGTAAGGGAACATTGGTAGAAAATAGTCCTAGATGAGCCATCGGTAAACACCTAATTTTTTGTCACTAGGTTGCTTTATCCAATATTGAGGTATTCTATTATTTGGATATCATCCTGGTAAATGTTCTCCTTGTCATTAGTTTAATTTGGTATTAATTAACACGATATTGCATTTTTCTGTTTTCTTGTTTTTCTTGCGGTTTATGGCATCAAAGTTTGTTAAGAGCGTTATTTCTTACGTAACAAACACGGCAATGAATTAATACTAGGTATATTTTGGGACCTATGTGTTTTTTGAGCTTTTTGTTTTGCTTTTGCCACTGGCACAACGGGTCGTACCAATTTCTCTACGTTAGACTTTTACAGCTTTGGCCGCTAACCCTAGTGGTAAGTGGACTCTGGAAAATCACATGGAACCTCAATCGTTCGTTTCCAGGGAAGTGTCCTCCTCAATTGTATCCATTCTGTGTTACACTCTTCTTCTTTCTCACAACCTACCTATACGATAAAAATGAATACCTTTAGATAACTCATCAGTGACAATAGTGTATTTTTTTTCATTACAAAGATGTGTAATGCGGTTTAATTAGACTTTGGATCGTTGAATATTTTTATCAATTAATGCTTCCGACACGATTTTTGCGGCCTATTTCATCCGCGTGTATATGCAATCTAATAAGTAATTTATTTTTGGGTCGGGTTAATGTTAATTATCTATTTAGCAGTGTCCTTTGCCGAAACACTCCCTTCATATAGCTTCCGCGTAGGAAACCCCATTTTCTCACCTTAAGTTGCCACGCTTCAATTAGCTATCGCTATATTCTACTGCGAAGCCTAAACACCCTTCGCTTAACATATCGTGTTTTCATTAAAACTTTTTGCTCATGATAAACGTCTGACAGACAGTTTTACTCTTCCTTTCAACTTGTCGATATTTTAAAATTTTTTTTCGCTATTTTAGCCAGCTCTTTTGCAAAGCCTCGGAGTTGTAGTACCTTCTTAACACAATCTCATAATTTTTGGTCGTGATTGTATCACTTGATCTTCTATTGCTCGCACCTTCGCTATAAGAAAATTTTGGTAATTTTTCGGGACTTTGTTTCTACTTACATTGTCAAACCAATTTTGTTGCGAAGGCAATGCTTGCACCAACCGCTAGAAGCATTGTGGGTTATTGAAGAGGTAACCAATATACCTGCCTGGTTTTTTTACTATTCATGCATCTCGAGATTACATGATGCCAATGTTTCAGAAAATACTATTTCATTATCTAAGTTGTCTTTGGGTTGATCGATTAATTAAAGGCGTGTTTGTTCTTATCAGAGTTGTGATAACACCAAGGAGCAACAAATATCGCATTTACGTCACCCTGCTGTGATAAAATTTGTCACTGGTGTAATGATTTTCCTGCTAGGCGTACAGCTCAATATTTGTAGAGTTTAAAAAAAAATAAATGAATTTTAGATTAAAAATTATATACCAACATATCCTAAATATCAACGTAATTCTGTTGATTCTTTTTTTGGGTTTGGGTTCTCCATTTATAACTTTGCAATTTTTCTTTAAAATTTTATTTCTATCATTTCCATAGACCGTGGTGTCAAAGTTATTCAGGCTATGTCTTTCAACAAATTTTTGAGTTACTTCAATAGCATTGTGGGTAGCTCATATAGAAAGCCACCTTGATTTTCTTTCTTGTGAATAAAGTCGAGACTTTGCTCAAATGATTGGTCCAACAACGAACGCATGCTTCATTATGGGTTTAGAGCTGAAAATTCATCTTGTACATGACTGATTCTAGTTATAGAATATTCAACACTTTCTTAAGTTCTGTTAGTTAAAAAATTTAATATCCTTGATCTCAACTTGAGTGCTAATGCCAAATTAATTTTTTAACGACATATTAGCCTTCTTTCTTTAAAGCGATTTAAAAGATTTGCGTAAGTTCTCGGCTGTTACTGATCTATAACTATAACAACTTGACATTGTAAATAATAAATAACTACCCTTAATTCCGGTCCTCTATTTCACCTTCTATTATACGGCTATAGGTTGATTTCCCATTTAGAAACAATTTTTCAAGTGCTATAGCTATCGGATTACTTATCTTTGCTCAGGATGTTCACTAACTGTCTTTAGCACTAATTAACTGGTAATACTTATTTTATAGGCTATAGCGCTCAACTCACGCAGCCGCTTAAATCAGGCAAAGACTTACTGACTTGTGTGTTTTTCTCTAATTATGTTTGATCCAAGGATTTATAAATGTCTCTTATATCTATCTAATTCTCGATCCTTCATAAAACCGTATTATTTCTTTTGAAACACACAATTCTTTCTGTATATTTTTAAAATGGCGCAGGAGAACATCAATTTTGTATTATTATTGCATTACATCCAAGCCCAAATCCATTCGCAAATTGTATTATATAATTTCCTCTTTTGTCTAAGGCAATGATCATAATGGACTAAGACCAGCACGCCCCAAGGTTAGGAAGTTGTTCTCTGATGAATTTAGATGTTGTAAGGGTTGTTGAAGTTTATGTGTTATTGCTAGAGCACTTAAATATTCCTTGTGTTTTTTTCCTTTGCATTTTATGTTCGTCAATTTCCTGCATCTCTGATTTAAAAGAACCAATGAGCTTTTGCATTTTTTTCTAAATCGACTGATCAGGAAGTTTTTTCTTCGGTGTTCCTATCGAAGTACTCACACCAGGTGGTTATGGATTAATATTACAATATTTGGGTGGTGTGTGCAGGTTTTTCAAACTGAACTGTTAGCTTTCTTGTATTATTTCCACTTGAAGCTCTTTCTTGTATAACGTCTATTTTGGTCAGCATCTGGACTCTTTGAGTTGTTTAATTGCGATACTTCATCGCTCTAATATATCTATCCGCTAGTCTCAGCTCGCTTAATTCTAAGTTTGTGAACGCCACTGTTTTCTCCGTTAAATATCGACCATGCCTGCTTTCCTATCTTTTGCGTTTTTCTATAAACTACTTCTTGTGGGACTGATTTCTTCCAAATATTAGAAGCTCAATATTATTCCATTTTTTCTCGCTCTCTCTCGGCTCTCATGAGAAAATTGAACAACATCTTGGCAATTTCATTCGAAAAGCTTTAAAATCTCAATATCATTAAGTTTATTTTCTTCAAAATATATTTTGCGATAGTACTTGGTAACGAAACTTAATTCTACCTCTTGAGTTGCATCCAATACTGCTTAAATCATTTAAATAGGTTTTACATAACTGTAAACGCCGCGTAAATTTATAAGAAGACTTTCATATATAGAGCTCTTGAAAAGCTACTAACGTTTTTCACCGACAGCCTTTATTTCTCTGGGTTCTTAAATTATTTCTAATTCCTATTGATCATATTTGAAATAAAAAGGAAAAATATGGTTCCTTTGCTACTTTTCTCACTAATGATCTTTGTGAAGAATTATATCACAATGTGCACTTTAATATTCCACCCTTCTTTTATCGCAATGATAAGCATATCGAGCTACTGTGCGTTGTTTTAGTAGGAATTTATATCCTAACATCCTTTAACGACACAGCTTCATTGCACACATTATCACGCTTACAATCTCTCGCTTCGCGCGATATAGTATAACCAGACTACTTCTGATGTAATTGAAGTTAAGAATTTGAGATATTACATTTTACGCTTGCTGTTCCGCTTTTACCTAACCCAATTGTTTTGGTTTCGTTTCCAAATAAACACTGATGATCAGGTCATAACAGATTTGTTGTAGCCCGAGCGAAAAGTTAAAAATTCGCCTTGTTATATCCAATGTCTAGCTATCTAAAACATTGCTACATACCCTTCAAATCTATTATCGAGGGGGTTCTTTCAAAACGGAAATGCTGGAATCACTATCCCGACATACTACTGGATTTTGCATCAGATAATCCCTCGTTTCATTCACCGGCTTCTTATAGAGAAACCGAATCTTCTTAATGTTTGCCTTCTGGTGTTATTTCTTTGGAGCGTCTAACTCCAAACACAAACCTAGGAGCCCATCACTAGTGTATTCTTCGCTCTAATACCTTCTTCTTGGGTGAATTGGCAGACATCATACTTCTATTATTATACTCTCTCCGTTTGTTGCTTAGCCGGATCCAACATAAGATGATACTGGAATATTTATAGGGGTGTTTCTTGCCAAATGTTTATCGTTCAAGGCAGTCGTGCCAGGCTTTTAATTAGTTATACTAAGTATTCTGATCTCTTAAGTCCCTATACGTTTAGATCTGAGACATGATAATTAATTAGTCCAGCATGGTCAAACACCATTATTTTTGTTAAATTTTGTTAAGAAACTTCTGAACTCTTAAAACTCTTACGGGCATCTTCCCCTCATCAATTTATCAAAAAATTACATGCACTTCGGTTTTTCATTCACGTTTGCTTATGGCTATAGCATATTGGCTTAATTTAAATTAGGAAAACACTTTTTTTTTGTCTGATGGAAACTTTAGATGATATTTCTCTATATAACTTATAATATTAGTCACAAGTTAATATAGTAATCAGTTTACACCAAAAGCTTGGACGGGAGATTTTTCAAGAGTTACTTAGTATTAAATCCCAAATATTATCATCATCAATCATCATAACTGCTTGTAACACATTTGGTCTTATTTGTCATTGTAGGAGGTTAAATGAATTGGCAGATTCCCTGATCGTCTTCCATTCACGATACTCTTTGAATTGTTTATTATTTGGAGCCAATTGAGGTTTTTTGCCTAGATTTCAGTTTTAAGGGACTTCTAGCACATCTCCTGATTCGACCAGCTTTTCCATCATTCCATAACTGATCCTTAGTTGCATCTTCCTGGAAATGACTCTCAATGAGTAAATCAATACAATCGTCATAAGTTTAATCGATTTAAGTTGATATCTAACAATTTAAGATCCAAGACTCATCGGATCGTCTGAGGGATCTAGTGCACTCGTGGCTTCATCACAAAAGCAATAAAGGTTGGTTTCATTGGCTAATGCTCTGGACCATCCACTCACAACAGTTCCATTTTTAAAATGTATTTGACACTATCTGTAAACTTTTCTAACATATAAAGGCCCTTAAACTTTGGTACCACCTCCGGTGGATAAGGCATGCTTCTCTTCCTTATTCAAAGTCTACTAAACCGCTAACAATTCTTCATCGTCACCATATCGATTCACGGGCTATCGTATTAAGGACTTGACCCCAGCGAATTTTCTAAATTCGGAAACAAAAACATTTTTCCAATTAACTGTCCTAGACCAATAAGTTAAAATAGTATAAAAATCATCCAATTTTTTGGACGTTCTTTATTATAAGTCTTTGCCTATTAATTCTGAAATTCAACAGCATTAATGGTGACAGTACATTCGTCGGAATATTCAAGTCCATTAAAACTACGAACCAACGTTACTTGCCCTGCATCCAGAAAAGTACCCAAACGATGCATATCATCTCACCAACGGGGTATCAATTGACAAAATCAACGGGTTGCTACAACTCGCGTGCGACCAGAGATTGGGCGCCTCTCTTTTGTTATGGAGAAAATTTTTATGACGCGCTTTAACTCAATCACCAGCGTGCCCCGCGGGGTCCGTCGGGAAGGGGACTTAACAGGTAAATAGAGAAAACCTTCGTCCTTTATTAAGTCACCTACTAAGGGATAAGGGAGACACAAGTCATTGCTTTGTGTTTACACACCTTATAGATTGATTTATCACTAAATCAACCTCATCCGAGTCTAGCTCCGATTTGCAACTTGATATACTGTGGGCACCGGTTAATTCTGGGTTTGCGACCGGAAAGGGCTTATGCAGATGCATTCACTCGTTCTTGGTTCAAAGACCATTTTCGGTTTCAACTTCCATTACCTCTTTCAGCAACAAGGCTCTGTAAAAATGTTTGTAACGAACGATACTCTTCTTATCACGCTTTGGTTATTGATATTGTCAATATTTTAACAGATGGTTTTTTCCTGTCAACAAGAATCATTTAATTTTAATCGTATTTGACAGAGCATTTGAAAGCACTTTCATCACTCGCTAATTCGATCGATCCCAATTATTTTCTTTAGCTAACACTTATTTAATTTTTTCAGGTTCTAGCTAGCTACATTAAGAAACCCTTCCTGCAAGCCGGCGTAGGGTTCAGTTTCTTGTTCACTGCCTTGGCACCTTCTACACCAATTACAAACTCTCATCAAGTTCTACTTTAGTCACATCAGAAAGGGTTCAATAAACATCACTTCACCTTAAATTCATTTCTTGTCCTGTTTCAGACAAACCAATCCGATGTTTTTCGTTTTTTTAAAAAATCCATAAGCCATTTTTCACTGTTACTTTTTTTTTTGCACTTTCAGTCATTTCATTTCTCTCCTCTCTTTAGCCATTCTTTTTTCAAAAAACGTCTTCATGAACCAAGCGTGATTTTTTCCCCATTTGCTTAACAGTGTCGTTAATCATGCAGGCCATTCCGTGATAAGTAGTAGTTCTGCGGCTTTTCTCCGTGCATTTCTGGTAGTGTGTCTTTCAAAATTTATTCACGGAACGATTGCCGCTCGTATTAAAAACGACTTATTGGTAAATTGATGGCTTGCCATTTCTTTCCATCAATTGTTTTTTTGAAGGGGGAGGGTTTTGCCGGCCCAAATCATATCGATGTACTTGGTACTCCATTGTTTGTTCTCCAACCATTGTCTGCTTTACGAAACTTGAACAAAGTTAGTGTGTTGATAAAAAGTTTAAGATATTCCTTTCCCTTCAATTTTCGTTTTCACATTTTTTATTTGAGTTGCACTAAACTGACTTTCATCTTTCGAGAACATGTAGCTCCGGTTAATGATACCTCATCGACATCACTAGCGACACCCATCATATTCCTAATAAAGCCGATCCACCTTGGAGATGAAGAGAAGGGCTCGTTACCGGCAACATTCCAATACCCATTCAATGTTTTCCAACACGGGGAATAAAATCATCATGATTACACCAGTGGAAATATAGGTGGTTAAAACTCATCTTTTGTATCAAAACAAATGCGGATTTCATTTGGTAAATTCAATAAGAAATAAATAAGATGAAGCTGTGCTTCCGTAAAGCCCAAATTTTTTCTTCACCAATCGTCGAAAAAATCCATATCAGATCCGAAACAGGTTACTAGTATTCTGAAACACCAAGTTCGCTTTACCAAATTATTTTCGCAGAACCAATGGCTTTCATACTTTTGAATCAGTCTGATAGGCTGCATCAGCGGAATCTTGATTTAAGATTGAAGCCAAGAATCACGAGAACTGGATAGGTTGGTTTTAAAACCAAAGTTCACACAAAAAATATTCACGGTTGTAGGCCACAATAAACAATACCACTACCGATGCCTGCTAAACTGCAAAAATATTGGAGAAGATAATTTTCAACGTTATACCTGGACATTAAGATAATTACGCCGCAGTAATAGCCATAAAAAACTAACGTCGGTCCCAAGTCATTTTGTAATAAAATCAATACTGGTGGGACAATAGACGTGAGCAAAATTTTTTCAAACATAAAAGGTTCTGCTTCACAAAATGCTCAATTGTATTCGCTGTTGTGTTTTGGTTTACTACTCGCGGCGAGCATAAGAATAAAGGCAATTTTTCATTGATCTCTGCAGGCTGAACCGTTTGAGCGGTCCAAATGTTGAACAGCTTTTAGTCTTACGTGCTGTGGGTTCGAGGTCATAAAAGAACAAGACCTAAAACCAACAGCAATAGCAAAATTCCATAAGCATTGGCCGCTAGTTTCCCATGTTGTTTCGGAATCAAACTTGCAAATGACACCAATAGCAGGTGTTCAAACGATGTTTACCAAACGTATCTGCATGATTGTGGTTTCGCAATCTTTGCCTTCGATTAAATAGGTTGTCGAAAAGAGAGTGACTATGCTGATAATGGATAATAATAAAATAGCATAAGATTATACCGTGTCTATTTTTGATTCTTTATTGGCAATTCTTATTTTCTAAAATTCTCTTGTCTCTTCAACGTCGACAAATATATGGTATATAAATGCATTTTTTAATTTCTTATTTCATTATATAAGAACTCAGCTACAAAAAAAAGGGGAGCGGGACAAATCCCAACTCCATTTTTGATTGTTGTTCCGCCTTTTTTATATTGGCAAATTTTCTCTTTACAGTTTCATGTTCTTCAATGGTTTATCTTCGTTTAAATTTTCTTACGTTGTTTATTTGGCTGCATAAAGTAAGTAATCTTCTTTTGTTTTCCCTTTTCTTCGTCGTTTCTTTTTTAAAATCAGCTTTACTGTTTTATCAGTTTTTGTATTGAATAATAACGTTAATCAGTTTGCCCCTAATAAAAAGACCATTGCCGAAGAAGTAAAGCCACAACTCAAGATAATTGAAGACTCCAAACGCTCCGCTTTCAGCTGCTGCTCCTTTTCCAGCAAACGGATACATAAAGTGAAAATCCTTGTGGTAATATCACAACCGACCGCAGAAAATTTACAGCGCCGGGGTTAGAGAGGGGTATATAAACGATAAAGCTTGTTGACTTCGGTAATAATGAATACATTAAAATTAAGGCCACTAGTAAAACAGCTAATAATATAAAGCCACTAAACTAAGTATCTCTTCATCAGTTGTTTAATTTAATATTTAAAATATTTTCAATGAACGCAGGATTTGTTCACCAAAACAAAAGCAAACATAATAACTCCAACAACCCCAAACAATTGCCACATTAATAAGCAAATGACATACTCGGACGATAACTAAATTTCTTTTCGTTCTCACACCATAAACAATCGTTTAGACAATTGGGTCGGCATTGAATGCTTTACTAGTGGACCAAAGGAGATGCGATTAACCCAATAGAAATAACGCCTCCACCGCGTCTGGCTTAAAAAAATCCATTAAACATAGGCTGAAACGATACGATAAATTATCTGTGGTTAAAGCTGTCCTTTATATAAGGCATATTTCTGCTGCCATTAATTGGTAGGAAAAGGAATTCATTATTCGGACTACTAATAATATAGGTGCAATTGACAGCAAAATAAATAACAGCTAATTTCTGCTGAGTTTAGATGAACTCCATGTCTTTCGTTTCACTCAGTTTGGTTTTATTAATTTTCCACATGCTTTTGCTTTCTCTTTAAAAGAATGCTGTTTTTTTGGAATTGCTGTTCATTCAACACCCCACCTTTCTTAGCTAAAATTTGTTGACTCTTCGACTTTATTGTTATATTCTGATTTTGCAAAATTGTATCCATCAACAACTGATTGATTCCATCATCGACTGATCTAGTTTTGATTCTGCCCTGAATTAAAATTCA
>Ga0163217_1056267_pt1 | contig 10485 bp, 7 predicted proteins | sample SynspAceP_FD_185933 | JGI IMG/M metagenome (GOLD analysis project Ga0163217, IMG submission 185933) | Saline lake microbial communities from Ace Lake in Antarctica - Synechococcus sp. Ace-P (PacBio error correction) | ecosystem: Environmental > Aquatic > Non-marine Saline and Alkaline > Saline ... | reverse complement strand
AAATTACCCGCAGGTTTCGCCCCATACTCCGGCCATATTGCAATCGTGTGCCTCTGTCGGCCAAGTTAGTTCATTTTACTCACTACCAAAAAACTCAAACACTTACCCACCACACCGCTGCGCGTAATTGTTCGTATGCACGGTTTTAATACAAGTCGGTAGCTTGTCGTGCCGGCCGGTTAACTTGCCCTTAACTCAAACAACAATTGTTAGTAAAACATGGTGGACCGTTGGCCTAACATAACGCCGCCCTCTGCTTCTATGCCTCAAACTCCCCAGCCCAACACCCTAGTCATTAATCATGGTGGTATTGTTGAATCCATGCCGACCAGTTATCCGGATACAATAATATTCTTCTATCCGGCTTTTTGCAATACCACTCGGGACTATTCTACAATTAACCTGATGACTATGCCCGCGGCCCAGGGGCACCACTTTAAAGTTATCAAACTTTGCTGCCCCAGCGCAAAAACTGGTAACGTTACGAATGATTGCGTTGGAAATTCAAATTGGCAGTCTTTTGTTGCATTGCATCGGCTTACCCAAATACATCGACATTATCCGAGTGATCAAATCACCAGTTCAAACCGGATTTAAGGGATGATTTTGGCGCTCTGGCGCCCATTTTTGACAATGGCATAGCGCAATCGGCCTAAATCAAACTACGGCTGGCACTTCCAGAAGTCTTGTAAAATTAACGAAGAACAAAGCAATTTCAGGTATCCTGCCAGTGTTCTAAACCATTGGTAAGATCTTTCAATATCCTCTTGCTGAACAAATTGACACTGCGCGTTGCCGCAAAAGTTTCCAGTTAAAATTTTGCGCCAAAAGCAAAGTGAAAGATCATAGCTGTCTGCCAAACCATCAAAACTTATTTTTTCTGGTAAGGGGCAAGTTTCACCATTTATTTTAAGGCTGCTTTCAAACATTGTATCGAATTGGCCATAGTCGTCCTCTCATAAAAAGTTGTAATCATCATCCTTAATAGTGAGTCTACCCACTAACATACTTGAGCCCATATTTAACCATCGACGCCATAACGCCCAGTGTTATTTGAGATACACAGCATAGGTGTATATACAAAACGTCGGAGAGAAGTTAGCTGAATTTGAATCTTAGAGAATAAGGTTCGAGTTCAGCGGTGCGGAGAAAAACAAAATACAAAATAAGCTCCTACGTTTATCTATGGCCATATTTGTTTACAAAGATTAAGCCTAATCCAACATTTATTTTTTACGATTATTTAGCTAACCAACAAGAGGATTAGCATGAAAATCTTAACGGAAGTTATTAGTGCGTTTAGTAAAGCGGTTTAATGTCTGACTTTGCTGTGTTTAGTGGAGGTGCACTATCTGGTGTGCGCTGCATGAGTAAAAAAAGGCCGCAGTGTTGAAAAAGTGCTTAAAGCTGGAGCAATTGGCTGCATAGGTGGTTAGTATAAGCTTACCAGGTCTTACTCGCAGAAAAATGCTCAGCAAGTGCCCATCAGCACCGTTTCGCGCGCAAGTCTACTTATATTCTTCTCAACCAAGGCCACTTAACGTATTCGCCTGCTAGCCTGTTCTAGACAACAATTGAAAAACGTGGGAACGATGAAACTCTGACAATGGTTAAATGGTTGCTCTGCGAGCGATGATTGCCAGCAGCAAATGCCGACGACCATATCGATGAAAGTGAAAGCAAGGTATCTACAAAACAAGTAGATAACTTTGAGCTAATGTGTACCACCAGGCCGTATTTGACGAACTGCGGCAAACCGCTTTCGCTCGATGCCTTAGTGAATGCCGTGCCGAATTCTTGAACCGCCGGTAGAAGTGTATTGACGCTTCTGTATTTGGCGAGTGATTTTGCGCAAACAGCGTCAGAACATTACTTAGGTAGCTTGCCAGTTCGCTTATGATCCCCGAGAATTGGTGAGTCCAATTCATCACAAAGCTTAGACCTGCTTAGTGAACAATTAGCGCGCGGACAGTAAGTCAGCGGCGCTAATTTTGCCAACCTCGGCAGGTTTAGCAACTCAACTAACAGCCTTGCAAAATCCTTATTGTACGCAGAGGCTTGAGAATAACGTGGCAGTCAACTTTTGTCTTAATCAAATCGATTGACTTTAACCCTATTCAAAGGATATGCATTGCAAGCTGGAGTCTCTTACTATGGTCTTTTAGTTAAAAGAAAAGCGTACAGACGTGACACACACTGCTTTGAAACTCAGCAAATATGGATCGATAAAAAGCGACTTTAAGCAAACTAAAGCGGGTAGACAAGTAGTGGATCTTATACTTTGGAAGACGCGAGTTCTTACTCAAAAATTGAAACTTTGGTTTTTTCTGCTAACACGTGGACGTACGCTCTAATTGGGCGATATTTGGTTACTGGGGCTTTTTCCCCAGCTGACAAGGGTTTTGCATTTGTGCCTATGTGGGTTTTGGCCAAGTCGTGCATATTATAATTTGCACAGTGTCGAAGTAGTGTGAGCGTTTATTTGGATATTTGCTATGGCTTTCCGATGGATTTGGCGAGACCGCAAAGGTATCCGGGGGGCCACACGGTTTTTAGTGCAATCCGGCGCGGTTAGAGGTATTCACCGTCTACGATAAACTATTTACGCTGCACCAATCCTGGTTATGATGCAAACAAGAGCGGTACAATGAATATTCGCCTTTATTTAGACCTCCTTTGTACTGTGACTATACGTGGGCGAAATCTGTACGACAGTAAAAAAACATTATTTGACGAGTGCTGTCCAGAAAACCGCTTACAGGTACTGGCATTTGTTACTATAATCACAAAGCGCAGCGGGCGATAATTAGCAAGTGATAGGATTAAACTTCAGCGCATCTTAGGTTTCTGAGCAATTATGTGTATGATGACAAAGTATCACTTATGATGAACTTTGAGCAACTTCGCTCAACGAATAAACGAGTTATTGCTTGATTGCTGTAATAAAGCAACTGTTATTAAGCAGGTTCAACAGCAAATGACCACTAGCTTGCCAATCAGTATCTTTATTTGGGGTGCTGATGTTGGAGGCTCAACGGAGGATAACACCAATGGTGCGTTGAGGCGAGTGTTTTGCACTGCTCAAGTAAGGAGACGCAGCAAGAATGGGGCAGCAGGTTTTTGCTCTACAGTATGCCAAAGCATGGCAGAGCTTTATCGTTTCAGTCGAAAGGTGAAGTAGAGCAATACCAAGGTGCGGGCGCTTTGCAAACGCAATTATAAACACGTCTTAGCGGGGCATTTGAGTAAACGCAAAATAAATGTATTGAGCTTTTTAACAAGTACAATTATTTTCTTAGCCCCACGGGTGCGCTCGATGGCACGCCGCTGTTGCCAAATTAATCAGGGTTACGGCGGTCATCTTGATTCAGAAACTGCGCCAAAAGCAGTGGTGTTGCTGCATCTTTAAAATGCAAGCTCACTAAAGTCGAAAGGTAGGTGGGCTCGTATTATCATTGTATACTAGTTTGCTTTAGTCAAGTGGAATAACACTTAGGTGGATTACACCTTCGAATTTTAAGTGTTGTTGTGATGTTAATCATTGTTTTCGATAATAGATGTTACGAGTCCGCGTAAAGTAAAAAACCATAGCTTACTTCCAATCCTGCAAGGGCTATAAAATAATCCAAACGCCATGCGGGCCATATCAGGGCATAACATAGCACAATAGAGCCATAATCGTGATGAGGGTTTTGGTTGTGTCAATTTGCGGACGATTGGACTCAAAGTGACATGCGTATTTTTATCAATTTCTTTCAACCATGTTTTTCCGATTGAACTTTAGCTCGCGTTGGTGGCGTTATCTTGTTTAATACTTAACAAAGTAATAGCGATCAAGCAAATGCCAGTCAAGAACAAGGCTTAGTTGTTAAACGTAACAAAAAGCTTTGCCTGCGAAGGCAATTGCAAAGTCCGCGCGCTTTTTGTCTAGCTATAGAAGTTATTGGGAATGTTAGGGGCCAATCTTGCACTACAAATCCGGTTTGTTGGCATAATCTGCGTGGTTTGTATTTTTGTACAACTGATTCATTGGTTATTTGAGATATGCTGGTTTTACTCTCTTGTGTTGTCGGTGCTGTGTTTTGCAATGCACGGAGCAGGCGGGTTTGTTATGCATTTTGTAGTCAACTGGAATTTTCAGCTGCGGACTGCTGTTTCGACAGGCTTTGCTATTCATGTGCGGAGTATGACTCCGGAAGGCTCACTTGGTGGGCTTGTACGAAAAGTAACGCGGTTAAATGGTGAGTGTAAAAACAATGCAGATTGGCAAAGTATTATCGTTAACTGTGCTGCCTCATAAATAGCGTGTTAGTTACAATACTACAAGATTCCTGAGTATTGTCTGAACACAAACTTCTAGATTTGTCTTTTTTTGGGCTTATTTTTCTTGTCTTAGCCCGTGGCTATTTTATCACAGTACCACTTGATGGAAAGTCAGTCAATTTAGTCATTACTGGCCAGCGTGATCAATTTGTTGCGCTCATGCCTTGGTGCGGATTCTTACGGCGATGATTATCATTCGGAAGTGGGAGTTGTGGCTGTATATTTAATATACGGATTTTAATGCACCTTTGCTATTGCCTGTGCCGTTATGCTCAGTCGTTTACTGTGGGCTGCATTGTTATCCCTTGTTGATTATCAGCGGTTTATGGCCATCGTTTTGGTTGCCGGACCAGGGCATTATTGCGTATTGGCAAACGAATGGTACTGTTTTTTTCCAGCGAGAAATTTAAGCTGTTTTTTGCGTTGGATACTTGATATGGCCTTAGCACTTTACCCTATTAAGTGTGAGTTAAGCTTAGCATATTATAAAAAATTAAGTTTGTTACTTTGTCATATTGCTTCGGCCGTCTGTGCTCTTTGTTTATTGCAGTGGATATTGCTACACCTAGGTTTGGTGGCGAGGAGAGGGAGTGGGTACACACGCCAATGGCTTTCGCGCAGTAACGCGTGCAGTTATTACCCTGAGACTATTCCCTGATCCCATTTATTTAAGTTTGGTAGGCAAAAGTCATCACCGCATGCGCATATAGGTCAGTAGCATGAGTTTATATAGAGGTAAGGTAAATATTTTAGGTGCTTAAACACTACGGAGGTTAATATCAGATGGAAAGGACCCACCCCTTTCACCAAAAAATTATCACATTACACACCCAAGTGGTGTAAATGCAGTGATGTATTCAGATTAATATTCGTCGTTTACCCCACAGGCCTTTAACGCGGCCCTAGACTCCCTCCCAGACTTAAAGAATTAGCGTCGATATTATTTATTTATGCCAATCACCCATGGTCTTAAAATCGCAAGCGTTTAGCCAGTCCTTATGCGGTGCATTATTGGGGCGTGAATTCCTGATTTGTTTAATATTGACGACTTCAAAGCTTTTTCGGCAGGCCATTCATGGACCAAGTATTTGTATGTGAGTCTCGACGTGTCGCGATTCATAGTGCATGGATAATTTTGCTGTGGACAGTTACCAGATGTATTCGCAGTTTATAAAGTGAATTTCATCTACGCCTTGTGGCTGGGATGATATTATGATTTGATTATTCACAAGGTTTAGTTACGCAAAAATATATGGCCGGCGGGCCTTGCTTTACTGGGTTAAGATCTTGATATCGATGGCTATCGATGCGATGGGTAGGCGGTATGGCCTACTGCTTTGGAAACAAGTAAGCACGGACTTAGAGCAGATTTAACGGTATTATTGCTCGCGTGCGGAAAACCGGCATATGCACTATGCCGCCTATTGGAAACATGACTAGCATGGACTTGGAATGAGTTATGAATGCCATATGTAGGGCCAATGGCAAAATTGAAAGTGTTTAAATACTATTCTTGCACGGAAAGTTCCACCACGTCGAGCCATCAAATGACTTTTGTCGAATCACGACAAATGCTTGGATGGTACCGATGTTTTGAACACGGTTTTGTCCAGGGCTGAAATCGCTGTGGTGCCTCTCTTTTACGGTGATGGGAATGCCGCTTATTTATAATGGGCAAGAAGCGGGTAATCCCAAACGTTAGCTTTTTTGAACGTGATCCGATTTGATGCGTTGCAACATTGGATAGGGATTTCTATCAAAAATTCATGTACTTAAAAAAGGCTTTAAAGTGCTTTAGCCAGTCAGTGGGGAACCATCATGCGCCATGTGCCTAATTCAGCCCCAGTTCCATTTGAGTTGTGCGCTTGGATGAGATAATTGGGGTGTTTGTAATGCTTATTTAATTTACGGACAATTTTAACAGTGAAGTTTTATCGGAAGCTTACAACTGGCTCTTATTACGATTATTTTTTAAACACATGAGTGGATGTTGACGCTGATTTACAGTTGAATAGCGCCTGGGGATTACCAGCAGTCTGAGGATAAATAACGTGATTATCGTTTTACATTATTTGCAGCCAATACAAAGCGGACATTGAGCCGGCTTTAAAAAAAAATGTTTTTGTAAAATTATTAGTCAGCGCGGCTGATAAATTTACTTTCTTCAGTGTTCACTCGCACTTTTTCACGCTAGAATTATATTCAGGGACTTTGAATTATTAAGCCTGTGTTTAATTTAGCGGGTTTGGTGCGCGCGCTAGAGAACACCTTGATATGATGGGTCGTCTCTTCAATCACTAGTATTACAGCCAGGAGTCAATCCCTACAGGCCCCACTTCGACAACAATAACTTTAAGCCTTTGGTTTCTTCTGTTGATAAATAAAAATTTCGTCAGCGATGGTTCTTTGCCCCAAGATAGAGCTGTAATCTTCATTATCCAATGAGAATATTCATCACATCAATATAAGACAAGTGACCTTACGACGAGCTGAAGTCGACAGTTGTTTAGGATTTCTCGGCTTTAAACGCTTTCGTCAGCTTTAGACACCAGGGCACTTCGTAGCAACGAATGCATAACAAGCTGCACGGCACGACCTTTGGGGTTAATTTATATATCTTTAATAAGTATATTTTGCCGTTGTATCAACTGCGGCGTTCTTTTTAATTCAAGGCTTTAGGCATTAAGCGGCTCTCCAAAAAAGGCGTGCGGCAGAAGATAGCATTGAAACAGGAAAATTGGCAAATACACAAAGCGAATTTTCATCGTAAAGGTTCAGCCTTTCTTTGACAAAAATCGTACGCCGTTCAATGGCCAAAGTTTTAGCGGCTAGCAATCAGTATTCGTTTAGTCAAATCTGAGCCTATTTGGAGCAGGAGCTGATCTAGCCTGTTAGAAAAGATTGCCACGAATTAGCTTGTTTCTTGGTTTGCTCGACTATAGCGCTTTATCTGAAAACATTACAAATCATTATTCTATGCTGGCATCGTCAGGAACACTGCAGGTTCACTTGCTATGAGCGTTATATTTTTGATGATCCTTCTATGATTGCTAGTGTCGGACAAGGCCGCAAAAAACATAAATCAGTTACCAATAACACCTACCCGTTTGTGGGCTTCACTTTTCTCAAAATTTTAGTCCGGTATTTGTGTAATTAAATTCACTGCAGCTTGATGATGTGAATTAAACGAAAGAATGTTTTGCACTTTTCCAAACCACAGAGTTTCAGTGGCAAAAGACAACAGTTAAGACCTACTTACCCTGGCCTTCTAGTTGACACAGGCCTTTGAGTTTTCACGGCTTGTCTAACAACTGTATCTTTTGTTTATCCAGTTCTATCATTCACTTTTTTTCTTGGTTCTTCTGCCAAGCGTCTTTTGTTCAGATTTAGCCGGCGCAATGACGTTATCGAGGCATGACGTTAAAATATTTGGCAGCTCCTACTTGGGTCTGCGGATTTGGCCACTGAGGCTGGCCAATAGGACCAGCATTGAAGAAGTGGGTAAGTAACTTCATAAAGCTTTTTTGTTATCTTCAGATCGCCGGTAACCCAATTGTTCAAAATTAAACTAAGCGCCATTAACTGACCTTTACATTTTCGACCAATTAAACAATGGTTGCCTGCTCTTTTTGGTGCGATTTCTCTTCGGTTTTTGGCAGATTGGCAAACTAGTATTTTTCAGTACGAGCCAAGTTACCTTGTCCCTCTGCCGTCCACTTTCATAAAGGAATACTCCGGTCCAGTTATGGTTTATCGTCTGCACCACATAGGGTTCCTTGATACCTCCCCTAAATCAAGGGTGATCGAATCGACACTAAAGCGCTTGGTATTACTGAAGCCTTAGGATTTTATGTTGCAAGCCCACTAATGGTCATTCGCCTTCAGATTCAGAGCCAAAGTCAACCTGGTTAACGGCTACACTGGGAACCAAGTAATTGACTGCCTTGTTGTATCAGATTTGGGTACGAACTTAAAATCACCCGCACCGCTCAACAATTACCATGCTCAACCAGCATAAGCGTAATAGTAAAGTAAAAATCACCAGTCTTTTTGCATCAAAATTTCCTTCGCGAGTTAGTTATATGAGTATGCTAACAGTAAAGTTGAATTTCCAGTTTTACTGCTAAATGATGGGTCTGAGCTTCCAATAATTTTAAGCTTTATCGTAACGATGAATCGGCAATATAAGGCTGAAAACACAATATCCAATGATGCGTGTGTAAGCTTATATGACCTTAACAAAAACTATCTTAATTAGCATGTTAAGGGGAAATACAGTCATATTACCGGTGCGATTTTTTTTAGTTCTTGGCAACTCTTTGCTCAGCCCAAGTTGCCCGTTTACGGCGCTTTCACAACAATGATACATATAGTTCCATTCTATTACCACGATGCAATCGAGCAGTGAATGGAATATGATAGGAATGAATAAGCATCGTGAAAATCTCGGGTTGATTGATGCTCTCGAGCCTTGCAGCGACTAATTAAATCTTCATTAATAGTGTAGCAAAATAGTTGAGGAAAATCGCACTTCTAGCCAAGCGCAAAACTTGATTTACATGTAGCATTCAATATTCATCATAGCTTTTCTTAAACACAGTTACTATCGCATCTAAATTGGGGGGAAAATTGCCACCCAAACTCACGCGATTGGCATGTGGGCATGATCTGTAAAATAGTCATGCAAACCTGTGTCAGCCTTTCGTCAAGGTTTGGATTGTTGCTTAACATAGCTTTGTAAATGAACATTTGAATCACTTAACACCATGATTAGTAGAGTTTAATTTATTGGAGTATACAACGGTGTTTGTTTATTTTTCTGTGACCAAACATTGGATATTTACTTATGTTACTGAATTGACTTAATCGCTCGTTCTCGTGTGTTGCCATAGTTTTTTGCATATTGGGCCGAAATTTTTCAAGTCACTCCTCTTTAATCAGGTCTTATGTCGCAATCTTTTCTTTTATTCCGCTGCCGATGTCGTCTTTCAACTGCCTTATGGAGGTTGTGCCTTAGGCAGCTTTTTTTATGTCCAAAAGACGACATGGCACAAGCTATGAAAACCAATGTATTGAGCAAGGTGCCTCTAATTTGTTTGAGGGCGGTACTGGTACCGGTTTGTTAAACTTGTCTATTTAGTGCCTGCCATTTAGAGGTCCATATTAAAAAAGGGACGATTATTTCTACGAGGTATAAAAACTGCAAGAGCAGCTTTTTCATCGGATTTACCTTTGATAAAAGCCTTGAGGTAGCCATACAAAGTGGCTTATAAAGGGACGTCAACTTCTGTGTTCTTCGCTTGCGCAACATGAATGTAGGTATAGTACTTTGCTGGAATTTGTTTTATTTTGTAATATTCTAGGGAGCTAAGCGAAGTTCGTCGTTGGCTCTAGCACTAAACCGGGGAATATGCGAAATGAAGGTTTAGCAGAGATGCCAAAGTCTTACTTTTGTTTAACGTCCACTGCAAGTATAATTGTTGGCAAAGATTGTCCAGTATATGAAGATGCTACATGGTGAAAAGCACGACGCGTAAAAGCCCTAGATGCTGATTTAGTGAGTTGGTTAATCAATCATTTGTTTTTTTGCCGATATGGCCTGAAAATACGGCTTGGTGAACTTTATTTACCGGAAGCAGACCTTGTGGTATTTGATAGAGCTCATCAGATCCTTGATATTGCCAGTGAATATTTGGCGAGACCGGTTTTTCAAGTCGTCAATTACATGATATTCTGTCGCGATTATAGACGCTTAAGTTGTTATTCGAAACCGTATTAAAAGATTGCCCAAACCGCTCAAGGGCGCTGGCAGTATAAAATGTTAAGATTTGACTCGTGGCAGATTTGCGTTTTGTTTTTTCCGGAAAAACCCGGACAAAAAGGTTAATTGGGCGCCAAATTTTGTTGTTGAATTATGAGGATATTCAGCAGCACATAATGGCAAAAATGACAGGTGACGTTTAACGGTCTTTTGTCTGAGGTGGCCAAATTTTTACAACTAGGCGGACCGGGACAAAGGTAATTAGATTATTTATATGAAAGGGTGCATGAATACCCAAAAAAGGGCAAAACTAGAGCGCTTTTAAACCCCCCAGATTGTGCAACAAAAAAAACTGGGTTATTGTTTTTTAAAAAAAAATTTCTCTTCTTTTTTTTGTGTTT
>Ga0163217_1025904_pt1 | contig 10485 bp, 1 predicted proteins | sample SynspAceP_FD_185933 | JGI IMG/M metagenome (GOLD analysis project Ga0163217, IMG submission 185933) | Saline lake microbial communities from Ace Lake in Antarctica - Synechococcus sp. Ace-P (PacBio error correction) | ecosystem: Environmental > Aquatic > Non-marine Saline and Alkaline > Saline ... | reverse complement strand
TACGTCCCTATTATTAATTATTTTCAGGTCTTGTGCCTACTAGTTTTGGACAGCATTGTGGAAAAAAACAAATGTTTCGGCCCTGAATTGGAACTGAAAATTTTAAAACAGATTCGATTATAAAAAAATGGTGTTAATTTAGAACCGAGTATTATTGTAAAGTTGACCAAAGAGTTTATTTCTTCCAAAATATTTTCTGGATTTAAAGAAACAGACAGCAAAAAAATTAAAACCTGAGTGATTTAGCGCAATTTTGGAAAAATAATCACTTACTTCCTAATGAAAATAATCGGAGTTATGCACTATCTTAGTTGAAGTCCAAGGAAACTCAATTTAAAGTATATCAAAAATACTTTAGCCGCGTCTCTATAGCAATTTTGAATTACTTTAATTAATAGTTTGAAACTCTTAAATGCTTTTCCCATAGTTATGCACTTTTACTCACAAATCTGCTTTAAAACTCCAAAGCGAAGGGGGAAAAAGATATATGTTTAGTTATTAATCAGTTGTATTTTTCTTAAATACAAGTCATTTTTAGCAAAATTTACTGATTGCAAACCGGAAAAATGAAAAATGAAATCAATCCAATAGCTAAATCGAATTAAAATATTGTTGATGTATTGCAAAATACTGGAAATAAATGTAAAAGTCTTGATGAAAAAAGTCTAAAGTAGAATTGATGTGGATTACTAATTTGGGGCGAAAAAATAACGTTTTACCAATACTAAGCAATATGGCGCGACCGGATATAATGCTAGGGCCAGCGCTATATGACTTGTTTTGACTGATTCGGGATATAGGATAGGGTAATACGAGAGGTTTGCCTGCGACTTGGCTTGGAATGAAAGTTGGTATGCTGTTTATTGCCGTTTTAACAGGCTCCTTTTTTGCAGGAAAAACCCGTATTAATGAGAAAACGTTTTGAATGTAAAACACTCTTACTCCCTTTTGAGTTATTCTTTACGGGACCTTTTACGCCCTATTTCCTTCGTTTTGGGTTTAGTAGGTAGTAGTATGTTCAGGCCTTTTTCAGGGCCGTATCCTTTATCGTTTGAATTTCAATAGTTTACGTTTTATGGATCTGTTTTGTAATTTCGTTGGATGTATGGAACCACGGCTGTTCAAAGCTTTATTAAAAAAAAGTTGTAATTAATGCCCCTTTTTACAGCTAGAGGCAAATGCAATGCGGTCCACCGATTTTTCTCTAATTTCTTCAAAGCTTTGAGAAGGGAATCAAAAGTTTCTATCTACAATTGTAATTTGCAACAGACATCGGCAGCGGTAAGCCGGTCCTTTCCCAACTAACTGCTAAAAATCCCGTAATGGCGTATACCGTGTAAAGCCCTTGGGGAAGTATATGGAGTTTGGAAAACGCCCGTTATAATCCTTTGCTTTCGTGAGGGTCATCGTTGTTCTTTGCCCGCCTTTTCCTGTAAGTTCTTCAAAACGAAGGTGACCTCCCTTTTATTCCTTCTGTCAATATATACTATACGGTAGTTACTAATCGCTATTTCTATGGTTGTAAGTAGCGCCCCAGATACTCAATCACATGTTTGCGGTTTTCCAAAAGGATCCTTGGCATAGACCACCCACTTTTTTTTGAACAGAGGTTCTCGGTCATACAGAGATTGTGGTATGTTGCAGGGAAGTGCCTTTGCGCAGTTTTGCCCACAAAAAGACCTTCGGGTATTTATTACTCATTCCGCAGTACCGGAAAAACAGAAAAGTTCGTCATTTCCTTTCCCCTTTTTTCCAGAACCAGCTTTTGAGGACACCTCCCTTGGGAACGATGCAATGCAGGTGTGGATTTATTGTAATTGTAGGTTCTGGCCCCAAGTATGCAAGTACCGCTATCATTGCCCCAGTTTTTTCCGCCCAAATGCTTGGGGTTGTTCCAAAAGCACTAAGAGGTTTCCCAAACGGTGGTTCGAACAGGATTTTATTAGAGCCGTCGGGATATTTAGCGCAACCAGGGTTTATCGTATTCGGAGCAAGGTGAACACCACATGAGAAAATAAGGGCACAGGAAGTAGCTCAGCCGTTCTGGCCCGCAATCAACTGATTTGCTTTTATGCCCCTGAACCAGGTTTAGGGACAGTGCCTGGTTACGACAGAGTTGAAACTGCAGATTGTAGCTTTTCTTACACTCCATACACCAGTCTTAGCATGCCGCCAAGGCTTTGGTGCGGCAATTTACGTATTTATAGCATGTAAGGGCGGGCATTTCCAACTGGGTTTATGCGCTATGTCATTTTCTAGATGGTTCTACTTTCAGATCTAACACATCTACAACGCTATGTTTGGGGTGCATTTACTTTGTTTGTAAAAGCGTATTTCTTAGGAGGACTGAACTTTATAGAACGTCCCCGAATTGGATACCTTGTAAAATACACCATGGTGGTTTCTAATATGAGCATGCCCCAGTAGCTCTTTTAAACACATGATATTCATCCCATCTTCTAGTAATGCAGTGGCATAGGGAATGCCGTTAGCGTATGAGCGGTAAATTTCTTTTTGGGAGTGCTCAACCTGAACGGCATTTCCTTAATCACCCATTGGATTACCCGTATGTGGTAAGCGGCCCTACTACTCCGTCTTTGGTAACCTGGGACTTATTTAAATACATATTTTACAGGTTTTCTGATTGAAATAGCTTCTTAGGCCACGGTCAAGGTGAGGGGCTCAAGGGGAACATAGCGGTCTTACCTTTCCATTCTTGCCTTTTTTAATAAAAGGACTGTTTACGGTCAAAATTCTATATCTGATTGCAACAGTGCAGAGCTCATAACTGCGAAGCCCACAACCATAGGCATTTCCAAGCATCAAACGGTGCTTTTAGGTATTTGGGTTGCCCTCTAATAGCTCCGTACCTCCCTTTTATTAAGCACCAATGGTTAGGCAGGTCTTTCTGCCTTTTAATCTGTGGTAGACCGATGCGCTTTTTTTATTCACCCCAACACCTTGAGGACAGCACGAAGGCCATTAAATGGCATATGTTTGAAAAAAAAACTCTCGGCGAAGGGGTTTTGTGAAGGTTCTGGCAGTGTTAGAGATAATCCGCTATTTGCTCTTCGTTAGCAACTCTGGGACTACGTTTGTAATGAAGCGCCAGCATGTGAAAGAACAAGCGAAGGTAGTTGTTAGTTACTGGTCTGGCTTTACCATTTAAATTGGCAAAGCTTCTTTCTAAACTATTAGGCTAGTTGACTTGAACTCGGGTACTTCTTTTCCAAGGCCGTTCTCTTAAAAATCGTCCTTGACTTTTTTTAAATACATATACTTAAGGTTTTTATACAAAACAGTTAAAGAGATAAGCGTACTTTTTATAAAACCACTAAAAAGCTTCCGAGGGTACGAGGGGATTAAGTTCAACAGAACCTTAAACGTAATGCGGATTTAGGGCAAAAATAGAAAGGTCGTGATATTATTAAAGTCGCATAAATTCTTATGGATTTAGCTTTGGATTAATAAAAGAAAAAGCAAAAACCAATAAAGCTTTTAGGCTTCGTGCGCAACGGAAACGAAAAAGTTTCCTTACCACCGCACTACCGCTTTATTAGGCTTAAGCGTTCGGCAAAAACAATATGGTACGTTAAAGGGGAACATCCTTTACAAAAGTTAAAGGGACATAGTTTTACACTTTTAACGGTTAATAATTTGAGATTAAAATCCAAATTATTATGCCTGGAAAGAAAACAACAAACATGGAACAAAAAAAAATTGATTTCATCGTGAATTGGCGTACAGAGGAATATTACCATTACAAATTATGCAAAAAGCTTTTGAAAATTCTCTAGACCAAGGCTTATAAGTTAATAAGCAGATTCGAGGAAAACAAGGTTTTTGAAGCCTTAAAGAAGCAGTCCAAAGCTCCTGAAAAACAACCCTAATGCAAACTGCTGTCAAAAATATCATTAGACGGCATTCTAAACCTAAAGAAAAAATTACAAAGGCAATTTGGGGCGCCAAAAAAATAAAGAGAACTGTTGTTTAAGATTTTTTCGCCAAACAAAGAAGTTCCCTCTGTGGTCACTGTCCATAAAATTTTAAAGAACCATGGTTTGGTTGTGTCCACAAAAACGGGATTGCGAAGAGTAAAAAACCGGTATTATACCCTATTTCGGACCCAAAACAATGCAATGAAGTTTGGAGCGCAGATTATAAAGGGAAAATTTTTAATGGGCAATAAAATATGGGACTGCGCTCCTCACTCTACCATTGCCGGCTCATAAAAGCACGGTTTCTCTATTCATGCTAAAGGTCATTTATCATGCAAACCTAAAGTCTGCAAAGGCTGAAATTTTACAAGGGTTTTAGTAACATTTGTAGTCCCTAAGCTAAATACTTATCGGACAATGGTTAGTCCTTTTGGTTCTTGACGTACCATTTCAACGTTTTACTCAAACTCTCCTATTTGGTTTATTGAAACTGGGTATTACTCCATGTATTTTCAGACCCTGCCCATCCAGAACAAAACCGTAACATGAAACGCATGCACCGAGAATCTAAAAGCAGCTTGTGGCAAAAACCTTTCAGCCTTTATGACCTGGAAAAAGCACAACCAAAAGACGTTTAAATCACTTTTGTAAAGAAATATAATAAACAAAGGACCTCATGAACTTTGAACATGAAAGGACATCCTTGCTGATACGCAATGACTTTTCTACCAGACCGTTCTTGAAAGCATACCTGGACTTTGGACGTATGATGCCAAATACAAAAGTTCTTAAAGTAACTCAGAAATTGGATCATTAGATGGAAATCATATTACTGGGTATATGTAACTGCTTCATTAATGGGAAAATTAGTTGTAGGTATTTTCCAAGAAACACCTGGGACACCACCAGGTATTTGGAGGAACCGATTTTATAGAAACTATTTATTAGGTTTCTTTTGATAGAAAAGTATCTAAGATTACATCAAAGAAACACAGGCACCACAAGAAAAAACCACCAAACACGAGACATAAAAATTAGAAAATTAACCTCTCCTAGGAGACCCTTGTTTAAACCCTAGTAATCTACTCTAAACTTGCTACGCTTATAAACCTCATGATGACTACGTATTACGCATAACAGTCATGAACCACACCAAATACTCCACCACAATGCCCAGTAAAAATCCTTGTGAGTAAAAAATATACGCCACAAAGGACCTTACTCTACAGACAGTGGAAAAAAAAAAAACGTAGAAAGTACCTGAAATATTGCAATTGGTGAAATATTGTTCTTGTAGTTATTGGATTTTAAATTAGCACTACAGATTTAAATAATATGGAATGAAAGGGACGAAAATCAGAAAGACAAAAGAAGTCAAGATTATTTACGTAACAATTATTAGACGAATGTGAAATAGTGACATTTCATCTCTGGCCCAAATACCATTGAAGAATTCAGCCAATCACCAAAAAAGAATATCAGATTATATAAGTTCATATAAACAACGAAAGACTTAACCCCTGTTAAAGCCTATGCGAAGATATTTCTAAACTTCTTTAATTGGAATTCAACCCCTCAATATTTAATAACCAATTACTATCGAGGCGCTTTACAGAACAGCGAGGCTGGACATTGGCTTAATTCCTTACGTCTATAAGAAATAAGCTTAATAATCTAGGACGTCTAACAAACACATTACAATACAACGTTTTTGAAGTCACGGATACGAGAGCAACGGGGTTGATAACACAAAATGTTAAGTTCTATTGGAGTGCAAACTGAACGCTGCCAAAAGCGCCTGGAAAATCATACCTGGAAATGAAAGAATTTTTTAATATTGATTTGAAAAATTTAGAGAAATTGATTTTAGATTTATAAGAAGCACAATACATCGTTGGAAAAAAGTTGTTTCTCAACTTAGAAACTATAGATAAGATTGGAACCCCAGATGCAAAAAAAGGTAAACTAAGATACTATTCAATAAAACCCTAATTAAAGAAAAAAGAATTTAAAAGATAACGGAAAGCACAACAAAACCTATAAACAAACGGGTTTCGGGGCTTAATCGCCAGTTTGATGTATTTTTATAAATGTCGCTAAAAAATCTTATGAGAATTTATCTTGGTGTGACAAGAACCAAATAAAAAACTAAACAATAAGCTTTAGCTTCGTTGGTTGTGGACAGCAAAGGAATCGCTTCTCTAAAAACCGCCACTACGGTTAGCAATTAAAGCGTTTTGTAATTAATTAAAAGGAAGCGTGTGGTTTACAGAGAAGTTTAAACGTAAGAATTGATGAAGAAGCATTTACAAAAACATAAATATGGAGGTCCTGGAAAATCTTGGTAGAAGAGTGAGGAAAAACCAACGGTGAAAGAAAACCAGTTGCAATGATTAATGTTAAGGCAAATTCTGCAAAACCCTGCTGACTGGCATATCCTAAGAGGCAAACACTTTAGTGTTTGCTCGACGGTCTTACCTTGGTTGTTTAAGCCAAAGTATCAATATTCTTGGAGTCATGACTTTGGCTCATTGTGAAGAAAGCAAGGACCAAGGAGTTACAAAGTTTAAAAGTATGGTGATTCCGTTGTTATTTGGAGATAATGCTAAATGGTAGGAGCTTTTTGCAAGAATGATACCTTGTGCATCCTGCACAACTGTGTTTGTGATTAAATGCCACGCTGCAACGCTAGATCCTATAACGAAATGGCATGTGTACCCTAATCGCAGGGGGTTAACTGCAACTTCAAGGCATTAATCGTTCACCTGGCAAAACTAAAAGAGGAGAATGGCCAGTCCTTGATAAACGGCCGGCCTCTTCGAGGTGGAGCCCATTGGACATTTTGCCGTTTACAGATAGCAAAGCCTATGGGGACTCATGATTACAGTGGTTGGTTCCTCCAGTAGGAACATCGACTTTGTTAAATTCTATTGGTGCTGACAAGGACCTATCGCTTACAGCATAAGAAGCCCACATTCACCATGCACCAAAGTAAGCAGTATGAATTTGATTGTTGACTACAAAATGGTACCTAAATAAATCCGCTGATTATAAAACGGCTGGGCGAAAACGCCGGGTGTTCCCATGGTTGGGAAAGTACCACATGGCCCATATGCATATACAGTTATTTGCCTAAAAAAGAATTTAAGTAAATTTCCTCTATCGCAGTTTTACTGTTGCTGAGGCAAATAGGTTGAATCTAAACGGTCATATTTATCAAAGCTTATAACCCAGCACCCTGTAAGGTAAAACCACATATTGAAAAAACTATATCCTTATTCGAAAAAATCCCAGAAGCTAATAGGATACTATAGGAAATTCAATGAAGAACGAGAGGATAAAGGTGTACATGTCATGGGAATCTAATAAATTTATCAAGTGTAAGCAATAAAACTATACATTCAACAATGGTATATGCTCGACATTAAACCCACCCGCTTTTACGAGACAACGTTGTCTAGCATCCAAACAAAACACGAGATAATTTTAAAAATCAGCAAATAATCATGGACAAACCTGAAAAAAATGGAAAAATAGCCAAAATGGTTTTGGGTTTGTAGCTATCTTTTTACTCTTCTTATGGAAATATCTGGAGTCATTTCCTTTTTTGCACATTCCTTAATTATATCAGAAAGAAGCGTTAAGCAGCGACTACCTGGATAAACGAAACCCAAGAACTTTATGGAAGACTATCCTAATTGGTACAACTATTGTTTTTTGCAATAGCCGTATTTTTCGGTTCTTGTTTGACATCTTAGATTATTATATAAAAGAAATGGTGGTCTGTTAAAATGTCCCTTTATCATTTCGTTTATGGTGCTATAATCGCAAATAGATCAGTAATGTATTTTTCACAAAAGTACTATGGATGGTCTACACCTGGACAAGCAGCCAGCAAATGCTCAACATAAATGTGTGGTTCCTGGGATTTTTTTTTAATATGGTTTTCAAAGATATTGCAATACAACCCTAGAACTGGTTTAAAAATAAACGAGTTACATAACAATGGGACTATCGTGTAATTGCTTCGTTTCCGCCCATTCTAGGGAATTCTGGTGTAATTCTCAGCATTGGTATACTTGTAGATGTTAATAGCTAACACAAGACCAACTTACTCATTTGCTGAACCGTCACAAAGTTTTTTTATACAGAATATATGAGAGCATGGAAATTTTAACCAGTAAAAAAGTAATCCTGAGCTGATTGGTATAAATTGGGAATCCTCCACTTGGTTCTTACGACGGGGATTTGTTATTTAATACCTGGATAGTTGATAAGAATTTAACTTCAATCAGTAACTTACTTAAAAAGTTGCCGTAAAAGATTCTATGACATGGTATATGCTCCATTACCTTAATTACTATCTATTGTAAAAGGAAATAATATCAAAAACAGCTATTGAAATTATGAGATCCAATTGTAGAAATTATTTTATGTTACACTTTTAATCGCGCGTATGATATCCTCTCTCACTTATGTGTGTGTTTTTGGACTTTACTCCATTACGATAAATTTTAGGAGGATAGAATAACAGGTCTTTTAATGTATTGTCAACTGGTGTGATTTTACTTTGCAGTCGGACCTGCCTAAGATGTTATATATGGATTGAATTTCAGAAGAGATACTTGGACAAAGGAAAGGGTTAACAAGGAATATAAGACATCCCCTAATATCTGAAAAAAATTACACACATGTTACTAAAAAAAGGAAAAAACCTTCCAAATGAAACCCAACAGCCCAATTATATCATACTGTTTCATTTTGTTTTGTACAATTATCAAGACATGTACCCCACGACCAGAAATTAACGTATATAAGACGGCAGTTCATTAAGCCCTATTACAATGCTTTTGATTCTCGGTAGATCCCTGATTTCAATGGAAATAGAAAACTGAAATATTAAGGCAAAGAATAGATAATGACAAATAATAGGAGGAATTATGTTGATGCCAGGTTATTAATACAGTGATAGTTTATATATGAACATTTAAGTGACCAGGATTCCAATTTTTAATAAACATCGATATAAGCTACTTGGAAAAATAGAAGAGAAAATAATCAGGCTTTTATTGCTACAGAGGATAGCTTCAGAAGCCATCTATAAAAGAATGAGTTTTTTTTTTAAAATAATTAATCCGCTTACGTGTTACGTTTCAAAATCTCAATTTAGGAATCTTTAGAAAAATCTCAAAAATTGAAAGAGATTTTGAATATATAAGTGGGTACTAGATTTGAGAAAAATGGGTAAATGAAAGAGATTCTTTAGTACGTTGGGATAAGGCAAAAAAATCATCCTAAGACTAATGGCTTTGTACATTAGATTTGTGACGCATCAAGAAAGGCGCTATGAATTAATCCAAAGGCACCAATTGAGCTTTATAACCAAAATGATAAAAATGTGCTTAGCAAGCCAAAGCCCAAAACTCTACGCGCCTCCTTTTGGCGTATTTCAAAAGTTTTTGATGTTATAAGTACAATGATTACTAGTTCTATAGAAATGGCATATATTTAAGTGAAAATATGAATGAAACCTTTGGTTTTAATCTAAGCAAAAGAGTTACATCACACCCTTGAACTTTCTGAGTCAAGAGCATACCACTGCAAACGTTATTGTTGAATTTGTTAAAAGGATTATCACCCAAACAGCATCATTGAAAATATTTGGCCTTGGGGCAGGGGCTTAGCGGTTATCTATGAGTTTGGTATTGATGGGCCAACCGTGCCATTCGTTGTGGAGGTTAAGACGCATTTTGCCCAAAAATTGTAGAAGAAAATACATTTTTCATATCAATCTAAAAAATAAGGGGCGCTTTTCGCATTAAATATGCGGGCATGACGGGACACATGGCCATTGTGGCTGGGTTATCGATTTGGTTAAAAGAGCCGAATTGTCAAAAATGGAAAAGTGGGTTACTTTTTCAACCCGCTGAAGATAACAGAAAGGAATGCATGCAAAAGATTTTTAGTCAGATGCTAAGTTACAAAACCTTGTCGCCAGATTATGTTTTTTGCGGCTTCTAATTTTACCAGGTCAGAAAATTACATTCGATAGTTGTGAAACCTGGCATATTATACCCGCGCCCTCGGATACAAAGTCTGTGATTCAATTGAAAGGAAAAAAAGCTCAATGCTTCTGAACCAGAAAATGGATAAAAAAGTAGTTGCAATCCGTCACTAGCAGTGGCGCAGAGTTGAGTTCTAGTGATTCTCTAACCTCGTTATGCATAATCGAAATTCCTCTTGAAAGTGATGATTTTTTTTCATATGTATGTACACCGATTTGATATAAACATTGGTGAGAAAAACCTACGGTATTTCCCTGAGAAATGCCAGACCATGCTGCAACTAATACCAATTCGCACCCAATCGAGCGGACAGCTAATAGAGGGACGGCTTTAGAAGATAAAGATTAAAGATGCAAGTAATGTTTCATTGTGGCTAAAAAAGTATCAATTGAGTTATAACCATCTGATTGGTTCGAGTTTTTTCCAGGCTTCCGAAAAACAATGTATTCTGTACTCGAATTAGAACTAGAAAAGGTGAGTCT
>Ga0163217_1006639_pt1 | contig 10485 bp, 10 predicted proteins | sample SynspAceP_FD_185933 | JGI IMG/M metagenome (GOLD analysis project Ga0163217, IMG submission 185933) | Saline lake microbial communities from Ace Lake in Antarctica - Synechococcus sp. Ace-P (PacBio error correction) | ecosystem: Environmental > Aquatic > Non-marine Saline and Alkaline > Saline ... | reverse complement strand
TGAGGATACTTGGGATGGGGAAGAAGGGAGATCCGCTGAGGTCGGAAGGACTACTCAAAAAAAATGAAAAAAACCCCACCATCAAACTCTAATGTCGGAAAATAATTTCGGCTTTCCAATAACCCCCAAGTATGCATGCTCGAAATCCCTTCAGATCCCCAGGCAAACCCCTCCACTGGGAAAGCTGACTTCGACCTACACTTCACCCAAGGTCAAAACTATAAATCCTAACCCACTCCTAAGCATTTTGGGGTGCGTTATCCTTCAAAAAAGGTGTTTGGATTGAAGTTAGGCTCCGTGGAATTTTCAATCTAATTCCAACCTACGAAAAACGGTACTGAGACAAGCTATGAATCGAGAGCCGGAAATGGGGCTTGGCTCGAAGAAAATGTAAATCCGTGCTTTGCACTCCCCATGGGGGCGAAATGCCAAAATCCAATTTTCATGCATCTGGTCAGTAAAAAATGATGAAGGAGGGTGAAAACGCCAATTGCATCAATTTGCCGTGGCGACCGGGGATAGAGCCACTGATTCTAAGTTTGTAGTCACATCAACATGGAAGACACCACTGCCTCTGAATATTGCGCGATGGAAAACTCTTGCTCAATATGCCCATGAACGAAGGAATAAAAATCGGAGGGTATTCACTTTTTCCTCACGTACTATCAGTCCAAAAAACTGATGTCATTCAGTCCCATTGACAGGCCAAAGCCTGGAGGCGCATTTTTTTGGAAATGCCGCCATGCTTAGGAAGCGAATGGGATTGGACTACTTTTGGAAAAAAACTTAAGAACTTTTTCAGGCCAGACAGGTTTCGACATCTTCGAAAAATGCATGGCCCCTACCCCGGCGAATGTCTGTGCCTCCACTTCTCATCCTGTCAACAATGGCGTGGCGGATTCGGCAATGGACGCAATTCCAAATTCAAAAAAGAGCTTTACCAATGGCATGAATGCGAGAAGGGATTTATATCAATGCGCCTGATTTGGTATTTTCTTGATGCACTCATAAAAATAGCCATGGGCTTAATCGAAAAGTTATTTTGCCTTGCCAAGAGAAAGCAAAAAAATCCTAAAATCGACAGCAATATCTAATGATGCAACTTGAAAAAAAACTCCTTCTATGGGTTTGTGGGCTTTGTGCCCACTTACTGCGCTATCATTGGCGGAGGTCCAGACCCGCTGTGCTTAAACGTTAAATGAGCATCTTTGACGATTATCGCCCAGTTGATGATGCAAGTATTACGGAAGCTGTAATTCAAGCTGCTTACCGTGGGACCAAGGGGCTATAATGATACGGGACGGGACCCAAAATGGATGGTAACCGAGGTAATTTCGCATTGGTTACAAAAACTAGCCGAGATATCCTCAATGCGAACATCATTAGACTGAGGCGGTGCAGATGGCAGAAATTGGGATGGCTGGATGCAGTGGACCTGCGGGGAAATGAAAAAAGGATTGGTGATTGCTTTTCAATCCAACTTCCAAAAAGGTAACTTTGAAGAAAATAAACATTGCCATTATTAGTATTCAGGATTGAAAAGATGAAGGCCTGTGATTTCGTCAGGAAAATTCATCTCCTAAAACGTATTCCGATTTAATCGCAACTATCAGGGCGACCAAGTTTCGGTAGAATTCCTGCAAATGGATTGACTTGGACTCGTCATCAAATGAAGAAATTGAAGATGAACCGTCTGGAATACGCCTAAGTAGCGCATCAAAACCAGTCTTTGCACGAATGAGGTGTCTTTAAAAAGCGATTTGGTTGGCGATTCCGGAGAAATACTTACTGACACTTTGGGATCGGGGAAAAAGCGAACTTTTAGGGCCCAAAAGAATTCTGCCACAGCAATCTACTAATGGTTCCTTGCGAGTTTGGCAACCCGAAAAAACATCACTCCCAAAAAACTGCCCTGTGTGGATTGAGAAATTCCGTTGATCTCTGTGAATTAAATTATCCCGAAGAAAACACAAACCCAACTAGCAGACCAAAGTTGAGGACCGGATCTCCCTTACAAGAGTCCATTTTGGGATTTAATTGATTGGGAAGCATTGGATGAAATCGATAGTATTGGTTCACAGATCAGAAATGCTGAGACAAGCAGCTGATAGGCTCATATCCTGTTCAATGATGTACTGTATCGATCCTACTAAAACAAAATCTGAAAAAAATGCATTGAGTAGATGTATAATGAGCTTTATGCATGAAAAGGACCGATGAATCTGAGTCAAGATTTTACCGAATTTTCCGGGCCGGTTGATATCTGCTGAAATGGCTGTAACCTCAAGCGTTTGATTTACCGATATCAAGTAAAGGTTGAGAATGTCCTAGTAGGGAAAATCGAAGAGCCTAGCAAAAAAGTTAAGAATTGTGTAACTGCTTCTGGAGAAGACAAGATAACTTCGAAAAAATTTTTTGACTCTTTTTAATTCTTGTTAATCTTTTCACTTGCTTAAAATTCAAACCTTATTATCACCCAAATTCAAAATGAAGAAATTGACTTTTCTACTCCTTTGCAGTGCTCTGTTTTCGATGCTTTTGCGCAGCAACCTAATCAGGCAAAAATCGAAGAACTCACCGAAAAAAGCTGCAGCATGGGCTTCAATTTTGGACAGGGCATGTGAGTATGCCCAAATTGATGCCTTTTATCCAGAAAACAGATTGAGGTCAATATTGCTTGCGTGTGAAAAATCAATTTGATTCAGCGTGGATATTCTACCGAGCGATTAAAAAACAAGCGCGTATTCCACTCCTCCCTCGTTGGAAAAAAACGCAGCCTGGAGCTACTAAAAACCTGCACTTTTCTATTTTCATGTGGATGGGCAGGGCGGTTGATCGTAGCAAATGGTTCAGCCGGACCCTTATATTTTTCCAGTTCTTAAAACTCCAAAATACCAAAGGGATTGGGAGATTATTTCCATTGAAAAGGTTGAAAACAGAATACAATCCAGATTGGGCGAATCTAGTGGCCGTCCAGTTCAATGACAAAGGACCCATCGCGATGTTTTTTAACAGCTTGGGAGCTATGCAGAAGGTGGATTGGCTCCAAATTACAATGTGAAAATCATCCTCGATTTCGAAGAAGAGCAAAGGATTCCCCTCTTTTTGCGAGGCGGTAATTGACTATAAAGCCAAAAACTTGAGCTGATTCTAATGGCTGATTATGGGATTGGCCACGACATTACCAGCAATGAGCCAACTCTCAGTACGGAGCTTAGGGAATCTTCCGAAATGACACTTACTAGCTTATGGACGAAAAACTTCCACAGCATAGTGGGCACTACCGGCAACCTATGCCACCAAAATCCAGGATTCCTTTGCACAACTCTTAGCGTCATGAAGGACGGCGAAGGGCGGGTAATTATACCTGGCTATTATGATGAATCGAATTCACAAGCCTCTTTGAAAAGGCAATATTCGCAGCTGTTCCAGATGATGAAGCGGCAATTAATAAGCGACTTGGGATTGGCAGAAACAGGATCAAGTTGGGCCAGACCTATCAAAAGAGTATTCAAAACCCCTCTTTAAATATAGAGGAATGCTTCGGCATGGGTAGGACCTGGAGGCGAGAACGATAGGTCCCGATATAGCTTTGGCACGAATTAGACATTCGATTAGTTCCAGAGTCTTGATCCCATCGACTGTTTGCTCTATCGAAAAACATATTCCAAGGTCAAGGGATCACCGTGCTAGATCATGATCAAGCGATTGAGGAACGTGCTAAATATCCAAAATCGTGAAGATGACTAAATCTATTTCCTACCAAGCTTTCCGGACTTTCTATGGATCAGAGGCTGGTGCTTGGCTACGCACAGCATGAATCGCGCTTACGGGAAAGATCCAGTCAAATCCGTATTTCAGTGGAATCTTATTTCCTATCTTCCCTTTGTGGATGCACTTGGGGATCCCCAGCAGTCACTATTCCCACGGTCAATTCAGGATAAATAATCAAACATTAGCCAACATGAAAACTAAAGATGGGGGAATTACAAAAGAGGGCCCATCTATTGCCGGTAATGTCAATTTGACACAAACCGCCTAAACTAATTTAAGAAGCTTCTTCCTCTTTTTTAAAACTGTATTAAAAAGGAGCTTGTGAGAACCACCGGAATATAACTTTCGTGTCGCTCCAAAAATTCCTAAAAGCGAGCATTTTCCGTGGAAATTTTGCTCCGGTTTTGATTTTCAACCCAAAACTTGCTTCATAGACTTGCTGTAAGTCTTTCATGGTAAAAAATTCTGGCAGTAATTAAAAACTCAAGAGTTTTTGATTCAAGGTGATTACGGAGATGTTCAAGGCTTTCTCCACAATCTGATTGTGATTCTGTGCATTAATACCGTAGGGAGGTCGAAATTGTACCACCGATAGAATCAGATAAGGCGTCAGGTTTGGCGCCTTACCGTCTCATAATCGATCAAGGCAAAAATTAGCGACTGAAATAAAATCGGACCAAAAACCAATGGATCTTTCAGACTTCCTGTGCTTCAAAAATTCGGCTCATAAACCTCTGGATGGACCTATGACGTGGCCGCCAAACGTATGAAACTGCTCCAAGTAAATTGATTCAATTCCCCGTCCGCTCTGAGAAGTCCTCGTTCCCAACAGCATTACCAAATTCCTTCGTCTTTTCCGGATGAAGCCACCAGGAAGTGCAAAAAGTGCCCGTATTATGGTACTTCCAAAAATTCAGAATCTTGCTTTTCTCCCGAAAAAACAAAAATTACAGAATCATAGGAAGATTTGGAATGTAGCATCTGATCAGAAAAATCATAGAACGAAGCTATAAAAAAAAGCAGTTGAAAACCTATGTTTTTTAAGGAGAAGAAGTTAGTATTGTTTCACAAAGAAACATTGTTTGCCGCATAAATGAAAATCCAGCTGAAATCCATCTTATCCTTTCTATTGGACAGCCTTTTATTTTTTTTCCCTTACAAGCGCAGCAATGAATGGCATTGAAGGTGAAATCGAAACCAAAAAATGGCACTATTGCTGGATACTACGAACTAAACCATATCAAAAAAGTTACTTGGGTGTTCCTTGTTTGCAAAGCCACCGTAAGGATGAATTACGATGGAAAGCGCCTCAGCCAATGGAAAATTGGAAGGGTGTAAAGAGACAAAGAAATTCGGACCCGGGCGTTCAAGCACGATTTTTGGAGATATGGATTTCAAGTCAGATGGAATGATGAGGACGTTTATACTCAATGTCGGACTCAGGCTTCACGAAATGATAAAAACTCTAGCTGTTATAGGTCCATATTTCTTTTATCATGGTGGTCATGTATGCTCTTCGACCTCCAGACAATGTGGATGGATCAAGGCCGAGTTTAATAAATGGAGAACCAGGCGACTATGGAACAATGTCAAAATCCCGAAGTATATCCGTTCTCGTAAGTCAGCAGTAAACTATTAAGACCTCAAACAATCCTATTTGGCATTTCTAAGCCCATCCTGTTCTCAGTGCAGAAAACAGCTCACAAAGGATCCGAAATTATTTGGATTGATGGACCAATACGCTCGCTCCAATGGGTAAAAGAGAAATAATCGAAGCATTTTGGAGGAGATCCTAATAAATAACGATGCAGGTGAAATCAGCTGGTTCGATTTCGGTAAGCTATTCAAATGGCTTCTCCCTTTCCAAAGGTCTTTATAGCCAGGAGTATTGGAGAATCCGGAGCAGGGAATCAAATCCCACATTGGCACCGAGTTTAAAATGGCAGATGCAGAGAAAGATGGCTCAGATTTTATTCAGCCAAAGCAGTTAATAAATCAATTTTCGGAAATGCGAAATTGAGCACTGCAGCAGTTTATGAAATCTTTTTGGGAGTCCAAACTTTTCGGTTTTCCAGTCACAATTAGATGGTTTATTTTCTTACCCAAAACCCTCCCCGAAAATTTTTTGAAGCTAAGAGCAAAGCTATGGTTCCACTCCTTGCTGGATGGAATTTCTGCTGAGATACAGGAATGGCTTTTATTGCAAGGACAGCCTTTATACTCCTGAGGCATTTATCTTCAAAGGTAAAGCAAGACCTACCCAGCGCATTCTGATTGAGTTTTAGCACTTCATCCGCATTTCTACTCCCAAGGAAGTGGGAGCGATCAGCTACTAATTGGCCAGCCGAATCGATTTATAGCCTATAGTACTGGAAGTGGCTTTGACCTCCATGCCAAAATTCCTCGCAACCCGTCTATCGCTATTTTATACAGCAAGCTTCGCCCGCCATTGAAGGATGCCCAATTTGACTACAGGATTTGGCCGCGGAACAGTGGAAGGTGGACAAAAATGCCTGAAAGCTATCGGAGCTCCCACATGCCTGTGAGATCGAATATGGCCATGGGAAAATCTTTCACTAGTCGACGTTTTTGCTTGGACGCCGGAAGATTATAAAGTTCTAAGACTTTATGAGTTTCTTGCCAACTCATCAAAACTGGAAATCCAAATGGTGAAAATCTTTCCAGAATGCGAGCATACTGAAGGAATGACGAAAATCCTCCCTTAATGATATCAATACTTGAAAGCAAAAATTTTAGAGCGACGGATTCTCCTCGCTACCCCAATTTTTTCATGAGCGCTTCTACGGAAAAACGATAAAAATATAGTGCCTGATTAATTAACACCTAGTAAAAAAAAGGAAGCTGAAAAGGCTTCCTTTTTTTTGATTCACCTTCAGAGGACAAAAGAGACCCCACCGGAATTTACCACCAAGCAAATGCTAAGAATAAGCTGGGTCAAAAGCCCAAACTGACCGGCAAGTCCAGAAAGACAACCAGATGAATGCATCACATTATAATTTCACGATTCCTCACAATCCTTGGTTGACCTTTGGTTTCAATTTCTTTTTTAAATCAAAAAAGGTTCTGCTTTCTTTTTGATGACGAAAGCCCAGTATTTTTTAGGTTTTAAAGCTATATTGTTAGGGCAACCCGAACTATAGCCCCATGCATAAAATCATCAACCTCCTCCGGAATCTTTATTATTTGCTTCGCCTTTTTCTCCTGCGGAAAAAGGAAGTAGGAAGCCCCGAAGAAACAAATATTCTTTTTTGTAATTCGTAGATTTTGACCACGCATTCAGGCCATTTCAGCCCTATGATAGCCGATTGAAAGACCTAGCTCCCACTTCCGAATATCGACCGAATTGCTAAAATGGAATGCGCTTTAAACCGAGCCTATGTCACCAATCATCTGCGCTCTTCCCGAGCCTCAGTTATGACAGGTTTACATTCACATGCTAATGGTCACTTACGAATAACGACACCTTTCGACGGTTAGCCCAAAACCACTTTCCCTAAGCTTCTCAGGCCAATGGATACAACACCGCATTGATTGGCAAATGGCATTTAATCTGCTCCGCACAGGTTTTTGACTACTGGACATCCTTCCTGAGGCAAAGGACATACTATATCCGGATTTTCCATAACTTGAACTGACACTACTTATTGTAGGAAGGGCCTATGTCACTGAAATCATCACAGACAAATCATTGAATTGGCTGAAGATCAACAGGGCAAGCGAAAAAAGCCTTTTATGCTCATGATTGCAGCAACCAAGCTCCGCACGGGAATAGGAGAAGGGACCAAATCAACTCTCACTTTACGAGGATGTGACTTTTCTGAACCTTGAACAATTCTATTTTAACGACTATGCCCACCAAGAACGTTCCGCGGCGAGAGATCAGGGACATGACCAATCGAGAAAACAATGGAACTGAAATACGATCTCAAAATGTGGAGTAAAGCAGATTTCAGCTTTCCGGAGTCTATCAAAGAACTTACGGTAGAATTGGAATCCGCTCAGCAAAAAAAGCTTGGCGACGCAGTTTACGATCCACTGCGCGGAAGATTTCGAAAAGGCCAAACCTTAGTGGTAAGGGACTTGGTCAAGTGAAAATATCAAAGAACGTTTACATGCGGGGACTATTTGGCGGTGATCAGAGCTTTTGATGAGAGTGTGAAAAGGTGCTGATTACCTCAAAGAAATGGCTTGGAAGAAAACACCCTAGTGGTTTATACCCTAGATCAAGATTTATCTCGGGGAGCATGGCTGCGTTTGCAAGCGATTTATGTACAAGAGAGCTTTCGTTACTCCACTGTTGATGTCTTGGCCAGGAGTCATTCCCGCTGCAGCACTTCAGGATGCCTTGGTATCCAATCTTGATGTTTGCTCAAGACTTTTCTTAGAGATTTCACAAAAAAACTACCGATCCGGAACCCATGCAGGGCCTGAGTCTCTTACCGATCATGAAGCGGAAACAACCAACCGATTGGCGAAAAAGTCTCGTATTATGCTACTTCGATATCCGGGAGCACATTCAGTCCCAAAAACACCGAAGGCGCCTTTGCATGGACGATTCAAGATTATTCATTTCTACGATTTCGAGGATTGAATGGGAATTCTTATGATCTTCAAAGCGGACCTAAAGAATTGAGTAATGTTCTACTCAGCCCCCAGAAAATGCAGAACCAAAGTGTGCGGATTGCCAAAACCGAATTAAAGCGATTGAAAGAGGAGTATAAAGTCAACTAATTCCTGATCACAGACTGAAGGCAATGCATCGATAAGCTAAATTGGGACGCTTGCTTTTTCTTAGGGAAATTGAACTTAAAAACTTTATTTCTAAATTTAATTGAAAGGTTAGTTACACGTATAATTTTTGGTCGTTTCGTCCTTAATGAACACCCAATACTTAGCCAATGATCTAACTACTAACAAAAGTGGCTTTAATAATAAATTTGTTAAATGCTATTTGGACTTAAAAATCACGAATGTGACTATGCAAAAACAACTAGCAACAGGAATTAAAGATATTGAACCTCTTCATGTGATATTAATAACTTAGAAATAGAATGAAGCCACCCTAAATTTGACAGACTAATTTTGGCCTACCATGCCTGAAAATATAAAACTTGGACTTGGAGAAATTGGAAAAACAGTTTACCCATTTTGGATAACGTTAAACCGCTTTGTAGGCGTATGATAGGAATGGAGCGGGCATTTTTCCTCAATTCGCTGAGTTGGAAATTTGGATCTGCCTCAAAGACTTCAATTCTTTCATTCATCACAGCGTTTGGAACTATCAAAAGCAGCTGCAAATTATTTTACCAGGCCGACTATCAAACAATTTTGGGCGTAGAATCTACTTTTAATCGGTTGGCTAATTTGCCATTCCAATTCTTTTTTTCTTTACATTTTATGCTGATTTACGCCACCGAGTTGGAATTGGGTGATTTTTGCTAATGTTGCTTTTAGTGTAAGTCAGGTTTACTTGGAGTAGCCACAGTTCTCAGGAAAATTGACCTCGGTTGGAGAAAAAGGACCGTGGTTTTGCAATGGGCTTAAACGAGTTGCCGGCATTATTTTGCCGTTGCGATTGGTTGCCTTCTTGGACAGGGGTTTTATTGCAAACAATACGGAGGTTACTCCCATCCCATTTATACCATTGGGGTATTTATTTCCATTAGTAGGCTTAGTTTTAACTGCGTATGGGTGAAAGACCACCAGAATTTTCGTTGAAATGGAAAGTGAAAACAGGACAAGGGAACTCCACAGCTGAAGAATGTAATTTTTTAGAAACAACTTTCAAAAACAAGACATTAAGTTCTGTACAACAAAGCAGACTGATAACAATCTGAATGACGGAATGAATTTGGTTTACTTTCCAATCGTTCCTTTTTTCGCTTAATTTCGACAACGAAAACATTGAATTATCACCGCATTATCCAACCGTATGGGGAATTGGGCAACTTTTACAGGAAAAATTGTGCTGATCATTATTCTAAAAAAGCCAATGCTTTTTTTGGGGAACTGTTATTGCAAGGACTAGCTATTTTTTCTAATTCCATATAGTAATAATTTTTATGTATTATTCTGGTTCCCATTTTCCAAGCGATTTTGGGTTTTTAGGGACGGCTTTAGTTTAATCCGACATTTTATATCCACGAATTAGCACAAGCTACAAGCCCTCAAACAGCGCGCTGAAAGCATTGGCACTTTTAAAAGGACTTTTGGAGAATTTTAGGTTATTGCGTTTGGAAAGCAGTGATTTCGGGGCATTAACGGCTCTTGACCTTATTCGGGAGTTTGAAATTAGTGAATACCGCTATTTATTTGAGATCGGTAGTTTGCAATTAATTTCTTTCGATCATTTAATAAAATTCCGTATTGGCAGACAAGCTTATAATCATTCCCAAAGGGGGACTGTATTAGAAGCAGAAAGATGTCCAAAAAGAAGGGCCTTTTCTAAGCAAACAAAAAAAAAATCCCAAGAGATAATTGATTGTTAAGGAAAGTAAAGAAGGAATTTTGATCCAAAAGCAACATATTTCCCAAAATGCTTTTTTTAATATGTTCCACTTTTCCAAGATTGGAAAAAAAACTCCCCCAGGTCTGGGGGGGCAAAAAAAAAAACTTTGATAAAAAAGGGAAGGGTTTTTTTTTTTTTTTCCAAAAAAATTCCATTAAAATTTATCCCCTCCCTTCCTTCTT
>Ga0163217_1005993_pt1 | contig 10485 bp, 4 predicted proteins | sample SynspAceP_FD_185933 | JGI IMG/M metagenome (GOLD analysis project Ga0163217, IMG submission 185933) | Saline lake microbial communities from Ace Lake in Antarctica - Synechococcus sp. Ace-P (PacBio error correction) | ecosystem: Environmental > Aquatic > Non-marine Saline and Alkaline > Saline ... | reverse complement strand
CTTCTGCATAAATAATCCAGAGGTAGTGGCGTTTTTAATTACAAACATGAGACCCTTGTGGTAATTTTTTGCTTTTTTTACCATCTTAACTTTTTTTATTTTGCCAAAAGAATTACCCATTCAAAAGAAAAGGCACTCAATTTAAGTAAAAAAATAGTATATTTTAAGGGATCATTTACTAGCAGGCCTTTAAACCTTATGACTATTCCTTACTACACGGTTTAAACGCTATTGAAGACCTCTGGCTGGATTATTTTGATAATCAACAGAGTATTAACCTTTTGTTGTAGCTGCTGGGCTTAGGAACACTTTACCCGTTCATGTTTTGTACACGACTTTCTTTATAAGTTCGAAACAAAAAATAAATTCTTTTCAAGGACAACTCTATTACATTTTAAGTGCCTTAATCGGTTGATCCTTTTTACTTCATCCCACAACTGTCAGTATTTTTAACCAGTAAAATGAAGCCTGATCGATCTAAAATTTTTTCGAGAACGGAGTAATATGAAATTGCAGGCAATTCCTTATGGTCGGGTAACTTCCTATGGCGCTAATTGCTAAACATTTAGGGAAACAGCTACGGTAGTGCGCGTATCTGTAGCTGGGCAATGGAATGCATCACATGCAATGCAAAGATATTACCAGCCACACAGAGTAGTCAACAAAAAAGGGCTTGTTAAACCGGGTAAACACTCATTTCTGAGGGCACTAATTTAATGCAGCAATTGTAGAAAAAACGCAGGGAATTAAAGGTATGTTCTGGCTTACAAATTCAGATTCGAAAAACTTTTTTGGGATCCTTATCAAAGAGTTGGGTGCTTAAAACCAAGCTAATGAAAATAAGCAGTAGGCCCTATCACACCAATTCCTTATAGAACATTCGTATTTCCAATTTTATCCTTTTTCAAAAATATCGGTATCTCACACTGTATCTATTGTACATTTTGACATCATTTTAATAAAGACCTGTAAAAAAATTAGACCAATGAAGTTTAGAGAAAAAAGACATCCATGAAAGCTTTAGAAAATATTACCGAGGTCCCAGGTGAGGGTTTATGGGATATCGTAGAAAGTGGAACAAGCAGTGACCAAACATTCAAAATTTTCGGCTGATGAGTGAAGGTAGATATTACCATAAGAAAGAAACCAAGCTCTTTCAGTGCACGTAAAAAAAACACGAAGCTTGACATCCTTAAGATTTCATTCATAAGAGGTTTACGAGAAGGGCCAAAAACATAAAAAATTAATGTAAAGGTTGATGCTCCTGCAGCAAAAGCCAAAAACAAATGAGATAAGGGAAAAAAAACCAATTCCTGGTCCTTAAAAATATTATTGCCGTAGCATCTGGGTAAAGGATCGGCGTAGGTAAATCTACAGTACTGCGAATTTAGCCGTTTTACTTTAGCTAAAATGGGTTTTAGAGTAGGGCTTAAGATGCCGATATTTATGGACCATCGATGCGATCAATGGTTTGATGTTGCGAATGAAAAGCCATTTAGCCGGCTACAATATAGATGGAAAAGTCTAAATGAAGCCTGTAGGAAATTATGGGCGTTAATTTTGGTCCTAATCGGATCTTTTTACCCAACCCAACCAAGACAGGAATTTGGGAGAGGACCCATGGCGTCCTAAAAGGGCTTCAAATTCAGGATGATTTTTGATGCACAATGGCGGAGAAATAGACTTTCATGTTTGATCGAATTTGCTCCAGGAACTGGGATATTTCATTTGCAGTATTTATGCAACCATGGCCCGGTTGACGGGGGACTGTCTTATTCCGTAAGCTCACACCACAAGAAGTAGCTCTTAGCTGGATGCCCGAAAAGGGTAGCCTGTCAACAGACTCCATCAACGTTCCTTTTTAGGCATCAGTAGAAAATATGGGCCTATTTTACCCCAGGACGAACTGCCTGATCATCAAATATTCAATATTTTGGGAAAAAAGCAAGGTGCTTAAAACTTAGCAGAGATCTTAAAAGTAACCATTTTTAGGCGACAATACCCTAGTTTACAAAAGCATTCGTTGAAGCGGGATGATTGTTGGGAGGAACTGCGGCGGATAGCAACAGGAACACCGGACAGAAGCTGCTTTTGAAGAAAATGTGCGCGTAATGTAGTACGAGAAGTGGTGAATAGAAATGATAGTTTAACCACCAACGGAAGGGCAATACAGATAACAAACAATGGCATTGTTGCGCTCCACTTGTTAAAAAACAATAATTATTGAACACAGAAGAATTAAGATTAATATCGAAAAAGCATTGATGAAATTCAGTCCTTTTTTTCACAAAGTGATGGGGGGTGAATATTTTCGTTGATTTCAATAGATAACGATTCTTCGGTTAAAAGTCCTTTACGATTAGAGAGGTTTGCTTCGTAGGTGTTCCCGAAATTCAGATGACTTCTTAAAAGTGGAGGTCAGAACTGACGATTAATAAAATACGGCGCCACAAATACAAGAAGTTATCAATATTTCGAGGGAACACTCAAGGACATATATAAAAATTTGCGCCCGCCGCCAAAACTAGCGCTATGCTTTGATTCATATCCGTTGGTTCTTGCCATTATTAAAACAAAAATGTCATACTAAATGAAGATTTCTGAAATAGTCTAACAAAGGTTGGTACAGCTGGTTTAAGCTTTTCAGCAGGCCTGATAAATAATCAGGGTTTTCAATTTAAACTAAGCTGAATTATTACCTTGCATTTTTAAGATTATTCTTTAATGATTTAAACAGGATATACTTATCATCGGCGGCAGGACCTACGGTCTTTTGAGTGTTTTTCGAGCAGGTTTACTACAGTTAAAATGCCATTTTTAATTGATGCATTGCCGCCAAGCTGGCGGACAGTGTCTGAATTGTATCCAATAAAAAGACCCATACTATGTGATATCCCACGGGATTTTCCCTGAAGTATTTAGGGGCGGACCTGGCTGATAAATCTAAACTGGAACAATAAAGCCTTTTCAACCTAGTTTTACTTTAGGGCAAGCAGAGCAGAAAACGATGAAACATTGGAAGATTGGTTCCATTTATCGTCACTACTAATAAAGGGTACGAACATCCGCCTCCAGTGGTCCGCTATTGCTGGCGGTCTTGGAAGTCTTGAACCTAGAAAACCATCTTAGAGAACTATCGAAAGTTTTGAAAGATAAAGGCATCCAATTATTTTGTAAAACAAACCCTTTGAAATGATATCGCAATAAAAAAGTGGTAATAAGCTGGTGGTGGCGATTTTCCTGCTTTAGATTGGAGTATCTTTTTGTCAGACTGTAGCATCAGAAGCTGTCTTTTAGTAACACCGAAGAAATAATTTAGAGGTGGCTTTAGATTCCGTGAAAAAGTACAAAAAAATTACACGAAACGAGGCGTTACAATTAATCTTATTACTCCTGCGGAATTGTGGCTGTAAATGGTAATGGGTTTTAAAATTCTGTGAACGATTACCAAACATGCAAACTGCAGCGCAAAATTATCGATTTAGGAAGTCGATTTATTTTTATTCCTCTTTTTTTGGTTTATCTCGCTAAAATTAGGACCCATAGGCGCATTGGGTGCTTAGAGATTGAAAAAAATGCGATTAAAGTAAACACTTTCGATATTATCAAAACCAATATCCCGGTGAAATTTATGCCATTTGGCGATGTTAAAAATACGTACCCAGGGAAATTGAAGCTTCATTTATTGTGGTTTCCATGAGGCTACGCTAATGTGTCCCAAGTGCCCTTACCAACGGATTTTTCCAGATAAAAATATGTGATTAAAGTAACACGGACGTTGATGTGGGAAAATTAATGGTTTTGACGGTAGCTAAAAAAAGAAGCACCTAAGGCTGTTTGTGAAATCTACTCGCATTTAGTTAGTAACTTCGTAATTAGGGGTTAGGGGTATGACAAAGATGATTTTCAAAACACCCCATAATTCCCTCAAGGGATATTTTTTTAGTTTATTAAATGTATTTAATGAAGCGAAATGTAAAAATAAAAAATCAACCGACCCGGGAAGGTGTAAATACACGAAGTTGATGCTCAACCGATATTGAATATGAATTATCTGGCTGGAAACTGGTAACGTTGCTTAAGGAACTATGCTCCCAAGTACTTATTGGCCGTTTGTGGTTAGGGATAGCTATGTGTGCTTGCTCTTGCCAATGTTTATGTACTAAATGATGTGCCTTTGCCTTTGAAAGTCTGATGATGAGAACGCATGATTATCCGAAGCATTCTAACGTAAAAGACCAATAGCCGCTTAGGGCTTCAAATTCACCTCACCGAAGAAATTGAAGGCTTAGAATTGAGTTGGCCTTCCGGAATCATTAATTTTAATATATTTTTATTCTTAATTAAATCTTCTAATAGCTACAACATACTTAGCCTTGGTATCTTACCTCCATTAAAAAGGCACACCATATTTATTGCAGAATATATTTTACTACAAATAAAAACTTTAAATACAATTACGTATCTTATCCAGAAGTTTTTTAAAATAAAAAATCATGAAGCAACCATTACTAATTAGCGTATTAGCCATAATGGCCTACTGTAAATCTTATCGGCACCAGGATGACGACCTTACGGATTTCGCAAAAGCGTATGGAGAACATTTGCCCTTTATAATAAACACTGAGTAAGTCTTGATTATTACAGGCTTCTTGGCTAATACCTGCATTTAGTCCTCGCTATGAAATATATTTTTAGGACGGTATTCAGGTGTTGGGGCCTGATTTATTTTATTTCGCTAGAAGCGATGATTAGATTTTTCAGATTTATGAAAAAATTTTCAATTAACGCCTTATTTACCGACAGTATTTTTTCTCAAAAAACGATTTACGGCGCTAAGGGGTTTTTCATGCAGAAGGTTTTGCTTAAAGTTTTTACACTTTTGATGTGTAAAATAAAATGAAGGCCCAGGGGGGCTCTACCTTCTTACGGAAGAACTGCTTTTGAAACGGGCAATAGTGTGGTATAGGTTTTTGGAAAATGGGTAGTGATAGTGGTTTTTCTGGTTGATTTATGTATTGGTGTAGGAAGAAACTCTAGGGTTTCGTGAATGATATCATTTAGAGACCTTATTGAAGGTTAACAAATTAAGAGGAGGCTAACAATTATTTTTGGGTGGCGATTTTAGAACTTAAATAGCATATAAAACAATGCGCAGGTCTTTTTATACTCGCACTTTCCTATGGACTCATCGCGGTCACTTACAAGGAAGTACGTCCTAAATCCCTAGCTTGGTACGTAAACAAGTTACAAATACCGTCCTTCATTTGGCGATCAACTCGTTCTGCGTCCCTTTTCAGCGATGCGACCATCTTCAATCACATAAAATCTGATTTGCTTTTCTCAATCGTGCTTTTTAAACGGTGGGCGATTAACAAAAGTTCGGTCTTCTTACCTTCCGGTTAAAGGTGGCCAAAACTTTTCTGATTATTAGGCTTCACTTTTCGATCTAAAATTGGATGTTGCTTCATCTAACAATTAAGTATTTTTGGATTGGCTCAAAATAGCTCTAGCAATCGCTATTTTCTTTGGCGTTCCCTCCCTCATAGTTTTTACGCCGCGTGTCCCGATAAGAGTTCTTCTAAAAACCGTTTCACAACCTATCAGAGTAAAATTCATTTACGTATGCCGTCTGTACTGCAGCTTCTGTACTTTCAGCTTCGGTGGGCATCTTGGTTCTTGGGAATTAAAATATTATTTTCCTAATCGAAGCCTGCAAATAAAAAATCATCTTGTAAAACTACCCCTCAACATTTTTTCCGGTAGCTAATTCAAAATCTACTTTAGATAAATCGATTGGCCATCAATTAAAATAGTGCCCGCAGTGGATTCAAAAAAGTAGCTGCTAACCGGCAATAGTTGGATTTTCCGGAGCCCAGAACTTCCTACTAGCGATAACATCGCCCGATTTAGCCTTCAAATTAATGTTGTGCGAGTACTTTTCTTATCTTCTTCCATTTACGCCAAAGACACCTCATTCAAAAAAACAATAAGATCCTTGATATCCTCTTAAAACAGTGTGGTTCATATTTTCTTGGTCAGATTTCGGGTGTTCATATCATCAATTCTTCGGTACGATCTAAGCCGGGCTAAAGCTCTCGGTTCCAATTGACTCCCAACTATTACTCATCTTTACCCAATCCGGCGGCAACCATAACCCTCAAAAGAAAGTAAAGGTTCAAAAAACTCTCCGAATGGTCAACTACATCCAATCATGAATCTTTTATACCGACCACATTCCCATTAATTCCAGTCGCGCTGGCTATGCCTAATAAAAAGTGGCGGACACCTTGTCATAAAAGACGGTTGCCAGCCTTCAACTCCTTTTTACATTTCCAAGAATAGGGCCGCTCCCACACCTTCTCCGAAAATTTTATTTCTATGTGGCTTCAAGATTTAAATCCTTTTTATACGAAACCCCCACCTTTAATGTTTCAGTTAATCGGTCCGGTTACTTCAGACATTTATTTTACCTCTATTTCTAAAAAAATTAGGTCGAATTAAATTTTAAAAGCTTTCTAAAGCAATACAGCGCAAAGGATGGCTAGGGGAATTAATTGTAAACACGGGCGGTCATGGTTCCAACTAATTTCTTAAAACAGTTAATATCAAAGAACGACAGCCGCCGTAATAGAGCCGCCACCATTGTACCAAGACAGTTTCCTATAAGATTTTCGGGACCCTCAACATCGTCATGATTCTTTAAACTAAAGCACGGACTTAGGCATTGCTCTCCCGCAAATAATACATCGACTGCCGTAGCAGATAACACCTTATTTCTCTTGATACCTGACTCTCTAGGTTTCAGAATCAATTAAGACTAATTCTAGTGCGCATGTACACGCTAGTATTTTTTCGTTCTAACAAAACACACGACAGTGATCCGAACTCTGCTAACGAATAAACTTGCATAAAGCCAACCGCCACCACAATAAGTTTTAGGGACATCCACATCCTTTTAGGATAATATCGTCATGACAAATAATTCTGACCTACTCGACAGACGCAAAAAGCGCTCAGTGACAAAAACTAGCCGCCTTTGCTTATTACAATCAAAGACAAGGACCTAAGAAAAACACGGTACTCACTACGGGCCAAATGCATGGGTTTTGAATGGCTGTAAGAAATAGGTAACTTTTTTTTCTGACCATGCTACTTTTTTCCAATTTGCACGTTCTGCAAGTTATGGCAAAACTATATCATTTTGGATAATAGCTCTTATATTTCGATTTTTACTTACAAGTAGATAATTTATTCGATATTTGCATCAATTAAAATTACAAATGATGCAAAACACTTTCTGAAAAATCTATCCTTGATTACGTTTCCTTTTCTTAACTTCTCTGTAAAACAGAAACCAGGTCTGCTTTTGGGAACAGTGACAAATACAAAGCCTATTCCTGACAATGTTGAAATACTATAAGCTGATGATTTTGGCGTTCCCCATATTTATGCAAAAACACAGCATGCAGATGCCGTTTTCGGATTATTATCACGGCACAATGTGAGACGATTTTAACCGAGCTAAGAACAGATTTATATTGGGCAACAGGCAGCGTTGCAGAAGTTTGAAGGGTGAAGAGCTTTACTATAGTGATTTACGGTTGGCAAAGTTTTTATGACGAGGAGATGGGCTAAAGAGATATATGAAATAAGCCTGGAGTGAGTTTAAAAAATTATGTGATGCTTTTGCAGATGGCATTACATTATTACTTAAAACAACACCCTGAAGTACAAACCTAAATTACTAACTCAATTTGCAACATTGGCAGCCATGTATATTTTAGCGAAGAGTTCTATAGGCGGCGATTTATGAGCGCTATTCACACCGAAGTAACTTAAAGCTTTTTACGAAAGTGGGCTGAGAGCTTCCAAAAGCTGAATTTTAAGCTATTAGAAAAAAAAGACCGGCAGTTATAGAGCTCAGGTTCTAATGGCATTGCGAATTTCAGGAAACACTTACCAAATCAGGTAATCCTTATTATGATTAATCCACATACTCGTTCTTTTTTAGACCGGAAGTACACGATAGTTAGGAAGAAGGCTTATAAAATGCCTATGGCGCAGTAACCTGGGGACAATTTTTTGATTATCAGGGCTTTAATGAAAAAACGGGCGATGGATGCATTACGTCATACCTATACCGAAGTCGTCGATGGGACGAATTTAAAAAGAAACATTTACTCGCTTTGAAGATAAAATTGTGTTTCAATACGGAGAAGGAATTACGGACCTGTCGGTGGCGCGAAGTGCTTTGAAATATAATGTAAACGAATGAGATTAAAGAAAAGAAATTTCCAAACCTATAGCACCACCATCACGGTTCCAATACCATAGCAGTTGAAACGGGCAATGGACAGCTTCTGCCATGATGTTGCGGAACCAGTAAAGCCATTGGCAGCATTCCTATGTACAGAACAAAACAGACCGGCTATAAACGCGGTTTAAGGAGATGATGCGATATTCGCACCAATTCTTCGAATAACACGGTGTACGCTGATGCAGAAGGAAATATGCTGTACTTTCAACTGGAAATTTTGTTTCCTAAACGCGATCGTTTGAGTTTTGAGTCTATTTACAGTGCCTGTTGACGGCGCAGTGATTCCTAAGACCGCATGTGGCAAGGCTTACATACGGTAGATGAGAATTATTTTTACTGCTAAATCCTGAAAAGGATGGTTTTTCAAAATCTGCTAATTTCTACACCTTTTACTAAGCGGCTTTTAGAATTTTAGCCACCAAAAAAAGAAGGACCTATCCCACTAACATGTTTCGAAATAGACAGGAAAATTTTAGGAGGTTTCATGCATTCACTTCTTATAAGGGCAAGTTGATGTACGATTTAGATTTGGTTTATTGAATTTAGCACGACGCACCCAGTAATTTGCCCGCTTTTTGAAAATTTAATTCCAGGTATTTAGGTAACTAAAGCCCTCACCTGCAAGCTAGTGCGCTAAAAAACCCGAGCTTTCCCTCGAGCATTGCGCGTACTAAACCAATGCGAATTTAAAAAGCTCAAAAAGAAGCTGTAGGCATGGCGCTAGTCACTATTTACGGAGACTATGTATGGGCGCAATGGGCAGCCGCACCCAGAGAGCTAAGTGATATGGAGCGTATGAAAACTATTTTGGCCCACGTATCCTAAGTAAGGGAAACGTTTACAAGTTTTGAAGCCGTCCATTGAGGGCTAACAAAGCTGATTTTGGTACTTCGGAAATGCCTTTGGGTGAGGTCAATAGATACCAACGCTTAAATGGAGATATTCAACAGGCCTTTTAATGATAGTTTGCCAAGTATTCCATATTGGATTTGCATCGGGTAGGCTGGGCACATAGAGCCACTACTGGAGCTTAATTTATAATAACAAACACCAAAAAAACCATATATGGAACAAGGCGGTAATAGTTTCTCTGCTCACTGCCGTCTGACTAGAATTTGGCGCTAACAGTAAAAAGAAAAAAGCATTCCTAGCCGGGCGGGCAAAGTGGTGATCCAAGAAATCGCCACATTTTTGATGTGATCAAAATTTTCAGAAATATGCCGATATGAAGTTTAAGGATGTGCCTTTTTATAAAGAGATGTTTTAAAAAAACGCGCTAAAGGGAAACGATATCGCCCTGGCGAACGGTTTATGCTGAATAAAAAAAATTAAAAAAAGCTTAAAAGTTTTCTTCCAACAATTAAGTTTAACGGATTAGCATCAACTGTTTACACTCTTAACTGCTGACTTCTATTGGCGGTTATTTGTTAATGGCTAATTTGTCGACATTACTCTTTTACTACGACAAAAGTAGCTTTGAAATCCCGTTGATAATTTCCACTGGTTGCATAAATGAGTTTACTTCCACATCACTCATACGGACATTGACCTGTGCCCCGTATTTAGGGCTTGAGGAACCCGTTTTAATGCTTCAATTCTTATTCGATTTAAAAAACCTTTTTTGTAGATCAACATTGACCTTTAAAAGCACCGGTTTAAAAAATAGGTTTTTGGTTCAACTTCACAACCATTTACGGTAATTCTTTTTCTAAATCTTCATCGTCAACGATATTTCATGTATCACGACAAACGATACCGATTTTAAATTTGCGTTTATTTTTTTATGTCACCTTTTAAATTACCATGCTTGGAAAACTAACCACCCATATGTTTGGGAAAATCTCTTTTTTCCCCTTTATTTTTTAGGGAGTCTAATTTTTGACTTAAATTTCGTGCCCCTGCTTGGTTTTTAAATCCGGTTATTGGGGAAGGGCATAGATTACTTTAAGGTTCCTATTATTCCACCTTTATCATATTCCCCTTTCGGGGGGAGTTCCTTGCCTAATTAAAAGTTCAGGCATCCTTTTTAATAGAACAGGGGATTTTTTTTTTTCTTTTTTAATTTTGACTAAATTCCCTTTTTTCTTCCCTTTTTTTCTTTTTCGCTGCTAACGCACTAATGCCACGCTACACCACTAAACGATACCCAAAATATCGCTAACCTG
>Ga0163217_1093214_pt1 | contig 10486 bp, 6 predicted proteins | sample SynspAceP_FD_185933 | JGI IMG/M metagenome (GOLD analysis project Ga0163217, IMG submission 185933) | Saline lake microbial communities from Ace Lake in Antarctica - Synechococcus sp. Ace-P (PacBio error correction) | ecosystem: Environmental > Aquatic > Non-marine Saline and Alkaline > Saline ... | reverse complement strand
CGTCCCTATCCTGATCTTCTTCTTGAAAGGTTACATTCTGTCGCACGACAAAAGCTCAGCTTGCAATTTCCCATGTTTGATAATTGTTATACACCATGTCAGTCAATCCGTTTTTGACTAAACCATCTCACACCGTTTTGTTACCAAAACGAGCTCCACCATCATTGTATCTTTCCAAATAATAGGAACCGATGACAATGTTTCATACCACCACAGCTTATACTTCGTCATTGTCACCACACATGATGTCTCATTGAGCAGCCAGCATAACCGATTTATTTCCTGAAGCCACATACTTTATTTACAGTGTCTAGTAACAAGGCAACAGTGTTGCCCTCAAAACCAGCAAAAAATTGCAAGCTTGTCTGCCGGAGCTTGGACCAGTTTAGCTTGCAAATACATTGGCCACATTTAAAATACTTCTTTTGAACTTCTTGAAGCAAGTACAATTCCAGCTTTGTCAATGTGCTCCATTTTATTGCAGTTAGCAACCCCAATGTGGTAGCAGGCACGAGTGCAAACACCACCATTAAACTCCCATTGGTGTTCTTACTGCGGATACAGATATACGTTTCTTTTTATCATCATATTGTTTTTAAGATTCTACTTCAATAATTCGAATGCGAAAATAATGATTTTAAGTTCTTATTAGAGAAACTTTCTAATTGAATGACTTGCACTTGGTTTTAATGAAATTGTTATTACTTTCGTAAGTATCAAAAAATAGAATTGCAATAGAAACGATTATTCGAACTTTTTTAGAGAACAATACGATGATTTTTAAGTTGTTCATCTTTATTGTAGCCATTGTGTCATCGCTATTTATTTCCCAAAGGAGCCAATTTCAAATATGGCAATTCAAAAAATGGAAGCCGTTGGAGGGCCACTCTGACTTATCGCCTTGAAGCTTTCGATTTATAAACCTGCAGACAAAAATTAGCCAAAGAAAAGGAAGGAGCTTGAACAGGGAATTAAGAGACAATCATATACTTTAAGGTGATACCGCTGTTGTTGATTAAGGTTCTAAAAAATTAAGAGAGCAGTTTAGCTCAAAAGAATTAGAGAAAGGAGAATTGACCTTCAATATCTAAGAGTTGTTTTTAGTGCAATTAAAGGGCGGATTCCAAGCACAAGTGGAACAACAATTTATAAGAAGGCGTAAGTTTGTCAGTTGACTCCCTCCTAGAAAATAAACCAGTGATTGATTATTCCAATTGAGTTGCTTTGCAGGGAATATGGGTAACTTCAAAGAAATGCGTGAAATTGTTGACTGCAAGAACTGCATTTGCCACTTTTGATGAAAGTTTGGATGATTTAGAAAAGAGCTTTTTAAATCAAACATGCTTGCTTCTATTTTGAAGAATTGTTGGAACAGGAATATCTTTTTTTGATTATGAAAGCTACAACAATCAGATTTCTATCAGGAAGTATTCAAAAAAATTATCATTGACCGAAGGGTTGGTCGGTGCGTGGTGGAAAGCGTCATCTCAAAAGGAGAAATTGTTTTGATGCAAAAGTTTGCAGATGATTTCAATCGCTCAAAAAAGGTTTGAAAATCAAGTGCGGTGAGAAATCAGTTTTATTATATCCTTTTCGGGCAAGTATGCTGTGGCATTAGTTCCTGGTTATTGATTGGCCTTTATCTCTTTATTTCGTAAAAAAATAATTCTAGTGATTTGCAATTGAGTTTCTTGCTTTACTAATTGTTGCTGTTTGTGCTAGCGCTGAAGTTGTCGTTGAGGCATTAGATTGTATTTAGCATTGTATTTGGTGGCCATTTTTGTTGTTGCCATTATCGTTTCGTACATTTTTCGGATCTCGACTGCCTTTGGTTTAGCATTTGTACGATTCTAATTGTCGGATTGATTGCCCCAAAAACCCTATGAAATTTCATCTTAATTCGAAATTGCTTCACAGAATTGTCGACCCATTTTAGGTGTTGTTTGAGCTTTAAGAAAAAAATCGAAGTCAATTCAATTCAGCCTCATCGGCTAATCTATTTGAGAATATACAGCGTTTGATTTTTTCTAATTAGCATTGTTCAGAAGGTGATTAATTCTTGCCCGATCAATACAATGCCAATTGCCATGGTTTTTTTGGGAGTACGTGCCAATGTTTACATTGTTTCGCTCAAATAACTACTCTCCTATCGACGCTAGCCTGCCTATATCACAGTTTGATTGTTTTTGAAAAAACGTCGCTTGATTTGTTTTTCAGAAGTTTACCTTATAGAAACTTGATTACACATAATATAAGTTGCACTGAGGCAGCTAAATCTAAAAGCACCGCGGCACGCCTTTCACAATCCAGCATTCATTAGCAGGTCGCTCAAACTTAGCAGAAAGACAGGCCATTCGAGCCCATTGGTGGGAAATTTTCATTGTTGGTGAGAGTAGCGCAATTTTACACGATATGCAAAATGATGTCTCCCATGTACTTCTTCGAGACAATCAGGCGGACCACATTCAATCCACATGATGTGAATAGAGCCATGGAAAGAGTCGGTGCAGATTATTATCAATAATTGTATAAAGATGGATTAAAAGATTGCTAAAAAATACAAATTACCTGATAATTATTAGATTGATTTTATCAGAAACCCTCATGGAACGAGTAAGGTTCGATTGTTCTTGATGAGCATTACAAAAGATCAAAACCCAGATATGAAATCAAAGAAGATGATTCATTAGAATCATCCGGGTCCAATACATTTATTCCAATAGAAACTCAGTCTTAATGATGGCAGTTCTGTAGAAGCGGGGCTTCTAGAAAGTTCTTTAAAAGGTTATACGACACAAGAAAGTATTGAAGAGTTGGTGGATGGGAATTATTCAAAATCAAATCGACCGAAGTCAGTATGCCAATGCAGACCATTACTTTTAAAAGAACCATCAGTACCATAAGAGGATAGTATTTAAGAAGGGACAGCAGTTGCGATGAAATTTACCACGTTCCGGATCGACTATCCTGTTTATTGTTTTCTGATCCAAAGATTAAATTTGACTTTCGGTCCTCGAAATTACTGTAAGCTTAATCGATTGAAAAAGGTAGAGGCGTCATAAATTATCGATGAAGCCTGGGGAAAATACGCCAACCACCATGGGAGATGGACTATTTTCGAGCTTCTGATTAATATTGCTGCCCACTACCGCTGATCCACACAATTCCAATTCGATGACATGAGAGTGTTAATTTCCATTAGAATGGCACTGCAATTCCAAAAAACAGAAATACGCGTAGCAGATTGTATGGAAAGCGGAAGACATGTTGGAAATAAAATTCTTGCATTAGAATAGCCTAATTAGCTTTGGCTGACTGTCTACAAAAGGTTTGTTTTGATTGAAGTACTTCAGCTCTGCCTGTATCTCGCTAGCTATTGCCAGCTGAAAGTCCGATAATTGCCAATAGATGTATCCAAGCCAGTATGGTTGAACTAAGGCGGCATTAAACTTAATGACTAAAAACAGTACAGGTGGGATGATTTTACAATTCTATTAATTTCGGACTAATTATTAATCGATAGGGATTGTAATGAGTCGTTTTGAGTTTTAGACATTTGATGTTAAATTACTGACTAATGTCAAATGCAATCTCACAATGGATAAAGGACTATGAAAGGCGAGGTAATCACTGTGGAATCTGAATCAAGAAAAGGTGGTTGGAGTCAAGCGGGAGCAATATTACTTTGATGAAACCATAGAAATAACCGAATTTGAATAATAAAATTTAGGAAGTTAGAAAAGACAATATGAGCCCAAGAGACTTTAAAGTGTTTTATTGTCGCAAAAAAACCTCGCTATTGCCACCCCAAAATACCCCAAGATCGAGCAGATGAACAATTGAACCAATTCCAAGTAAAAAAGCGCCAATCTTAGTGCGTGAATAATCCCACGAAAGATTGTTCTCTTCCCAAATTTCCATCCTACCTAGCCAATGTCGGGTATCTATACTCGCCACTTGCTGGAGACTTGTTAAAGGGACTTCGCAGATTTTACATTGGTTGTAATTCTAAAGGCACTGGGGCGAGTAGGGAAAACAAGTGCCATTTATTTTCAATCGTTAGGACTCTTGCAATCAAATTGGAATTGTTCATTTCTTCCTAGGAATGGATCAGCAAACTTTCCTTTTTTGGAAGCGAATGAGGTGGACGATCATGTTGCAAACTGCAAGAAAATGGCCAAAAGCGCACAGCTGAGTCACATTGCTATCCCGCGTGAACTCTCTAATGACTCAGGTGCATGGAATGTCCACCGCTGGTCCGCACCTGACTCCTCTTCATATAGTTGTGATATATTAGTGATAATTTCTCTAGACGTCAAGGTCGTCCCCGCTAAGATGTAGTCAACTTAACCTATGATGTAATAAATTCTGAAACGGTCAATCACATAGTTGTCCAGGTTATCTATGATCATTACACTCTAGGCAATCATTCACTCGCTTATGAGCGACAGTGTAGCTTGATGGTGGTGCTTCCAACAATATATACGTATCGAGTTTGTCAAGAATGTATTCTCCTCGCTAACTCGAGCACCCGAAATTTTAAAGCAGGAAAAGGTTCAAAAACTGAGTAATCACGGAGGATGCATTTTTAATGCAGTTCAATAGATTTGTCTTTCGCCCAAGCCTTTCGCTCTTGCTTTTCAGGAAATGTGTGTAATCCGACGAAGCTCATTTAATTATGCTGATCGTTTGGGTGTTTTCTCAGATTGAAGCGAATTGCCGGAAGTAGGACCACAAATGACAGGTAATACTAAATTGATAAGCCAAGTCGCCCACGAATTTAGAAAAAGTGGGATCGTGAGTAATAGTGAATATTATACAAACAAAAGTCCAAGTGCAATAACTCTACGCGGGCAAGGATTTTTTGGAATCACACTACTCATAAGGCTCAGCAAAAGTACATGAAAGATACACATGAAGTGCAAAACTAGCCATCGACACCAAAACTGATAGGTATGGACTGTATGCGTAGTGACGAAGTCGTGTACCAGACGCTCTCAACTTTCGACTTCACGTGTAGGTGTGTGATTTTGGCAGCTGTTGCTTTAACTTATATCACACCCATGGTCACTCACACCACCATTTTGGAGCTGAGCTCTGTGAGCGAGATAGGTAATGGGATGATACTCAATTTTAGAATCAAACGTCACAGATATTTGCTAATTAGACTCGCTTGTCTTGCTCCTCCTTTAATCCGCAGTGTGTGTCTCTGCGATCCTGAGGTCGCAAATTTCCAAAATCTACCCGTGGGTAATGAGAAAATCGTGTAGTGAAAATACACATTTGTAATATGGATTTTCTATGCTCTCTCATCAGCCAGAAGTACACAATATTCAATATCTGTAGCGTGATGAGGAAGTAATTCTTTCGCCAAAATTTAACTGTTGGGAATTCAGTTTAAATCCTGTATTCGGAGAATTTTAAAGAAAATGGAAGAGGTTGTCACTCTTTGGTGAAAAATTTAAAAGGCAATTCAAATTGTTGCATCAATTGCTCAGGTGTGTTAGCAACTTGCTCTTTGTCTTTTTTTGAGTAACCTCCATAGTTTAGGTGTGTTATATTTTAATTCTTACTCAGCGCATAGTTTGTAGGGTATATACTCGCTTGAGACAGCAATATACATTATTCTGACTTATGTCTATCTCCTACAATAACAGCCGGAAATTTCACAGCATTTCACGGCTCAGCAACTGTCCACATCATAGAAGAAGCATTCAACTCTTGTGCAGTATGGAGCTTAGCTATCCTCTTCATAGTGCTTATCTGCGAAAACAACTAGTGTCACTCAGTGGTCTGGTAATGCGGCGTTTGATCTCTCTAAGCTCTCACACCTAGTGACTTCTCCCAAATAGTGATTAGTCGCCTAGGCGGTATAACATACACGATGTGAATTGTTGCTATACAACGCTCTCAAAATAGGAATTTATTTTGACGGCGTTCAGGATATGTCTGCTACTGGTTCAGAATATCCATTATAGCACATTTATGGTCGAATCAAAAGTTACTCATCCAAAAAATCATTTCTCATAGGATTCCCCTCAGGCGTGCGTTGAATGCTGTAGAGTAAAGAACAACGGATAGCTAACGAAATGGGATGAGCGGTTATAAAAGTCAGGGAAATCGCAAGAAGGAATTACGTTTTGTTAACCATATTGCAAGGCATTTATCTTACACTGAGTTTTTGAATCCCCGGAGCCCAAAACCCCGCGTCGCATCGAAGAGCCGATAAATGGAAGTATTGTGGCTAGTGAAATTTTTTTCGATTTTATAGGATGCAGCATTGTCACATTTAGATTACAGAAAGATTATCTTGTTAGGTCACAGCGCTTTTCTCAATTCGTGGTGGTGATGACCAGATTCATCTGTATTCAGCAAACTGTATTATGCGCTCGATGTTAGCTCCGCACACTCGCGCACCATATAGATATTCCTGGTATTATCAAGAGAGTACAAATTATAATACGACAACTAACTCTTCAAGAACAACTTTGTTTGATGTCCTATCATTTAAGTATGGTTATTCGGCATCTAACCACTGGCTTGCTTTAAGATGTTTTAATTTTGTAATTGGCATACATTACTTAGAGTTAAAACTGTCTATTATAAATCGCTACAAATAGAAAGCAATTGATTCATTCTCTGGTTCACTGTGGATGGATGTCAAGGGTGTAAAGAACTTGCGCAGTAAATATGATAATAAAATAATACACTTATAATACATTGTTCTTCGCAAACATATATTTCATACATTAAAAGTGGGTCATGCCTTCTAATTCCTGATTAGATTCGGAATTTTTTTTTTTTCCCTGGCCATCTTAGCGGTTTTAAGTCAATTTACAGTCTGTTCACATCACTTTATTTAATATGTGAAACGATTGTGCTCTCTCATAATCTACTTAATTCATTATTCCACTCTGCATAATTATGTTATAAAATATAGTTTGAACCACATCACTTAGGCCGTCAAAACGTGTTTGTGACACATCTCAACCTCCAGAGTTTATAGCGCAGTTCCTATCGTGCTCTCAATGGTCATTAAAGCAGACACTGTCACCGCTTCCCCTCCCCCCCCTTACTACGCTCGCCCCGTCCATAACTATATTCATTTCGCTTCCGTTCTCGCGCACGAGATTTACTCTGGCGCTTTCGGAAGAGTTCGATAACTTTCGTATTTTACGAGCTGTAAGTGATATGTTTAATAGTTCATATCTTTTGATGATATCTTGTGTGTTTGTGCAACTATAAAGGTGCAAGTTGTAGCTCCTATCCATCCATAGCATCTTTCTCCCAAAACGCATAGGCACGGATATCATATATATACAATATCGACTTCACTAAATCAAGGATAGAATGTATGCGCTGACAATCTCTCATATAAGTGATATTACTAAATTGAGAAAATAATATTTATTGTTATGGCACTACGCTATATGGATGGTTCGGACTTTAATGGCAATTTGTATTAACGCTACGCCAAGATCTCACTGCACTCTATCAAAGTTAATCTGATTTAAAGATGGTTCAGAAACCAAATGAGATTCTTTGCGCATAGCAGCAAAATTCTTTGGGTGTAGTTTCCTTCCAATTGAAGGATCGATTTGTCTCCATTATTATGAAGCGCCTGCAAAGGGCAGTAGTTTACATCCGAATAACAAATGAATGATTATTTATCACGATTGAGCCGTCAAATTTCTACACCTTCATTTATTATATAACCAATTCGAACCCACCAATACTTTCTTATTTTTCAAGGCTCAACTCTACTTTCGCTTATAAAGAGCGTTCAAATTATCTAAAGGACCTAAACCCACTGATGTATTTGGATTGATTTTTGTAATTCAAAAGTCGATTCACATTGATTCAAACATTGCCATTTATCCCACTGTCTTCTGCTAAATGAATGCGAGTTTGAAGTAAGCAATTTGCTTCACAGGTAAGCATAGATTGAGATTATTCGTAGCTGTCATATAAATATTTGAGAATATTAAGCTGAGTAGTCCTCCACAATGGGAAATCTCCAGAGATTAAGAATCGCCCAGTGGTATAATATAGAACGCATTATGGATCCAGAGGGTCATATTCAATCGACGATGGTTTCGTTTGAAGGAGTTCATTTAGAAAACCTTTCAGGATTCGGAATTATGATTTCATTGATGGCAATTCTGGCCATCTTTTGCAAGTAATGGATAGTCCATTGTCCCATTTTTGGTTCTTTTCGTATTCGATAATTAGTAAGGAATAGTTCCATTTTTGATGTGGCTACCCTCGGCAGGGAGTCTGGCCAATTAGTGGGGTTATTCCAACGTTTTAAAATGCCAATTAACTGTCAACGTCTGGGAAAATTGTAAGTCGCTATATTTCCTGATAATTCATCGTGGTATGTATAAGTTTGGTGTGGATGGTTACTTGCACCTGCCGCTTTCCCTAATGTTTGAGTACCGTTTCGGCTAATGGGTGGGGCGGCGGCGTATTGCACAGATTGAAATTACTGCAGGAAAATAAGATAGAAATAAAGCGCATGAGAGAAAACTTCACATAGAAAATAGCAATTGGATAGGTTCAAATATTTAAATTGATAGAGGAAGATAAGGAAGTATAATTTATTTAATAAATAGGAGTTACTATAAGTGAGGTAATTATTGCATTGTTTTTCAAGATAGGTGCTAAGTGAAAATTAAGGGATTATTCGAGATTGATCTTTCTTTTTAGCTCGATTATTATTTTCTTTGGTAGAGGGGTTTGTGTGTCGGGCGCAGGGGGTGGGGAGTTCAGTCTGCGTGAGAAGGAAAGAGGGTACGCATGTGAGCCTGCGGGGAATGAGATTTGCGCCCCTCCAGATACAATTAATTTAAGCATACAATGGTTTTGCTGAAAGTAAAATTGAATTTGCCGAAGGTGAGATTGAGGAGCGCACGGTCGGGGTGCTTTCATTTTGTATCGAAATGGCACTTTTTAGTTTTCAAGTCAAGTGAAGAAACAACCCTGGTATGGCTTAGCAGGCGTTGGTTCTCCTTGCAGTCCGCCCATCCTGAATGGGTTATTGCCACAACAAGAAAAGCTTCTAAAAAGTTACATTGAGATGTTCCCGAAAGAATTGAGGAATGTTCCGAAATGCCACTTCTTTGTCTTTCTCTTATATTGTTCGAGATTCTGTTGCAGCACAAATTCGCGATATAAATAACATTCGGCCGGGCGGCAGGGGTTGGGGCCTCCTTTGCGTTCCCCGCCCAATCCTGTATTGGGGTCTGCCACAACGAAAAGCCTTTCAATTCCAATTTCTTGGAATTAGCTCGCTTTTTTGTTTTCAAGGTCCAGTGTGAAGTAAAGCGGATCGGGCTATGGGTGTGCAGGGTTCGGCCTCCTTTTTGCAGTCGGCCCATCCTGTATTGGGAGTTGCCACAAAGAAGCTTTTCTAAAAAGTACATTGAGTTGTTCCGGAGAAATGAGAATCGTATGTCGAAATCGCAGCTTATTTGTCTTTTTTATCTTTTGTTCGATTCTTGTGCAGAAGGAACCAATCGCCAACAATAAATAAATAGGGATCAAGAACTTAATAGTTGATGGCAGGGGTTTGAACTCCAGCTGCCGCTATAGGTCATCCTGTATGTCCGGTCATGCCACAAGGAAAAGCCTCCAAATCCCTCAATTCTTGGAATATCGCTTTTTTGTTTTCAAGTCAAGTTTGAAGTAAACTTCCAACTTTCGTTGAAAACAAAAAAAGCCTTCTATCTTCGATACGGAAGGCTTTTCTTGGTCTCCGGCCCCCCCGCCGGTGGCAGGGGATTCGACCACTGCGACCTTTCCTGCTCCCAAGGGCAGGCGCGTGATGACCGGACTACGCTTTACACCCGAGGTCGTTAATTGTTTTTAGTGTCATTTATTTCCCTCCGCGAAAGGCTACCAACTTTATTTTATATTTAAAAACAAGTTTTTCTTTGTTTTCAGTTCTTTTCAATTCTTTTGCGCGGAGAGGGGATTTTCGCACCCCCGGATTCCCTTCACAAAGATCGCAGTTTAGCAAACTTACTGGTGTTATAAGCCCTTCACCATCTCTCCTAATTTTTCCCGTTTCAAACTTTCCTCTTCACATAACCAGCAATCGATATGTTGTACCATCTCAAACCGGGAGAAAGGCAAAAGTAATAATTCTATTTCACAATCTTAAAAAGGCATTTATTGCAGAAATTTCTACTTCCTTATTCCTTTATTCCCCTATTTTTACAATGAAAGAAACAGTCGTTATTCTTCATACCAGGGTCTTTATTTAGATCATTTATTGATGTTTATTGAAAAAAAAACCCAAAAAAAAAAAAAAAAAAAAAAAAAAAAAAACCCATGGTTGTTGTAAATAAAATGTGGTTTTGCTTTCGATGGGAATACACCCAACTTGATTAATTCGGTCAATTTTTACACATTTTTAATAAGTAACGCTGAGTACCGCCTAAATTTTGTACCCTGATTATTTTGATTAGGGCACTTCAATTCA
>Ga0163217_1066529_pt1 | contig 10486 bp, 9 predicted proteins | sample SynspAceP_FD_185933 | JGI IMG/M metagenome (GOLD analysis project Ga0163217, IMG submission 185933) | Saline lake microbial communities from Ace Lake in Antarctica - Synechococcus sp. Ace-P (PacBio error correction) | ecosystem: Environmental > Aquatic > Non-marine Saline and Alkaline > Saline ... | reverse complement strand
GCGAATGGGGTGCTGACGTTTCGTTACCTATTGACCCGCCCAATCACCCGGAAATCGTGTGAGTTCGGGCTTGCGATCGCATGGTTCGTGTGTGAAGGGCCACCGCCGGTGAATCATGTGATTCCATGGCGTGGCGGTCCTGCGCGGCATTGAAGAAGATATCTGGAGGCCGCCCGCTGTGGACGGCAGTCGGCACGGTGAAAAACCTATATCCGCGGTGATTATTCCATGTGATGCGCCCCGGGTCGTTTGGTGACGTCCTAGGTGTTTTGATCGCAGCGGGCATTTGAGAAGCTGGTATGCCTTGTGGTCGCGGCAGACATCGGGGCGGGCCGGGGCATCAGTTCTGAAGTGCCAGCGAAAATACGTCATGACGCGATGTTTTGGCCGGTCAGAAAACCTTGGCCAAGGTGTATTCGGGCCTCGTCGATTGATTGCTGCGTGAATGGTCGTCATGTATTCCTAAGTCCCTTGGGCTTACTAGAATTACGGAGGCAAAGAAGCATGGCTGATACTGGCAGTGTTTAACGCGGCTGCCGCCGCACGCAGCCTTGTCGCGGCACGCTTGCGTGCGGACCGCGGGGTCGAAACCAAAGACAAGTTGTTCAGCCGTGTAGCAACAGTTCATTCATCGTACGGCACGCTGGTTCGGTCGTTCGCGCTGTATTACGCGCTGCCTCTTTATGTGATGATCGTCACATCCTGAAAGGCGTTGCCCGAAATTCCGCCATGGGCAAACATCTGTTGCCCCCACTAGAGGTTCACGTGTTTCCAGCCTTTGGGTCAAGGGCATGGCCATGAGGGCCTGCACGTGCGATCAACTGGTGAATGCGTGGTCGCGCGGGTGTCTGGGAAGTTCCGTCCGTAATTCCTGATCCGTCGTGATCCTGGTCCGGTCGCGATTTGCGGTCAGTGAACGGTTACGCCCGTGTCGATGTGGAAGGTTGTCAAAGGGTCAGAGGGTGTTTCTGTGTACCATCCGTGATGAGTCGGCGCCGTTCATCCCTGTTATCAGGTGATGCGTGTATCCCATCGTGATCCTGCGTGCGCGAGGCTGGGCTTTACGGCTCTCTCACCGGTCTTGCTGGTGGCACGTCGCCTTTGGGATGCCGATCAACACCGTGTGTGCGTGTTCCGAAACACTATTTCGCGTGTCCATGTCCAGAGGAGCTGTTCAAGCCGCCCGCGTCGATGGGGCAGGGCTTTTGGGCGATCGTTTGTTCAAGATCAGTCTTGCCGATGTCCCTGCCGATTCGTGCGTTGGTGGCGCTGCAGTCATGTTCAAGTCACGGGCATCTGGAACGACTTCTATGTTTCGGCGTGACCTATATTTCGTCCCCTGTCGCTACCCGATGACGGTTTGTAGCCTGAACAACAGTCTTCACTCGTGGTTGCAGGGGGTGAAGGAATACAAACGTCAAACATGCGGCGACCTTTTCTGAACCGGCCGTCGTTTGCCCCTAGTCATTACGTTTGCCGTAGGGCAAGCTCGTGTCGATCCGGCAGGGTCGCCGCGTGGTGCGGGTAAAAGGAAGTAAGAGTAGGTGGACCATTCAAAACGCGTGTCCGTTTTCGATCAAGAACCCCGTTTTTCGATCGTGTCGTTTGGTGCCGTTGAAGGTTGCTGCAAAAAACCGTGAACCTTGATATCGGCGACGGTAATCCGTGTGGTGCTGCTTGGTCAGTTCCGGTTGCGGTAAATCGACCCCTACGTTCAACAGACGATGATGTGCAGGATGCTTGAACCCACGGCGGGCCAAATCTGGATTTCAAGGAACAAGAAGGTCACAGTGGGCAGGAGCGTCAGAGCGGGGGCATTCGGATTTATGGTGGTTCAAAGCTACCGCGCTTTTACCCAAGATGACGGTTCGAGGGGAACCTGACCGTTTGGCCTGAAAACACGCGAAGTGCCTAAGGCTGAAATCGCCAAACGGGGTCGCCCGCGCGTTGGCGGAAGTCGTTGCAGAGTCGAGCCGCTGCTGAAACGCAAGCCCGGTGCCTTGTGTTCGGCGGCCAGCGACATGCGCGTTGCCATAGGGCCGCGCGTCTTGGTGCGGACGGTTAGAGGGTGTGTCTGTGTCGACGAACTCTTTGCTCGAACCTAGACCGCCAAGTCGTGCGCGCCGATCTGCGAGGTGGAGCTGAAGCGCCTGTACAAACAACCATGAAAAAAACACAAGTGATATTATTGGTGGACCCACGATCAGTCGAGGCGATGACCCTGCGACCGGATCGCGATCATTGAAGGGCGGCAAGAGTCATGCAACTTGGCAACCCCGGGCCGAGATTTATTGCAAGCCGCAGAAACTTGATTATTGTCGCCGACTTCATTCCGGTCGCCCGTCGATGTGGACGGTTTTTTTTGATAGGCACGTGGACCGGCAATATCAGTGCGCATCCCCGGTCACGATTTTTGCCGCTGGGCCGCTTGAATTCACGTCCCAACCCCCCCGGCACCCCGGCGATCATCGGTGTCCGGCCAAGAACATGTGAAGTGACCGGCGATAAAACCTACGTGTCGCGCCCGTACACGACGGTGGTCGAAAGTTGTATTGGGTCGAACCTATATGGGCGTCGGGACACGCTGGGTCTAGTGTGCAAAGTTCGGCGGCCAGGACGATGCGGTCGGCAATGGACGAACAGCGCAGGTCGCTGTTGGTGACGTCCTGACCATAGGTATTGATCCCGCCGCGGCGTCCTGTGTTTTCGTGACTCAAACGACAGTGCGTTTGGACACCTTGCGACCTGTAGGGCGGGCTGACGCCCAATTCCGGGCCTCTGGCGCGAGTGCGTGCGGCCAATGACGTTTCCAGGCGGACGTCGTATCCCGTTGCATTGACGCCGCGCGTTGTATTTCCCCCGACCCTTTATGCGGGGCAGGACGAATACGATTCTACGCTGGATCTGCGAGGAAGGACCGTGGACCGTTCGCGGACCTTTGACCAGTGGCTGAAGTTCGAACGTGTGAATCGTGGTGAGTCTCGGAACTCGACACCTGGGCCACGGGTGGGGTGAATGGCACGTGGCGTCCTGAATCGGCGAACGCGTTCCGCAGCTAACGCGGTGTGCCTTTAAAGCACCGCTTGCGAAGGTGGGTGCAAATGACATGTGCGATCACCTGTTCATTCGCCGGGTGGGTGGCTGGCAAAGGCGCTTCAGACGGTCCAACCCCTTCGACGTGCCGTGGTCCAAGAACTGCCTCGCAGTCCCCGTATGGAAACTTTCCCGTGCGCAAACCGGCCTGCGACTGTCGGCTGGGGACGTGGAAGTATCGCGGCGTTGCCACGGTCGTGCATCGTATGGTTGCCCTGCATCTGGAGCCGTCAAAGGCCGCGCGGATGTGACCGGCGTGGCAATCAGCCCAAAGATGTCATAGCCGAGTGGCGTCAGCGGTCACGGAGCAGTCCACACCATGCACCACGAGTGCCCCGTGGACGGTGTGACACTGGGGGGCCAATGTCACGGCAACAGCGCCGGCGCATGTGTCAGGTAAATAAGTTCCTGTCCCGGACCCCCAGCGTTTGGTGGGCCGGCGCGGCTGGGTGATCAGCCACCTATACGATCTGAAAAGTGACCGCAGGCACAGCAAACCATTACCGCAGCGGTCGGTCCTGCGGCAGATGGAAAATGGTTGCAGAGGCCGACGCCGCTTGGCCTTGCCTTTAAGAGTCAAGAGTCAAACGGGCACGATTGGTGTTCTTTGCAAAGGGGCCAATTGGGTTCCGTGCTGATCATGTGCCGGGGCGGAGTTCACGGCACGAAAAGACGCGTGCCCGTGGCTTGCAAATTGGCAGTCGACCCACATGGAAACATGGTGCGCGTCGTGGGGCGGTGGCGCGTACGAAGCCGTACATTCTTTTACGACGCCTGCGTACGAACGTTGGGTGTGGTCTAGGCAGAGTTTCATGTGTCGCCTGCATAACCTTTACCATCAGACCCCGCTAGTTTTCGGCGAGGTTAAGGCAGAGGCTGCGCGATTAACGTCGCCCGCAGTGAATCACCACTCGTCCCTGCCTTGCCCGCGGTGCGGCGACAAGTGAACTGGTCGCGCAGGTGACGTGGTATGGACGTCAGCATCAACGACCGCGACCGCTACTTGGTCAAACTTTAACGACCCTGCCTTGAACCGCTGTATCGAGATGCCCTGCGCCGAGACCGATCCAAGCCGCAAACTGTGGTGGCACTCCAGCTCCGCTCGACGGCCCGCGTATCGTTTGGGACGATGCGTGCATTGATGAGTAGCAGCGTCGGCGACCATGCATTTTTGGTCCGTTCTGCACGAAGGCCCGCGACGTGTCGACCACTACCGCGATGTCGACCCCGCTTTTTTCAGGAGTTCGGCATTTCACAAGCTATCCGTCGATGGACAGTCATCCGCCAGTCGCGGACCCCAAGGATTTCAACATCGCCGCCCGGTTGCATGGTAGGCAGTCAAAAGACGAGGGCGGCCAACGCGCGTATTGCCGAAACCCATGTTCCGCCACTGTCGGCTTTTCCCGTGGATTTCGAAAACTTCGTGTATGTCAGGCCAAGTCCGCAAGCGTGCGATCAAAGACCACGGCCGGACGCAGTGGCGCGGGCTAAAGCCGCACTGCTATTGGGGACGTTTGGTCGTGGCAGTTGAATGACACGGCCCAGGTTCTTGGGCTCGCTGACAGGCGGTGCGGAAGGGTGGCTGCAGTCAGTCTGGCGCAGGATTTTATGCGCCTGTGACGGTGGTCGTGAGTTGCTAGGGCCCGACGATCTGGTGCTGCGCGGCGTCAAGCCCTGCGCGAGGCCGACCGATGTCACCGCCGTATGCCTGCGCGGACGACCGCACGGGCGCCCGACGTGTAGGCAGGGGCCCGAAGCCCTCGGTGACAGTGCGTTGAAACTGCTGCGCATCAAAGCGTGGCCGATCTTGTGCGGCAGAGATGCTGAGTTGTCTGGCGGCCAGCGACGGTCGCCCAAAGGCGGGATTTTTCGCGCCGCGATCCGTATAGACCTACAGATCGTCGTGTTGCCGCCCCGTCAGCATGACCACCTGCATAATTCGAGGGCAAAAGCAGGCACGCTCACGTGTTGCAGATCACCGCGCAAGCCAGTGGCATTCTATGGTCATCCATGTCCGAAGTCCATCTGTTTGCCGGGCCGGTTCGACCGCTGCAACGCGTCGAACCTTGGGCTGCCGGTGGGCATACGGCGACGCGTGACCCGTTCCACCCGCCGCCGGATCCCGGCGCGCCACCCCGCACCTTTTAGTCGCTGCCCTAGGCGATCTATCGTCCCATAGCGCGACTAGTAAAGATTAAGGACACCCGATGGCCGATTTTTCTCCGTAGTCAGCTTTACAAGCGTCGTCGTGACTGTTGACCGATGCCGGCAACGCTTCGCGAATGCGTGGCCGCGCGTGGCTATGCGCAAAGTCGAAGGCGTATCGCGTCCCGTTTACCGAAGATCGGACGCTCCACCAAAAAAGGCGCTGGACGAAACGGGCCTGTGGACCAGTGCCGGTCCGGCCACTTTGCCAATGGATCTGGTGGAAAACAACCCGGACCGGTCATTTGAAATTTGCCCAAAGCGCTGGGTATTCGGAAAAAATCATTGTGCCCTTACCTGATGCCCGCGGACCGTCCCACGGACTGCCGCAGGCTGGACCGCTTCTGCAAAGCGGTCTGAGCCACAGCAGGGCAGCGCTGCAAGATGCAGGTGTTTCAGTTTGGCGTGGCACCAACCATGACGTTTGAAATGTCATCGCCCGTACAACCGGAGAGAGGTTGGCCGATCCGACCTGCATCCGTTGCGTAACGAAAGCGTCGGTGTTCGAGTTCGACGTCGCGTGGGCCGCCGGTTGCAGGCAAAAGATCTGGGGAGTGTGAGTCGTCCAATACGGGGGAACCGCATGTATCGCCGCCCACGTCAAGGACCGCGCGCCAGCGGGGTCAGAACGCGAAATGAGGACGGCTGCGGCCGATATGCAGTGTCACGGCACAATGGACTGCCGGGCATTTCCAGCGACACTGTGAAGCGGCGTGCAACGCGTGCGATTCGTGGTTCATGCATGGAACATGACAGCCCGGCAACGACAACCGGTTTGCCCAGCCGCGCGGCGTGGCATAACATGACCGTCTCGTTGTAAGGACTGCGATCCATGACGTTTCTGGAAACGTGGGCCGTGATCGGCGTGCGGCAACATCTTCGACGCTTAGTTCGTGACGGCTTGGCCCCGACCGTGTAAAAAGTAGTCCGCGTGTTTGGTCCTGTGTCCGACTTGTACTTGAAGGAATGAGGCGCCGCTGACGCGGTGCAAGGAATTCGGCATCATAGGCGCCGTACTGTCAAAGTGACCTGCTGGCGTCGGACCGACAGTCGAAGTCGTCGTGAACCGTGACGATCCCGTGATGCGCATGTACGATGTGACCCGGCGCATTTTTCTGGGAATCGTGGTAAAGCACGCCTATAACGAAAAGCCGCTGGTGCGTGACGCTGAAGGCAGGACGAAAGTTCGCTGGCGTGAGTCTAGGCGCAAGCAAAAGGCCGTGCCATCGAGCTTCTGCCCCCGATTACCGTTCCGTTGGCGGTGCCCATCAGCAGGCGCGCCAGATTTTGTCATCGACCGCTGGCAGGTATCGCAACAGTCCACAGTGTCCGGCACCGCCCACTGTTATGCGGCCCAGGCAGTGGAGATGGTGGCACCCGACCCCGATTTCTTTTTCAGCCCGGGCGGGCGGCCCCCAGTGCGTAGACAGTGGGCCGTATTACAGTCACGAACCGTGTGCAGCTGATCGGGTTCCCGGTCAAACGCGTCGGCGGCGCTAGTTCTTCGTGCGGCAAAAAAGCAGCGGACCAGTCACGGGTCAGAGGCCCCGCGCGGGAGAGACGATTTCCGGTGCAGACGCCCACCAACATCCACCGCGCTGTTGGCGTTCGAGAATGGCGCGACGATCACCCTGTCGTACAGCGTGGGAGTTGTCAAAGCGCATCGCCATGCGAACATGGAGCGTAGTATGGCACGGAAAGGTACCTTGTTCGTGCCCGACCCAACCACTTGGCGGCGCGCTTGTGGAAAAGCGCCGACGGCCAGATGGAAACGATTTACGCAGGTCCGGGTCGTGGAGTCACCCTTTGGGCAAATGAACTGGGAGTCTTGGGACAAGGACACCGCCGCGCGCCAATGTAGTCGCACCGCCGGGCTGGCGCATAGTGGCGCCCGGTATCGTCGACAACAGGCCCACCGTGTGCGCCGTTGAACTGGCCTGTTCAGTTGTGACTGACGTTGATGTGCCAGCATCTTGAAATCCGCGAGGAACGGGCCAGTTGTGGTCGAGTTATTGACGACCACCTTGCGAACCGCGGCAGCCCTTGGCCCATGTGACGGGCGCGTGGACCTGTTAAAGGAAGATGGCATGACCGTAATACGCACCCGCCGAAGACCGCGTATAAAAGCATTGACCTACCGCCGGTGTGCGGCGCATCGGGGGGTCAAGCTGCCCGCCGTGTGTTCGCTGGGCGTATGGGCCCACAAGTGTGTCTGCGGCGATAGCCCGCACGAAACAAGCGCGCAGTATGTTGCCGCACGGCGTTGATCACGGGTCATCACGCACTGTTGAACCTCGCAAACAACGTACGCCGCCGCAAGGGCAGCGCCGAGCGCGCTGTGGCGAGAGTCCCTCAAAAACCGATTTCGCCGGCTATTCGCGACGAGGCTGATCATCAGTGTCTAGCCGGCTACCGGCATGTGGCCCGGCCCGTTGTATGGAGAGTTTGGCAGCCGCAAGTAACCGTGAGTGGCGCTCCTGCGAGTGCGAGTATCGCTTCCTTAAGCGGGAATGCGGCCTCGAGTTATGTCGTAGTCTTTTATTCCCACTGCGTTTCGACCCTGAAACGCCTCTTGAAGGAAAACGATGAGCGCCGCTTCTGCCGATTAGTCGTGGTTCGGTCGGGTACCGGTGCGCTTGTTTATGCCGGTATTCTCGTAGGCGTTAACAACACCGAGAAAACCGCGAAGCGTGTTGTCGCGATTCGTTGACGAGGATGGGCGTGCCTATTGCTTATCCCACCCAGCCCAGCGTAGAAAACATGGTTTAAACCGCTGGGGGAAACGGACGGGCTAAAGGACGCGTTGGCCGATCTTGGCGTTGGGGCCTTTGTTCCCCCCCAAAATCGGGCCTTTACGCCGCGTGGCGCAGGGCATTGGTGACCAAGAAATGTACGCTTGGCGTGGTTAGTTCCTGCTGACCAGCGCGGCGCCGCGCAGGGTAAATTCGCTGAGCGCAAAGCCGTGATCACCGAAGAGGCGCTGACACTCTGGTCCGTTGCCCTGAACGATATCCGCAAGTAGCGGCGCGCCAGGACGCTGGGCAAGAGTGGCGATCGCTTGGGTGCTGCCGCGACAAACGGCATCACACGCGCTGATCGCGCAAAGGTAAAATCCAGCCAGATCTGTCATTGCGGTGGGCGCTGTTCAGCAACTTGAGTGTCACCGCTGAGAACGTTGCCCAAAATCGACAAACACGCAGGCGATCAAAGCGATCAACCGTGTTGGGCCAAATCCAGCCTGGTCTGACAACGCACCCGGAGTAACCGATGATCCGTTTAATCCATCCTGCCCGGTTTTAATCCTGAGTCTTCGAGTCTGCCGGGTAGCGGGGGATTTACTACATCGCGACGGTCCACCTTTTGAATGGTAGTCCCGGCGTACAGATATCACACAGTACGGACTTGGGTGAATTTGGACGCGTGGTAGCGCGGCCTCGTGAAACCGGGCCGCGCGTGCGTAGATATGCGCGAAAGTCCCGACAGCTGCGGGGTTTGGGCCCCCTGTTTGTCCCATGCGGACGGCCAAGTCTTGGTTGGTTTATACGGGACGTGTGAAGCGGTAGAGGGCGACTGGAAAGGACCGCCCATAACTACATCACCACCGTGCGAGGCGAGTCGACGGGGCGCATGGACTACCCGTGGTACTGTCAACTCCAGCGTTTTATCCGCGCTGTTGTCCACGACGAAGGACGGCGCAAGCTGGTTCGGTGAATATGTGCATGGGAACCCACGCGACAGCGGCACGGGTGTAAACCGGCGCAGTGACCGCTTTTGACGGGGATCATCGTGTGCAGGAATGCGTCGCCGAGTCGCGGGTTGTTTCGCGTGGTCAAGATAGTCTTATGCGGGCACGATCGCGGTCTGACAGAGGCACCGACACATCGTTTCGCCGCAACGGCGTGGTATGTATCTGACCAACGGCGAGGCGGACTGGCTATGATCACCGCGGGACGCGGGCGGTCTAGGGCGTATCGACGGCCCCTACGAGTACGCACCCCGAGTTAAGCAACGTCAGTGGTCACACGCAGGGCGACCGGGATCATCCCGGCAGCGCACCGGGTCACGGGCAAGTAGTGTCGAAGCCACCGGACGGCACCGCATGGCTACCTAGTCTTGATGGGCCGCCCACGTGGATGCAGTTGACGGCAAACGGTTTTCTTTGCGCCACAGGAGAGGACGCCATCGCGCGCTGCGTCGTGGCGGGAACGATTGGCTTGTATTCGTAGAGAGAAAAGTGGCCAGTCTGCGCCGCCCGAGAGTGGTCGCACGCCCCCGTCGATGCCGCCCCGCGTTGGTTTTCCGGTTCGCTGCGCATGCGCGCTTTGACAGCTTGCCGCCGGAATTCCAGTTGGCCTGCGCCACGCCTGATCCGGAGTCGACGTTGGTTTGCAGTTGAAGACGGCGCGCTGGTCTGACAGGGCGAGAGAGCATTGGCAAGCTGGTTGTGAAACAATCCCTTTGTCGGCGCGGCGGCAAGAGAGTTGCAGCTTTGTGACGCCAGCACAACCGCCTCGAGTTGTGCGCCGGATGTGCTATCAGCAGGGGCCGCTGGCTGATGACCTATTACAACCGGTCACAAAGTTCCACGGTGCATCGGACGTGTTTGAGGGGCGGCCAGCGGGTTGTTTGACGCTGATGTCGTGCAACGGGTGAATTGGCCGCAAGGGTCGACTTGATCATCCGATCGCGCCAGGTTCAATGTCCGGAGGGGGCACCCATTGGTTTGCGGGTCGAAGTTAGCCGCGGACGCATCACAGCCAGGTTTTTCTGGTCGAGCGGGGGGCAAGAGCATCCCCGAGCTTGGGCCCGGCGCGGGAGATGGGCCTAGTCAACGTCGTCGGGACGAGGGCGCGCAGGGGAGAGCACGCGTCTGTGTTACCGGGGCTTTTTGTTGGTTAGTTGATGCAGTGTCGGACATTCACCCGGTCGTGGTGAGGGAAGGCGCGGTTTGTTGTCCGCCGTTGTTTTCGTTTACGGCAACCGTGGTGTGCCAAGTCCCCACACGGTTGTGGGGACCGAAAAAAAAAAGTTGGACGGTTTACATCATTTGTCGGAAGTTAAGGGAACCGTTGGTCGCAGGGAGGGGGGGACGCCGATGGAAAAGGGGGACCGGGGGGGGGGACCGGATTCCAAGTTGATTTGGTCGGCCCCCCCCGCCGAGGGCGCCATTTTTTATTTTTTGGGCTAT
>Ga0163217_1062334_pt1 | contig 10486 bp, 7 predicted proteins | sample SynspAceP_FD_185933 | JGI IMG/M metagenome (GOLD analysis project Ga0163217, IMG submission 185933) | Saline lake microbial communities from Ace Lake in Antarctica - Synechococcus sp. Ace-P (PacBio error correction) | ecosystem: Environmental > Aquatic > Non-marine Saline and Alkaline > Saline ... | reverse complement strand
GGCGCCACTGCTGCGGTGGAACAATGGCAACCTCCAAAGAAGGTGCCGATGCCCAAATTCACAAGGACCCAGGGTGCCAGGACAGTGCCTGCAATTTCGCCATGGGGCACGCCGTCCTCAAATAACACCCCGTGTGCGATCCGCCGGGAGAACCCGCCAGTCCAGGGGGCAAAAAAGAGAGTGGGAAGGCTCCACTGCTTGGGACTGACCCAGACCTGGGCACGGGGAAAGCCCTGGCCATTGCCGGTAACCGGTCAGCTTGTTTGCTCTCCAGCCCGGAGCTGGTCGCAAGCACGATACTGACCATCCGCGACCGTGCCGCGAGCCTCAGGCCCGAAAGTTCCATGGGATCACTTCAGCGGTGGCAGACCCAACCGGGGCGTAGAGGAGGCAGGCCTTCGGCGCAGCCGCCCACCACCGTCATCCGGGAATCGGCACGGGCCACCACTTAAGGAAACAAGCCCCTGCAGCTGCTCGAAACCCCACACCAGGCCTGGAACAGCTCCCGCACCAAGGTGCGCCCAACGGCCCGTAGGGATTAAAGGCGGCAGCAGATGCCACCAGGGCCAGCGCTGGCGGCGACACCGCATCCACTCACTTTGCCATCACTCATCGCTGTTCTCACTCGCCCTGACTGAAAACCCACTGACGAAATGCTTGAGGCCCTGCGAGGCATAAGGCCGCTGGGCCATTCAGTCATGGGGGAGATCCATCAGTCCTACCAAGGACCCAACCGCAACGTTGCTGTGAGATGAAAGAGATTGTGCGACCCTATCAAAAAGGCCCCCTCCAGGGAGGGCGGCTAATGGTGGCCCAGTGAAACACCGAGAAAGCCGGCCAAAAAGGGGCCCCTGACGTAACGATCAAGCCGAATCAGAGCCACGGGCCTGATCGCTCAGGGGCCAGGATTCAAGCGGGAACAAGTTCGTGGGCGTTGCGTTCGTGCATCACCTCGAAACCGAGGTTGGCGCGGTTGAGCAAACGTCGGCCCAGGTGTTCACACCCGCCCGGGAATCGAGCACCGATACTGGTTGAAGTTTGAAAGCCCGTTGATGGTTTTGAAGGCCATCGTGCTGACGCCCAGGGGACTGTGAACCAGATCCCCAACCACCGGCCAAGGCGCCGGAGGCAGGAAGTGCAGGGTGCGGCTGTTGTTGAAGGAGGCGTACGTGAAGATCAGGCGGACCGAAATTAAACCGTGGGCCGCCAGATTGTTGTAGGTCTCCTTCTTCCTGGCCGAACTTTGTAGCCGTAATTCAGGCTCTCGCTATTCGGTGGTTTCCCGTACCAGCGAACTGGTGAACAATCGCGAACCGTGCATGGCCGAGAACCCCCCCCCCAGCGAACCCGCCAAAACACACCGATCACACCCGAGCATGTGAAAGGGGTGCATCAGGATGTTTGTGCCTTCCGCCCTGGAAGACCAGCATGAAGTTAAGGTGCCTGAAGATGCCAAGGGGCATGGCGTCAGAAAACGGAACCGCTGGCCGAAAGGATAGATCAGTAAAGACGGCGAAAGGCGGCCGAAAGCGGCGCGCTTGAATGAGGAAAATCCCCAAAGCTATCCCAAAAATAAGAGATATAAAGGAATGGATGGGTGTCCCGCTCAACGTTCAATGCACCACAGGAACTAAGGTGGAGAAGTGTTATTCTGTGCGAAACCCCACCCCAGAGAATTCCCGCCACCACCGGACACAAATGGGCCCCAGGACTTCCAGTTTTATTGGCCCCGGTGACCAAGACCGGTATTGCCCGGAATCCCTAAAGCAAACTTCCACTGTAAGGGGTTCAAGGATGCTACCCACTGACGGCCCACAAATGTAGGACCGAAAATACCGATCAGGAAGTAGGGTGTATTGATGAATATGTACCGAGAATATATACCAAGTCATAATCCTATTCTGATTTTATGCCCAGCAGTGCACTCGGCGCTCTACTAAATTGCCTGTTAAATTAGAAATATCCCAAAAGCCACTCATCGTTCTATCTACATAATACTAAGTATTTAGTGCAGTATGACAGAGTCAAGCGTTAATTTTTTACCTTTTCATGGGCCCATATTTCGGTACCGATATTCATTTTTACTTTAGCACTATTAGAGCATCACAGAAACGTTATAGCCAAGACAGCCTAAAACTTTCAATGCGGCACATATTTATCTAATCTCCCACTAGAAACCTGGGACCAGAGATCAGGCGTTTTGGTGCAGGCCGATGTCGGGTTATGCAGCATGTATGGCGTTACTGAGGAGAGACGACACCTGATTGAGCACCCGGAGGTCATTCATAGTGCAGGTGGAAGCCAAACTTTCCCGCGCAGGGCACTGTGCCATGGAAGGTGGACAAAAAAAATGGGTAAATTTTCCTATCTATTATTCTAAAAGACATTGATGCTATGCGCGACACTATTCCAACACCATCTTTTGCCGTGGCCTTAGCCCTACGGTAGACATCCCCATCAAGACCTCCAACCTCCGAAGGGAAATCGCTATCCGGGTCATTGGACCTGGAATAACCAGGAGTCTGGCGAAGCGAGGAATAAGCCACGCCAGTGCGATTGTCGACCGTGGCGTGTTCTGGGTTCAGCGTTACAATAGAAAACATCGGCAAGATATCCATTTTAATAATTACCCGCGTAATTCTGCCAGAACCTGTTGATCCAATAAACGAGCAGCCGTCACAAACGAGAACTATAGTCTATGTCATTGGAAGGTTCTCAAAATTGGAAGCTGAGCTCGCCAAAGCCTACCCAAACCTCCCTTTTTTTCGTCCTCGATTTTTTAAAAAACCCCAAAACTTCCCCGGGGGAACGACTCCCACCTTGAGTTTTCCCCCCAGGCGCCTTTAGAGCGCTGCCAGGAGGCAGCCCCTGACAGAGATCATTCAGCACACCATTACCAGCTATCCACGGTAGCAGAGTGCGGTTGTCTATTGCCCCAGGGAGTGGCAGCCCCTGGCCCCTTGAGAAGGCCCCAAAAAAGAACAAGAAACACACTTTCCCAAAATATTATTGTACAGGTGGGTCGGAGAAGAGACAGTTTAACTTGTTGCGCGCTATGGAAACAAGCCGAAGGCAAAGTTATTTCTTAAAGCACCACAGCCACCATTTTGTGAGGTGCCTAAATGAATGGTTCAAAAAAGCCCAAACCAGCTGGGAAGAGAAGAAGGGAACGAGAAAGTGACTTATCCCTCCTCTTATCGAGTCAGCGTCTATGTCTCCCATCCCAGACTTTCCGGCCCTTCCCCTCTGGTGTAGTTTTCACTCCATTGATTCGTTTGTGTTCGCCTTGGGAATAGAGAGAGAGAATATTAAGAATTCTTCATGCAACCCTTTCTTTCTTTAATGCCCTAGCTGTGCGTTGCTTTGGAATATTTAATTAGGCAGAACAGATGATTAGCTGCCATGATAGTGTGCGTTAGAATCTTGGCTCCTGTCACTTCCATTCCTAGACCACCTATATCAAGAGCACCTGTTTATCTGTGCTTCCCAGATGGCCTCCCTGAAACTATGCATATGTTTCAGCGCCCTCATAGGGGCCCTCTTGAGAAAATCAACGTGTGTAGCGCTTCCCACGGAAGTCTCGTTTTGTTAAATAGCCCCGAAGACGCTTAAAAGAGTGGTATCGCTTTGGCCCTGTGAGACCTCCAATGACATAGAAGAGTAGTACCGCCCATCCCCAGTCCCTGGCAGTCGTGGTTACCCCCATGCCGGTATTGAGACGGAAAAGGGTTACCTGGGCAAGATCCCGGCGAGAGTTACTCTAAAATATCTTTTCGGATGTTCTCTAATTTTGTAACTTCCTAAGCATGCGAAAAATGAGCGGAAGCCACTGGGTTTTCTCAGTTTATCCCGCTAATACATAGAATTCTCTGGAGGGCAACCGGACTAGCTAGCATACGCCGTAGGCAAGGCCAAACGGCAAAAGATGTGTTGCGGACTACTGTTGCAGGCCCATTGCAGTGTGCTTTCTTTAAATAATTAGATAGACAATGTACTCACTGTGTTTTTTTTTCCAACCTCCCCTATGCAAGTGCATGGGGAGTTGGCTCCCACCCTGCAGCCTATGATGACGCACATCATCTGAGGCTCACCGCCCATCGCGCTGTATGCTCGTGTCCACATTAACCCTATATCCACTTGTCCGTGTCTCCTCAGGTTCAGCTGGGAGAATTAGATAAATTTGCGCGACTTCTGAAAGTTTAGACTGTCGTTGGCCTATAAACCCGTCATTGCTATTGCTTATATGCTTAATTAACAGAATGAGGAATCCCTTCTACAGAAATTCGATGCCCGATTAAAGGTAAAATTAATCTTGATTGCAAGCTAACCTTCAAAACTCATTAGTCTTATGAAACATATGGTTTGGAATTCTAATTTAACAGATTTGTACGCATTGCAGTGGGCAAAGATAGATAGGGATACTGTTAATTCGTAACATACATCAGACATCTACCGTCAGTAGAGTTCCTTAAGAATTTCCCGCCGATACCGTCCTCCATAAGAAGGTTTGCCCCCATTTTCGGGGGCACTGAGGCGCCGCGAAGCGCGCCGTATGTGGGCCCTTCATCTGGGTTTCCAAACACCTGTATCCTTGTTACTTTGTCCATTTACGTTGAGCGGAACCATCCTTCCCTTTAATCCTCCTATTCTTTGCAACCCTATGATTGGTACCCTCACCGCTCCTCGCAAGCCGTCCAGGTAGTACCGCAATGTCTTTGAGAAGTTTAAGTGCCACTTTACTTACTCGCGAATATCAACTTCCTCCCCGCCTGATCTCTGGCTCCCACTCTCAGTAAAAAATTGACCCATCTTTTGACCTGCCCACCCGACGTTGAAGGAAGCAAACCCCATTCAGATCCGAGGGTGGTATATTGCTAGTTTCTCTTCCATAATCTGTTTAAAATTGTTGCCCGCCGCTGTCGCGCTCTTTATTATTACTAGTTTCTCCTAGAGTTCCTTTCTTCTGGACTTTCCAAACACGTTGAAGCCCGCGTGCCTTTTAAAGTCCCCAATTGTTGTGCCTCTGGGATCATGTTATACACAGATCAACATCTCATTGTCCCGTATTTGGACTCCAAAGGAAAATCATTGTGCGGCAACGCGACAGTATAATGCCATTATTCTTTTGGACCGATGCCTTCATAGCTGCTGCCAAGGACGCCCATTTGCCTGCAATATAAAATATCCGATCCGCTGTAAATCGACTAAATGGTAAATTGGTTGGGGCGCTCTGTGGCACCCCCAGGCCAAATTGCAACCCGTAATAACCCTTTTGCTTTACGGGTCGTTCCAGCTTCAGTGTTCTTGTTACAAACCGTACGCGTCATTCGAACTTATATATTTTCATCCGGTGTGTACAATTTATCGGTTTCTGAATTGCCTGAGCAATTAGGTACACAGACGTTTTGTCAACGGCAAGTGCCAAGGTACAGGCCTAGCACCAACAGATCCAGGCTGTAGGGCGAGCGGGGCGATGAGCACGGCGCCTGCCACGGGGTCCACTGGGTTGCGCTCGCCAGCAGCGGGCGCAAGGCTTGCCGCCGCCAGAGCCTCAAGTTGCGGTTGTCCAGAGGCGTCAGTGCAGCGATGGGCCAAAGGCAGGCGCCGGTCGGTTGTCGATCAGGCGCTGCCGCCCCACCGCCATGCAGCACGGGTGGAGTAGTGGCGCGCGGTTGGCTGGCCCAGTCCCTCGGCCTCGCCCTGCACAGCAACCAACAGCCGCCAGCCCAAAGGCCTTTTGCCGTTCCATTCTTTGGTGTTGAAATGTTACTTTATATCTTTGAACTATATTAATACATAAAAACCAATTGTTAGTAATTAAACTTAAAATATAGCTCGTAATATTTGATCAGTAAATCTTATAACATCTTAAAACTTGAGCAACCTGGGAATGATACGAGCAGGTTTACAATATAAACTCTAATGTAGGAAGCTGCAGTACATTTATAGAGACGAACCTTGGGAAAAACCTGTCTTTCGTTGATATAAAGGGCCGAAATTAGAATCTTGAATTTTTTCTTGCAAGGAAGTACACCAATTTAACTGCACTCTGGAGATGCCCATTCCCAAACTGATATTGAATTTTCCCGAAGATTGAGTCAAGTGCAGGACCGTGCGCTGATGCGCAGGGAAGCTTCATTGACGACTAAGACCTTGGGATGGTACGATTTCCCACAACACAATGAGACCGGGAATGATTCTACCCCAGCCCCGTATTATTACAACTTTAACGCTATTCTCGATTCCCACTCTTTTAGGGAAGACATCTTCGAAATTTTATTTGAACTACGACCTTATCTGGAAATGGGTATCGCGGATTTCCTTTTTGAACATAAAACGCCCAAAGAATATTTGGCATAAGGATTGCAGCTCAAATCGTCGACTTATGGGAGGGAGGCGAAACCAGCTATATTGAGCAAAAATCGCATTTCATCACCGCGAAATTGCTTTTCCCACGGTAAGTATATCATAGATGTCAATAACGCCTACCGTTCAAAGATTTCAAAGCTTATTATGCCGGTTTTTGAATATGATATACAGGCATCTAGGAAGAACATACCGAATATCAGTATTCCTCGGACAATTTGTGACCCACAGAATGCTTAGATGATACTTAAGGTGGACCCTAGACCTACAGAAGTGCCATGCGCCGACATCTGGAACCACATTTTGACCATGTACTAAAGAATGGTAAGAAGATAAACCCGATTCGTTAGCTAGTCCAGATTTGAATAAAGTAAAGGGAAGAACTTCCTCATTTTTTTACCTTTGGGAACACTGGAAACCCCCAGCCAAAAGTCATCGTCTGTATGCTTATCGTTACCATCGGCAAATACATGAGGACAAATTGCCCTTCTGCTTCTTTCTGATTTGTTTTCGTAAAGCATACCCATTAAGGGGTATGAAGCGTTGCATACCCTTTTTTAATTCAATGGGTTGCTTAAATCCTTTTTTTGATCCTCTTAAGATAGGGCATAAGCCATTCATGTCCCAGCAAGTGACGGTTGCATCCAAAAGGCCCCATGTAGCTTTTTGGGATATAATGTAGACAACTCATTTTCTGTGTGCATCATCTAATCGGATCCAGCAAGTAAGGTGTTGCATGGCTATGGTTCTTGTCCAATAAGAGTTAATCCTATGCCAACACTACCCCCTCCATGCTTGGCTGGTTTACAAAATAAATTGGTCGTGCCCAAAAACCTAACGGATTGTACTCTAAATAATGATGCGCAGCCATTATAAAAACGGGTTCCAAAAGAAAACATCATTAAGCAGGGGCAATGCGCCAATGACCTAGGGAATGAACAAAACGAATTTTCTTGGGATTCGTACTGTGAAATTCGTAGAAACAAATGATCGGCCAGATGATTCGGGTCCATTATTCCGCCCAATTCTTGATTTACCAAAATCTACCTGCACATTTTCCCAAAAAGCTTTATGCCCGATTACATATCATATTCCTTAAAGTTGGACCACATCTGTTCATTCTGATAATTTTATGTTCCCATTCCGCTGCCGATTTGGAGTTGGGAACATGTCCGAAACAGAATAGTCGATAATCGGCTTAAGTCTTATATTGACATAGTACAGTTTGTTTATTTTATTTGCAACCAATAAATAGGAACAATTCTTATTTGTGGGTAAACTTGCAGTCAATATATCATATTTTTCGACTAAGTCCAATTATTTAGGCCACTATAATTGTTATTTCTTTTTACATTTTTTCGGTTTTCGTATCTGTCCTTCCATCTGTCAGCCATTTAAGAGCGAGCTTACAAATGGATTTTTTCTGGTAGTCATCCTGGTTCAAAAAAAACAAACCTATAATCTCCGTTTTTTTCAGAATTGTCATAGAGGAATAAGCCATTCTCCTTTGTAGATGGTTTTTCTTCGGACCCAGGTTTCACCTTCATCACTAACTGTATTCTAACCGTCTCATGTTAACACGACCATTTTCACTTTTTGCATGGAGAACAACAACCTGTTTTCTTATAGCCATCCTCTATGGAGGGTGTAGCGAAAACCAATACTGGCGTAGCAACCCGGATCGATCAAGGGAGGTTCGGTCGAGTTTGCCCAACCTTTTTCCCATCACTGAAAATATGTACAACCTCATTTCTTCCTTTAGTTGGCCCTGGCATTGATCATCCAAATCCCCATTGGCCCAACTCCATAATTTTGGATCGTCCGAGGACTCACAGGCCAGTGTCCAATAAAAAACCATGGATTTTCCGTGATCTTTAACTGCCAAAAACTGTAACCCGCTTACTATTAGGTTTACCATGCAGTGAAGTAGTGCACCGGATCGGGTCTGAATCACGTCGAGTGATGAATTTTAAAAAATCGTGTGCATTTTGCTTTGCATTGAGGGTAATATCTTCTGTTGCGCTCCACGTCTTCCGGGTTATCTGCTCTTTTTTGTCCATTTGCTATAAATAGTTAAAACGTTCTTTTCTTTATCCAGGCCTTCGATGGTAATTGTAAAAAGAAAAATTCATTTGGTGATGGATCTACTGTTCATAGACGTCGGAGACCGATGCCTAGAGAAAATCGACAATTTTTTCTATGCCGACCAGCGTTTGCCATTGTCGCTATTCGCTGTATCACCCAAATTAATATCCTTGCTCCATTTTAGATCGCCACAGGAAGGCACCCCTTCAATCAATGGCGCAATGATATCTCCATTTGGATCAACACGCTACAAGCGGGTAATACGATAGCAGGAAACTGCAGATTCATGAGATGTTGAAACAAATCCCTGATGGCTTATTACCCCATCGGCAATCTTGAAAGTCTTGTTGGCCTTCTACACACGATATTGCGACAATAAAAAGTATTTATCAAATGTTTTTTCATACTTCTTTTATGGATTTATTATAATTCTTATTTTATAATTTCCCATATTCCTCCCATTCATCTCAAAGGCTTTTCATCATCTGGGCAGCAAAGTCTCTTTGCTACATTGTAAAAACATCCTTTCCATTGCCACCTTTAGGTTAATTAAATCTTCCTTCGAATTAAATAATCCAAACCATCTCTATCATTTCCTTGTCTGCAAAAATGCTGCATACTATATCGTGTACCTTGGTTACCATTCGGAAAATTTCTGTTTTGGTTGTTCATAGGCCTTAGCCAGGGCCCACCAAGTTTCCAAAATTGCACCCAGCCAGAGTTTTGGTCCCATTCCAACTGTATTGGGGTGATGTCCCTTGAATCCAGAAAATAAAGTTCCGCCAATTTCTTGTCCCCAGCTGTATGCCCAAAATTTTATTATGGTTCCGAGCCTTTTTATTAAGCCTTGGTCATTTCTTTACGGCCAATAATCGATCATAAACCACATGGCTTCTATGCATATGACCGATTAGCCAAACGGCCGTTTAAAAGCGGCTGTCGTCGAAAGATGGGCGGTCCGGGTTTAGAATTCAGTGACATCCCAGTGCCAGTATACCAGTATTTTTGTATCCTAAAATAACGACCGTCCATAACCTCTTGAGAAGTCGAAAAATTCTGATGGTTTGCTCCACTTCTCGGGTTCAATATGGTCTCCAGCTATTCTAAAGCCAAATTGTGACAAGCTCTATGGCCTAGGGCCAAAGCACGTTTCTTTTTAACGGTCTGGCGGAGTTCCTTTGTCGTATATGCCCTTAGGTTTATCCTTTCTTAAGAAATTCAGATATGTTCTTGCGGCAATTCTTGTATTCCTGATCCTGTGCACTATACCATATTGGCAAAATCCATAGCCGCAAATACAATCCCAAACTGTATATAGTCCTGTGTACACTGAGTTCTCCCGTTTCTGGTAGTGGAAAAATATATACGTTGCCCTTGGTATCCCCTTCCCTTATCCCTGAAATAAATCTTACACCACTTTTCATCTTATAGCATATTTCAACCAATTTTTCCCCTTTCGTTCCCACCTTGTGTAAAGGGTTAGGAAACATCCATGCTTGTCTCCTTGGAGCCACATAAGCTTCCTGGTGTCGTAAAACCTTTGCCTTCTCTGTCCAAACGGTGAAATAGCCGCCCATTTTCTAGTCCAAGGAATGCTCTCCCAAAAGCGGGATTATATTGTTCATTAAAATTGGTCCTTGTATCAGTTTGCTTTGTGGTTCATTAAATTCTTATTAATAGACTTTTTTTTAAATTTTGCCCATTTTCCAATACTTGGTCTCACCCCATGCTGTGCCCCTAATTTGTTAAACTAGTTTAAATTCACTGTGGTGAACCAACACACAAGCGCGAACTTCTAAGCCCTATCTTTCTCTTAAGGCCAAAAAGGCTTTTCTATGTTTTATGTACCGTTTGGTGCCCAATTAGTAATTTGAGAATCTCGCGGTTGACTTGCACTGCCGGCCATTAACCCCTAAAAATTTCCCAATGCTGTCCTAGCCCTTTCCCAATTCCTTTTTGGTGTTTTAATTAATGTGGAAATCTGTTATAGGCACCAATCTACCTCCCCGCAGCAAGCTCCATCTGACTACTTTGT
>Ga0163217_1060855_pt1 | contig 10486 bp, 7 predicted proteins | sample SynspAceP_FD_185933 | JGI IMG/M metagenome (GOLD analysis project Ga0163217, IMG submission 185933) | Saline lake microbial communities from Ace Lake in Antarctica - Synechococcus sp. Ace-P (PacBio error correction) | ecosystem: Environmental > Aquatic > Non-marine Saline and Alkaline > Saline ... | reverse complement strand
GCACCTTTATTTGCTTTTTGTTTTTGGCGATTGTTGCGATACAGCAATAGCCCAATGAACGGAAACCAAAAGCAAACCGTGGATGAAAGCATAACTTCGGCGCCTGTTTTGAAATGGATATTTGTCGTCACGTTCCTTCTCCGTTGCTTTCGAAGGTCTCTTGGCGTACTTCTCTCTCTCTAGATAAATAATGTGTGCTCGTGGCTACCCGCGCTTTGAATACTGTTCTCCTATATCGTGCCGATTTGCGAATTACCAATATCTGCTTTTCTCAAAAGTCCTTTATGCCTGTAGCAGGAAGAAGCAACAAGTAGCTTCTGAATTTTACTATGCATTTTCCGTTTTCTGTGCCATTGCCAAGCCTTTCGTTGGCTTCGTTCATGGCGGAAGTGTTAACTCCCTTCTTTGAGCATAATTTTACCCCAGTGTTAATTTTGGTTTGAATTAAATTGGATTGAGTTTCCTGCTTTTTGCATCATTCTCAATGGGCCTTTGGGAATAATAGGATTTGGCAAGCTCATTTTTCCTTCGCGGCGTAAATTGTGGCTATATCAAATAGCAATAGGCCCCCAAATATTTTTTATCGGCTCACATTTCAAAATCACTGGAGAGATTCTTTGTAATATTTCATAGCTTATATCAAAGGACTGTCAACAGCATTAATAGTAATGTTCCTATAGTTATTTTTTATTTCTGCCAGATCCTGCGCCCTCTCCAGCTAATTAAAAACTAGCCATTTGCAGACTAAATAATTAGTCAGTGCTACGCACTGCGATGTACACGTCCTACCAAACTGAGAAGATATAAATGACAGCACCGCCTCGTCCTCATGACTACCGTCTCTTTTGTAAGCTACTATGGGTGAGCCTCTCCTTATTAGTAAGGCCCAGTATCTTTATCACAAAGGGATTTATTTTATTTATAAAAATCAGGAATCTTCCGCAATAGCCTTTCCGTGTTATATCCTTTTTTAAAGCTTCTTCATTACGCCTCCCGTTTTTTAGCTTGCATAGCCCATTGCGGAAGAAAAAATTGAAACCATGGCAGGGCATCCTTAATTTTTTTCCCATTGCAAATGCGTTTGTTCACTATAAATAGATTGCTGTGGTCCCTTTGCACATCAATGTCATAAATGAAAGACCGCTTTAGAATCTTCTGCCTCTAAGGGTATCATTCTCCGCATGGCGCAAAGCAAATTTTGAGCTTTTTCACCCATGTCAGTTACCGGGATTTTTTTTTTTTTTTTCCGCGCATCAGGAATTTGTTGGCTATAAGAATGCCAAGGAATTATGAAGATGAATAACAATAGAAATACAAATTTTTTCTGTTTTCATTTTGTTGGTATTTGAATGGCTAAAAAATGGTTCCCTCCTTGTCACCGGATGGGCTCCTCACTATTATTTCCCCACCATGTGCCTTTACGATATCATAATTTCGTCTGAATCACACCTGCCTGCCGCAGGCAGGGATTTAGGATTCATGATATGGGTGAATTTGATTTTCGAAAAACACTCCCTTCGCCCTCTCGACTCCACTCTTAACCTTCCCACCAGCGCCTTCACAATATCGTAGCTTAGCGACAAGCCGAGCCCCGTTCCCTGTCCGTAGGCTGGTGGCTAAAGAAGGGTTGGAGATTTTTTCTTTGATGGAGTCGGGGATACCGGGGCCGTGTCGGAGACACAAAATTTCGATTTTGCCAGCCTAGGTTTTTGGTTGGAGACGATGACTAATGGTGTAATTACCCTCAAGGGTTCTAAACCCTTGGAGGGTTGAAGCACGGCACTTCGACTTCGCTCAGCACAAGCCTGAAAGGCATTATTGATCAGATTCAGTAATTACCCTTCGATGTCTTGCGGGGGGGGGGGGGGGGGGGGGGGGGGGGGGGGGGGGGGGGGGGGGGGGGGGGGGGGGGGGGGGGGGGGGGGGGGGGGGGGGGGCGGGGGGGGGGGGGGGGGGGGGGGGGGGGGGGGCGGGGGGGGGGGGGGGGGGGGGGGGGGGGGGGGGCGGGGGGGGGGGGGGGGGGGGGGGGGGGGGGGGGAGGGGGGGGGGGGGGGGGGGGGGGGGGGGGGGGGGGGGGGGGGGGGGGGGGGGGGGGGGGGGGGGGGGGGGGGCGGGGGGGGGGGGGGGGGGGGGGGGGGGGGGGGGGGGGGGGGGGGGGGGGGGGCGGGGGGGGGGGGGGGGGGGGGGGGGGGGGGGGGGGGGGGGGGGGGGGGGGGGGGGGGGGGGGGGGGGGGGGGGGGGGGGGGGGGGGGGGGGGGGGGGGGGGGGGGGGGGGGGGGGGAGGGGGGGGGGGGCGGGGGGGGGGGGGGGGGGGGGGGGGGGGGGGGGGGGGGGGGGGGGGGGGGGGGGGGGGGGGGGGGCGGGGGGGGGGGGGGGGGGGGGGGGGGGGGGGGGGGGGGCGGGGGGGGGGGGGGGGGGGGGGGGGGGGGCGGGGGGGGGCGGGGGGGGGGGGGGGGGGGGGGGGGGGGGGGGGGGGGGGGGGGCGGGGGGGGGGGGGGGGGGGGGGCGGGGGGGGGGGGGGGGGGGTAACCACATTCACTTGTGGCAAATCAGGGATTTCAAAGTCCGTCTTAAAATCCGCATTGAAACTGCTGTCTTTTCCCTCAAACCGTGATTACGAAAGCGCCTCAAATAATTTCATCTGCCAAGGGCATTGAGATCTGTTCGGGACTTTTTCTCCGGAAGCTTGAACGACTATGGGCGAAGCATGCCCTGACGATGGCGTCGGCACGCTTGCCGTGGCTGATTTTTTTCTCAAGGTTTTTTTTGAGGTCAGGACGAAATGGCCTTTGGCTTCTTTCGAGGCTCCTTTTCAAGCTCTTCATTCATTCATCAATAAGTTCGCTTACTTGACTTCAGAGCAAATTATTCACGAAATTCAGCGGGTTCTGAATCTCATGGGCAATAGCCTGCGGTGAGCTCACCCGAGTGAAGCCCATTTTTCGGATTGGATGAGTTGGGCTTGGTAGATTTGAGATTGGCGAGGTTTTATTCAATGCTTCATTGGCTTTCTTCTTGGACTGAAAGCGGTAATAAAATACTCGCAGACAGGATAGCAGCAAGACTACGATCCAATTGAAAAATTTCTTTGTCCGTTGTGATAACTGATTCTGACTTTCCAATCGTTCAATTAGCAAGTGGCATTTTCATTCATTTGCTGCCTCGGCTTCAAAGCTTATCGAGGCGGGAAACTATCTTGATCTGCCAATAGGCTATCCTGCAAAACATAAAGCGCGTTGAAAGTTTCCGCCGCTAACTCACTTTTTCCAGTTTGCTGATACAGATTCAGCCATAAGCTTGTAGTCCCGAAGGATTTCTTTACGGTTATTAATTCTGAGTCGCTCTATATCAAGTTGGAGTAACTGAATCGCTTCCTCAAATTTATTTTGCTTGATCCGAATCAATGCCAAATAGTAATCCGGTTGCAATAGTGCCTGTGCCACCTGAAACAGGAATACTTCTAGCTCTGATTTAGTCCCAGAGTTCTATCAGGTTTTTTTCTGCTGCATCTAAATTTACCTGGTCTTGGAATAAAAATACAAAGCTTGTATTTGTAAATAGGCAGCAAAAGCGACCGGGATTTTCGAGCTCGGGATCCTTCTCAGCAATCCCGGCTTTTTTTTAAAAGGGGTTTTTAATAGGCGCGCTGTCGAGTTGATTGGCTTGCAACTTTATAGCTGCAAGGTTTATAGCCTGAAAAAAAATACCCTCTTTTCTAATTTCAAATTTCTCCTCCAGGCAATTTTCAAGAATTCTAAATCCATCGGTCTTCTCATTCTTTTGATAAATAATAAGCTCCCAAAACACCTATATATTCACCCATCTTTAGATTTTTACTCATTTGTGTCAATATAAAACTAATCCCACTTTTTCATGTATATAGCTAGATCAGTTAGCCCTGAGATATCATTAAAAACCCCCTAAAACATAATTAGCATATCGAAATTGAAAACCGAGTCATTTTCTAATTTATTACTGATTTAGTTTTGTGAGAAATAGACTAACCCATCTTCAAGCCTATTCGAATTCCGAAAGGGATTCTAAGGTTTGCGTCAAAAAAATCCCATCCTCATCGCTGACGCTTCTGGCGTATTGAGCTGATTCTATTTTTTCAACTGGATTTTATCCATAGGTAATGGCCTCATCGAAAATCCGGAAAAAACGGGTTTTTGGATTTGAGACCCCATTCCGAAACAAAAAATAACAAAAAAAAAGGGCGGCGGAAAACAAAATAATTAACCTTCTAATGGGCCAGCCATCCTTCTCCCCCATTTTTGAAACTGCATCGTAGTAGATTCAATTTCTTTTATCTGAGCGCAGTGAAATCAGTTATTTGCGCAGTAAACGATCGCTACGCAAAAAAATTTGGCAGGAGTCCACTTGCTCATTGATTATACTTTTATTCAATAGCCACAAATGACGAATCTACCCCTAACCTTTGCTGCCGCTAAAAGCATACGCGCGAATAGGGCTAAAGAGACAGCATCAGGGTTCAGTTGAATACTTGCTTTTGATTGCTTAATCATTCCTATAATTTTTGTTGTTGGTAAAAAAAATCATCTCTTTAATTTTGGTTTTCCGGTACTGTTTTCTCTGATCCAGCTAGCTAAGAAGACCCATGATTAAAACTTATGGTCGAGTCTATTGCTCTATTCAAACTCTAGTCGCTACTAGACAAAAGCCGGAGGCTCGGAATCATTTTAATCAAGGGGTTTCAAACCCTTTGTAATGGAATCGATTTCTAAATAGAAAAAGCTGTAAGCGTTCGTTCATATTTATGTGCCGAACCTACGGTTCTCTTTATCACTGTCTAATCATGATCCACGGGGTGAAACCGTGGTTACAATATCTGTCAAGCCATACGGCTTTTTATTAGCTTCGCCAATTTTTTTCAAATCCGTGAAATCTTTAATCATTTAATCTCCGGCCTGCGGCAGGCAGGCGGTTGGATTCACGGAGTATTGGTAAGAACAGTAACATACTCTCTTCTCCCTCGCCGGCAGCAGGGCCTTCGCCCTCCGTACTTTGAACACTCAAACCCCAACCATATTGCTTTGCAATAAATGACTTCTTGAAAACCCTGCTGACCGGGCAGCGCGGTGGCGTTTCCAAGAACTAATGTACTTCAAATTGAAGCCCACACTTATTTTCTCCCGTGATGTCTATACTTCAAAGGTCTGCCATTTTTTCAAATCCGTGAAATTCTAATATAATCCTTTTAAATCAGTGGTTCAGACAAGAGGTAAAAAGAAAAATCATCTCCGTCCCTCTCCCTCTACACTGTCACTCTCAAATCCCCACCATGCGCTTTGATGTATGTCATAAGCTAAAGCGATAAGCCAAGACCAGTTCCTCTTCCCGTAGGTTTGGTGGTAAAGAAAGGCTGGAATGGATCTGTCTTTGATGGCTTTTGCGGATTGGCTGCGCCGTTGTCCGCGATGCAGATTTCGACGCCGCTTTCCCCCGCTAAGCCACTAGGCGAGTGCCACTTTGACCATCGGTTTTATAACTTTCCCAAAGTTCGGAACTTTGGGGGAAAGTTACTTTTTGTTCATTCACCGCATTAAAAACGGCATTGTTGATCAGGTTCAAGACCACCCGGCCGATATCCTGTGCGACTACATTTACTTGGGAAGGTTTGGATCGAGATTCAGATCTCAAAGTCAGCATGAAGCTTTTGTCTTTGCACGGAGTCCATGGTAGCTCAAGGCGTAGAAATTTCATCTGCAAGTCCATTGCAGCGATTTGGTGAGTTTTTTATCCGCCCGAAACTCGTGCGGCTATGCTCAGCATTCTTTGACGAGAAATCGCCCGCTTGCCATGATGCTAATCTTGGTGAGATTTTTCTTGAGATCGGCTTAAAGTTTGGCTGATCAGCTTTTTTCATCACGTGGACTCTGGACTTTTTGCACGTTCTTTCTTCGAGTCATCGATGAGTTTCATTGCTGGACTTTCTGAGAAGTTATGACGAAGTTCAAGGGAATTGAATCTCATGGGCGATACCTGGCGGTAAGTTCTCAAGGGAAGCCATTTTCTCAGACTGGATAAGTGGGGCTTGGGTGGCTTTGAGGTTCTTGGTATGCCTTTTCTATTTCCTTGGATTGAGCCCAATTCCCGTACGAGGTTTTCTCACGCTTCTTTAGCAAGAATTCGGCCTGCTCTGTAGTTTGACCACGCCAAGACAACAGTTCCAAAACTCAAGAAATACAGGGAGATATGCCCACCAAGTGGCATACCATGGAGGCAAAATCTCGAAGTATAGACGATTTCATTCTGAAACGGTGCCAAAAGGTATTTTTGGCTTTGACCCGGAAAGTGTAGGTGCCAAAAAGGAAGATAGAAAAAACTCCCGATACACTTTATCTTCCATGGCACCCCCAATCCTCATCCAGTTCCCTTCCAAAAGGTCTGATATCGAATCTGATTTCCTGACAAAAATAAGGGTGCCACATAGTTCAATCGGAATGGAGTTCCCTTTAAAGGGAATCTCGGGAGTGGCAATTCCGGCTAATTTTCTCAGTTAAGGCGAGGCATTTCTCCTACAAGCCACTGATGCTAAAAAAAAATGGGTAGCGGAGTGATTCCGGTTTTGTATTCCTTATTTGGCGTCAAGGTCTAAGCATCCTTCTTCGGTACCAAACCAAATCACTCCCACTCTGCTCTGTAAAATGCCGATGCTACTCTACTAGAGGTAATCAAATCTGAAAGGAAGATGGTAGCTTAAAGGTGCCGGGTCGGCTTGAGACAGCCAAGCGCTTATTCTCCCTTGAAATCCAAATAAACATTCCCTGTTTTCCGCAACACCTAACCCATAGGTAATCTAAATTGATATTGGCTAACTTCATCGGAGAAACTAAAACAGCGTCTCGCTCAAATTCTTTGAGTGCTTTCGAATCGAAGTAATAAAAACCTTCTATTCCTGAGGTGTACAACCTTCCCTCGAAGTCCCACGACCAGTCCCTGACAAACCTCGTACGCCGTCTTTCACTTATTTCCTTCCGACCGGCCATTGGGCACATCCAGATTACCAGAAAGCCGTTTCTTGGAAAAATTATCCGAAAGAGAATTCCTGGCTTGGGTGCCAGCCAGAGTTCGCCTCTTGTTTTCAGCCTAGCTATACACAGACCGCTGCCCACCCTGAAATAGGGCCGATGACTTCATAGTTCGTATTGTCCATTTGCTAGCGAGCTCCCTTTTAACACCTGAATACCAAAGCCCCCACTGATTGAAAAAATATATCCGGGGTGGAACTCAGAAATTAACGGACTTGTAAGGTTTGGGAAAGCTCTCTGTTTCCATTGATCATAGTGCCCTTTTCTCCCTTGATTTCAATAAATTCCAACCCCAGTACTCAGTACTTGATTATTTCACCTCAGTAAGTCCCAAACACCTGCGTTCTTGGTATTCCATTCCACTTCTTGGACTATTCCATCTATTTATCGACATTAAGACGCCTGTAGAAGTGCCTATGTATAGTTGTCATTATAGGCATTAAGGGATAAGGGACTCCCTTATTTCATACATCTTACAGAGCCAAGCTGGGTGGATAGGCGAGAAATTTCAATTTTCGTAAACCCAGATTTTGGTTCCTACCCAAAGATTTAGAAGTAATTTGTCTATGGTGAAACGCATAGACGTTTTGATCGTAATGGAATTTTTGATATCAAAGTGTGATTAAACTTTTCCCTTTTGATCAATAATAAAAAACCTTGCCAAAACGCAAGTGCCATAGTGCTATCTGGAAGGGGCAAGGCTTTATACAAACTTTCTTTCTTGCAGCAGCTCGTCTATTTTCGGTTCAGAAAAGGATAAAAATTTTTGCCCATCATAGTGATAGAGCCCACCAGCAAAAGCACCCAACCAAGAATTCACTGTTTCCCCGATAAGTATTAAAAACCTGCTACCCGCTCCTCAAACCCAAGGAATCACTGCCCGGAATTAATTCTAAGGTTCCGTTTTTGCTCTTTAAATAGGCCAGATTCATGCTGATGCGTGTAATAGCTGTCATCTAAAAGCTAAAGCCAACATAAACTCCGTGTCCGGCTTCCATACCTTTCATGTTGCTTCGCCCGCTCCTTCCGTACCAGGAGTATAGATGAAAATCGCCTTCGCGGCCTGAAAGTAAATTTTGCCTTGACTCTCTCGGATAGGACCAAACATCATTGAAAAACCATAATCTGCAAGGGAAAACCATCCAAAAGTGATCTTTCAAAACAGTTCGCGTGTACCGAGGAGAATCCGGGCCCCGTGCCATACACAAAGTCTACCTAAAGGAACCCGAAGTACAAAAATGTGCCGTCCTGAGGCAAGCAAAGTGGAATCGGACATTTTGGTGTTCAATATCAGTGGTCGGTGAAGCAAGTAGCTCCACATTTTTACCATCGAATTCTTCTGCCCAAACCTGACTTGGTTCCGACAAAGAGGAAAGCCTTCTTTTAATTTTTGATTAAAACACTCCAGACCTGTTGCCCCGCTAAGTTTATTATCCCCCAACCGGTAAATTGGTATAGCTAGGGAAACGCCCTTGGAGTATTGATTTGAGCGTGGGAGGCGAGCCACTAAAGTGCAGCGATAAAAGTATAGGAATAAAATACCCATGCAAAACTTAATACTGGGGGGAGCTAATTTTTAGAGTCATTTTTCACTCTTTGGTTATTTTAATAGTTTATGAGTTTTATCGGGTCATTTACTGCGTAACCTTACCCTGTACCACTTCCTGACTGGAGAAGCGTAGTTTCTGGAACTTTTGAGATTCCAGAAACTACAGAAAAATAGGGTCATAAGGAAGATCCTTCAATAGATTGACTATTATATCAAGGGATTGTATTTTCATTTAGGAGCAAAAATTTGATAAGCAAAAAAAAGAATATTCCTGAGAATAAAAGCAAATTCAAATCAGGGTGGTTGTTTAATTAAACTCGATGAAAAAACAATCCAACAGATGTAGCCTTGGATTTGCTTTGTTTATAAAAGAATCATAATTTATTAAAAAGCGATTCTGAGAAAAATTTGCATAGCACCTTAAAAAAATCTTACTATTTGCAATACAAAAACCTATTCCTTGAAAAATAAGGGATTACACAAGAACTTCAATTCAAAATGCCTTTAAAAATTGCTATTTTTTGGAATCTAAACCGTACGAAAAATGAAATTTTAAAAAAACCGAGCAATCCTGCTTCTTGCAGGGTACCAGCCTTTGCTTTCAAGGGACCCAAACGATCCCTGCTACTTTCATTGCATCCGCGACATCCAACAGGAATCAATCGTCTTCGTGTCCGAAGGGGGACATCTGGAAAGTGGCCACTTCAGGAGGACAGCCGTCCGACTTACCTCTCATCCTGGGATGAGTTCAGATCCCAAGCTTTCTCCGGATGGGAAAATGGGTCGGCCTATGCTGCGAAGCTATGAACGGTCCCACCGAAAAGTTATGTGATGCCAATGGCTGGCGGTTTGCCGAAGCCGCTTTGACTTATGGAACCGGCGACGGTCTATCCCACCGATTGGAAAATCAGCGACCGAAATCGCCTACGTCACCAATCAATATTGCGACCTCTTCCCCAAAAACTCAGACCCTAACCGTCAATGTGGAAACTTGGAGCGAAAAGCTGATTCCGCTGGAGATGTCGGCTGAAGGGAGCTTCTTCTTGAAGATGGAAGCACTTTACTATTTTCGTCGGACCAACTTTCCACAACAACGTCACCAAGCGCTATGAAGGCCGGTACTGCGCGCCAAATCTGGAAATATACAGCTGGAATCGTCAGAAGCAATTAAATTGGACCAAAGCTTTACAAAGGCGGAGGATCATCATCCGGTCGCCCATCAGCGGGCAAAGTGTATTTTCTCTCTTCCCGAGATGGTTATTCGTAAATGTCTGGGTTGATGGATCAAACTGGCGGAGCGATGAGCCAAATCACCAAAGAGGCCCGAGCTTCGGGACGTACGCGAGGTATTTCCCTTTCTTGGAATCAATTGGTTTACGAGTGAGGCGCAGACCTGAAGCTGATGTCTCTGGAGAAAATTTCGTGCCAAAGCGACGCTTGCGATTCGCTGGTCTCAGGACTTCGATCAGCTGCGCGAAATATGGGTGGACAAATCCCATTGGAAAACCTAGTGGTATTGGCGCCGGTCAGCAAATGATGGGGAGCGAGTTGTGTGACTACCGAGGACGGGTATTTTCTGTTCCAGCCAAGGAGCCGAACGTTCGGCCTGAGCCGAAAAGATTGGCGTACGCTATCGAGATGCCGATAATTTTCTCCTGACGGAAAATCGATCCTTGACTTTTTCGGATGAAAAGCTCAGAAATTTGGAATCCATGAATACAACAAGCCCTTGAATGGATCAGGGAAAAGCACTTTCCAAAGATGCGAACTACGCTTAAATTGACATTGCTCCTTCGCCTGGACGGAACAAAAGATTGGCCTATCGGATTTTGAATTATTCTGTGATTTGGATCATGGATTAAAAGTAGTGAAGCTCAAACAAAAG
>Ga0163217_1002269_pt1 | contig 10486 bp, 4 predicted proteins | sample SynspAceP_FD_185933 | JGI IMG/M metagenome (GOLD analysis project Ga0163217, IMG submission 185933) | Saline lake microbial communities from Ace Lake in Antarctica - Synechococcus sp. Ace-P (PacBio error correction) | ecosystem: Environmental > Aquatic > Non-marine Saline and Alkaline > Saline ... | reverse complement strand
CTTAAAATTGTAGAGGGTTTCTAGAATTAAGGTTTCATTGGTAACTACGCCTTTCTGCGACCACCCGATTTTTCAATCTTCTTACTAAGGCGAACATTCCGGCCTTAGTCCTGTTTTTTAAGGGGCATACTGGATAGTACCAGAGTGGATGATGGCGTATATCTAGAAGCCTGAGACCATCATAGGCATTTTCATACCCTGCCTTTATCGATACAGAATAATGGGTTCGATTTTTCTCTTGATACTGTTACCATTAACTGCTCTTCTTTAGCGGTATAGCTTCCAGTTAATGTTCCTAATATCATCCCTTGAACATAATCCTTAATTTGTTAAAATTCCCATGTATGCCAATGCGCCGGATTTTTTCAGACATATTTTCGAACAATCTATGGTAAAGGCATTAAATCGTATTTCCTTAATGGTTAAAAATGAAGGGTATACCGGAAACCTCCCGTGCGTTTGCCAAAAAGTGTTTTCTTAGAAATCATACAATTGGGACCGGGCAAAGAGATTTAAATTTCCAAAGATAAACCCCTTCTTTCGGTAGGCCTTAGGTTATATCGGAATATTTTTCCTTTCCTTTCCCAAGGTCTTGTTATTATATAAAAAATCGCCCGCTTTTTGAAATTGATGGGGAATTTTTCATCCAAAATTTTTAAAAACCGACCGGAAAACAAAATATGAATTTGATTTCGCTTATTTTCAATTTTCATTTTTCGTCACCATTTGGAGGAGTTTTTCTGGAACTATACGTTCAGCATTTATTCCGCCTTGGAGGTAAGGTCAAATAATCATCAACAAAAAAATTAAGAGGAAAAAATATATACAATTAATTTTAGAGATCCCAGCGATAATTGAGGAACCAATAAAGACACAAAACTGATTACCAGGCTTGCTAGCACGATAAAAAATCGCTTTTTCCAGATAAACGTTTTTTGAAAGATTTTTTTATGTATTTTTTTATATACGCATCAACTTCATTTGTTAACTGCATTTGATACTCTTCCTTTACACATGGTCAAATTTAAAATAGACCAATTATCTAGGATGCGATCGTCTCCAAAAAATTTGTTTTATTCACTTTATCAAGGGGTTAAGGCCTTCCATTTCCCTTTCCGAGTCAATAGGACCTGTGTCCTAAAATAGTGTTGGCTACTTTTTTAAATCGTCGGGGTCACAAAACTCACGTTCCGCTAATGGCTTGCCAGATGTCTTTGGACGCCGATCCATTATAGCTATAGAGGCTTCTCTAGGGGAGGCGCCGAGATATAGATTGCATGTCTACTGTATTGTGTTGACGTTACCAGCAATGTACTTTCATTAAATTATCCTCTATTATTATTTCCTTTATTAGTATCTTTTGGTAACTGGCTATTTGCCTTGCTGTAAGTACCGTGACAGTTATTAGGGATTTCAGTGTTTTTTGTTTTTTTTGACGAGGTTTCTGCTTTCAATATTTGTCATCTCCCTTCAAGGATGGATAGTTTACTTTTAAATTTTAAATAGGAATCTATTCCAATTGTTGCTTCGGGGAAGTCTATAGTACCTTCTGTCTATTTAGGTTTTGGGGTAGCGAACACCAAAAATGGTTGGTTCCATTACATTAGGTTCATGGCAATCCATGAATTTGTCGTTCTTGCCATAGCTTCAAAAAGGGCCGCTTGCGTTTTTGGCAGGGCACGGGTTTATTTTATCGATTAAAATATATATTGGAAAAAAGAGGTCCTTTTTTAAACTCAGAATCGGAGGTCTTTAACATTAAAAAATAGAGGTACCCAAAATGTCGCTCGGCATAATGGATCTGGGCGCTAAACTGTATCCTACTAAAGCCAACAATCCAGTTTGGTCTTTGCAAAAGGTTTTGCTGGTAAAACTCGTTTTGGCTACTCCTGAACGTCCTTCTATTAGGGAGTGGCCCGTTGGCAGGATAGATATAATTAGCAAGTCGATCATGTCTTGTGCCCAATTGATCACTTTCCCACTATTCTGATTTGTATCTGTGATACAGAGTGGTAAGCTGACCCTAGGTTCCTATTCTATTTTCAAATTCAACGGAATTGTTGTCTTCCTCGTTTCTGAATTTCTTCCATACCTTATTTTTTAAATTGATTCAATTTTTTGTTCAGTGAATTACATCCTGTTTCGTTGTGATGTATTTACTTTAAGATGTTAACTAGCAGATTATAATGCTTGGCTTCAGCACAGGGGTTTGCCCGGATTTGGCGGATAGATCGTCGCTGTTTTTTCGTTTATAGTTTCGGTGTTCAGATAGTAATGACTTCTGATATGTTCTAGGAAAATGTGATTTTTTTAGAAATTAAATCAGCGCTTATATCCTATGCTGTCGTAATTAAAGTCCACCTTACACGTTTTGGCAAATTCAATCATGAATTCTCCAAGGGGATTAATGACCGAATTAATTGCGTTGTTCCGCTTTGGCCTTAAATATTAATAAAATTAATAGGCCGGTAACGACTCAGATAATAAGCCCATCTTAAGGATTCTTGGTTTAAGTACGAACCGGCATGGGCGAGTCCTATAACGAACGGCCAGATTTTCTTATGTATGTCCAATTATAGATCCTTGTCTTTTAAATAGGAAAGGGATATTGGCCACATAGTCCGTCATTATCTTGACATATAATAGTTGGTAAAGTCTTGGGGTAGTATTAAAGGTAAAAAAAATTCCCTTTTCGGAAATTGGATTTTCTTAAAAAAATTAGGGCTTACCAGTCTTTTCTTGGAAGACGTATCTATAAGCCCTGTTTTCAGGGGAAAAATGAACGTAGCCAGGAATTAGTAGTATTTTTGGTGTCAAAAAGAAGTGGAAAATGTTGTATTGTTAAATTTCCCTTGTCAAGGAATAATTTTTTTAGAAAAGGTATTCGTTCGAGACGAAGTTAGAACGGTTAATCTTCCTTTATCGAGTATTTGATTTCCACCGCATATTTTAAAAGTGTCCGATAAGATGGTTGCGCAAAAGCTTGAGGGCTGCTATAAAAGGTATCATTGCTTTATGTTACATATTGGAGTAGTTGATGTGCTTCCTGCTTAATCCAAGACCAAGAAAAATCATTTGATCAATAAATAATTGGAGGTTTTGGAGGTGTCCCTATCTATTAAAACATTGTATAAACTTTCGTTATTCGATTGATTTAATTTTCCTGTTCAGGGAGAGATTTGGGAAGTTCTTTGACAATACATAACACCCAAATGGTATTTTGTCGAAAGAAGTATAGGACGGTTCCAATTCAAGGGTTTGGGGCGTACAATTTCGGTTACTACGATGCCCATAAGTACCCACAATAAAATCCCAAGGATTATTTTAGAACGCTTATCCATTGGATTCCCATATGTGTTTTAGATTGCACAAATTTTCATCTGGGCGGCCAAGTATTTATGCTCGTCTTATCTCCTGTTCCCCGTTACCAAATATGGTCGTAAGATAGGATACCCGACCGCCGGCTGCCGCGTCTTTAAAAAGTAACTTTGTTCCTGGGGCTTTTATCTTCTTTTGTGTAATCCTGATTGGTTTTTTCATTAATGCCCATTCAATAATCTGTGTTGGGATAGCGTTTTTTAATACTTTAGGTATTGGTAACTTATGGCCAAGCGGTAATTTTTTTTTGATTATATTGGCCTCAGTAATCAAATTATCCCAAATCGAGGCTCTCAATATGTTCCTCTGCTAGCGTCTCATGTTTATAAATGAAGGAGCTTTTTTCAAAAATGGCAGAGGCAGATTCTCGGTCAAGATTTTATGAGTAGATATATGGCCAATGCTCCCCATAAGGACAGTAAAATGATTACCTCCAATATTTGGGTAAACTGCGGAGGAAGGTATATGCAAAAACATTCCTTAAGGGTCCGTCATTAACAAGTGATGAACACGCGACCATAAATTTTGTGATTCCCCGTCCCTAATGTCGTAGTTTGAATTCCTTTCCTTGGTATTTGCGCAAAGGTTTTCGTCCAAATTGTGAAACGCAGTACAAGCACATACCAATTTTGATCTTTCCTTTAAGGCAATGGAATCTTTTTCCCTTGGGCGGGCTCCAGAGAATATGAATAAAAAACAGTAAAGGGTATAAATGTAATTTTATCAGCTGGTCTTCAAGTTCCTATTTGATCTATTTTAGCTTCTCGAATTAAACATTATACGTTTTTTCGTGCAGTGAAAGTATAAAAAGACCGTTTACGAATGGTATTAAACACTTGGGAATAAAACCCCTTATTTAATTAGAAAATAAAACAAGGTAACCCAAGCGTATAAATAATGAGTTCGGTACTATCGACGCCCCTAGGTCAAACATTCCATTTTTGACACAATGAAAGGTTATAGATTCCAATGAGAATCCCTGTATCATTATTACTACCTAAATAAAATACCAATTAAGAATCCCAAAAATTTTTAAAATTCAACCCTATTGCTCTCCAAAAATTTTTGCGTTCACCAAATTCAACCTTCTCCACAAGAGCATCGGTAACGCCCTCTTTTCTCTTTCAACAAAAACAAAGAAAAAAGACACACCTTACCCAGGCCATTACAAAGTACTGAATTACAATAATTGCGACTAACATTCCTACCACATTGGTTCTATTAAAGGTCCAAAATTTCACGGCGGCGATCATAACGCCTAAAAAGAGCAGTACTCAATATTAAGTAAAAACAATAATGGCTTCCCAAGTTGTTTTTAACTTCTCCCAAAAAACGTCGGATTTACTCAAAAATTCTGTCTCTCGGTCGTCTCGTTATTTTATCATTAGAGAAGTGCTTAAGCCATTAATTTAACAGCCACCATAAGAAACATAACAAGAACAAAATTTCCACCAAATACAAAATACCATTTTATAGGCTTTCACTACTTTTATTCCAAGGTCTCTTAAACTGAATTTGGTTGTTGGAATTTAGACGATCACCCCCGAGACTGTAAGTATAACTACAACAATCAATAGCCCCTATTAGGAAAGTCATTGTAGCTTAAAAAAACATTTGGTAAATTTTTAAGGTTTTGTTTAAAAAAGTCGAAGTACCGGTACTGATGATATCACCAAAAGCCCTATCTACCCTTAGTTTCATATATTTTTCCTGGTCTTGGTTTGCATAAGAATTATTTTAACAATATGGGATTAAAGGATATATAAAATAGTCATTAGTAATAAAGAGCTGCCTATAATAAAAACGCCAGCCAGCGGGCATTATTGGAAATAGCGGGTAAATAAATCCTTCCCCAATAAAAACGGCAATTTATTAATAAAAGGGATATGGTCTGACTACAAGCTTCTTAACCCATCCTTGACCTTTTCATAAAAGAGACACGTCATGCGAATAGTTTTAGGGAATAGCCGATACTATTTGCCCATTATTTCATCCGGCGCACCTGCAATAATGATTTACCGATATTTCTATTGTGCCGTGTAAGCCAATCTGCTTGTGCCTGATAAAAAGGACGTCTTGGGGTATAAAAAAAAAGTTATGAATGCTCCCAGGCATTACCCATTTGCTGCCAAGAGAATATGCGGCACCAATACTAGTGATTACACCAAAGGAAAATTGCCATAAAAAGGCTACTTTAATATTGTTGAATGGTAATCCTAAAAAAGACCTATTTTCACTGCCGCCTTTGTAAATAGCAGTTGGTCGCCATTGGCAATATTGGTTTGAGGGTCTCATTAAACATGAGCATCCCCCAAAATTACATCTTACAAGGTATCATTCATTACGAAACGCGAAATACACCCAATTGCTGAGCCATTGATAAAAATCAGAAATGCAACTGCCCAAAAGGCTTGTGATATTGTCTAAAGAAAATGGACAAATTCGGTTTTTCCAGAAATCTAAAATCTCTATTCGACTCTCTTTTTTTTGTTTATATATTTTTTGTATGACGCCTGTGAGCTAGGGAATTTAAATGTACAATAAATTCTCCCCTGCTTTCAGGCGTAATAGGTGTGTGCGTAGGCCAGATCATTGGTCAATTGAATTATAGCCATTTGCAAGTTCTTTGGGTTATGTGGGTATTATTACGCTGATAGCCTTTTTTCAAATGTATCCATTTTTCTTTATTTGCTTCACAAAAGCTGCCTCACGCATACAGGGGTAACTTCCTTTTAAAAACATAAAAATAGTTACTAATATGTTCCAAACTTCAAATCAATACAACGCAAAATGCTTAACCTAGATTATAAAATAGTTCGCGTATTGGTGAAAGGGATCTTGCCTTTTTGATAGATGGATTTTGTATATTATAACCTCTATGCCCTGTTACTTGTAACAACTTATAGGAAGTACCATAGGATATTGTGTTTTGATGACAGTTGGACGCAAATAGGGATTGGTGAGTCTTATATCTTTCTGCCGGCCATTGTTTTATAGTTTAATTAAATTGCACAGTTTGTTCCAATGGGCAAACAGTGGGAAAGATGATTTTTAAAAATAAAGGTTAGTGAGATTGGAATGTTCACCGGTGCATTGGTCAATTTATTGGTAAGCATGGATGCTGCGGATTTGTAGATATTTGGTTTTGTCTGTTTGGTTCTGTGATTGTGCGACCATTTTGTTCACGGGATAAGAAAAATAAAACGTTTTGCCGGGGACCCTGCAGCTGTGCAGGCACCCGGTAGTTATAAGCACAAAAATAAAGTTGAAAATATCACATACTATTTTGGAAGAAGTAGGAGGAAGCTTAGTCCCCAATTTTGTTACATGTACTCTTAATTGACAGATAAAGATCGTGCGCCTTATAACGGAAACGCTATTTATAATTGCCAGGAAAAGTCATGATTTAGAAAACTATGAAAACCTTGCGGCGACAAGGTCTGGAAAGCCCCTCTTGGAAACCTCAAATTCCGCACTTATATGTGTGCAATATTTAACGATTACCGTATTAAAAAACATATATAATTTTTTGTATACCCAAAAAATTCATAACCCATGTTCTATTTTTGTAGCTGATATATTAGGAATAATTGCTTGTTGCCCATTTTCTGGACCTGCCCTCTCTCTCTCCGGTAGCCCATGGATTAAGAAGTTGGATTTTTCGCGCGTCTTTATCATTGCCTTTTGTTACAGCTATTGTGAGTGGTACTTAAGGGACCTTATTCTTATAGGAAAATACCACCGGTTTTGTGGATGCAGGAACCTATCTATGTCTTAACGTTATTGCCGGAAACCTGTGTGTTTTTGCACATAAACATTCAGGAGCCGAACATTAAAATATGTGCGGAAATCTCTTGTTTCTTTTCTTGATCACCATGGCATTGGGACTGCTATATACATGGTTGAGTACTCTTTCACCATGGAACTTAAATCAGGCTCCTACTTCCTGTTATCGTGTATTCGCCCTCGGGGACGATAAACCGCTTGTTTGGAGCCGCGAATACGGACTATCATTAATGTTAATGAAATACCTGTCGATATTCTAGAAAGGGAATTTTAATGCCACTGCCCTGTTATACAATGGGAGGTTTTAGCTTCTTCCTTGCTCCGTAAACTTGCCCATTGATGATGCCTTACTGCTTTTGTATGCTACCATATTATTGTGTATAGGAATCCGATTACTTGCTGTAAGCATTTAACCGATATCGCCTCCCACAATACTACTACCGCAGTAGTGAGCTTTGATGATTAAATAATTGACAATGAGAAAACATTGACACTGAAATTAAATAAGCATTTAGAAAACCATTGCGGTTCCGGTTCCAACATTCTACTTTTTCACCTATTATTAAAAACGCTTTTCAGCATTTAGCATATATATATGTTTGTGAAGGCCAATCCCCGTTTCCACGGGTTGGCTGTTGATTTTCGTCCACCACCGTCCATCCCTTCTATGACTTTGTCCAAAAGCAGGGTATAATTCACCGTCTAGATTGATAGGCAGCCAGCTTGGTCACCACATTAAAGATTCATATGGTGACGCTAAACTTTATGTGCGGTTGTTATATGTCCACTGCTAGGCATGGGATTTTACCATTCCCCTATGGTATGGTTTTCTATGGCCCTTCCTGGTTGAATCTGGGGAGGACACCATAGATAACTGCTATATAGATCTTTTTTCTGCGGTTTCTTACGTTATCGCACATTACCTCCTTGGTTTATTGAAAATTTTTCAAACCACCCTATGGAAGTAGGGTGTGTTGTTGGGTAAAATACCCCTTTTAGTAAGGTAAGAATAAAGTTGGGCTTTATTGATAGGGACGTTTTAAATAATTGTATTATGGATCTCCCCCATACTACGTGGATTAGTTTTACCTTTGTCTTCTTCTTTAAGGTTTGGTTGTAATCAAAGAAAAATTTAATGGCATTAATCCTCATTGAGTCTCAAAATACCTTTTTCTTCTTCCTCCTTCCTTTACTAAAAGTGGGCTCTTCTGAATTATGCTGTCTTTTTTTGCCTTTGTTTTGGGGCAAGGACAATCTTCTTTTGGGCTCGGCTGAATCTTTACAGCGCTCCCTAAAAAAAACAAAAAACCAATTATTACAAAAAGTGTAATCTCTTTAGTACCAGTGTACTTATTATCTATTTTAAATTAGTGTGATTAAATGATAATTATCCCATTTAGGGGAGGTTGTTTTTAATTAATTTTGCCTGAAAAATACAAAAATAGGGATTTGTGAATTTTTGACGAAATTTTCAATAGAAATATCCCAAAAAATAGAAAATCTAGAACTTTCCAGGAAGATGCAATCGCATTTATAAAATGGCTCCCCAGTTTTAGGGGGTTGAAGATTGGATGAACGGGTAAGATTTATAAAGAAAAAACCCCCCAAGCGTGCCCCTGGCCAGTTAACGCGAGTTATGGGCCCCATTTGATTTACCCAAATGAGTTACCAGACTAATCTTTCTGCTTATATTAAGGAAATACCTATAAAAGGTATTCACAAGAACCAATAGCCTATTCCTGGTTGGTAAGGTAGAGAAAACAGGACCAAAACCTCTTTGGAAACATGCTTTTGCGTGAAAACTCATGGAAGAAGTGAGGGGTCATCGGGATAAAATTTACAGGTTCATCCGTTCCTTGAAGTGAAATCTATATCCGGCCAGCAATTCTTTGACAGTCACACCTTATTTGCGGGCTTTATAAAAAGGAGGAGCCATTGTATTAATGCAAACTGATGAGGATTAGCGGCCATAAGTGAGGTTCCATTAACCAGGATTTTATGGACGGACAGGAAAATATTTCATCAAGTTTTGACATAATTCATTATCGCACCACGAATGTAGGAGTAACCTGCCCTTAACTCAAATGGTTCATACGGGTTTGGGGCAGCAACGGCATGATGTTGAACGAAATTAAGGAATTGTTTTAAACAAGTGTATATAAGGCACTTTTATTTTGTAATTTTGAACGTTAAACCCAAAAAAATATGGTCTTGTTTAAGAAGAATCCGTTCGGACAAATTTATTTATAAGAAGTGGACTTTCATACGGTCTATGGCCGTTATTCACCCACAAAAAGATATAGGAATTAATACAATTGAAACTTGAAGGGATCGGATATCTACTTCGGGAAAAACTACCACCAACAGAATGTACTTTTCGTTCAGTAACCATCAAACCTATTTTGCGGATTGTTGTCAGTGGCAATGTTCCATGTTTTTTAATTGCTAGTTTTAAAGTGGCCAGTCGAGAGGATTCCCATAAAAAACTTAGGTATATCTGGCAGCCAAAAATTAACATTGTATTTATGGGGCCGCACGAAACCCATGAACAAAGAGGCCTGTTGACCAAGAATATTGGGGGGGGGGGGGGCCCCGGGGGGGGAGTATCTGCGGGGTTTCATATAAAGTGTAGAACGTACCCTGGCGGTCTGAAGAAAGGATGTTAACCGGAAGGTTAAATTTAGCGATATATCCAATCAATTGGTACGGCCCTTGAGGGACGGGGTGGGTAATTACCTTTTCCGCAGCGGTACTACAACACCGTGGGAAAACCTTGAGGAAAGGAACATCACATATTATAAAAAAAAATTTTACCAAACCTATTTGTGGTTCCTGTGGTTTATTAGGATGCGTTTTTCGTCCGTCGCATTTGATAAACAGGGGGTTACGTACTAAAAGAAGGGAACAGGAATCCTTAACAATCTATGGTAATTATAAAGGAGCCATTTGGAGATTTGACAATATGAGAATGAATCTCTTTTGACTCCCATTACTTGAAAAATTTGGAGTATGGCCAATTAGAGCAACAACCCCTTCTTACTTTTAAAGGTTATTCTAAAAGTTTGAATTAAAATGGCCTTACGAAGAGGGGAAAATAAAAAACGGAAAATTCAGAGTTTTAAAAATTTATCCTAATTACCTAAACGTTCCCTGTAATTCCCTTTCTTTAAAGTCTTTCTGAGGAGCTATTCCATTTAAAGTCTAAAACAAAAAAAAGATTGCGCAATCCCCATCACTCAGACGGTTAACAACGGACCCCTAAAAAACAAAACAAACACAATAAAAACCCAGGGTATTTCTCTTTTCCTCTTTTTTTTTTTTT
>Ga0163217_1009253_pt1 | contig 10488 bp, 18 predicted proteins | sample SynspAceP_FD_185933 | JGI IMG/M metagenome (GOLD analysis project Ga0163217, IMG submission 185933) | Saline lake microbial communities from Ace Lake in Antarctica - Synechococcus sp. Ace-P (PacBio error correction) | ecosystem: Environmental > Aquatic > Non-marine Saline and Alkaline > Saline ... | reverse complement strand
CCGTTGTGAGGTATTCGACGGTTGCGCACAGGGGATCCCCTTCCGCCGCTGGCCAGTTCGACCGCTTGTTCTGGAAGCCTTTCCACGTGATCGTTAGCTCGACCCCGCTTACGGGTCGCAAACATCGCCGGGTCTGTGGCATCTGACGGTGAGATGATCTTGTGGGCTAAGTGGTCCGGCTTTATTACGGCTTTGGTGCTCAATGTTGCCGTGTGGTCTTCATACGCGCCCTCCGAGACCTGTTACCTTATTGAGTTTTATCTTTCTTTCATTTCCTGTTGGCGGCCTGTTGCTTTGTCTTCCATGATAGCTGGAGAAGTTCGATGGCAGGCTCGTCGCCACCGCAGGAGTGGGCGTTCTTACAAGCTCTGTTTGGCGCTTCGTTGATTAGGCGCGACATCAATCTGATCTTTTGGCTCTCTGGTTGCTGAGGTGTCTGGTGCGGACTACCGATTTCGGAGTAAAAAGCTGATTGATGCGGCTGGTGGACCTGCCCTTTGCACTGGACAGCCGCCGTCGCCGGCTATTGCGGCTGGTGCCCTGTACGCGTCGTCGGCTGGGTGGGTCGTATCTTGAGAGTCGCCGGTATGCAAGTCGCTATACCCGTTGGGCGTGGTGAATTGCTCTGACTATATCGGGCTGCCCTTTGGTGGTGCGTACGTGCAGGCCGGTACTGAGATCTGGAGCCGACGGTGAAGAAGCCTCGCCCAGGCCTGGGCGGTCGCTTTCTTCTTAGACGCGTCTTACTGCCCCTCGCTGCTTTCCGCGCTTTGACCGGGTTTCGCCTGCGGTTCCACAGTTGCGCGGGCGTCGGTGAGGGTCGCTCGTTGGGTTTATGCTCGGGATATGCCCTACCGCACGGAAATCACGCCTTTTGCTCATTCGTTCGCGAAAACGAGCATTCGACTACCACGGCCGGCGCGTATTGCCACAGTGTGTTGTGGCGGCCTTTGCCACTGTTGTGCTGATAATGGTCTGCAGTGGTGGCCTCAAGGCGTGGCGCATGCAGGAGATCGTGACAAACTAATACTCAGCAGGTTAAAACCATGCGGCCAAACCACTGAGGCTAATCCTGAGCTGGCTGCTCGCTGGCCGCGGCAACGAAGAGCCGGCCTGGGTACGCTGGACCGCTGATCGGCATTGCGCTGCACTTTTCTCTCCTTTTCCTGCGTTTTGTCGCTCGCCGTTGTTTGTTATGGCGCCTTCGGCAGGGCGTGGAGTGTGTCGTGTTCCGCCGCTATCACGAGCCTGATGCGTGGCGGCTGCGATGTCCTTGCTGGTGGTGTTATGTCGTGCCCGTCCTGGTCTTTGGCGTGGCCGCAGCCTGGGAGATCCTGGCCAGCCGGTCCGGTGGCGCCGATTCTGATTTCGCTGTCACATGCCATTGCTATCTCACCGGTGTGGGGGCGACCTGTTCTTCGTCTTTCTGTTGGCCGCAAGGCTGGGCTGGAGGCCGTGGCTCGCGGCTACGATCCGCATTATCTTTGCCGTACCCGGGCATTGGATTCGTGATCGCCTTTGGCCATGCCTTTTCTTGGCCCGCTAGCTTATTCCGCTGTGCAGCCGCAGGGCAAGTGAGCGAAGAGGAAGCGTCGCTTGCGCTGGGTGCCAGCGGCTGGACGCTGTTTGTTTGTACGTCTTTCCCATGATCAAATGGGGCCTGATCTTACGGGACTCATTTTCTGTAACTGCGCGGGCTCTTGTGAGGTGTTGTTGCAGTGGCGGTGGTTACGGGCCGGATCCGTGGTCCGAAACCAACACCTATGCGCTACCTTTAAGTGCTCTACAACTTTTATGTTTTTACGGCCGGCCTTCGCCGCTATCTGTCCATTGTGACGCGGTCTGGCGTTGGTTGACCTAATCGCCTCCAAGAGTTTGGATCGAGTATGGCTGGACGGGCAGTCGCGAAATCTTACCGCATCGCGGGGTCCCCCGGAGCAGCGTCCCTGACGTATTGAAATTGATCAGTCAACAAGCGCTTCGGTGATTTTGTCGGCGTGGATAATGTCAGCCTGACCCTCAACGTGGGAGCCGACTTGCGCTGCTGGGCCCCTTCCGGCTCCGGCATGAATGACCACGTGCTCTGCGGCTCGTATCGCGGGCTCGAACAGCGGACCCGGGCGTTATCTCGTTTCCATGGTGCAGAACCACCACCGACCTATGTGAGTGACGTGGTGTGGGCTTTTCGTGTTTTCCAGCGACTATGCCTGTTTAAAACACATTCGAGCGTTTACGAGAACGCTGCCTACGGCCTGACGGTTCAAGCCGCGCAGTACCGCACCGAGCAGGAGTGATCCGCGAAGTCTGCACCTGCTGGAGATGGTTCCAGTTCGGAAGCTGGACCGCTGACCGGCTCCCTCGCAGTTGTGCCCGGTGGTCAGCGCCAGCGCCTATCGCGCTGGCCGTGCGCGCTGGCGTAGGCCGCAAGGTGTTGTTGCGTCGGACGAACCCTCGCGCGCGCTGGATGCCAAGGGCGCGCCCGACAACTACGCGCTGGCGTTTGCGCCGGTCTGCATGATGAGATTTCACGTTGCAGCCGTATTCGTGACCCATGCACCCAGGCAGAGCGCTGGGGTGTCGACCGTGTGGTGTCACTGAACAAGGGCCCGGGTTGAGCAGCGTGGCGCCCGGAAGATGTCTCCGACACCGGCCAACCCCTTTCGTCTACAGTTTCTGGGCAACGCTCAACCTGTTCCCGCCGTCGTGCACGCGGCGTGGCGCGGATTCGCCTTAGTTCGATTGCGCCGTCTATGGGCGGTCAGCTGCTGTTGTTTTGGGAAACCGCTGCTCGGGATGCGGGCTGCATGCTGGAACGAGCTGGTTTCGGTTCGGGTCGGGCCGACCGTGCGGGCTGGGTGGACCCGCATAACGTGTGTTCATGGCCGTGTGCTGGGAACCTGCTTTGGGTGCCGCGGTGGCCCTGGATACGCCCTCTCTGGTCAACGCGGGTGTGATGGTGTGTGAAGATGGGAATCAGGCGCCAAACTGAGTCGCTACGGTAAGTGTGTTGTGACTTTGCGGCGGTTATGCTGTGGAGCGTGTGTGTGTGGGTGGGTGTAAGCAGGTTCGTGGAGATACTATGCAGGCTTCCACCCCGTCCGGGTGCTTTGTGTGTTCGAGTGTGCGTGGCGCGCCCTTGCCATGGCTGCCGACCTGAACTGCTGGGTGGTGCTGCTGACCTGCGCGTTGATCCGGGCAGTGGTGCTGGTGGTGCTGTCGCGGGCCGCCCCCTCGGCCCTGTTGTTATCGTGCACTTGGGGTAACGGCCGAGCCAACGCTGACCGCAGCGGCCGACACCGTTTACTCTTTCGACTATTTACGGCTTCCGCCACAGCCTACCGTTGCGCTATTTCTTCCCCCTTTTTTTTTTTCCAAATTTCCTTCCTAGGTGGATGGCGAGCCGGCGCTGGCAGCCGACTGGCCTGAGCAGTTGCAGGGCGCTGGGTTGGTGGCGCATCTTGTAGCACACGCCGCGGCCTGGATCATGGGCGTGTTTGCTGCACGGCATGTGCTGTTCCGCTGCGGGACATTCTTCTGCAGTTGTCCTGCTTGATCGCTGGAGCCGCAGGCCTTGGCCAACTGGGCATGCATTGGCGGGCTCCGTGAAGAGAATCGTGCTGATTGTCGGTTCCGGGTTTTTCCTTTTGACCTGCGGGGCGTTTTTGCCGGTGACACGGGAGGCGGAGGTGCTCACCGCCATTTGAGATTGGCTGGAATCCTGCGTTAGATTGATGAGAATGCCGCGAGCGTACCTGCTTGACTGGAGCAAGGCCCCAGGGGCAGCTCTTCTGTCACCGGGTAGGGCACCTGTTGCCCATTCATGTTTGTGCCGCAGCGGCCGGCATTGCCCGTCACGCTAGGAATGGCGCTTTCCTGCATTAGCCGCATGGAGTGCTATTGGGGTTGGAATCAATCGGCCGTTGGCTTATTGGCTAACGGAGGCGCCGCCACTTGATGCGTCGCCTCACAAGCGCCTTAACATTTTCCGGTAAATAGTTCACTGTCCAACTAATTCGCTCGCGATGCCAGTTGGGAGCAGGGGATTGCGTGACGCCGATAAATCTGTACCACCGAAGTATGGACTGGGACACGGCAAGCGGAGGGCGTTTGCCCATTCAATCGGGCGATCGCAGGGCAGCGTTGGACGCGTTGCCGGTAGGCAGCACCTTCAGCCTATCGTTGGCACCGGAACTGACCGTTTCAGGTCCCTCATGCTCGAAGAGCTGCTCGCGCGCTCGGACGAGGGCGCGAATTGATGCCGTTTCTGGATCCGCATGCAATGGCGAGCAGTTCCGGTTAGCGGGCTTCGTCGAATTGATCCAATCCGAACGATAGCGGCATTGCTGGACCCAGAGCCATGAACCCCGCAGGTGTTTCGGTCCGGCTCGATCCTGTGTTATACTTTCGAAAATTCGGCGCCTTTATTCGCAGATATCGCCGGTGTACGAGTGCGCTGTCTGCTGTTCTGGGCAAATGGCAGTGCGGCCAATGCTGGGTGGTGGCTTCGGCTTTTATGCTATGCCCGGGAAAAAGACGAGTTAACCGATCCATCGCTACGCGATGGAGTCAAGCGGGGCTGGATGTGCTGGGACGTCTCCAATGGCGAGAACGTACGTGGCTGGTGCTCTACCGCATCGCCGCATATGGCTATCGGCGTGGTTATGCGGTGTGGCAACGGCGGTTTACACGCGCGAGTTTCTCGAAGGGCATTTCTATCACACCTTGCGCTGGGTGGGAGTCGTCAGCGTCCGGCGTGCAACGTGGCGCCATGGTCAATCGTTCGGGGCGGCGTCGAGCAGTTGCCGGAACGGATGCGGCCGCGATTTTGATTGCCGTGGAGTGTATCTGTGTGAACTGAATGGGCGATGAGTTTGCCACGTGCCCACCGATAATCTGCTTCTTTCTCCGGCCTGATGCAGCGCGGTCGGTTCGCACGGCCCCATTGTGTGGTGGGGCGTGGCTTCTATGATGGCGGCGGCCTGCGCTGCTTTATGATCCCAGCCGTTGCCACAGTTCGGCATTGCGCAACTGCATCGAGAGCCTACCGATCAAATCGGAACTGTTGATCTGTCATATTCGCCAGGGCCAACGTGGGCGTCAGCCTGGGCGTTACCACCCCTTCGTCTTGAACTCTTGGGGCAGTACTGGACCTTTGCGCATACACGGCCAGTGCCGTATTCAGCCCGCGCCGGCGGCATTCCAGCCGGTTGCAGTTACGACAGTGGAACTCCTTTTCTGGTGATCTGCTCAATCGCCTGCGTGCGGCGTTTTCACACGCCTGCGCTGGAGTCTCATGGGCGCACTTCCGCGCTGTGCCGGTTTTGCGCAGCACGGCGTGTGCCCAATTTGTTGAGCGCCCATGGGACTGGTTTGTTTCGCTGTGCACCCAGCTCGCCTGGATTTACCGGAGCGCACATTCGGCCGGCGCGTTGCGTGTGTGGGGGTTTGCGGTGGATTTTCAGAACATACCGCCCAACGATGTGTCACTGTGATTGCTACCGGCGTTGCCAGCACATGAGCCTGGCAACCTTTGCGTCGGGCGGTGGCGGTTTATGGCCAGGGTGGCGGCGTTGTCTGCAGGGCGTCTGCCTGGCGTGCTGCATGCCGCGGGTGGGAGTGTTGCCCGTGTGATGAGGCGGGAACTGAGCAGGTGCTGAGGGTCTCGAAAAGTTCAGTGGGGGAGGGGCCCTGGGAACGGGCGTGGCCTCCTGCGCTCATTTCGGTACCGCGCGTGCGATGCCTTTTGGTCCGGTTATCGGGCGGATCCCTGTCGTAACTTGACTGAGGGATGTAATGGTTCCTCTGCTCAATCCACTCGATTACCCCGCCCGGCGCGGCCTTGGCGGCCGTTTGCCCAGCGTTCACTTCGCAGCCTTCCCTTCTGTTCTCTGCCAGTAATATTCAATGCTGCCCCACCTCGACGGCGTGCCTTACTGCCCACGCGCCGGATGTGGTCGCGCATGCTGGAATGGCCGAGTACGCCTGTGCATCTGATGATCTCGTTCTGGGTGGTGTCGCATTTGTGTTGCGCGTGCGTGTTTTGATGTTGCAGAATGCCCTGGGTATCGATCTTGACCGGACAACGAGTTTTGCTGAGCCGTGCCTCGCTGAGCAGGGGTGTTGCCGATCGGGCCCACTTTCGAGGCGGGCCCGATCTGTTCTGAACCTGCTTTGTCTGCGCGTCCGGTGCTGACCATGCTATCCTGTCAGTCGTCATGCCGCTGCGGCCAGTTATTTTCCAGACCATTGGAGCCTTGGGCCGCGATCGTTTCTTCTGCCTTGGTATGGGGCCCCTGGGAAGCGGGCATGAGTTCGATACCGTCACACGACGGCCAGGCGTCTCCCTGTGGCTCGTCCTGCCAGGTCGCGAGGTCATGGGTCTTGAGCCTGGCTTTTAAGGCGGCAGGCCAGCTGTGCTGCAACGCAACTACGCAGGAACTTGCTGGCAGCGTTGATCGCGATGGCACGATATCGCCGTCACAGCCCCAGCTCAAGGCGACGAGGATTCGCTTCTCTATCGGCTTGCATTGGTATGTTAGGCAAGGCGTGGAAGGGGGTCGCATCGTCGCCGCAGCGGATCTGACGTTAGAGGTTGGTATGCGCACGCACCGCCTCTGAGGAGGCTTCGTCCGCCAGCCTGGCAGCACCCGCAGTAGTTCTCCTGTCTCGACCGGCATGGCGGTTTGGTCGGTGTGGTTATCGGCTATAGGCTCTTCGGCTTTCCACCGCTAGGCTGGGCCTCGCGCGCCCTCTGCTGTATTAATGAGCCCTCTGGGTACTTGCGGGATGCCATGCTCGGTGGCGCGCTCTGCTACTCGCCGCTGGGTTCAGGGCCTTACCGCATGCCGGCGGTGAGTCCACTACTTGCAGCCGGAGCCGTGGGGCTTGGCGTCGGCTGTTTTGCCTGGGCGCGGGGTCTGTCTCCAGCGGCTCCATCGCGGGAGTGGCGTTCTTCTTGTGGTTGCCAGCCATTGGTGCCGCTCGGCGTTGCGGGCGTAGCTCTGTTTGCGGGCTTGGCGGTTGTGTCCTTGCAACCGCGCTGGAGTATGCACGGCGGCACGCGCGCTCCGCGGCTGCAATTCTTCACAGGTCGTGACGGTCGCCCGTACTTGGCCGGTGTTATCGGCGCCGGCTGTTGATGCTGGCCGGTTGCTGGCGAACCTGTGGTAGAGGCGGCGAGCTCTGGTCCGCTGGATGGCACTGTGGCGCGCCTGGGTAACTGGGATTGTTCTTTGTTCTGCTGACCTATGGCGGCTGCATGAAGCAGACCTACCTGTCCGGCGGCTGCACGATTCCCCAGGCAATATTGCGCCGCGTGCTGTTGCTCGGCGTCTGTGGTGGTCAGTCTCGTCTATGTGTGGCCAACCTGGCCTATCTGACACATTTCGGCCTGAGGCTTGCGGCGGTGTCGAGGCAGTTGGTGCCGATGTTGATGCGATCATCCTGCGGGCCTGCGGCGGCACGGCCCTGCTCCCAGCTGTGGATGGTCTGCCGGTTGGCGGCTCTCGCCCATTCCATGCCAGCTCATGGGCCGGTGCCGGCATGTACACGCTTGGCGGAACGTACCAAGCTTCGGTTCTCGGCGCCTGGTGCCAACGGCTCACGCGTAGGGCGCGTGCTGCAGGACCTGACTTACTTTGGGGTTCTGACGTATTTGGGCGTTTGAGGCAAGGGATGCATCAGCACCATGGTGGCTTTTACAGCGCTCCTGTGTCTTTGGATATTCTGCTGCTCACGCTTGTCGCGGTGATTGCCTGCGCCGGGGGTCCGCGCGTTCCGGCCCACTTGTCACGGTGCCGTTTTTATTCCCTAATCCAACTCTTTGGCATCGTGTTCGCCGCCATCTGTCTGGGGTTGGCTGTTGTCTAGCGCCGTCTATGCTGCCGGGCGCTATGCGCGTCTGGTGGTATTGGTTGCGGGTGTGCGTTGTTAGCTGACCGTCGTTCCTGACTTGCCCGCGCCGTGTTTCTTCAGCGTTGAAGAGCTTCTAGCGCTGGAGAAAACTCCCGGCTAGTTGGCAAACATGTTGTGTGACGGCCGATCGCCGTGTGGCCTCGTGCCTGAGGCCAAGGCCACGATTTCTGACGGGCGGCCCTGTTCCAGGCGGGTGGGGATTCGGCGGCGCGGCGTGACGCAGGCGCGGAAGGTCATGCGTGTCGCGCAGAAAACCAACGCTCAGGTTTTTCGAGGGCGCCGAGCTCGTTCACCCCATGGCGTAAGTCTGCGGGATTCTGCGGCTTTTGCTGCTGAGCTAGCCTGGCGAGTCGCTCAGGAGCGGGTGGTCGCTGGCGGCGCGGTTCGGCGCCGCTGCTCGGTGCGCGCAAGCTGATCCGGCAAGACCTGCACCGCGGCATCGGCCCTGTTCGTATACTTGCTGTTTGATTTCGGCAATGGCGATCAGTTCGCGCATCAGCGGTGACATTCGATCACCGGCACTGTGGGCACCGGGCGTTCCGCCAGGCTGGCAAGTACAGCGCGCATCTCGGTTCGGCGCTGCTGTGGCTGGTGGCGATGCCGCCGGGTTCCAGATCGCCCGCTGGGCGGCGCAATATGTGCCCACTTCCGTCTCGCACTCAGCCGCGCGGTATGGCGTAGGCAGCTTGCGCCCAGGGGTGGCTGTGGTACGACGTGGTCTCGCGGCGTCGTGGATTCGGCTGCGGGCGAACAGCGGCCGGGCAGTTCTCAGGAGGCTGGACGCGTTGCTGCATGATTGGTTTCGTTTCTCGCTATGTGGGCGGCTGGCTTCCGCGGGGTGCTGGGCGGGGTTGAGTGCCCTGCCTTTTTTTGCTAGGATTCACCCCATGGCGGTTTCCGCCTGTTACCTGACAATTTTACCCTGACTCTAGTCGGCGTGGTGGCGATTGCCACCCTGTTTCCGCAGTGGGCAGTGGGCGTGTCTGGGCTGGTCCATCTGGCGGATCGCGCGTTGTTCTTTCTGCCGTGCCAGCTGTTCACGCGAAGGCGATCATTGCCGGCGCGTCACATGGCGCTTGCACTGCTGGTGTCTCGTCACCTTCGTGTTGATCTCGTATGGGGTGGCCCTGCGCCGATCCTTCACCATACTGCAATCGAGCTTACCTGGGCGTGCTGTTTCCTTGTGCGCGTCTACCGTCCACGGTGCGTATCATGGCTTTTACTCCCACTGGCGCGCGGTACGTCTCGGCGGCGATCTTGTTACCGCCTCGCGTCGGAGCTGGTGGGTATTTTCTGACGCGCGTCCTGGTCGGCGTTTTGCTGATAACCAGGGGGGAGCCTGCTCCCGCTGTGCGTGGGCAGTCGTTCTGCAATTGTGGTGCCCTTTATCGCTGGCATTTCGGCGCCGTGGATCGGCGCCTGGGTGCTCGCAACAAAGAGGCTGCTCAAGTTGTGGACCAGAGTTCGATTTGCTGGGGTCCTACCGCTTTCAGCGCTTGCAGTGGTCGGCGGTTCTGGCAGCAGTCCGATCCCAGTTCGCTTGTTGTGCTGGGCCTTGGGGTCTGTTCGGTGCTTGTGTGATCCTGTGTAGGTACCGGTGCTGGCGCGCAGCTTGGGCTTCAACAAGAAGATGAATTCCCCATTGTGCTGTGCGGTTCAAAGAGAGCTGGGCACCGGTGTGCCGATGGCCAGGTTGTTGTCAGCGCGCAAACTATTGTCAATGCTGTTGCCGATCTGCTGTTCATCAGATGCAGTTTATGGTCTGCGCCGTATTGGCGCAGCGTATGCCGAGCCAGGATGATTCTGCCGCGGTGCGGCGCAGCCAAGGCCGGCGCGCCGTCGAGTCCGCACCACGCTTAACCTTGCAAAAGTTTCAGCGCACGCTTTCCTTGGTTGCCTGACCGCGTTCAGGCCCGCCACAGATGGATACCACATCCATATACCAGGCTGTTGCACGTTATCGCGGCCAGCGCGCGCGACTTTACCGCCCGCCAGTTTAAACTACGATAGGCGCGCTCTTCGTCGGGTTTTGCCACTTCGTGGATCCGCTTTCAGCTTGCCCGCGGGCTAGGTGGTAAGCGGGCCCTCCGGTGACCCTGATGGTTCAAACTCTTCCTCTGTCGCGCACATCCAGCCGCCAGGGTGTAGAGGGAGGTGTGTTTTGCTCAGTCGGGCAGGTGGAATTTCTTTGATGCGCGATTTGGCGGGCGCCCGGCCAGGCCGCAGGGGATCGTCGGAATGTGGGAACCTGGTTTTCTTTTCACTTTTCGGGTTACGGAAGGCGGCTCGTCATATTGGGGTCGTTCCCAGTACGGAAGTTTACCTTGCGCCAATCGATGGCCCAGCTTGAGAGCTCAGTTTGAAAGCGATCAGATGGAGTTACCCCCGTCGAGCAGTTTTCTCCTGTCTTGCTTGTGTGCGCTTTTATGAGGGCCTTTCTGTTCTGGGCTAAAAGTTGGGCCTGATTTCAGTTTTCGGGGCGGCCGGGCTGGGCAGATTCGATCATGCACCAGGAGTTGTAGGACGCGCGTGGATTCCGAGGCGTTTTTTGCATCGCTCCTATGCAATCTCTCT
>Ga0163217_1001851_pt1 | contig 10488 bp, 9 predicted proteins | sample SynspAceP_FD_185933 | JGI IMG/M metagenome (GOLD analysis project Ga0163217, IMG submission 185933) | Saline lake microbial communities from Ace Lake in Antarctica - Synechococcus sp. Ace-P (PacBio error correction) | ecosystem: Environmental > Aquatic > Non-marine Saline and Alkaline > Saline ... | reverse complement strand
CGTGATGGAGTGGAGGATTGGAAAGACGATTGCTGCGATTCCACTAATGACGCCCTGTTACCGCGATCCATCACTGCCTCAGCGGTATTGGGAGCTGAAATGGAGAGTGCAGCGAAAGAAATCGCCTTCGCTGTCGAGGCGGGGCTGTGACTGCCAGGAAAGGATGATGCGCCTGGCAAGAGTGGATCAAGCGGCCATGGCCAACGTGAGCTGTTTCCTTGGCCAATTCTGGTGGTGGGCGGTGTTGATCCACACCATCTGTTGATTGCCAGCAATAATCTATCAGCCCCAGCGTTGTGGATACTTCTTAACGCGGCCTGTTCGTACCCATTGGGCACGGTGTGTGCGGGCAGATCTCCAAAGCGGAACTTTCAGGGTACTGTACGTTCCTGAGAGGGGGCTCTGAACCGCTGCCGGCTTCCTGGGAGTGCTTCTGAGCGGGATCGCAAGCTGGAGCTATTGCTGAGAGGATGCAGCACCGGGCATCCGATCGTTGAGGCTCGTTGAACAACCGTGGGGCACTTACAAGCCGGAGCGGCCAGTGAGCGCTGTCTGACGTCAGCTCCTTCACCCCAAAAGCCAACGATGTACTTCGGCAGCAATCATCCTGCACTCAGAGGCCTGGTAGCGTTCAGGCTTGCCTCTTGCGCGGGTCGAGCGTAATGTGGCCGATTCGGCGGCCCAGGGGGCAAGCGCATAGATCGGCGAAAACCCGCAGGATCCTTCTTTTCTGCTTCATGTGTTTTTTCTCGAAGCTGGTCGTGGTGCGTCGCCATGGGAGTAGGTACCCCCCAGCAGGATCTCCCTCGGAGCGTGATGTAAATACAGAGATCCGGCGAGGACGTGTAGCGCAAGTGGGGGGTCGGCGGGGGGAGGCATAAAACCGTCAACTGCGCCGTTGAGGCACCAGTTGTTAGCACCCAAACAAGCGTGGCGCTACCAAGCCGGTGCAGTTCACCACCACGTTCCGGGCAGAGCCGCAATCTGCGCTGGAAAGCCTCGAAGCGCGTTTGCAGAAACACAACGCCCATGCGGCGGAGATCGCCCGCTTCATGCCCGCATGTAGTCCGGCATGTCGGATCAACATCCCCGGCACGGGGCCCCCACATAAGGGCGCCTGAAAAAGCAGGTCCGCGAGTCCGGACGTTCTCAGGCGGGTTGGGACAGATTCGCCAGCAGCGCGTCGACCCGCCAGGTGAGGGCGGCCGCAGCCAGACGGATGCTGTGGGAATCAAAGTCCACAGCCATAGCCTCTGCCGGATCAGTCCCCGGAAGCGCTGATTGCGAGAACAGCGCGCTTTGACCAGGTTGGCCTCAATCTCTGGTGTGCGGAAACTCGGGTATCGAGCAGCTGGAGGGGAACCAAGCGGGCCGCCGCCACATCAGATGTCGCGCTGGGGAGAAGCGCTCGGCGTTACACCGCACTGGGCGGCCCCGCTCGCGCAGCAGCCATTGTTGCCGTCGCCAGGCCTCCGCCCCTCCACCGAGCACGGCCACGCCCCCGGGCCTGGCGCTTGCAGGACCAAATCCACCGCCTGCCGGGCCGTCCCCAGGACAGTACGCCAGAGCCGCCGTTAGCCCATAGTGATGAATCAGCCGTCGTGTCGCCGATCGCTTCCACCTCAATCCGTACACCCCATCGGCCGGAAAGGGCCTCAGACCCACCCAGGCGCCGCGCATGCGCTCGGGAGGCAAGGTCTGGCGCCGCCGCAGCGGTGAAGTCTGTTGCAGGAAGCGACCCTTCCAGAGCGGGTGCCGCAGGACGGGTCTCCAGGCCCCGGCCAGGACCCGGAGCTGGCCAAGGCGTGATTCCAAGCAGGAAGCTGACGGCGCGACGCCATAGGCCTCAGCGCCCTGCTCGTTGAAACATTTCAGGATCGCGCATTCGCTGGCTGGGGCGTTGAGCTGCTGACGGCCAAGCGGTACAATAGTACGAGAACGTGAGAAGAATCTGGTCGGGGTTCTCATTTGTTCCTTGGACCACCGAATTCCACCGGTTCACAGGGGTGTTCAGGGCCGCCCAAAACACGTTTGACCCTGATTCCCCTCCAGAGGTTCCAGGGCCGATCCACTTCCTGTGAACCTCAGGGGAGTTCAACTGTGCCTGTGGCTCACTGGCGCCACCCAGAAACTGCAGAGGACGCCGATGCGGCAGCCTCGCTCAGCTGCCACCAACAGGCGGCATGGCTGTTGCGGGGGTCGATTCAGAAGAATGTCGTTGTAGCAAGGGGCGGAGCCGAGCCAGCGGCCGAGCCAAACGCTCAGCGTTCCAACGGCCCTTGCCTCCGGCAGCCCAGACCTCGCTCATGGGGGCGCATCGAGAGGCCGGTAGAGCTGGCTGGAACGCCTGCCAGCCGGAAGGTTGTGGGTCGCAGTCTTGGTGGCGAATCAGCTGCCGCAGCACGGATTGGGCGTAGGCGATATTGGCGGCCACAAGGCGACGAGGCAAGAGCTGCAGCGGAGCGCGTCCCTTGCGCGGCGCGGGACGCGTTGATCAGGTTCACAAGGGATTCGGTTGATCGAGGCCGCTGTCGTTGGGGTGAGTTGGCTCAGGTGCAGGCTGGGAATGTGGTTGAGGACGGCCAAGCAGAGCGATTGGAGTTGAACCAGTGCCTGCCAGGGGACGGCTGGCCAGAGCCCGGGGGAGCCCTCGAGTAACGCCAGGACAGAACCACTGCCACAGGCCGCGAAGGGAAGCAAGCGAAATCGCAAGGGTGAAGGCGCGGTGCTCCACTGTGGGCTGCTGGCTCGTGATCTCAGCGCGTCTGCTGGGCTTTCCAGAACCTGCAGGCGCCGCTGAGCCGCCATGGAACCGCCGCCAAATCAGTGAAGGACAGGACCATCCCGATACGCTTTGGGCGCAGTCATCGCTCAAGACCGTTGACGAGGAGGATGAAGAAAACGTTACGGAGTAAAAAAATTTAAATCTGCGTTGGAGTCGGTGGTTTCGATCACACCGAGTGACGTTTTCGCCGTTCCATTGCTCACTTGGCCAGGCGTTCGATGCAGTCGTCCTCCCCCCTTGCGCGGGTCTGAGGATTCGGTCGGTTGACCACGCCGAACAGAGCACTGAGCCGCCCTTCAGATGGCGAGAGAGTCCAGTCCAGCTAAGTTGTGTGGTCCACCACGTTTTCAGCTGACCAGGGGGCATGAGATGTTCTCGGCCGTTGGAGGTTTCAGCGCCAACCCAAGCGCACTCCTATCCAGGCGTACCATGTTCGCCCCATAGGAGTGACGCTTCCTCAGCGGTTATTGACCTGAATGGAGAGTCTGCAGCGAAGAACTCGCCTTCGCTTTCGAAGCGGGCGTACCGAACAGCAGCCAAACACGAAGACGGATGGACATGGTCACGCCTGCAAAGGGATTGTTCCTGCTCAGCCGGCTCGCGAATTGGGGTTGGTAGGCCGAAAAACAACCCGTGTTCCTTCGCCCCAGCGCGAGAGCAGCAACCAAAGCGCGCCTTGTGGGAGAAACTTCAAGGTCGAGCTCGGTGGCAGGCTCACATGGGCATCGAAAATCGCGACCGGTTATGGTCACTGCCCGGTCGACCCACTGACCCTCCCTTATCAAGCAGAGCGGCCGGATAGCCAGATGGCCTCCGCATGGGGAGGCGCCTGCGGCCCGGCGCCGGCGGATCTCTTGCGCCATCGGCCTGATGACAGGAAAAAAGCCCCAGCAATCTTCCAGCGCTGGCCCCCACTCCATCCACCCAGCCGATCCACAATCCGGTCGACGGGGAAGCCCGTTCACTCTTTGGCCGTTGCCGCCCATACGAAAACCCGCGGTCCAGCGCAAAGCACCTGTTTCAGCTTCAAACTGCACCAAAACCTTGGCTTGAGCTTGATCGTGCGTCATGCTTCAGCCGGCGCAGGTGCTTGCACTTCGCACCGGGTGAAGGGCGCATGCTTAGGTATCTCTGGGCGACAGACGGTTTAGTCGAGCTGACTGGAAATTCGGATCAAAACAACATGCTCGCTTGGTGCCAGCACTGCTTCCAGAGTTCCTCGCAGGCCTTCTGTCGCTGTCGCATGACATGGCCTTTGATAGGACTTTGGCATTTAGTACGGCTGACGCCTCCAGATCAGAAGCGGGCCAAGCTGGCTTTGCTGAATGAGGATCAGCGCCCTAATTCCCGCCTTCTGGATCTGGATTGTACCAGCTCATGAGTCTGTGCCAATTCCAGGTGATTGAGCCATTGTGGCTCGGTGGACACATAGAGGTTATCGACCTTGCTGAGAACCTTTCACGAGCTTTTCCATTGGTATCCAAGCTACCAATAAAGCTTGACTCCGGCCTGGCTTCGTCTCCGCGATTACGGCGGTATCCACACTTGACAACAATAATACAGACCAGGGTGTCGGCGAGCTTAGCTCACTGTAATGCGCGGAGTCTGCGTTTCCATCAGTAAGTAAAGGAATATGTTTTGCCTTCCCCCTTCTCGCTCATGGATGACTTCGGCCGACCATGTGTGACAGTACAGCACATCGCGGGCCCCATAGAGATCGCACGCCTTTTACAACGTTCCAGCCTCCCACGCGAAAGCATCCAGTCAAGAAACCCAACGGTTCAAATCTTGGGCCGAACCCCTATTTCTGTTTCGTTCTGCAGCAGATAAGCGCCATGTTATCGATGAAAGCCCGTAAGTGAGCGTGAGGAGCTGGTTAGTACCCACTCGCTTTCCAGCGTCTTCTTCCATTGCCCGCCAACGTGGGTCGACAGGCACTGGCCAGGATGTGAATCTCCAAATCTTTCCTCTCGTCCATGTCCTAGTCTGGGCTAATACTGGGCCCCTGAGTGCAGGCTAGGAGCCTAGTTGCACAGGCAAGATGGTTGGCGCCTGTCCACCACCAAGGGCTTGTTATACGTCCCTTCATTAGCGAGGAACTTCTTTGCAATGCCTTATTAAAAAAAAGCTGACAGACTTTGTTCTTCTGCGGCTGATACATGACAGGAGTGTCTGATCATAGACAGTTCTTGGGGAAAGAGAGCAGGCTCATCGTACTGGAAGCGGTATGATCCTTCTGAAACTCTGGATACAAATCGGAGCAGTTCTCTTCAGGGCAAACACCGATTTATACGCACAGTGCAGTTTGCTCTGAGGGGTATGCTGAAATAGGCATTCGCCTCAAGTTGTACGCTTGCCGATAAAGGCGACAGCAGCCCGAGTCTGGCACCGTTAACCTCAAGTGCGTACTGTGCCTACTCTTACCAGCTCCTCCTGAGCGAGAAGTGAAGCAGCTTTTTCTAAAGAATAGCCACTGCAGGCCGCTGAAAACAGTAAATAGTGATAGCAGCGAGCGTACGGTCATGGGTCTTCAGTTGTGCAATGTAGATAGGATGCCTCGTGGTGGGCGGGGTTCTGGGTTAAGCCTGTGCGGATAACGCTTCAAAGTCAGTGCGGCGGGGAGGATTCTCTGCAGCTTTAACAGCCTTCAGCGCTCCCGCCGCTGGATCTTGATGTTTAGATGCCGAAACTTGAGCAATGTGCACAACCAAAATCTGACGAGGCGTTAAAGTCATCCCATGCCAGCTAAGTTCACACGAAAAAATTGGCCTTCCGCGACGTTGGCCAAGGCCGACGGCCAGCGAGGACAGTTGAGTCTCAATCGGTGCTTCCAGGGCTAAACCGGTATTTTTCGAGGTGCCCTAAGAATAGCCTCCTCAATCCTCGGTCTCAATTGACTTTTGAATTTCTTCTTTTCTGGACTCTGATCGTGGGAAAAGAGATTAATAGACAAAGTCAAAGACATCGCACAAGAGTATGAATCATGGACTTGGCCAATTCCGCGTTTAAATGCTTGACCCTATTCGGGGCTCTAATAGCGGTTAGTTGGATTGCGACGAGATAAATATCGGTGATTTATGAAATCCAGGATAGTGAACATTAATGCAGACAGCATAGGCTGTGAGGCCCTCCCCAGCTTCAACAGTCTATCGGACCCCACCCGCGCGGCACTGGAGCACACCCGGCCATTGGTGAAGGGCTTCCACCCCGGAGGATGCTTAGCTAGCCGTTTGAGGGTGATTTTGAAAAAAACAAGTTCTCATGATTGTCTTGGGCGCGGCTAATTCTGACAATAAACAACCATAGACAGAAGTGATATACATTCAGCGCAGCCAAAAGTACTCTCTCAGTGAAACCAATTAAACACAGTGAAGCAAGCCAATGCGGTGGCCACTGTGAGTTAGGCATGAATCTATTTTGTATTCCACTCTAATGCCCATTCCTCTATTGCCCAGTTTTCAAATGCCCTAGATAAGGGGGATTTGTGGCAACCAGTCCATAACGTCACGCCTGCCATTTTGAATATTAGGTGCCAGTTCCTCTTCATTTTTTTTGTAATTTCCTAGCCTTGTGCGACTTCTCCTCGGATCTTAAATTGCCAAAAGGGCAGCATCGTGGGCTGTTTCTTTTGGCTTTTTTAAATTTTTTCTTCGAGGTTTGCGCTGTTGCAGCACCAATTGGCTAAATAGGATCTTTATCTCTGCAATACAATAAGTAAATGGTGTATTTGTCTGTGTCTTTCTAATGACTGTGCAGGACCTATTGAGTATCTTCTTGAAACTTTATTTCTACTTTTCGGGAGCAAGTAAAGTAGGCTTGCCAGATGTTCTAACCTTGATCCATTCATGAATTCAGGCGTATCTCCCGGTAATTCATGGGTACTTGTAATCTCTATATTTTTCTCAAAAACTTCTTGCCTCTTTGTCAAATGCTTTTTGTTCTTGACGTAAAATACTGCGGTTCCCACCAAGCTTTACATTCAGGAACACTCCTCTCTTAATTGCCTTGAAGTTTCCTATCCCGAGGTTTTTCAGGCTCTCTTACTCCAACCTTTGTACGCACATGTGCTGGTCTGGAATACAGGTAGTAAAGCACATTGGCGCTTGGCCCCACATCTGTCAGGCGCTGATACCTATTTCCTGGCCCATGGCTCAAGCTCAGCTCATTCCCGTATGATGTTTGGGTGGTCTCGATGTATTGCTTACGCTGGTAGTGTTACCACCTCAAGTTCGGGGAATAGGCAAGGACGGGTCAGCTCCATTTCACGCTTGTTTTTCAGGGGAAGGAATTGGGTGGCTGGACTCCGGCAAGGGGCTGGCAGCAGATGGGCGGACCGCTGGGACGGCCATGGTTGCCGGATTGGCCTCCTCTCCAGAACCAGCTGGCGGGGGCTCCCCAGGTCGTGGCACCGCCTTTCTCCAGCAGGGGGAAGACGGCTCTGCACCTCGCCATCCAGGTGGTCGCCACGCACCACGGCCGTTGATCATCCAGCCGCACCAGCTCGGCCTGCGGGGGGAGGCAACTGCGTGCTGGAAGCAGCTCCAGGGCCGCCAGCTCTGTTTGCCAGGCTCGCTCAGCGGGATCTCACCCTTCGCCAGAGAAGTGGTGAAAGGGTCGGGACTGGCAGGTGTTCCTGCTCACCTGTGTCACCGGTGCCGCTGTCACAGATGCAACTGGTGCCAGCCATATGGTGATTGGACCAAGGCTAGGTACAGGTGTGCCTAGTGCATGTGCAGGTATTGACCTTTGTGCAGGATCTGAATACTGCTTATGGCTAATGTACGTCGATTAACTTTGTCTGCGATCTCTTTCGCCACCGTGGCGGTGTGATCTTTGTGACCGCGACAATGGTTCGAATGTCAAATAATATATGACTTACAGCAATTAGAATACTCAGCAGTAATTCCATGACATTTTAGGGAAAACTAATTTTATGCTATTAATGCTGGCTGAAGTCGCTCGTTTCACTCAAGTGTTCTTTGGTTGCGACCTTCACGTCGTTTCTCTTTCATGGTCGAAGGCTAGTTGACTGTGTTGGATATATACATTCCCATTCACGCCGTGGCTGCCAGGGCAGCACGCTCTACGTTCCGCCCTGAGCCTCAGGAAAGCTCACTCGTGCATCTACGCTCAAAGATCGCGTGGGGGTTAGTGACTTTTGCGGCAATCAGCTCACTCATAGCCCCCCTCGCGGAATCTGATTGTTAGAGCCTCTGCGTTTATAACTCTAGAGAAAAAGTTGGACAGACGGATGGGACTTCGCATTCGGTTCTAGAAGCATTCAAATTCATGACTCATCCCAATATTTGCCATTCGCTGCGGCATACTCAAGTAGCTTCCACTTTTTGATTGTAGGATTCCAGAAGATTATCAGGCTTTTGAGTTTGTTTGACTGGCCCCAAGAAGGTTCTGAATCATTCCTGAGTTCTTATGTTGTTTCCAATTTGATGGTTTAGTAGACCATATGAACTGGAAGGATTGTGATATTGACTGGGAGCTCGGTTGCCATCTTAGGCTTGCTCAAGTAAACTAATCTCCATTCTTAGGATTATACGGCATGCAGCCATTTATTACGGCGAGCCCAAATCGAGGGGCCGTTGTATCCTGTGCAATTCATCTACCGCATCTGCACACTCCGCGGCAACATCATACTTCCCGTTTTCGTGAAACCATTCGACTGCAAGCGCTTCTTCAAGATCTTTCTGGACTTCGGGTCCTTGCAAGGATTATTGCTTTCTTAAACGTTCTCGCCCTTTTCCCTTGCGTCCATATTTTTGAAAAACATGGTCAATATTTCTCCGAAGACGAGAAATCTCGCCTTACATATCTAAGATCTTTTTTATTTCGTTTTTTGTGAGGCTCCCAAGCATTGTTAAATAATCCACTAATTGCAGGCGACTTAGCAACATACACGGCAACCAATTAGATAGCCCAGCTCATTACTGCTCAATACAAATAGTAGCAGGGCAAAAAATAGACCAAGCGCAAACAGACCTGAAACTGGCACTAGAGGATCCTCGATCGTATCTCCTCTTACATTCAAGGTTTTTAAGGTTTCTAGCTGTCACCCTGCTCCTTAACTTCGGAAAACGCTAGCAGTTTTGAAACGTCTGCCCTATCCCTGCTTAAACTTGTTCTGCTTGTGCATCTAATGGCGGAGACTGAGGCCGCACCGCCGTCTACCGAACGACCATTCGGCTAGCAGACGGTGCTTGATGCGGCTCCAGCGAAGTGTTGCTTATTGCGCGCAAGATCTACTGCACTTAAAACAACCGTAAGAAACGCGGTCAAAGCAACAGTTATTTCGGCGGGTTCCGCTGTATCCACCCACCTGTCCCGGCGTTATGTCGCATAAAAATGCAACCGGGCTTGTTGCTCCTTGGGCTGAGAAACCTTTCCAGGCCTAAGGCGTTGTCGCATTGGCCAATAGGGCGAGGGGAACTTACGGCGGGTCAGAGAACACGATGTTCCCAAAGCATTACGGATGGTTTCTGCATGCGCTCGTTAACGGGCCGCAAACCGTAGGTGCTCCCTTATTTTACATGCAATTCGGATGATTGTGGCTTTGCCTCCTGCAAGTCCCGAATCTGCCATGTGTTTGCCTTCCCTCCAGACTAAGGATGCAATTAGGCTCCCACTGAAACTGCCCCCCGTTGCCTACGCGGTGCGCGGCCTGCGCAAGCTGAGCAACTGGCATCAACAACCGAACGGCCGCCATGCAAGGTGCCTGACCACTCAAACTCCCCCGAACCAGAGCACGCCCACAGGGCGGCCAGCGGCACCTGCACGTAGCTCACGGCGGTGCGCGGGCGCCGGTAGGGCCATTCAGGCCGGCGGGAGGGCGGAGCTGGGCCCAGTTGGCTGAACAGTCCCAACCGCCAGCAAGCCAGCCCCAGCTCCACGGCGGTGGGCGCACCGGATCGATCCAAGAGCACGCAGGCTCCAGCGGGGCAAGGCCACCAGGGGGAAATAGAAACGATCACCAGCGGTGTGCTCGCTTTTGCGCCAAGGCGCGCACACCACGTAAGCAAGGGGCGGAGATAAACAGAGCCGCCCGGCCAGGCCGATACAGCCAGCGCGCAGCAGCGGCAGCCCCGCTTCGTTGCCGGCAGAAGCTGGAGCCCAGCAGGCCGGATCGGGCCAGCAAGCACCACCCCCAGCCAGCCCCAGCGCGGGCTGCCAGCAGCATCCCGACCCGTCAGGCGCTCACCCAGCAGGGGCCGAAGGCCAGCAGGTGTGTGAAGGCTGGGAATGTTAGGTATTGCACCACCGTGCGGCGGCCAACGGCAGCCTGCCAAGGGCGTGTAGGACGACGAATTAGCCCCGCGCTTGCGAGCAGGCCGCGCCGAGGGCAGCAGGCCGGGCGGCGTTCGCCCCAGGGGAGACGCCGGTAGCACGGTGCGCGCCAGCATCAGGACGCTGATCGTCAGGCTACCACGGGCCCGGGCCAGGGCATCACCTCCGTCCCACGGGCAGGCGACCCACGGCCTTGACGCACACGTCCCATCAGGGGGCTGGAAGCCAGGGCGCTGGTGAGCATCCACAGCATCCCATTCTCTGGTGTTCTCGTTTCAGAATGGGATCCTGCGGAACTTCCACCGGTGTGTCCTGGTGCTTGCCTCCATCCCTTTGAGCCAGCGACGCTCCCAACCCTCGCCTCCACCCCGGCACGATCTGAGGCCGTCAAGGAGGCGCGCGGACAT
>Ga0163217_1018292_pt1 | contig 10489 bp, 10 predicted proteins | sample SynspAceP_FD_185933 | JGI IMG/M metagenome (GOLD analysis project Ga0163217, IMG submission 185933) | Saline lake microbial communities from Ace Lake in Antarctica - Synechococcus sp. Ace-P (PacBio error correction) | ecosystem: Environmental > Aquatic > Non-marine Saline and Alkaline > Saline ... | reverse complement strand
ACTTTCATGGATTTGAACTGTACTTTCTCAAAGTCACCCCGGCATGATCAACGCCTCGCGGGCAAAGTTGCCGCGCGTCCGCATAGGCATAGCCGAGTGTACGCCAAACTTCCCGTTTGCTCGTAGCTACAGGAAGCGACCCGCCCCGATCACCCGAACCTCAATAAGGATAGGTTTTCCATTAATCGGCTGTCAAACAGCCGCTCCACGACACAAAAGAGGTAGGAGTCTGATCCAACTTGTGTACGGATATTCCGCCCTTTCACTTCCATTGCTTATTGATTAATTAAAATTTGACATTTTACTGTCTATAATTTAATCATTTTCTTTATTATTTGGTGAGGAAAAAATAGATTGACGGAGGTTGGCGAAGATGTTCCATGATGTACGTCCATTGCGAGGACAGTCACGTGAATCATTGATGAATTCAAGAAATCTTCCCTTTCCGAAGGCAATACTGTCCCAAGGGGAAACAGATTGCTTTCAGATTAGCAGAGTTGATTTGCTAAAATCCTGATTTTCGTTTCCAATCCATTCGCAATACGTTGGGGTTATGGGATTGCTACAAATTTTGAAGCTCTAAAGAAGAAAAACAAATGACTCTAACACAAAATTTCAAACTCCTCGAAAGCCAGGAAAGGACAACCAAGAAGTACCTTGCTTCATCCATAGGATATTCACGATCGGAAACTTGCATGATACGAAACTTTGATGTGAACCCTCCTTTGGAAACTCTGGTTTGAAAATTTTTCGTACTACCTCAACGTATCGGTAAGATTATTTCTGCTCCGTGAAGATTTAACTTCTTACTCAGGTACAAGCTCCGGCTGAACTCTGGAGACGGATCAATTTTCTTCGTGGGCGGAAAGCTTCGGAATCCTATTGCCACACGGTGGATGATCAGGGTAGAGAACTGATCGAAGTAGTCTCTCAGAAGGTAAAAGCGAGTTTTTACCCTCGCAGGATTTTCAGACACCGGAGTTTATCTCCGGTTACGCGCTTTTGCCCTGCCTTTTCCTTCCGATGGGATAAGAAGCATCGGGTGTTTCCAGGTGGATGGTGTGATTCGATTGCTACCGATCCCAGATGGCGCTTGGATCGTCTGCGCCTAATACATAGACGATTTGGAGGGATCAAAGGACGGCGAGCGATATGTCATCGTCTACCGAGCAGGATGGAGTCACCTTTAAAATTCGCTTACCAACCGGAATCACATCTGACAAAAACTGCTCCTTTGCTCTGCAAATCCGATCTATCGCCTTTCGAAGTGGAGATTGAACAAGCTGACGTTGAAGTGTGGAGGTTTATCGGCTTCGATTGAGTTGAAAAAATAGGAATGAAATAAGATGAAATACTGCAGAAATAGACCTCGCTGCGTGGATGAAATAATAGATTTTGCTTCTATTTTCACAAAGCAGATTTTGCCGAGAGTATATTTCATAAAGTTTATTTCTTTAAAAAAATCTTCAAAACATAAAATTAGTTGTTTTTCAAAAATGCCCATCATCTCTTCACCCTTTAGGGATTATTTATTTTTCTACTCAAAGACGATTCTAGTTCAGAACTTCGATTTACAGAGGAAGAAGTTTCGTTCGAACCGCTGGATGGACTTCTATTGGAAGCCAAAAAAAGCAGTTGGAATGACTATTTTTCCTGGGAAAAGGCAAGCTTTCAATTACCGGTTCTGGCTTTCGGGGACGCCTTTTCAGTATCAGGTTGTGGTTCGGCTGTCACAAAAATTCCGTTTTGGGGAGACGACTTCCTATTAAGCTTTTCCATGGCTCTTGGAAATCTGCCGCAATCCGAGCGGTAGGTGCTCAATCGGGCGGCCAATTTCAATATTTGTGTATTTCATCCCTTGCCATCGAATTATCGGCGACGAAATGGAACAGCTGACAAGGCTATGCGGGAGGATTGGATCGTAAAGACACACCCTCTCGCAATTCGGAAGGAAGAGCTTTCCAATGGCCAAGCAAGCTAGTCTTGATTTTTAGCAGCCTTTTCTGTTTCCAATGAATTGGTCAGATTCAGGGGAAAATGAGCTAGTTTTCAAGCATTCATTGGCTTATAATTATCCAATATCCAGCATCGTTCACCCCACACTTCTCAATCCTTCAATTCGACAAATCACTTCAATTTCAACTTGCTCATATTATAGGTAAGGCAGCGACAACAACAAGCTGATCGGGCATGCTTTCCCAGCTCCCAAAACCAACTTCTACCATCAAGATCCGAAAAAATCCATTGATGACTTCGGCGTGATCCGAGCTGAATTCCGGAGCGGATTGACCACCAAGCACTTTGACGAATGCTTAATTCGCTTAGATCACCTCCAGTAGCTGCTTTCAATACAGGCAATAATTTCTATCCCCGTCTCTCGCGGCCTCTTTTTGACTCAGCCCCTGCTCAAAGTCAGGTCAGCTCCAACTTTCCCGAAAACATCCGGCCCGTTTCCAGCCAAGTAAAAGCGTTAATTTCCACATAATACAGACATACTAGAACAATCAAGTTCCCATGGGTTTGCCCTACTTCTTGGCAAGTTGAATTCCAGTTCTTTGATCCGAGGCATCCGGGCGATTGTGCATGGTAAAAAAACAAGGTATGGTGTGCGATGTTGGCAACAAGATGGCGTACCACTCTCCATCAGCTGTGTATGATTAAGACTTTGTAATATATTCTAAGCTAATTGATTCTCCTTTACATTTAACAATCTCAAACCTCAAAAAAGTAGAACATGTGAATCAAGTTGAAATTTACCCTACTCACCAGCCTATAATTCTGCCTTTAAAACAATCAATCAAGTGGGTAGGAATCGCTTCTTTTTCTTTGGAGCCTTTCGATACTTGCACAGTTCGACGCGGCCGGAAGAACCATTTGTAAAAACTGGCGGAACGATCATTTTTGCAAAACTGGGATGATGGTCGTTTGGTACTGTGGCGTTATATAGTCGGGGAGCATACGTTTGAAATGATTAAAATGGCGAGTGTGGATCCGAAAAGACCAAGGCAGAGGGGTTGGGTTTATTACTCCTAGGACATCTATTATTGCTAAAGCCCGAGAATTGGGAGGTAAAAAGCTTTTCTATACAGTAATTTCAAAGTTAAAAAAGCCAGCACTTCATATTTATGAAAAGCTTGGTTTCAAATCTGTTATTCTGAATCAGGTAAATATTGTCGCTGTGACTAAAAGATGGAATGATCTTTAGGCTTCAATTTGCTAATTTTTATCATTAAGAATTTGCTGATTTTTGACAGTTGAAAAGGGATAGGGATTGTGTTCAAATTGTGGTCCATCAATTTGAATTCACCATGAAAAAAGATCGTGTTCCATTTGATTTTCCTCCTATTCTCTGGCAGCGCTTAAAACTGCTCAAAAAATTCAGTTCCAAATCCGAAGCAGAAATTCATTTGTTATGTTCACAAGTTATTCCCGACAGAGGTAGATTGGGATTTGCTCTCAGATGAGGCTAAAAAAGGTTATCCGATTTGGCCGCATGAAATACGAGAAGCAAAAGAAGTCCTTCCTGGATACATTTCAAGCAATTAGCCCCTACAAAAGCTCCAATCCGACAAATTATTCGAAATCGGTGTGCCAAATGAAGTTATCCTACGAGTAATTGGGAAGAAAACGCGGATTTCCGTTGTCCCTAGGTTGCCATATGGAAAGGATACTCAGATGGAACTTCATTGCGTTCTACACTACAAAAGTCTTCGTAAGCCACTTGTCCTATGTCTTGGCAGTAAAAGAAGCATTAGATGAATGACTTTTAGAAGGTCGCTTTGCCTCTGATTTTAGTCCTAAAGCCAAAGTGGCTTTTCGATAAAATCAAACCCTTCATTAAGCTTTTCAAAAGAGCGTTTCACTTACTTCTATGTCAATATTCCGGCTCATTTTAAGGCACTTCAGAAGTTACACGGGATGAACCGCTTTCATGAAGGAAAATGAAGAATTGACTTTTCATCACAGACACAACTATATTCAAATAGATTCTTGAAATTGAAACAAGCGAACACCACACAAACCACACGCAACCTACGATCCAGCCTTCAATGCCTGCACAAACATCCACGGTCTCATCTCACAAACTCAAACTGATCGTATACCTTCGGTTTAACTCACATGACCAATACTAAAGCTCAGGCCTACCCAACATGAACCGAGACCCCACATACCGAACACTCCTCCTTCTTAGACACGATATATTGGCGACGTAATGAGTGTGGCGAAAAGCGTCATAGCACCAACCCCAACTTTACCCAGGAATCTGAAATCGCTTACTCGTTGACTCTGCCTTATCCTGACAAACATCCACAGCTTCGCTCGAAAATACCTTGGACAAGTGAATTTCCAACAGACTCTCACTGATCATAATAAGCACAACTCAGGAAGCGGGGGCTTAGCTCCAAGAACAACCCTACCTTCGCGAATCACCACACCTCCACACACATTCTCGCCAGTAGGATTTCATCTACAATCTGAGGAGTCCGTTTTCATCGATAAAGCTAGGATTCCTAATGGGCTAGACGGCAGGCGGTCTTGTGGTTATTTCCAAGTCACATAGTCCGGTCCACTAGATCCAAGTACACAAACTCGCTAACATTATCGCTCGAGATAGTCATCCACTATAATCAGTAAAAGTCCAGCAGGATTACCTTCTAGCAAGTCCAGATCCATATACACGTTCTACCTTATATTCAGTCCGACACCTGTCGGGATGACCAAATGTATCGCTGTAGGATTGTTCTCGAGTTGCAGTGTCGGAAGATCAACCCAATTGCCATCTAATTGGAGTTCCGGGTTATCGTGGACATGCCCAATTCCTGCAAAAACATAGGGCTTCCCAAAAGGCGGGCGATTGATTATTTTGCAGTTTTTTACTGGAATAAAGTAGATTATCTACTACTATTCCTGTTAAGTTCCCACGTTTTATAGCTCTAAATGTTCAGGTTTTTCGGAGTTCGGAAAAAGCCCTAGGATCTGAAGGTAACATCTGCCCCAAGACATTTCACATTAAGAGGGGCTTCCCCTCTGCGGCCTTCTTAAAGTGAGTGCGAAAGTGTAATGAAAGGCAAAGCTTGCATTCCCAGTCAGGCTGAAACACACCCTCATCTATATTCCAAAAAGGAAATAGAGCTCGTCCAAAATACCTTGTGGGTCCAATGCTAGCTGATATCGCACCATGGTTCCTCCGAAACGATACCGGATAAAAGCTTTGCGGAGTACGCAGTGAATGAGCTGAGGAACAGAAAAGTCGATAATACTTTTTTTCATAAAAACTTATTTCCCCGCAATCCAACGATAATTAGCTTTAAGACTACGAAATACCCCTTATTTATTAATTTCAAATCCAGAAACTCAGGCTGAAGGTTCTCGCTGTGGAGACCATGGGGATCTCAATCCCCTCTTCTTTTAAATATCGAACAAGAATTCTCATCAATATAATTGACTTTTAAGGACTTTAGGTCCGTATTATGTACTCGAAGTCCCCAACTCGAAGGTGAAATTAAGACATGCTATCTCCGAATTCATCGAATAATACCATCAGGCTCGGGTAGAGTTCAATACTCGGCTATATTCTTAGCGACCTCCAATAGACTCTATTTTATTTCTTTGAAGGATCTTCTTTATAGGAGACCCCAACAGGGAAGCCTTGCCAATCTGATATTCGCGTCTGTATATGAGACCCAATTTGATCACATTGAACATACGATAAATTGACTATTGCGCTACAATCATCATAATGATGCTTGCTCATTAGTGACGATCCATAGCTGAACGTGCTTGAGATTTCGACTGACATCTCCCGGAAACATCTCCAACATTCTATTCGGCTCCACCTTCCTTGATACTGGTTGCTCAAAAAGTATGATCTAAAACACAACATGAAAGCATTAGTTTGGTGATTGTTTTGTCAAACCAAAACCAATACCCACACCGGAACCTGCACCAGCCCAAAAATGCCCAAATGCGCCTCCAATCAAGGCCCATGGTTTGGAGAGCAATAAAGAAAAAATACTGCTAGTTAGGAAGTATTTGACCATTGTTCCAATGGATTTCCGAGTGCCTACATCTAATCGATATCGACTGAGAATCTTAGGTAACAATAAGTTTCCGAAACACTCAGACCGCCGACAAAAAGTATTTACGATCGAAGAAATCCCAATGTAGAGTACCAACCCCAATGGTCAAATTTTTGAATCCGCCTAGATTGAATAGAGTCAAGTTCATTATTCCTTTCAAGCCAGTCAGAGTACACCTTGGGGCTTTTTCTTTTGCCTACTTCGTTAAATGTTTTGTCCATTATTTAATTTTCACTTCTTTCATCAACTGAGCAGTTATAATTTTTGAAATATTTCTTAATTCTAGCGTAGAAGTTTAACCAAAAAATAAGCCAGATGGAATTATTTTTGCCTTTTATAACAATATCTATACCTTAAACATATATTAGAATAACAAGTCAATCCATTGTGCTAATTTGATCTGAGTAAACACAGAGAAGAACTTAGAGCACGACTCAAACTTTCGTAACATCAAGCTTACTGACCTTCACGCCAATCCAATATCTCGGAATAATGATTTCAATCTATCGAAATCAAGTGGGCTTGGACCAAGGCCAGAGTTAACAAAACCAATGACAAAGCTTTTCCCGAAGGCCAAATTTGTTAATTAGGATTAATGGCTTATAGTCGGTAGCTGCTGCCCTTAGCCTTATTGTAGATTATGCGCGATTTGGAGATAATCATAAACTTACGATCAAATAACCGGCTTGGTAAAATTTGATTACCCATGATGAGGATGGGAGATACGCTTTATGGACACAGATGTTTTTGTCCATGCAGATTACAGAGCGAATAGCGGAATCGGCAAGAAGGACTGTATTGATGCCGAAAGAACTTTGCGAAAACCTAAACCCCGCTTCCTTCATTGCCGGTGGTCGAATCCAGGGTCATTCCAAATATCGCAGACGGACAATGATCCTCGTAAGTACACTGACCTTGTCAAAAAATAAAGAGGATTTTCGATCCAGTGCTTTCTTTTCAGACCTTCGCCCAACCATGAATTTCACGTTAGAAAGTGAATCACAAATATTTGCACTTCGGACCTTGATTCGCGCGCTTATGCCACACTTTTTGGAGTCGATTCAACTATCTATTATGACAAAGGATGAAAAGCTGATCGCGAAATAACAAAAGCTTCATACCGTCGAGATTAGGGACTTACCAAGCTTAACAATGCGAAGATGCGTCGCTCTCTAATCCGTGGATGAACTTGATGCAGGGCAAGTAGAATCTTTTCGTGGATACTGTTCGGAGTACAAACTCAGACTTCTGGCCTTGCTTCCTGAGTTTTTCACAACGACGCCACTTTTGGCCACCCCGAGCTTCCATGATATGGACGCGTCAGAAGCTATTCGAAATTTGGCAGACTACACAGATGAAATTGTCAGCCGGATGAGTGATCTGGCAGTTATCTTATATGATAAATATTAATTCCGCAGGCTCATATGCGCGAACAGACTCACCCGATGGTAAAAAAACTCTCACCGGAATCGTACACAAGCCACACACCTCATGTCGAAGAAAGATGGATACATCCCAAGCGCCACAATTAAACAATACAAATACATATCACTCCTGATTGGAAGACCTCCATTGGGTAATGCAAGGGAGAGAAAATCGGCACGATACAAACTGTCTATTTGAACACACCCCTGACCCGACAAACCGGCAGAAATACGCCAGTAATCTCATGATCACTCGCCTCAATGATGATAAATCTCTTTAACAACTCGCAATAACTACCTAAAACTCTCATTAAATATTTACTTATCTTCATTTTTTTCTATTCTTATCTCTTTTCCTTTTTTTCTCTTTATCTATTCTTTTTTTTTCATCGAGAATCTTCACGGAACAGCTTGGGAAAGAATCTTAGCGAGCAAGGGAAATGGATATATTATTTGTCCCATTTTGGGACGGATACAATAATGCCTTCTTACGGGTAAATACATTGTGCCTAGATCTCGGCGCTTTATCGAAAACGGAATGCTATGTGGCAATCACTGGCTCTGTCGGAATCTTCCTAAAGTGGGAGATATGGATATCAGTATTCTCCAGGCTGCCTTTTTCTCGCCCATCTGATTTCTCTTTCCTCAGATGCGATGGTGGCTCAAGCTTTCAGAAAAATTGAAGAAACTATAATAGTGGCAGATTGTGGACTTGGATTTACTGACGACAGCAGCGGGAAAACAGGGAAGTGTACCGAAAATCTCGCAGCAACGAAGACTGGACTTATATTCCGATCCAATGGAAAAACAGGAAAAAATAATTCTTTCCACTTTACTTCGCCAATGTCCCGCCTGAAATTTTTGAGCGGGCCGCAAACATTCGGCTTCTAATACGGACTCGACGGTTGTAAATGACTGACGGTATGGAATCATTATGATAATTGATGAGCGGGAGTATAAGAAATATCAAGTCCAAAGACGGGTTGATTGTTTACATCATTTACGTCGAAATAGGCTTATGGTTGGGAGCGATTACGGCGTAGAGAATCCTCAGTAGTGTGTGAAACAGATTGCCGGAGGAGGGGGAAAGGCTGAAATTTTGATTTTCATACCCATGGCCGTCAAAAAACAAGGGTAAGAAATTTCAAGAAGTACTCGAAAACGTTGGAGGCTTGAGCAGCCAAGAAAGTTAGCTTATATCGGTGATGATCTGATGATTTGCCGATTCTTAGGCTAGAGTTTGGTCATAGCTATTTGTCCTTCGGATGCATTAGAATATATCAAACCTTTATGCCACTATGTTTCCAGATTTGCCGGTGGAAAAACGGCGTATTCAGAGAAGTCGGAGATTTGATCTTGCATGCTCCACGGATTCCTAGTCCCGATCATAGAGAAGGAAATTTAACTCAAAAAGAAATTATGAACAGAAACTGATAAATCATTGAAAATCACTGATTCAGTGATTTTGGGAACAAGAGAAGCCGGTGTTGTTTTCAGGCCCCTTGTGGCGTAGAAAGTTTGATATTGTTTGAGATCGGCACTAAAGTGAAAGGTGGCTGAGCAGCATGGGTTTTTCTTATGTCTTCAAGGCTTCATTTGAACAAAGCGAATCGAACTTCCTCGGAAACTTTCAGAAGTATTGGTATGGATTAAATCACTCGAGGTGCTCCAACGAGTCGGTAAGGAGCTTCAGGTTCCATTAGTGACAGATATTCACGAAAGTTTTACCAAGCTGCTGAAGGTGGCAGAAAGTGGTTGATGGTCCCTACAGAAGATTCCAGGCATTCTTTGTAGAACAACCGATTTTACTCCTAGCAGCAGGAAATACGGGTAAAGCAGTAAAAATTAAAAGGGGTCAGTTCATGGCACCGGGAAGACATTGCAAATATGCTGGTGTCCAAGGTGAGGGTCAACCGGAAATGAAAACGTCTGGTTTGACTGAAGCGTGGGTTTTCTTTAGGCTATCATAATTTAGTATAGATATGGTGGAATTGCCAATTTATGAGACAATTTGCCCAGTGGTTTTGATTATTACCCATTCTCGTCAGCAGCCTGTGGACAGGGAGGTTCGAGGTGGAGGTTCAGCGGGAGTGCTCCTTTTCTTGGCTCGAGCGGCGGAGCTTCGGGGTGTTGATTGGGTTTTATTGAAAACACCCAGAACCTGCGAAGCACTTAGTGATGGCCAAATTTGATCCCACTTCAATCGTAATGGAGACTTTCTGGAAAATGTTTAAAGGCCGCATGGACTTTAGGTAGAAATCTCAGGATTTTCAAGTCCAATAGTAAATGCATTTTTCTCTGGTCATCGCTCTAATATTTTATTCGTAGGAATTGCTTATTCAAAATTGGGTATTCTTCTCAAATAAACTGATTTCAACTTTAGGATTCGCTAGAATCAGATCACCAGTGTGAGAAAAATTTGAAATTCGAGGGCTTCTTGAAAGTTATCGACGAATTCAAACCCGCTTTTATGTTCAATCGAAAAATTTTGAGGAAATTCTGTGTCAAAGAATGGGGATACCTTACTGAATTAGGCTAATTGAAATGCGATTTGAGATTTATCAATCCCAATTCGATGGTTTAAAATTCCTAAAAACTACAATATTGAGCTAAATTGGATTGTTTTTCTCAACTTTTGAATCCAATAAAAAAGTAGGGAATTGTAAAATAAATCCGGAGATGTGGCTGATTTTAGACCTGTTGTTGAGTGATGCGTTCTTTTATTTTCACGTCATTTAGAATTAGGGAAACTTGATCCAGCCTCATTTTTAAATATCTGATTGGGAAATCACATCCAAAACTAAGAAGAAAGTGGACTTTTTGGGCTGCCTCACTGAAGGTTACAAGGCAGGTGATATTCGAAGGACAAACTCGAAAAAAAACTTTATCCCGACTTCGCCATGTACAAAAAAGGAGGAGAGAAGTACTGAGAGCCTTGAGAGCGACGAAAAGTAGGATCACGCTGAATTGGAAACGGATCAAAAA
>Ga0163217_1060346_pt1 | contig 10490 bp, 10 predicted proteins | sample SynspAceP_FD_185933 | JGI IMG/M metagenome (GOLD analysis project Ga0163217, IMG submission 185933) | Saline lake microbial communities from Ace Lake in Antarctica - Synechococcus sp. Ace-P (PacBio error correction) | ecosystem: Environmental > Aquatic > Non-marine Saline and Alkaline > Saline ... | reverse complement strand
GTTGTGCCAGAAAGTGCCAACGAAAAGCGGCAGGAAAATGACCGCTAGGATCTATTTTACTAAGACTATTGTGTATTTTATTAGGGGAATTTGGGCTGGGCACCCGCAGGATTCGAACCTTGTGACTCTTGCCTTCGGAGGGCAGCGCTCTATCAGCTGAAGCTACCGGTGCATTGGATATGGAAGTCTGTTTTAGCGGGATGCTCCGGGTGGCTGGTCGCAAACGGGGAAATCCGGAGTTGACCGTTAAAAAGTCGGCAGTTGATGCCGACCTTTGCCAAATTGCCCTACAGGTTGCGCCTTGTCCACATCTATGTTGGTAGTGGCCGCGCCGGAGAATACTGTAGTATTTGTAGCCACCAACGCCGGTTGTGGCTTTGAGTGAAGCGGACGACAGCTTCCGGGTTTGGCGCGGTCAACGCCAAAATCAAGCCGCCTTGCATTTGCGGGTGCCAGGATTTGCGGCAACCTACCTTTGCGCAGATTTTCCAAGCCACCAGCGTTTGGTCGACGTCACTGAGGACTGGGGCCCGAATTGATGGGCTACATCCTGCAGGACATTTTTCAAGCGCCTGGGCAGGCGACCCATTTCGTGTCGGAATATGGTGACCTGCGGCGTGGGTAGGCACAACTTGATTACGCGTGCTGCCAACAGGCCGGCAAGGGAAAGGCAGCAGCATCGAGATGGCCAGAACCGCCGGCCTATGCGCTTGAAGGTTGTCGGCTGCGGTTCAAAACGGTCTTGCGCGCTGACAACGGTCGGCCTTAAAACGGGCGACCCCAAAGCGGTATGCCCGGGGCGTGACGAACCGGCGGAATATCCGGCACGCTGAATGGTGGCCGTCAGGGCGTCTGTGCCCGGAGTGTTCTTGAGTGCGGATGTTCCATGCCGCACCCTACCCACGCAGGGTTAATTCGTGATGAGGAAAATTGGTTGATAAAGTGTTACCAGCCGCCCCCACCGGAGCTGCCACCACCACCACCAGCGTACCCGCCGCGAGCTGCGTCGCCACTGCTGCGGCCTGGGTGCTTTTGGGCGCAGGGATGGATGACAGCAAGTATCCTGCTCCAATTTGCGGAGAGCCGTCAAGGCATCCCGGCCAATATGGTTGAAGCCGCAGGCCGCGATGGCCCATTACCAGTTGGAGGAGCGCATTCTGTAAGAAGCCTCTGCCCACCCGTGGCGCCTTTTCCAGCCAGCGATCCAAATGCGTGACCCCCCCCCCGGGTTTTTCTCAAGTCTCAGGGCGATGGCGAAAGGCAAACAAGTTGTCAAAATGCTGAGGCGACATTTTGGGCGCCCTTGCAAGTCAATTCGGTCCTTGCTCTGCCAGTTGCAGATAGTGTTTTCAGCCCTTCAATCTTTGCCAGCAACCTGTTGACCCAGCGGGTGGGCGGGCCTGCATCAGTTTGCAAGAAATAGCGCATTTTACAGCCACAACGGCACTCAGGCACCAGAAGAACAGCGGGATTGCGATCTGCAAAACCGTCAATAATCAACGGCACGTACGCTCCCAGCGCCCACAATATGCCAGCCTAGCGGAAATCAGCGAAATTATCAGTGTGCACCATCTTGCGGCGGGCCTGCAAGGATCCGAACGTGACGCGCAGCAAAAACACGCGGATAAAATATGAGAAAACATGATTAGGCCATCAGCGGCGGGATGAGATTGACACAGACTGCCTTTGTGACTCTAGCCAACTCAGCCAGCGCAATGTACCGCCCAGCACCGACAGGGCAACGCCGACAATACAATAGCCGCGCATTGATTCCGGAAAAATACTCTGACCATGCTCGCGCTCAATAGCACCCGCGAATTTGCTGACCATGCTTTCTTGATGGCTTTGCCCTTGGCTTTGAGAATTGAAGGGTTTCGCCTTGGGTCCGCCCGGACAGTAAAGCGGCCTTCGCGGTGGCCGGTTTCATGGAGGTCCTCCGGTTTTGCTTTTCTCCGGTGCGAGTGATTGAGGCGTCTTTGCTCCAAAGCCGAAATTTGGTCCAGAAAGGCCGCCCCACTGCCAGATTGACGAGCGAGAAAAGGGGCGGAATGGATTGGCTGCCGAAACCCTCGATTCTTGAACATAATTGGCAAGTGCAGGCCTGAAGATACTCATCTTGGCCGGTGGTCCAGGTCAGGTCGACCACGCCGCTGGCCGGATTCGCGCCCGACACGACAAGCCCAAAACCGCCAGATAATAAAGGCTCACCATAAGCAGGTGATCAGGATGGAGCGACAATTTTCCACGATGATCGCGCAAATAACATCCAGCAACTGTCTGGTATCCCGGCTCACGGGACGGCCCCTTTTTCAATACTCTGCACGTACAGTGATGATGTTCGCCCGGTGAAGCACTTTGCCGTGAATAAATGCGGCGTTATTTGCCTCTGACAGATAATGATCTTACTGGGTGTTTCGTCGCCAAAGCACCGGTCGTAAAAGGTCTGCGAATCAGTTTCTTTCTTGCGTACAGTATTGTTGCTTGTGACGCTATCAATGGGAAGGTTTCAAAGTCACCGGCGTACCATCTTCCAGATCAGGAAATCAAATCCGCGCCCACAAACTTGCACTGCCGGTCTACCCGGTTAAGCGAATTGAATACGCATGTTCGCCAATTGCAGCTAAGCACATTCTCATCACCAATCGATCAGGGCGCCAACTTTGCTCGGAAAATATTTCAATCTGAATTTTTCCGGCACACCATTGCGGTAATCCTCACGGAAATAAATTCTTAAGAGATTTATTTGCAGACTGCCATCGGCTTCTTCGTCGGACAGTGCTGAAGTCGCGGATAAATCCCGCTGCCTGATCTCCTTCCGCTCCGGCGCGCCACAGTGGATGTTCATTCGCGAACACTTGAGCCACCAACCCTTCGGATAGAAATCCTGGTGTCGAAGGATACAATGCTTTTCTCTTGCCTGAACCTGCTGTTGGCAGCACAAGGAAAGCGCGGGAGAAAACTAAGATCAGCAAAATTGCATAGGCAACAAGGCAGCCAAGGTGCGAGGCAATCGCAGCCCAAAACCGGCCTGTTGATGAAGCGCGTCCACTCTCTGTGCTCAGAACTTAACGTCTGGCACCTCTCTGTGCAGTGAGTGCATTTCAATTTCAAAATAATCCATCTGCGGAGAAGCCGAAATTATTGGCAATCAGATTGGATGGAAAGCTCTCCACTTTCACATTCAAGCACGGGCTAGCCCCATTATAATAACGCTCGGACATGTCTGGAGTGTTCTCCTTCAATTCACTCAGTGCTCTTGCAATCCTGGAAAGTTCTCATTGCGCTTTCAATTCGGATAAGGCTTCAGCAACAGCCATCACATGATCAGTGCATCGCAAGCATGGCTTTTCGCTGTTGGGCACGTTCCGGCCACATCATCGTCAGCCACCCGCTCCCGCATTGCGCGCAATTCAGTGACCCAGGAAAAGGTCTCCATTTCATGGTCGCGTAGCCTTCACAGTTTCGACAGAGTTGGGATCAGATTGGCGCGCGCGCTTGAGCCCTGGAACATCAATTACCGCTCCAGGCTTCTTGCAGCCATTTGGCGGCCCGTTGACCAGACCATTATAGGCGAAGATCAGATAAACGCCGGACTTACACAATCAGCTTTGCAATTCACAATTCAGTTCCATGATATTCTCCTGTCGGCGACGCTTGATTGCCCCACTAGATACCCAAGGACCTTCGGCAACGGGCCCTTTACAACAGCTCATTGCAGCCTGTTCCTTACAACGAAGTATTTGCTTCTTTTTTTTTTTCCAGGAAAAGGCTTTTAAAAAACCGTTTGCGCCCAAGCCTGTACTTGCTGCCAGTGCAATCGTTATATATTTGCCGTTTCTTTAAAGCGTGTTTACCTGAAAGACAATTACATCTGCATCTTCTGCAGGACTGAATGACCGGCTTTATTGCGGGTCTAGCAGTGGGGGCTGCGTATTCTATCGCTTGCCTAATCCAACAAGTTGTTCTCCATGTAGCGCCCAGTGCCCAGGGCCGGCCCTGCAGGGGTGCGTGGAAACGCCATCGAGATGCGTTCCTTTACGAACCGCGCTGTGCTGCGAATTGTGTGGCGCCAACCAGCAGCTCGTGCGTTGCCAGCGCATTCCAGGGTCTCATTGTGTGAGTTCTCGGTTCAGGTGGGCGGACCCGGTTGAATGAAGGTGATTCGCTGGTCGGCTGGACACGGAAGCTTCTGGGCATTTGAATTGTGCGCGGCAAGAAGCTGCACGCAATGAAGCTCAGCGGTCTGACGGGTCGCCGAGGCCGATCTGGCTCTGGCGCAGCAGGCGTTCGAACGCATCAGGAGCGTCTAAAAAAACATCAACCTGCTTTCTCCCAAGGTCAGTTTATCGATCTGGACAGCAGTCTGCAGCGGGGCCCAGGACAGATCGCACAGTCGTCAGGCGCGCATTAAAAGTGCTGATGTGAGCATCCGCGCAGCCGCGTTAATCTGGAAAATGGCGAAAATACGGTCGCGCCGTTTTCCGGCACCATTCTGGAAATTGTTATCAGGTCGCAGCCGGGTGAATTACATTACCATCGGTAGCGCCGTCTTGCAACCTTCTGGACGGCGGCGCTATCTGGAATTGTTGCCGAGTATGTGCCAGCTCCGCCTATGTTGCAGGACTGGCATCAAGGGGCGCGAAAGTCAGATGTCAGGACTGGCCGGTGGAAGCTCTATACCATGGCCCAGGGTTTCTGCCGTTCTGCCACGAGAGACCGTGTCCATCCCGCACCCGGCCCTGTGCGGTTAATGTGCACCCTTCACCGCAGATGAGGCTTGCTCGATGGCGGACGCACCCTTTGCGGAGGTTCAGTCTGTAACGGTTCATCTTGTCCTTGTTTCGGAAGAAAAGTCGGTCGTCTTACAGTCCCCAAAAGATGCTTTGGTCCCAGCTCGGGGCGGCTGGAATTGTTTACATACGCGGTAAGAGGGCAAAGGCGCAACCGCGCCCTGTACAGATCGGTAGCGGCCGTCGGCCGACCGTTTTGAAGTGCTGACGCGGCCCTTCAGGAGGGTCAGCAGGTTGTTGTGCGCCGGCAATAACGAGCTGGTCTGACAAGATTCATGACCGAGCACCGTGCGGGTTGCGCCCGGTGGAGCCGACACCGTGAGTGGCCTCAAAGGGCACCCGATGCAAGAAGCTCCCAAAGCACGCGCAATCAGAGTCGGCCTGACATCGTCGATGAGAAAAGTGGCGGATACGCTCATGAAAATCATCACAATTATGCCACTTGAAAACGCCCGATTGCAGTTATAGCGGCAGCGGTGCTGAATGGGCTGTCGCTTGTTCGTTTCTGGTGGCATTAAGGCACCATTCCAATCCAGCTTGCTCCGGTATTGTGCGCAACCCATCTATTCATTCATCGGCACTGACTGGGCCGGTGCTGCGCTCTGCAGAAGTAGAGCGCGAGATTTGTCAATCCGCAGGAAGACGTTATTGGCGCGGACTTGACGGTCTGTGCAAAAACCATGCTGCTCCCGGGGTCCAGACAGGCGTGCCGAGTCACCTGTGGAATTCGCATCCGCACTTTGGATCGTCGCCTTTGTTGCTGGTCTCAAACCCTGCTGGACCGGGTGGATTCCTTATCCGATGAAGCAGGCCAAACCAACACTCAATACATCTGGCGCGAGACAGTTCCATGCTGGTTCATTCGACCGGGCACGAGGGCAATACACGCGAATTGCTGAATATGGCCACTTCATCGAGATGTATTACGTCAAGGAGCAGGTGGAACGTGTTTGAAGGTGTTGGCCAAATGTCCAATGTGTTTGGCGGGTGTGTCCGCGAGAGTTGCAAATAGTGTCATCAATCCGGAACGGCTGGCTCGATTTCGGCCTGACCATCGCAGGTCATTTCAAAAAAGCGGTCGGAAAATTAATCTCGGTTTCCGGCCGGCGACGTGTGGAAGAGGGCAAGCGTCGCTTACATTTAGTTGCGCGCGCAAGGGTGAGTGAACACGCTGGTAATCGTCAATTGCGGTGGTCTGCGCAGCGAAACCGATCAAAGCACAGAACGTCTGGGTCCGCCGTTGCTGGTTCAGCGACTCGTTGCCACCGTCAGGTTCGATATAAAGAGCGCCGGCGCACGCATCCGCTACAAGGGCCAGGCCTGCCATTGCTCCATCAATGCGCGGTCCGGGATGCCGGGGCGAATGTAATTGAAACCATGAGAGGTGTGCCTCGGCAAAACGCTGCTGTCGCTGGGGAACGTGACATTGCGCTGCTGGCCTTTCAACTCAATCAGGTCTATGATGAAACGCCTTTACATCAAAGCGCCATGATCTGTGATCCAGAACATCTGTGGTCGGCGGCTTCTGGCGGCCCATTCTAATGCTTTGTTTTTACGCTCGCCCGCGCGCTACTTTGGTATTTCCTTTGGCTATTCCGGCTGTCTGTGTTCGCCTCCTTTGTGGCGATGGCAGCCATGGCGAACGCCCTGAATGGTCATTCTCGCTGGCTGCATTGCCTTGCTTCGCCGCATGGTGGTGGATGCCGCAATTGGTTAGGTGTTGGAAAACATTCTTCCGTTCCGGCGAGATGGGATATTCATCCCGGCAGGCAAGCTATGAAGGCGCACGGCAGCGTTGGGGGCGATTTTGGTGTCAGCCCTGACCACCGTTATGGTGTTCATTCCCATCTCTCGTCATGGAGCTGGAAGCAGGGCAATTGTTCCGCGACATTGCGGTAGCAATTAATCCAGTCTCAGTGGTGTTGTCACTGATTGTGGCTAGGTGACTCGTCATACCGGCCTTTGTCCAAGTCGCTTCTGGGCAAAGTAAAGGCAAGCTGGAAGCCAATCGCCTGCAATCATCGATCATCTGGCGGGGTTCTTCTCATACAGAGGGATATGGCCTATGGAAGTGACAATCGCCCAGCCGGTTTCTTGGCGCTTGTCCATGGTGGCACTGATTCGGGCGCGTCTGCTATTTCTGCGGCACGACGTGGTATTATCTGCCAGAGCCTGGAATATCTGCCCTGAGGTGGCAATCAGCAACTTTGATCTTTGGAATTTTGCATTCCACCACCCGGCTACACATCTGGAAACCCACGACTCAGTATCGCCAAGCGCATCTGAAGACTGGCAGAACCGATTTTGAAACAAGGATCTGCGATGACCCTGAAAGGGACCGCCGGCGATTTGAAAGCTTTGTCTTTTTTGTGGGCCACAAAAGCAATTCCTTTGTCGGTTGTGCCAATTGCCAAAGATGGAACCCGCCGTGACCCATACCCTGTGGCCCTGCGGCACCCTTCCCTGGCCCTCCTACTGTCATGCTGCCGACCGCTCCCGCCGCTCCCAGCCCTTCTCCTGGCTCCCGCCATCGCGCCCCGGCGCCGCCCCTCCCATGCTGACAAGGTCCGTCCCGAGGGCCGGACCCGGGGCGCCGGGGGCAATCTTGACGGCCCTTTCTGCGGCTTTGCCAGCTGCTACTAGGCCCAGGGTCCGGTACGCCCCAGCACTCGAAGATACACCGGCCACAGCGCCGAGCGACGCGGTGACGGCTGATCGAGCAGCAGTGAGCAGCACGGCAGTTGTGGCCGACCGGCAACTGCAGTTCGCGCCGATGCCCTCCATCGCCCTGGTCCAGACGCCCGTGCGGAAGGTTTCCCGCCGATGGGCACATGCCTCTCCTGCCAGGTTCTCGTCGGCTGCGTCCTCTGCCTGCCGCCAAGCCAGCGCCTCTCCCGCTTCGATTTTCCGCGGCGAAACTGATCCCGGGGTTTCATGTCACGGACCCATCTTGCTCCCGAGGCCACGCGCGCACGTTGGCTTCATCACCCTCGAGCCTGTGCCACTGTAGGTCGGTCGCCTCTGCATGCGGTGGGGCGTTCGCCACTCGGCAAAGCCTGAAGTCTTCGGGCGATGCGTGTGAACACCTTCTTGGAGCCACTCTATGTCTGGGTCGTGTCACAAGAGGTGCCCGCTATCGTCATTCGAGTGTGCTCGCGACTGCATTTGCTCGCGCCATACTGAGCGCGTCACAATTCCGCCGCGCTCAAATTACCGGGGCTTGGACGTTAGAGCGCGCGCACGGAAGTGCGAGTGGTCAGCCGCGCATCGCTTGAGACTGGCGCGGATGCAGGTGTAGAGCGCACTGCGAATCTGGCCAACCGACTGCTCTGACGACCCTCTATAATGATGAGAGTGATCTCACGCATTCGATATGCTATACTAGTCGGTGTCAAGACGAGATTGACCTGACCTGAGGGGCGACGAGCAGCACAATTCTGCCGGTTTCAGAGGGAAGCATGGTACATTTGGTTGCCTTTTCCAGGTCTCTAAACGCTAATCCGGGCAGATCTGTGCGGCTTGCAGGCGCTTGCCAGCGTCATGCGGTGAATGCAGCGGCTCCACACGGAAATCCGGCGAATCGGTGAACGGGCGTCGAGAACCGTTGAGTGGTGGAGGTGTGGCGCCCCTCCTCTCAGCCACGAACTCGCCACTCGCGCTCGCACACGCTCTCTTGAATATACTGGAAGCCGATCGTCACTCATCCGGAGGTCGCGGTGCATATTAACAGGGCGCTTCCGGCCCCGCTTGGAGTGGCGCGTCGCAGCGCGTGCTTGTCGGAACGGCTGTCGCGTCCGTGCCAAGGTCGAGTGTCGACAGACCTGGAATAGTCGGCATCTCCATCAATCTGGGATGATTTCGCGCTGGCCTGATTGTTTCTTTTCATGGTCATGGCCAGATAGCGTGAGTTTGAGCATACGCTGCATTCCTGCAGCCAGGGTCATCGATGGTGGACTCTCGTAGCGCCCGCGTACTGTTGTTAGAGCCGCGATCGAAGCGTGCCAGGCGCAGGCGGGGCGTTGGCGGATTGTCGCCGATGAACCTCATCCAGCACCCAAAACCATTGGATTTGCTGACCTTGTCTTTGGGGCTTTGTCATTGCTGGTGGGGATTTGGCTGGTTCAACAACCGCCATTCTTCGTATCGCATGCATCCACTTCGCTGCATCATTTGCTGCCGTAAAGGGGTCGATGGCATGGGCCGCCGGGCATGACGCGGCCAGGGCCGCGGCGCCAGCAATTACGAAGCGCGAGCTCAGAGAACGCATCGCGCCGGATTTTCAATGCACACGCCTGCACACTTAGGTGTCCATTATGCGAGCCTGTTGCCGGCTGGTGCTGTTTCCGGGCGCAACCGGCTCTCAGACTCTCGTCCGTAGGCCTTTGGCTCTGTCGTCGTCGCTCTCGGTGGTTTGCGAGGTAGGTGCGTCGTACCCTGCTTGGACAGTGCCACCGCTGCTGGGCGTCGTTCTGCGCAGTTTGCCAGCCATTGCAGTGAAACCCCACCCTTTGAAAGTTGATGGTGAGGGGGAATGCTCCTCAAGCCAGCGGAGTCGATTGTTTTGCGTTGTTGGGGTGAAATGTGCGGAAGCATCCGTTTAGGGATTCCACACATCGCCCAGGTTACCGGGTTGTCTAAACGAGTCATTTCAATAATTGTGCCAATAGTTCGTTCCGCGGAATGATGGTAAACAATGTTATAGATAGTATTGACGCGCAGTTGTAGTTTGTAAAAGTTGGATTTACACGAACAGAATCAATGTCGCCACAAACAGCATGGAGGGTATTGAACTGATGCGTCGTATCACGGTTGGTTACTAAGGTATGACATCGCATTAGATTTGTCGGTACACTTACAAGCAGTTGGGGATAACGATTAAGCGGTGTAAGGGCTTGGGCCATGCTATCGCTCGCAAGAGAAAGGATTTCTCAAAAACCAAAGCTCTCTGACACGGACTTTCAGATAGAGTTGGAATTAGAATTAAACATTATCGGAAAGCTCGGTGATCCAAAGCCCAGGCTCGCGCGTAGGCAGCAAGAGCGGGAGAGAGTAGCGAGCGTCTTGGAATGCTACAACACCACACTTAGTGGCAGGAAGAGTCACCAGCAGATCGCATTGCCGCGAAACTATCAGAGGACGGCTGTACAAGAAAAAAGCTACATGTATGCTATGTTTCGAAGAGAGATCGTTAGTAGTGTCATCGAACCAATCATTTACTAAAGGAGCTGGTGGGTTACTTGGTATGAAGTCTTTGATCTTTATGCGGACCAGTACCTATGACACAATATGTCAAGCCGACGCCTTCTGTTCAATCGCGCGCGTTTCCATTCTCGTTGACAAGCGCCTGCCGCAGGCCCTACGCAAACATCACGGAGAAACAGTCTTGTTGTGCTGTTCCGGCCCGGACGTTACAGATATATAGGACAGCTTAAAGGTGGGATTGTACACAGCGACGGTAAGATGTCTCGTCAAACTCAGTGACGGGGCTTCGTTTCAGACGTTGGAATTGGGGTACAGTTTAGTTACACCAACCAGACTAGCAACTCGATATTCTCAATTGGCCTTAGACCTCACCAATTCCGTGCGTGGATTGCAAGCGCATATTCACAATGTGAACGCAGATTTTCTGGCAACGGTGTAATAACGACCTTGTGCGGTTTCGGCGCAGCGGCGGCGCAAAAAGGGCCGGCATCAGCGAAG
>Ga0163217_1075022_pt1 | contig 10491 bp, 17 predicted proteins | sample SynspAceP_FD_185933 | JGI IMG/M metagenome (GOLD analysis project Ga0163217, IMG submission 185933) | Saline lake microbial communities from Ace Lake in Antarctica - Synechococcus sp. Ace-P (PacBio error correction) | ecosystem: Environmental > Aquatic > Non-marine Saline and Alkaline > Saline ... | reverse complement strand
TTCTGCCCTGCTGCTTGTTCGGCCAGTGCCTCGCAGCAGTATCTTCTTGCAATAGACCAGTTGCTAAAAGCCAGCTGAATCGCTGCTTCTGCTGCTGAACAGCAATCTGCGGTCTCATCAGTACGCGGCCAAAGCGCTGTTATAAATATCCAGTCTTGTCCAGACCTAATTGAAAGAAGTCATTCCGACAAACTCAGCTGCCACAGCGAGCTGCTTGTGAGGGCCGTCCTTCTCCACAAGACGGGTACGTCCGCCCGATCACAACGTTCAGATGCCGGACAACGACTATGGAGTCGCCCTTGGCCCAGCTTGTCCACTAAAGAAACTGACGCTCGTATTTTTAGCATCGCTATCAGACAGTCGGCATGACGGCCGGCATCCAGCATCAGCCAGCTAACAGCCCGCTGCGCCGCCAACGGCGGAGCAATAACAATGCATGACGCCTGTATTTGTTCCATTTTCGACCTGATGGAATATCGACCAGTAACTGCAGTTTATCGAGACTCATCTACCTGCTCTTTCTGATTTGGCTATCAAGCCGTAGCGGCATAATGCGCATGAATCCGCGAGGGCTCTGCCACATTAAAACAGTTAGTATGCATGTAATGTTTCCAATCTGTAAGTCAGCGTCTTGTTCTGGGTCAGTGACCCATCAAAAACCTATCAACGTCATCGGGCTTTTCCGTAAACCCCAAAAGCGGTCAACGATGGTAGCACTTGCTTCGTTCATTGCCGATGACTCCACCTCTGTTTCCTTGCGCGACGAAACTTGATCACGACCTTTCCAGTGCTGCTACTGCAGTGATATCCCCAGAAGTGTGCACGCAAAGATCGATCACTACTTTATCAAGCCGTCTCTATGTGATGTCAAAAAGGCACGACCAAACTTGTCGGAAGAAGCTGAAAAAACACGGCCCCCACTACGCCATAAACGCGTGTTGCCCGGACGCCATCCAATATCCACTGTCTATTATTTCAGGTAGTGCCCTATCTGTTGGCAAAGGAACATGGCGGCCAGAACACGCCAACGAATACGCCGTAAGCCAAGGTTGGTGCGTGGCGACCACCACAATCACCTTGCGACCATCACGATATTGGCTCGACAGCGGATACTGCCTGACGGTTACGAATCGAGTCCCAACTGAAGTCCGGATGGACACCAAATCATCACGGCCACCAGGGGCAGCCGATGGAATGAGCGATAGATTAATCGCCAGAAACACCACCATTGATCAGCAGCAATTACCCCGGCAACAAAGCATGAGAGCCGCTGTGCGCCCCACGCTGATTGATGTTGATGATCGACTAGCCGATCATTTGCACAACCGGCCATTGCCGCCAATCAGACCGGAGCCGATATTGGCAAACCCGCCCTTTGATTCGCGGTTCTTGTCGCTCGGTGTGTCGTAAGATCATCAACCAATGGTTGCGGTTCATCAATCGACTCCAGCAGGAACCAACACGACCGCCAGTGCCGCCCGAATAGGGCAGGATGATCATCAGCGTTCAAGGTTCAGCGAACCTTGTGGCCAGAGGAAAATAGGCAGGTATCCGGCAGCTCACCCATATTCACCCACAGTGCGGATATTCCAGCCCCCAGGATTATACCGCCAAGCCTGTCAGCACCAGAATGCACACCAGCGGAGAGAATCACTTTGCCGATCCTGGCAGTAGAAACAGGTAAGATAATCGCCAAACCGCCTGCCGTCAGTGGCGTAAACATGCCAGGTTACGTTGGTAATTCGGGTAGCTGCCCATAAAGATTCAAATCGCCAGCGCTTCACCAAAGCCTGTCACCACTGAACTGACACCAAAGCGCATCAGCGAGCCAGCTTCAGATAACCCGCCGCCGATCTGCAGCAGGACCGCCACAGGATGTCGCTGCCAGCAGATACTCCAGCCCATGCTCACGAACCAGGGTGATCATCAACAGCGCCATCCACCGGTCGCGCGGAAATCATGCCAGACGGACCTCTGTAAAGGCAAACCATACCGCCGAACAGAAAGAAGCGTAGAGCCAACCCTTGGGGTCAACGCCGGCAATGATCGAGAAAGCGATAGCCCTCCGGAATTTCAAAGCAGGCACCACCAGGCCAGCGAGCAGGTCGCCAACGGATATTGAAAAACCATTGCGTCTTTTATGATTGCATCGGGTCATACGAAGTCCATTCCAGTTCAAAATTAAATTCGATAACGAAGGCCGATCTGATTTCGCTGAAGCAAATACCGCAGGCGCGCGCACTCACAAAGCAGGTCAACAGAGCTGTCTGTGAAGCATACAGCGGGCTACGACGTCGGGAGCGGACGTCTGACAAAAAAGACAGCGCAAAAGCGAGTAATACGGAAGCCTAAGGCCATAACGGGTTGGCGAGGTGCCGAATGTCTGTTTGCAATGGAGAAAAGCTCCAGACGGCAACAGTTATCAAAGCTTAGCTAAATGGCGCGCTCGGTTAGTTCCGCATGGCAGCATGACTAGCACATACGCACAGCAAACAGATCTGCACGGCAGAAAGGGGTTGTATAACATGGTGGCGTAGCGCGGGAAAGCAGCATCATCGGTTAATCCGGTGAGTTTCGTTTCAGGGGCGACGAGAATAACACAGCAGAGAGAACCAGGCTATGAGTTCGCCGCCTTTGATCGACAGTTCAAACTCAGCTCAGGTTCGCGCTGCCTGAGTCTTACGTGTCGCCGTTGTCAAGAGCTGAGCATGGCATAGCAACCCATGTGAATAAAGCACGATTAAAGGATCAAGCAAAAGATCCCGAGTAATTGTCAGGACAGCTTGACACCCACAGGAATCCCGGACGGAGCCAGCAGCAACATCAAAACACACCCAGACTGCTGCGCAGCCAGAACCAGCAAACAGCGTCAGCAAAGCCGATAGCCAGAATAAGAAACGCGCGTTGATAGCCCCGCGTAGGTGTCGATCATACCGATACCATAGCCGCCGGGTAAAGCACCAAACCCCAGCACAGCGAAACACAGGCACAGCGCCCACTTTTGCGCGACTGGATCGGGGGAATGTAACCAGCTTGGACCACAAAGCGGCGCTGGTTAGCCAAGGATCAGCGATCATGCCAGGTCGTCAGTAAGCCGCCGCAACAAGCCGGCCAGAACGTCAGCCCGGTTGAGAGCGGAATCGCGCCGACCAGAATCAGCGCAACAGCGTCGCCAGCCGGTAACCCACCCGACAATCGAAGCCAAGGGGCAACAACCAGGAAATAACCAGTGCAAAGGGGGGTTCCCCCCCCAGCACAGAACTGCAGTTGGCCAATAATCATTTCTGCTCCTCCACCCAGGGCGCGATTGAAGGTGACATGTTTATAAAAGCTGTTGTTCCAGGAGTACACCATATGGAAAGCGTCCATTCATCGGAGCGCACCAGTGGGATTATTCATATTCAAAGTCGCATAAGCCCTCTACGGCAAACGCGACCCTCAGCATTCGACATTACTCGTCCAAGCAAACACTTGCCGCCTCGGCCCCCACATGGCCTCGATTGATTTCTCGCGTATCTGCGGTATATAGCGGTCTATCGGATCGGCTCTCCTTCGGCATTCAGTCGGACTCATTTCAAGCGCTATTGACCAGCGACCCAGGTCGCTGAGACTGAAAAGTCGACTCATCCAAAGCGTCAGCCTGAAGCGGCCATCGGCGAGATTATCTGCGCCACCAAAAGCGTTATCGCGGTGCAACGAACGGCTGCCAGTGAAAATTGCGGTTCCACACGGCTCAATCGCTCGCTCCTCATTTCCAGGTTTCCCGGCATCTGCCGTTACCGTAGACCAGCACATTTGCGCCTCCGCCCGGCCGTAGCGCAACAAGGCTATGGCTCGCGGTCATCCAGGTCACGACTGTAGGTTGCAGCCGAGTGGGCGCCATCGGCCATGCGAAACTGTCGACAACCCGCGGCATCGGCATCCAATAGAGGTATTCAGGGAATTTGCAAGAAATCTGTAAACCGGCAGCCTATGGAACCGTCCTGCGTGAAAACACCGGAGCGCTGCCACCAGCGTACTGATATTGATAAAGGGCGAGTGATCAGTTGCGCGGCTTGGACCAGTAGTTGCCCATATTCCTCCGAGACCATTCACGTTTGATCGCACTTACCAGCCAGCCAACCGAGGGAAACGACACATTAAAACAGCCACAGTCGGTCATCCGCGCCAGCGCAATGAACCGATTCCCCAGTTTAGGCGAATCGGGCTTGCCTACTGCTTCGCGGGGTCATGTACGCCGCGTGGCGAGCACTTCGTCATACCCCATTCCGACCGCTGGCCGCATCAAAACGCCGCGCCACGGATCTGCACGTCCGCAGCACCTTCGCGCGTGCCGATGCGAACCGACGCTCATCAGATGCCGCCTGGCAGAGCCGTGATTGGACAAAAAGTGAACAAATCGTCCAGGTCGCTCGAGACCAAAGCGTCGGGACATTTCCGTTCGACGTCTATTTCAGTGTTGTCATCCCATGGAGTCTCGGGTCGCAAAAAACCTGACACTCAATTTTAGCTGGGATGCATCCACCAAGGCCAGCATAACGCCAATCACCAGCGACCACAATTCCACCATTCTGACGACGCAACAAACCATGACCGCACCCAAACATCCGTAATCCCCGTTTAGTCTGACTTGAAGTTAGCTAAAGAGCTGTTTTAAAAGCTGTAACTGATTGCCCAAATTGTCAAACTCCATCCAAAATTTTTTTTTTTTTTTTTTTTAAAAAAAAAGGGGGGGGCCCCATACGGCAGCCCTGGCGCAGCACTGTAGTTCGTGATTGGAAACTAGAGGCTCAGCCGGGCTCCATAATAACGGCTTGCGCCGTGCGCGCAGGGATAATAGCATCCGCTGCGCGGTTCATCCATCGCTTGAATTGTCACCTGCAGTCAACCTGCCAAAAAAACTTTAGCATGCTAGAGATTGAAACGAACTTTTACTTGGGAACTTGATCAATGTTAATCAAGCTGTTGCGCCCAGGTCGCCCCATCGTTATCTGACCACCGCAGGGTTCGCCATGTGCTCGCTGGCCGCCTGCCGCTGACACACCATAAAAGGCGCACGCTGATACCAAGGCGTCTCTACCCCTGTATACAGCGGGAAGACAGGGTAGCGACAGCGGGAGTCGAGGTAATAGAAGAACACCTGACTTCCCGCAATGGCGCCAGCATTTCCGTGCTGAAGCTCTGGCGCAGGCAATCGAAACCTTCCGTGTTCGATAGCGCCGTTGCCGCATCACTCCTGATCCAAAGCGATATTGCGCGCGGACCAGAGCCAACCTGAATTCAACCCGCCCCCGTGTGGGAGTAATCTGGAAGCCCCATTCCCCGACCACGCCTTCCAAGCGGCAGACGTTACTTGCAAACAGCATGCAGAGACTTTGTCTGCGATTGAGCAGCGCTATATGGCGTTGATCGCAAAATATCTGGTTGGCCATCTGGGGCCTGGAAGAGCAACTTTCGGCGCCAATATGGCGGCAACAAACCTGGTAGTGCGACCCTGGCGACATTGGCACACGAAGACGCCGCCCTGACTTCGCCCACGCCTCAGTTGATTGCCGCGCTGGTAAATCCTGCAGCGTGCGACATTACGCCCGAAGGGATTGCTCGGTTCCTGGCCGAGGCGACGTGGGTCAGACCGGCAGTTATCCCGACCACCTACAACACCCATGCGGTCGACTTTGACGGCAGCGCAAGCGCGATATCTGGAATTCGTTCTGCGGATGCGCTGGCTTCAGCTGCCAACTATCTGAAAGCGTTCCAACTGGCAGCGGCCAGCCCGTGGGGCATGAAGTGACGGCTACCAGCCGACTTCGATTACGCACTGCGATATGCCATACGCAAAACCCATCAGCGAATGAGCAGCCTGGGCAGTGAAAACCGCCAGGTGCGGCCTTAGTGCTGATCTTGCGAGCAGCAGGTGGTCATCTCCTGCCGGCAGGAACATCGCGGGCCCAGCTTTTATCGTGCAAATGAACAATTCCGCAGTATCTTGCGTTACAACAACTCCACCAGCTACGCGTGGCGATCGCCTGATGTCGCACGCCTGCACGGCGGCCGGGTTCAGATTATTTTGCCAGTTGGCCAACGGGGAAGACCAAACCCCTGTCACGCACTGAAACGTGTCGAGCTGCAGGAACGTCTCGAAGCCGGTGGGTTCGACCCAGCAGTATTGACGCATTATCGGCGCCAAGACCCGCAAGGGCATGGCAATACGGCAGTTGCAATTAGCCTTGGCACCCCGCAGATGGGTACCCGACCCATTGATCTGCTGGAAGCGCTACGGCCAATGGCAGACTGACTGTGTAAGCGGATTTTGACCTGCATACCTGCCCTGCCCTCAACACGGCTATCATTGGTATAGCGCCCAGCCCAACACGCGCGGCTTGGTGAAAGTCTATGGTAAAAAACTGGAAGGCCAATCGAGCCCGCCCTAAATGATGGGCGGGTTACGCTCGGACGCTACAGGAGCCCAGGACTGACATGGAGTGATCAGCCGCCAAACCGGTTTGCCAGCGGTGAAAAATTCCGTAATGCGCAGGGCATTGCCGCGATCAAGGACGGTCAGGAAAAAACGTGCCAAACGCCGACCAGGTGCCTTTGAGCCGAAGGCCCAAATGGCTCCGTGCCCGCGTTGCCTACCGGCGGGACCGCTTTGAAGCAGTTAAAAGCGCAAGTAGCGTCACATAACCTGATACGTTTGCCAGGGAAATCGCATTGTCCGAATATGGGCGAATGCTGGGCCAATGCGCACTGGCCACCATTATGCTGATGGGCTGCTGTGTGCACCCGCGCATTGCCGCTTCTGCGCCTCACAACTTGGCAAATCCCAACGCTGGTGGACAAGGACGAGCCGGAAAAACACAGCCAAAGTCGGTCGAGCTGCATGGGGCTGCGCTATATCGTGCTGACCCAGTGGGATCGGGATATCTGCCTGATGGCCGTGCGGCGCCACTACGCTCAATCCGTTCGTGCGATCAAGGCGCGCACTCCGAACGTAGTAGTTCGAAGCCCTGACGCCTGATTTTGTGTGTTCATTCTGGCGATCGAAAGGTGTGGTCGACTCCGGCCTTTGAAAGTCTTTGCCAGAAACGTTGGAAAACCGTTTCATTCAAGGCCTTACCTATGAAGTGCGTGAATCCACGTGCCGGCTATGAAAAAACCCTGGAAGGTACTCGCCCACGCCAAGCTGCATCGCCCATCGGTGATCACCAAACCAGTTGATGCTGGCCTGGGGTGAAAACCGAGGAAGAAATTCTGGCCACCTTTGACGATCTGCGGGCGATTGGTGGATATTGTGCACGCTGGCCAATACTTGCGTCCGACAAGAAACACTTGCCGGTGCAACGCTGGGTTACCCGGAAGAGTTCCAATCGCGTATTTCGGATATCGCTCGCCAAGGGCTTTAGGAAGTTACCTTCCGGGCCATTGGTGCGCTCCAGCTATCGCGCGGATCGGGTTTTGAGAAGAACATCTGGCCTGGCCGAGCCGGCGGCGATACCTGGCCATGTGCCGGACGACAAGCTGGATTCCCTACCCTTGTCCGTCAGTTTGATAGCTGACAGCAGCTCAGTGAAGCGCTAGGCTGCCTGGAGTAACCCAAAGGCAATTACGCCATGCCGCTCCAGCGCTGCCTCCACCTCCGCCCATCACGAACAGCTTTCGGCACATGATCCTGCAACTGCGTCATCGCCAGCCCGGCATAACCGCAGGGATTGATGCGCTGAAACGGTTGCATGTCCATGTCCACATGAGGCCAACCGTGAATGAAGCAAGCCCGCGTATACGCACCCCAGTGAACAATCTTCGCCGCCCCAAAACATACCACCGCCAGGTGCGTGCCGGTCGCGCGCGGGCCTTGTTAACCGCCATACCCCCCCCAGCAGGACGCCACCAGCGCCTGCTCCATGGCACTGACCAGAATTCACGACACCCATATCCAAACCGGCGGATATCCAGCATCAAGATAAGCAAACCAATTTTGCCCAGGCCCGTGGTTAGTCAACCTGAACCTCCACGCTCACCCTGAACAACAGGAATATCGCCAGGCAGCCAGTACAGCTCAGCCTTGCCCGCCGCCCTGAGTGAATACCGCCAGGGTGCTCCAGCAACCATATCTTCATTCAGCCGTGGAAGCATCCCGCCTAAGCCTCAGGTGCGCATGCCTCCAGGGTAGGCAGGTAAAATCTGCCACCCTAGGCCGCGCGACTATCAGTGGCGCGGCATCACAGACCCATATTGCACCTTGCGGTCCGCTTCAGATCCAGTATGGCAGCTGCCTGCAGTTGCTCCGCCCCGGTTGCAATAGCTCCAGGCGCACAGGACAGAAAACGCCCATTCTTGCTTGTCGAACCACTTCCACTATTCAGTCTCCCCCGGAGCCCGGCGCATGTCCTCGGCAAAATCACCATGACCATATTGGCAAAAATCGTCACTTCCTCACCATGACCTTGACCCGATAAAGGCAGGGAACTCGATTCGCGTGGCGCTTCACATAGCTTGTCAATCATATATCCGCCTTTGGCCGGTCAGTGAAAGACCGTAGAAAAATAACGCGATGCTGTCCAAAGGCGGCCAAGATTCCCGCTTCTTCCACATCAGCCAAAGCTACAAGGCGCGAAGCTTGTGGACAATTTCATCACCCATCCGCACTTCAACCTGACCGAGCACGTCAACCTGGCGGCAATAGGTGCCTTGATGGCGATTCCACAGAGTAATGCCTGGCGTCCAGCTTTTCAGCCTGGGCCCTTTTGGCATAGTCAGGGTAAGGCCATCTGCAAGGCCGATCTGCACCTGATCGCTACGCCTGCCCAACCGCGTAGGATAGAACAAAGAACCTGGCCCCGGCTCATAGAAGATTTGGTTTTCAAAGAACGGAAACCCCCAGGTCAGCAGCTTCTGTGTTTCTGCCCAGCTCTAGCCTGCTCACTGGCCGTACCCATAACCACGGCAATCAGGCGCATGCCATCCCTTCCGCAGAAGACACCAGGCAAAAGCCTGCCTCTTCCGGTAGGCCGGTCTTCAGGCCATCCCACGGTGCCTGTCGCGCCAAAGCATAGATTACGATTATGGGCTGACGAATGCCTTCCAGGTTAGGAATTCCTTTCCTTGTAGATCTTTGAGTGCTCTGGTTCGTCACGAATGCATCGCCTTGGCCCATGATGGCCATGTCGCGAGCAACTCGACAGGTGCCCCTCCGAACAGCCAGCCATGCTGCGAAGTTTTCAAATATGGGTAGAGGTCATCCCAAGCGTGCAGCATGGCTATTCGATCAGATCAGCGAATAAGCATCCTCGCTACCCGCCGATATGCTCGGCCATGGCATACTGGCGTCGTACCGGACGGAATAATGATGCCGCGCAGTAGATCAATCAACCTTACCTATTGCCGACCTTCGATAAAATTTTCGAAAGCCGCCCTTGCGGCCAGCTTTCTCGCTGACCAGTCACCAGATCTCTTTCCTTGAATCTGAACCGCGCAAATTTCCAGACTGCGATATACTGGTCATCATCTTGGTCAGGCTCGCCGGGCAGCGCCTCAATCGGCGTTTAGTTGCTCCGATCAATACCTCACCACTATTGCATCCAGCAGGAATATAACTGGAGGCAAGCCAACTCGGTGCCGCTTGGCTACGATAGCGCAGCCGCTGCAGGGACGTTGGGCGTGGCGTGACGGGTCGGCGTTGGCGTCTGCGCATGGGGCCGCGGAGCCATGACGAGAGAGCCGGACACCAGGAAAATAAGCAGTATTTTTTAAAACATGTTGCTCACTGTAACCGGAATTAAAAGGTTGCATTGAAAGTATTCAGTTTGGCGCTGAACCAAGCGTGCCATCCGCCACATTGGCCAGCGCAATTGTTCGATAAGACGCTGTCTTTCATCCTGCTGGCTTACCGGCCCAACCGCCACCCTCGGTGCAATTCCCTGTTTCGCGCTGCACCGGCATGACCACTTACCCTCTTACGGCCAAAGTGCCCTCAACGCTGGCGCAACTTGCTGTTGCCGGCCAGATCCGTGGAAAAATGCACCTACCTGCAGGTAATACTGGACCTGCTTCGGCAGCTGCTGTACGGACTACCGGCCCCGCTGCCAGGACACGGCTTCTTCCGGCACCCGCACCGCAAACTGCTGCGGCTGGTGCTTGGAACCTTGGAAGCGGTCGCTGGACAAAGATAACTGGGGTCATTTCTGTTGCTGCCAGACCCCACCGGAATTCCCCGGATTTTTGCCCCTCTTCGACCCGCACCCGGGCTACCCCCCGCCTCGCCAAGGCCCCAGTTTTTTCCGCAGCGGCATTAGGGGACAAGGTCGGATAATGCGCGTTCGAGGTAGAAAAACGGGGCCCCCGGTTCATGACCCCCGCGCACCGATTTTAATCTTTTTTTGCGTTGGTTTGTCCCAGGTTTTGGTTTCCCACCCTGGCCACATTAAAAGGTCGTTTAAAAAAAAAGGCAAGGAGTCTTTATCTCCTCTTCCTTTTTTTTTTTTTGGGGGTGGG
>Ga0163217_1017776_pt1 | contig 10491 bp, 9 predicted proteins | sample SynspAceP_FD_185933 | JGI IMG/M metagenome (GOLD analysis project Ga0163217, IMG submission 185933) | Saline lake microbial communities from Ace Lake in Antarctica - Synechococcus sp. Ace-P (PacBio error correction) | ecosystem: Environmental > Aquatic > Non-marine Saline and Alkaline > Saline ... | reverse complement strand
AAGATATCCAAGTTTATATACTTGCGTGAAAACTTCCAATATTTGAGTACAGGTGGGAACTCCACTGACGTACGATATCATTGATGACTCTTATAAAAAGCAGCGATAGAAATGACCGAAGCAGTAGGCGCAAGGGTTTTTTGGGAGTAGATTTAATAATTCCAGATTATCTCTATCTTTCTACAAAGAAGGCCCGGAGATACTGTCATTGAAGCGAAATTTAATCCTGCAATGCAGTATGCATCCTATGTATCAATAAGGACAGGGCGGACCATTAACAATGGCATTTGAAGATGCTTTTCCAGAAATAAATTTAAGGCACAAAAAAATAGATAAGGAGAGATTTCGAACAAAGTCGTTGGATGTCTCTTTTCTATCTTCATATCAACGAATATTGTTTTACTATAACAGAAAAATATAAAAGGGAGGATACAATGGAAGATTTTATTTTGACTACGCTGCAACTAGTCCGTTACTCCAGAAGTAATAGAAGTATTTATGATGCGATTGAAAAATCATTTTGGTTAAGGCTTCTAGTATTCACTATTTTGGGAAGAGATAGCGGCGAATGTTGATATGCCAAAAAATGGTATTTGCTCGAATAGTATTGGCGCTAAACCAAATGAAAATTGTTCTAACAAGCGGTTGGAAACAGGAGAGTGATAATACAGCTATTATAGAGACCGCATTTGCTTCGAGAAAAAGGCAAGGCAAACACATCATCAACAAACAGTCATGAAACACCCATGCCGTTTTAAGACAATGGAGTATTTGGAAACGATGGGATTTGAAAGTTACCTATCTTCCTGTTAATAAGTTTGCATGATTGACTTACAAGATTTAAAGGAAGCATTAAGAGAAGATACCCATTTTAGTTTCTATTATGTATGGAAACAATGGAAGTTAGGTCAATATTGAATAATTGAATCAAGTCGGGAAAGATCATTAAGAAAAGCCTTATCTACGGCGTATTTTCATACGATGCTGTTTCAAGCATATGATAGAAACAATAAATGTGAAAAAAGACTTCATCGACTTGTTATCCATTCGAGTCATTAAAAATAATGGACCTAAAGGGAATTGGATTTATATATATAAGGAGGACTATTCCATTGCCAAGTTTTATGCTTGTGGCAAACAAGAGAATGGAACGCAGAGCAGAACGGAAAAATATTCCCGCAATAGCTGGATCAAAAAGCGGTAGAAATGCACAATTAAAAAAAAAAAACACACGTAAAAAAGATTAATCAAAATTTCAGTAACCATTTGTGTATCGCTTAAAAAGAGGGTGGGTTGAATTTTGAAATAAATGGTCATCCCCTTGACAACAGATTTATTGGCATATCATCAAATCTGGTTCAAAGTGTCTCATCAGAACAATTATTGCTCTTATGGACTTAGCTGCATTGCTATCTCGCTGGATCAGCTTGTACAAGCCGGAAATATTAAATCCTTCATTGTTCTAATGGCTATGTATGGTGAAAAAAATAGAGGGTAAACGAATCTGTTAGAATTAGTTTTGGAATAGAAACAACTATAGAATTGATTGATCATTTAGCAGATGAATTAATAGAGTAACACAAAATTAAAAAAATAAATAAGTGATAGTCAGTAAGATTTAATAGGTAATTATGATATAGTAGATAAATAAATTTATCTGGAAAAAGGCAAATATAATAGATGAGGTGAAAGGATTTGGCATTGAAAAAAGATAAGCAAAAGCTTACAAGGTTCAAATGATGTATATACACTTAGATCCTGACTTAAAAAAATATACATTAAGAGATAAACGCTTTTGAAGAATTGAAAACAGCAATTTCCAATATCTTCGCACATTATCTGTGATTCTATGGTAAACCAAGAAGTTAAAGTTTTGAAGATTGTTATCTCCAATGATTTATCTAAAGTAAAAATAGCAACAACTACTATGATGGTCTTAGAGCCGTTACATATACAGGCCGAATACTTTTAAGAAATACGTGAAAAACACGAATATTATGCAAAGGAATTTTTAACAAAGAATCAAAAAAAAATAAAATAAGCGAAAAAAGCATTAAAAATGGGTTTATCCATTTTTAATGCTTTTTTTAGATAAACTGCAAGCCCAGTTATCTTGCTTTCTTTTCAAAAGTTAGTTATAATGAAACTAGACTGAAAAAAATGACGACCTTCAAATCGTTAGATTTCAAATCTATTTGAAATGATTGGTGAAAGTATGAAAAAAACAATAGCAACACACGCGTGTGTAGGAATGACGGGCGGAGTAGATTCTTCTGCTTACAGCTCTTAATTGTTTAAAAACAACAGGTTATGATGTAATTGAATTTTATGAAGAATTGGGCATGACACGATGAGTTTCGGAGTATGTACAGCCACTGAAGACTATTAATGATGTTGGCTCTAGTTGCTAACCCAAATTGCGTTGTTTCCATATTATTCAGTAAACTTTTGAAAAACAATATTGGGATAAGTATTTCAATGGTTTTAGATGGAATTATAAAAAGGGGGACGGACACCCTAATCCTGATGTGATGTAATAAAGAATTAAATTTAAAAGCCTCTTAGACTATGCCGTCGAAATTAGGAGCAGATTATGTCGCTACAGGGCCATTACGCTCAAGTAGAAAGAGACGAAAAAAATGGTGTCACTCATATGTTGGAGGAATCGATAATAAACAAAGAATCCAAAACTTATTTTTTGAATCAATTATCACAAGAACAATTGGCTAAAACGTTTGTTTCCCATTAGGTTAATATTGGAAAAAGTGAAGTCGTTAGAATCGCGGAAGAGCTAACTTAGGGCAAAACAGCTAAGAAAAAAGACTCTACGGAGTGGGTTTTATTGGAGGAAAGAGATTTTCAAAAAATTTCTTGATGAATTACGTTACCAGCTAACCTGTTAAAAGATGACACCAGATGGCGAAATTAAAGGACACATATGGCTTGATGTACTATACAATTGGACAAGGACAAGGATTAGGGAATTTGGGGAGGCCGGCGCTTCTAGCGAGCCATGGTTTGTTATTGGAAAAAAAGATTTAAAAACAAACACATTGTTGTTGGTCAAGGATCCACCATGAATGGTTAATGCCTACACGGCCTTAGATGCTTACCAATATTCATTTTACAAACAGATGAAACAAAAAGCAACGACATTCAAATGTACGGCTAAAATTCGTTATAGGGGACAAGGCGGATACAGCTGTTACAGTCCATTTAAATAAAGATGGAACGACAGCTAAAGTTGGAATTGATGAGCCTGTTCGTGCAATTACTCTTGGGGGGGCCCAAAAAAAAGGGGGGCCGTTTTGGTTTCTTTTTATAAAGAGATGAATGTCTTGGCGGAGGTTACAATTGACGCTTGCTACCATGCATCAAGGAGAATACAATACGTATAATACTCATAAAGAAGACGGGCTTGTGTTAGTCTGTCTTTCTTTTCTAATTTTTAAAAAATGTTAAACTGACAGAATATAGAAAAATTATCTTTGTTGGTGTTTTTTAAATGATAAGAGTTATAAAGGAGTTGAGCAAGTGAACCTTAAATCATAAAAGCTTTTCAATTATGGCGAAAATGGTCAATTGAATTGAGGTCTGTTCAGTTATTATTTTGAAGAGATTGAAAAAACGATGAAAATAGTGATAGTTATTGCAACTAGCCAGTATATTTTAATTTTTAGCTTAAAAAATATGATGATGCTCAAGTTGTTTAGGAAACAGCTCATGAAAATATTCCGAACCACATTAGAATTACTTTATTACATTTGGCAAACTATATTATCAAAAAAAATTAATTCTACACTTGGCTTTAAAGTCTTTTATCAGGTATTTAATGGAATGAAGATAGCTTGAAAAAGATGCGACAATTATGATAGGTCCAAGTGTATTATACTATTAAATGAACCCCAAAAAAAAAGCATTAGTTTATTTAATAACCAGCTTATGAAGATAATGAAAAAGATAGTTCAATTATGATTTTATTAGGTGATTGTATGATGCAAACAAGTCACTTTAAGAAGCAAAAATTATTATATGAAGCTTGGGAAGTATTCACCTAAAAATGATGATTGTTTAACGAGGTTTGGTAGGAGCTGCTTTAAAAAGAAGAACCAGAAATTTTTAATGATTTTTTTGGGAACAGTGGCAAAAAAACTAAATCCCAAAAAAATATCAAAAAAGACTTCAACAAAAAAAGATATTGAGACCTTTATTTATAGTCAAAAAAAAATACACAACCAATAAATGAAAATGGAATTAAACGATCGAAGGATGGATAAAAATTGGCGAACAAGAAAAACTTAGCTTTATTTTCAGCGGGAAGAACCATATATAGTGGGAAACCGTAAGCCATATGTTAATGCAAAAATCCAACAAATTTTTATAAAGTTTTATTAGTAAAGGTAATGGAAACACAATACAAATATTGATGACAAAGAAATTGTGATTACTGAAGTTTCGGTCAAGGTCAAGAAGAAGAAAGTTACCGATTCTATGGAAAAATAGCCGACCATCCAAAATTGGGGTTCAGTTGAATGCACATCGTTATAAACAAGAAAAGCCGACCTCTGTAGTTGGAATAGTAAATTATCTTTCCAGTGATAAATTTCCCAGGGCTATTGGAAAAAAAACGGCAGAAAAATATTGGTGAAAGTACTAGGAAGAAGAAAGCTATTGATCGAATTAAGTGAATGATCCTGCTATTTCTAGAAGAGATCAACTGGTTTAAATGATAAAAAAAAAGCGGTTTTAGTTCAAAACTACAAGCAAGTGAGGAATGGAAAAAATTATTATTGGATTAAATAAGCTATGGCTTTGGAAGTCAACTAGCATTTAATATTTATCAAACGTACCAGAATGAGACATTAGAAAATTATTCAAGAAAAATCCTATAAATTAATTCAGGATAATTTGAAAAATATTGGATTTAGAAGGCTGATGCTATTGCTGAACAACTTGGTTTTTTGGCAGCTTGATTTCGCTGCTCGATTAAAAGCAGCTGTTTTTTTTTGCTTTTTAAATGAATTATGTTTAAGCCAGGGAATACTTATATATTAGCAAAACCTTTATTAGAAGAAAGTCTGCGAGTTCTAGAATCAAGTCGATTCTTTCATTATTGATCAGATGCAGTTGCTTCTGAATTAGTACATCTTGTTGAGGAAAATCAAAAATTTTGAGACACAAAGAATATACATTAAATTCTTTATTGCATCTGAGGTGGGGAATCTCTTCATCAATAAAACGAATAATGGATCGTAAAAAAAAAAGTTATAAAAGCGCTGGACATACAAAAGGGAAATTTAGAAAATTGAAAAAAGATATGGCTGATTCGTATGGTAAATCCCAATTGAAAGCCATTGAAGAAGCGATGTTATCTCCAATATTTATTTTAACAGCGGGACCAGGTACGGGAAAAAAACAAACTGTTTTAAATGGGGATAGTTTCCTTATTGCAGAATTAAATGAGTCTGTCTCTAGACCTAATGATTATTACGGATAAAGCTTTTTCCTATATTGCTTTACCGCACCTACAGGAAGAAGCGGCCAAAAAGAATGAATTGAAAACGACTGGATTACCATAGTAGTACAATTCATCGCCTTCTAGGATTAAACGGGAGAGAAAAGTAACAATGAAGACCACAATTGAACGTGAATTAGAGGGTGGAGTTATTAATTGTGGATTGAAAATGTCGATGGTAGAGATACTTGGTTTGAGCAATTCAAGTATACGGGCAGTTCCTCAAAATATGCAAAGTTTTATTAGTGGGAGATAAAAAATCAATTGCCAATCTGTAGGTCCAGGGCAAGTGTTGCATGATTTGATGATGCAAAATTAATATCAAGTATGGAGTTAAGTGAAATTTACCGTCAAGGAGGACGGTTCTTCAATTACCCTTTAGCTCAAAGATTTAAAGATGGCCCAATTGCCACCAAGATTTTTTCACAAATAAAAAAGATCGTCACTAATTACTTGTTAATGCTTATCAAATTGAAGAAGTTATTAGTCAGTCGTAAAACTAAGCTAAAACAAAAGATACACACAGCAAGATATACAGTTTTAGCGCCAATGTATTCGTGGACCAGCTGGGATTTGATGCGTTGAATAAATGATGCAAGGAAATTTCTTAATCAAATTGATACAGGAGACGAAAAAGGAAGTGAAATTATGATAAAGGTTATCGAATGGAGATTAAAAAATTCTTACATTAGTAAATAATCCTGAAAACTAAATGTGTTTAACGGGATATAATGGGTGAGATTAAACGAGTATCGGTATACGCCAAAAGAACAGATGGATTAAAGGGAATGAATTAATCATTTCAATTGATTGCAAATGAAAGTAACGTATAAAAGAAACGAATGGAATAAGATTACGCTGCTTATTGCTGTTCTATGTCAAAATTCTCAGGGTAGTGAATTTAAAATTGGTCTATCTTACCCTATGGTGCAACAAACTGATGGTAGAATGCTCAGACGAGAACTTATTGTATACCTTGCTATCACGGAGAAGTAGTTGAGTTATTGATCTTGTGTGTGAAGATGTAGCTGCATTTCAAAGAATGTGTTAGTTAAAATTCCTCTGCGACAAGATTTGACTACATTAAAGAACGGCTTTGGATAAAGATGTTGTTATGTTAGATGAATTTACAGATAAAAAAGAAGATAGTAGTATTGAGGAGGAAACAACAACTAAAGAAAAAACTTCTCAAAAAATTTTTGGGAAGAAGAGATTTCATTATTCGAAGAAATAGGGAAGGTAAAAGAAGATAAACCAAAATCTTATCGGATTTAACCATTAGATATGATTTAAGAAAAAAATACTATAAAAATCGTATGATAGGCATGGAAGCGAATAGCACCTTGAGTCATCGCCTATCATTTTACTATTAGATCCAGAAATAGCGAATAGAGGATTTGAATCGATAAATCACAGATTTTCCCCCTAAAAATTCCCCCATCTGCTTGGACATCTGCTAGCTGATTTGAAAGATCTCAATATGAGTGCTTTCAAATAATGGACATCTTTGTGATTTAAATGTCGTCCACGCTTAACAGTAAAATAAAAAGAAAAATAATTTTAAAAAACAGAACCTTTGCAAAACAAATTAAATTCGAATACAATTATCATATGGCGAAGCTTCTTTGGAGATATTTCCAATTGCCACCACCAAAAATAAAGGTGCATTATTGAACGGTAAACTAAAAAAAGCTTTAGGAAAATCAAACGGACGTTATCTCTTTGACCTTTCAATCGGGAATCCTTTTTGTTTAAATAAGAAATAATTAATGAAAAACTACGTACGTCAAAGAACCCCATTTTGATAGTATTAGTTCTTTTTTACTTGTTGATAAATTGGCGTCATTAACCGTAGCAGCATCAAATCCCCACTCCGATTATTATTTACTGCCATACCCTGTTGCATTTGAAAAACTTTCATAGAAATGAAGATATCTATTTTTTTAGGTCTTTACAATTTAATATTTGTTCCAAAGCTTCAGTTACATTCTTTGAAATGGTTAAAAAACCCCCCCCTTTTTTTTTTTTTGGGGGGGCAAAAAAAAGTTTCCCCCCATTTGTTTTTTTCCTTTTTTTTGAAAAAAAACCCCCCCAAAAGGGGGCCCCGGGGGATATAGGCTAAAAGGAAATGTTTTTGGTTCTTCTCCAAAGTCCTGTAAAGGGCCTCATGTAATTGTTCCATCTCCGCCTACGATAAGCAATAAATATTTCTTTGTAGTGAAGTTATGTTTTTTTCTTTGAAGATTTGCAGCTAATTGTATGGTATGGCCTGCATATTGAGTGCGGTTATTAAATTGAAATCAATTCTTTTTTTTATTTAAATAATGCTTATTAACGCGGTGGATACTTTTTTCCAGTACCTGAACCAGGAAAGTTCGTTAACGATAATAATTGAATATTTTTAGTTGGGTTGATCATAGATACTCCTTATAAAAATGCCCTTTAATAAAAAATTATATGATTAAGTATAAATGAATTATAAACTAAAAGAAAAAAAAAAGTAAGTAAATAATGAAAGATTCTAGTTTAAAATAAATTGAAGAATTCTGGAAGAGTTTAATGGTAGAACTCAATTTTAAATAGCTTTAGATACATGAATCATTAATATTACTTACTCTGACTTAGTAGGAAACAGGTACTAAGCGCATTAGGGCAAAAACACTAAGACATAACTTTTAATTCAAACAAGGTATAAATGTATAAGAGTAATAAGGGCGGCTTTATTGAGAATCAGTTAGTGGACGGTTTTCTAATAAATGCCTGAATTGCCTGGAATTTCATATAATACAATTCGATTGAAAGATACTACTGGAGAAACCTTTTTTACTCTGCTGAGTTGGAAGTTTTTGACTGTTAACTATCAGGAGTTATCTTATTTTGTATCTTCTCTCAAAATCAGTGTAAAATTTAGGACTTGAAAGATAAAGGGTTTGAGATTGAAATTGAGTACAGATTATAAATAAAATAAGAGTGTGTTAAATAAACTCGGCGCCCATTATGAATTCAAAATTGCGTGGTCGGAGAACCGCATAAAAGGACTGGGTTTCGATGATTCTGATTCAGCAAAACAACCCGCAGGAGAATGTCGAAAAAAGCCATTGGAACAGCTTGAACCGTATTTAAGGTGGACAAATGGTCTGACATGGAAGAGAAGAAAGCTCCAGTGGGACTGATTCGACCAGGCGGGATTTACAAGCCAGAAACAGCACTTATATTAAAGAACTCATGATAATGTTTGTTCAGTCATGGAGAAGATTCTGAAAAAGTTTGAGCTGTTATCTGCATGAGGACGTTGCGGAGAGAATTACTGAGTACAAAGGTGTAGGTCCGGAAACAGCGGTGCGATGTTGCTGTATATCTTTCAATCGGAAATGTGTTTATTGGTGACCAGTATGCAATTTCGTTATGTTTAAAGCGGCTAGGATTTGGTGAGTTTTAAGAACTTAGGACATTATTTGCGCAGAGAGTTTAATCACTTAGCCAGAAAAGTGTCCCAGTTGAGTTATGTAAAGAATGGCATGCAGCAATTGATGAGCATGGAAAAGTATTTCGTAAAAATTAAAGAGGTTGGATGAATCGTGGTTACTCGGTTCTTTAATTCCAAATGAAACTAGCTTTAATGCATGATATAAAAAAGCTGCCCATTAATCTGTACCAAACCTCTAGAAGTTAGACCTAAAAAAAAATCTAACTTCTAGAAGGTTTTTCATATCATGAAATAGGACAGGTAGTTTTAAATTCAAAATTGTACAAGACATATTTTATGTGGCGGAAGATGGGATACGCAGTGTTTTAGCGAATTTTGATTTGGAATTTCACACGCCTATCCGATTTCCTGGATTGTTTAGCTTTCTTAAATATTAGAGGTAAGACTATCTCTACCATAGAAATTCAGTTTATTATCCGTATTTAGTATCAAAAAATATGTTGTGAAGAATTATGGTCGGATTTTTCCCAACTCCGAATTCTTTCAGAAGTGAAGATTTTTTCAAATAAGTTAGATTAAATTGCATCTTTGCCAGCCTTTTTTTCAATTGTTTTCTTCGGGCAACCACTAATTTATTCAGCATATATCGGAATATTCCGTTTTTTTCTTTTAAGCGCGGTAACAGTTCTGGCGTATGATTCATCTTCTGTTACCCTTTCCAAGGAGAATGATCGCCTGTTTCCAGTTTTTTGCCGATAAGCAATGGGTTAATTCTTATAGACATGTAAACAGATTTTCTTCAGGTATGGGGAAGGCTATAGGTATTCAATAATCTTTTTTCAGATTGTTCTTTTGCTTTCCCAGAATTTCAGTACTTATGTTATCCAAATCAAAAATTATTTCCTTGTATCACGTTAGGTATTTATTGCATTTTTATGCTGTTTTAATCAATTAAAGGCACTATCTCGGAATTATTTTTATCTAAATATGTCTATTTGATCAATGTGCCAACTTAAGATACAAATTACATGTTTTTTTTGTCTGAATTAGATATTCGCTTAAGAAACTGCTTTATATTGTATAAAGTTCTAATTAAAAAGAAAATTCTCTTTGAACTATTCATATTTCTACCTTAAATAAAAAAATTTACTTTTGTCATATTTTTACTATAAAGTAATCTCCAAGAAATAAAGGAAGAAAAACGATATAGCTACAGGTGGAAAAGAATATTTTTTTAAAAAAAGTAGAGAGAAAGGAAGGACGTATGCGTTATACAATTACAGGAAGGCGACGGTCATCTAGGTACTTGAAAGTTTTTGCTTGGAAGGGTCGGCCACTGAAAAACTATTTTCTATTGAAGGGAATTTACGGAGGGAATATCGATTCGCAACTAATCCAAAAAAAAAAAAGGCTGAAAAAAGGGGGGGGAAAATATAAGCAAAATTGGGAAAGTTGGGGAAGTGAAAAAAAAAAAGCTTTGGACTATTCTAAACAAGGGCCAAGAAAAAAACCCTTGTCCTTGGCCTGGGAAAATTTTTCTTCTTCTCAC
>Ga0163217_1076259_pt1 | contig 10492 bp, 3 predicted proteins | sample SynspAceP_FD_185933 | JGI IMG/M metagenome (GOLD analysis project Ga0163217, IMG submission 185933) | Saline lake microbial communities from Ace Lake in Antarctica - Synechococcus sp. Ace-P (PacBio error correction) | ecosystem: Environmental > Aquatic > Non-marine Saline and Alkaline > Saline ... | reverse complement strand
ACTCAGTCAACCTAAGGGTAGTTTTTTTAACTTTCTTTTTCAATAGTAAAAAATAATTCTGCTGTTACATAAGCATCACTATCAGCTGATGGGGGTTTTGATGTTAGTGAAGTCAAATGCTGTTGCTAAATTCATTTAACGAAAACTCGGGTTCTCGTCGGCAAAATTTTAAATCTGTGCTAATTCAACCGTATCTATTCCTTTATTTCTCAATGAAGCAAGCCAATCTTTTTAACCTTGAGTTAAAAAAAACATTAAATCAAATTTGGTTATATTATTGCGCAACAAAAAAAAGTTACACCCATCTAGTAGTTGAAAATTCGTTGGAGCAACACTTCAAAGAATAATGAGCATTTGCAACTGTTGATTTGAATGCCGCTCAATAGTTCAAGTTTTTTTGGGTTATAATCGCTAATGGATATATCAACAGCAAACTGCTGTACATTTTTATCCTCTTCTATCAATACAACAGCAAATTGAATGATACGATCTCCATGCTACGTTGCCGCCCAGTTGTTTCAATATTCCACAACTGCATATGTAACTTTTTCTTTCATTAATAGTCACCTTAATTCTTATTCTTAATAATTATTTCTCTTGACTATCTACTTATGAAACCAATAAAACCACAAAAAAAACTACGACATTTACGGCCGTAGTAGTTATTTTTTTTAAATTTCATTTGAAAGTAAATCTCTTCAGCTGTTTTATTCGGAATCAATAACAATAAATTAAATGGCCATCTTTCAGAAAATTTAAATCCAGTTTGATAGTTCATTATCATTTCCATCAAACAATCTCTGCTTGATAGGGAAGTAGACTCTATCTTTCTCATTTATTTCTTCCTGCAGTTTTATCTCCAGGGTACCGCATAAAGAATATCCATCTTTTCAATATCTGCGTTTTGTTTTTGTTATTCTTTTTCAAACTCCCTTATTCTAACCACCTAGGTTAATATCAGCGATTTGACTTGCTCTGCATCTTGGAAGGATTTCAAATTTTTAAAGATTCGCAAGGGTAATTTCTTCTAACTCGCCGCCTCCAATGCGTCCAAAAACTTTACTTTTAATTTTGATTTTAATCCATAAATCTCAATGTATTTCTTTTTTAATTGTCCATGTTTCACCAGTCTTAAGGTAGAACTTTAACGCAGTTACTTCTTTTTCATATTATTCTCTCCTTCGCTGTAGTAATACTCATTGAAACAATTTTCATTTTATCATAAATTAAATAAAAAGAAAGTGTTTTCGCATTATTTTATTGTGATTAAATGTACAATCTTTTAAATTATTTAATATTTAGTGTTTATACCTGATCACTAAGGAATTTTACATAAGAAAAATTCTATTAGATAATGAAGATTGGAAAATCAGATTTTTTTTCTTTTATGATCTAAAAATTAATGAATGCTTGGATTGAATCCTTACCTGGCGAAAGAAAGGAAAGGAACAGAAAGGAAATAATAGGTATCAATATTGTACCTATTCCAATTGATTTATGGATTCCCGGATGGTTGTTGAACAAATTCAGATCATTTTGAGTCAGAATTTTTATATTTAAGTTATCAATTAAGATAGGCCTGAGGAATTTACTACTCTTGCTTTAAAAAATGAATATGAGTACCCCTATTGTACTCACTTTTCTATTTTCAGGTCTTCTTTTCATACTTGAGAGAAGATTAAATAAGGTGCGTTGTATGCTAAAATGAAAGAAAAATAGGTATTTTCAAAAGAGTGGAATTCATGCAAAAGAAAATAATAATAAAAAACAAAAATATATGAAGATATGCATTTCATTAATTTCTGGGGGCAGGCAAAAAATTAGTTTTTCACTTGGTTGTGTTAAATTAGTGGCTTTCTCCCTTATCATGATTTCAATCAAAGGTATCCTTTATTTTTCCAACCATTACAAGTTGCATTTACTACTATTTACGCGTCCGTTTAATTTCTTGCGGTAGTCTTTTATCACTTTACTGGATCCTTTTAATTTCCTGGGATGAGGAAGGAACGTGTCTCAAAAGGAAATTTGGCACTGCTATTGCTTTGTTATTTTTTCTTAATTCTAGTCGGATACGTGATTGGTTCTTTTGATCCATTTTATCGAACAAATCAGTGAATTGTTTAGAATTCCTCTAATTATGTCGATCGTTTAAAACAGCGTTTGGAAGGGGGTTGTTTCCGGAGTGTGTTGATAAGTTTTATGAAAGATGCTTGAATAGTTTGGATAGCACAGTCGGAAATATCCCTACAAAGTAATGGACTGGATTGGGAAGTTCTGCCCAAAAAATCGTTGGCGTCCTTTTCCCACTATCTCAAACTGTCGTATCGGGTTATTATTACTTTCCAGTTGTTCTCTTCTTTATTGCTAGCGACCAAAGGAAAATCAAACCTTTTTATGATGAAGATTAATTCTCTATTTTTTCGTGATGATTGTTCAAAAACGCGTCTCGGGACTCGTGTTTTAAATATAGTCAGATTCGTATATTCAAGGAGAAATTTTAGGTTGCTCTCAGCTTAGGAATTTTTATTATCTTTGGGTATTTTGATGTATCGGATTGGATTATGCTTTGTGTTGGCTATTATCGCTGCCGTTACAGCTATCATCCTTTTATTGGTGCAACGATTGGCCATTATTCCCGCTTTGATTGTCGCTGCTTTTCACTTCACCATGGGATGTTATTTCAAAATGGGCTCTTTATGGGAGGTGGTCAGTTTATTTCAAGGAAATTATTATTGAACCGACTATTATGGGTAAAAAACCTAAAGATGTATCCACTTAACCATCATTATTGTTTTATTTAGTGATGGGAAATCTTTTAGGGATTATTCGGATTAATTTTAGCGTACCTTTATTTGCAATTATTAAAGTTATTCTAGAGTATATCCTGAACAATTTTAAAAAAAGGCGTTTACAACCGTTTACTTTTTCTGGAAGTAGCAGGTCTATGAACTGATAAGGAATTTTAGCCGGCGATACCAACCTCGATGATGAAAAGGGAAACTGTTATAAGAGCGAGTCCTCGGATGAAGTGAAGAGGAAGACAAAGGAAAATAGTTGAGTAGATAAATAGTAGCATTCCCAGAAATAATAGGCTTTTTCTCTTATTTCCATAATACAGCCGTTGATTTTATTGAACAGCCTAACTATAGTCATAAAACTTATCAGCTCTAATGCTATGGTTTTTCTATTAGATTATGTTAGTTAATTTTTTACATATTATTTTATTTAAGGGCATTAAAACCGATATACTGTCTCTTTATCTTGATCATTTCATAGAATTCACACCAGAATAGTTTTACCAACTAATTAGACCGAAAATTTAAAAAATTCTTCTTTCTTTTCTTTCTTTATTTACGTTTATTTTTTAATCTGATTTGTCAAATTAAGCTATACAAAATTATCTTCATCCAGTGTAACTCATAAAACTTCAGCCGGTGTTTGGTAATTAATGACTTTTCTTTGGAATTATATCCGTTTGTGTGCAACAGGACGCATACGAAAGCCTGATCAACTTCGTTTGAAATCCATTTCTTTTGGGCAATCCATCTTTTCGAAGGAAGCCCATTAGAATTCTGTTTAAAGCTCGTTGTTGAAGGCGTTCTAGGGTCAGCGAAGTTAGAAGGACATCATGCTGGTTGCACAAAGATTTCCAGTTGGAGAACTCCTTACCGCAATCAAAAGTAAATTGATTGAATTAATTTTTTGGTTATGGATTGGAAAAACCATTGATTCATAGCACTCTCAATGTCGCAGGCTTTACGCCTTTGGGCCGTTAAGAATTGATAGCTTTTCGATAAAATCTCTACTAGGAGTAATTGACGCACTTTGGGCGGACACCTGACAATGGTATCTTTCCTTCATATTGACCAAATTCTTCTTTTAAATGTTGGATAATCTATTATCTTTCAGAGATATTTCGTTTATAAAGCTTGTCTTTTTACCTCTTACGTTCTTGATCGTCCGTTAGGCTTTCTTTTCCCTTTCATGGTAAGGGTAGCTTCCATCGATGTTTTTTTCTTTAAATTGTCTATAAAGTGTTCGTACGGAACAGTCTATTGCATATTTCTTTTACGGCCAATAATGTGACATCAGCGTCCAGCCTTCAGGCTACTTTTTCCTGATTAAAGGATGTTGTTTCTTTCTGGCTAAAACAAACTTTTTACGGCGTCCACACTGCTTCTTGTTTTTCTCTATACCGTAGGTAATACTCGAAAGCTTGTATTGTCCTGCGTCTGGAAGAAAACCTGATAACATTAATTAATCGGTGGTTCGAGTACGATTTCAAGTAAGCGCTATTTTAGCAAACTGGAATACCTTATGGTATAAGCTTCATCATCACTAGGTTCATCCATGGTAATATGGGTATATTAGGTCATTTTTGTGATCACTCCTTGTTTTCTAATTGGTTTGGAAATTACAATTAGAGTGTAGTCACGAATGCTTTTTTTATGTATTTAGCTTAATTCTTACAATCACGAATTTCTAAAAACTTTCCCCTATTTAAAGAATTTTTTCAATCTAATTGCAATGACTGAATGAAATAAAAAAGAGTCTCTACTTAGAGTTGATTTGGTTCAAAACTCTAAAGTAGAGGCTCTAATTAATTTTTTACTTAATTTTTCAGATTATTGCCAATCACAAAATTAAACAGGGTTATTTTTATGCTTCTTATATGTTTACTTTGTCCGTTGGTTGATAACCAAACTTGTAAAATAAAGCTTCTTTTCATTATTTATTTCGCTGTACAATTGCCTACTTCTCCACTCTTCTCACTCTCACACTCACTCGCACTCTACCCGGCTTTGCATCAAATAAGCTATAAATTCAAAAACCGGTAACCGCATTTCTTTTTATCTTTTATTTGGCAACTGGTGTTTAGCTTTTGAAGTTGCTTAAAATCCCGCGAGTTTTGTTTAAAAAACGTTAACAGTTCTTCTAACTTCTCGGATAATTTTCATAAACCAGATTGGTACAATAAAAGATCATCTAATGGCTGTTTTGTTCTTTATAGTCAAGGCCTTTTAAAGCTATCTTACCTGCTGTATCATTCTCTTCGAACATTTCCACGATCTCTAAGAACAGATTAACTTCATCTTCCTTTTCCCAAAGCAAATAATAGTACGTCCAAGCAGATAATGAAGGACATTAATTTGTGATTTTGGCCTGTTTCTTAAAGTAGAGAAACAAAACTAATTTCTTTTGGTAACCTGCTAATCCAGGGCAATAAAGATATTAATTCTGATCACAAATAAAATTCAACCCTTTTGACGTCCTTCGCCAAAGTTAAATAGTTTGTATTAAATTCTACTTGAATTTCTTTCAAACCGCTATCTTCTCTAGATAAAGCATGATGAATATGAATAGCCTTTTTGTTTCAGAATATCCATTATTAAAATTTAATTGACTAACAAAAAACGCAAACCTCTCATCATACGGGAAGCGCATCTTCGGAAAAAAACGTTCTTCAGGAGAACCAACGGCTTTTTATTAATCCATTTTTTAAAATCGTTGACCCCATCAAAAAAAAATCAATGACTCACCATCTTGAGTCATCGCAGCGCATTGACCGTAAAAATCGCGACCGCTTATTAAATCTTCCATTTAGTGAGCGAACAAAAAACAAACTTTGACAGGTCTTCTAAAATCTTGATAAGTAAGATCTGTTCGAAAGGTTGTTACTTCATAGGTCTCATTCATTTTTCAAAAAAACCATCACTGTCGCTGTTCAATTCCACATCGATGGTTTTTAGGGAAAATAGCTTTAACTTTGCCGGGGAACGCGCTAGTTAAGGCTATATCAACATTCATGATTTTCTTTTATTTTAATAAAGCATCACGAACACAGGCCACCCCACCAAAATAAGGCCTCATAACCGGCTTTTTTTTTATGTCTTCAATTAATAGGAACGCCTTACTAAACAAAGGACTTTCATTTATTTCATAAAATATTTTCCATCCATAAACAACTTTTTTCAAACTCCATCAACTTTATTGGCAGCCTAAAGCTACTCCTGTTCATAAAGGAAAGAAACGATTCAGTATGAAATTCATGTCGTAATGGTAAGGTCCCTCCGGCCCACACTTACCAAATTGTACTTGTGTGTGTTGCTACTAATCAGGGAAACGGACACTATGAATTTCATGCCTTTATAATTCAGCTCACGAGCCGCCCACTAAACTTTCTTTTCATCGGGTGTGTTCCTTGACTGTGTTCGCCTCTTTCTTTTAAAAATCATTCAGCTGTTAATGGCTGTTCCGCTTTGGTGCATCTAAATTTATTATTCATGGTGCAGTTCAAGTTATTTCTATATCCGGAAATATTGTGGCCGCCTTTAGCTGAAAATTGCATCATCCCAATACCGCTCCAACAGCAAATTAGGAGCAATCAATCCGCCAGTTTTGTTAGAAATCGATAATTCTGTTAAGTTCTTTAACGCACGTCTCAGAAAAAACCAGTCGTTCCTAACTACCCGGCCGGAAATGCCATCTTTCCAATGCCAATCGGGTATTTTCATACGCTACATCTAGAATTTCGTGAAGTCAATCCAAACATCTGCAATCAAACTGTCTTTGACATCGATCTTTTGTCATTAAAAATCGGCACCATCAGCAAAAGATAAACCGCTTGGAATTTCAATTTAGCTTTTTTTGTTCTTACTATCGATCCCAAAGGACACCTACTAAAGTAAAATTTCATTTTCTAAAACCATTTTTGTTGCCGTTGAGCCCATCTTTCCCTTTAAATCCTTGCCCAACTACTTATTTTAATCATTTTTTTCATCCTTTCATCAGGACTATTTAAATTACAATTTCTTGCGTTTTTCGACTTTTATCAATTTTACTTTTTTGTTATTTTGTTTATTTTAAAGGTAAAAATACGCCTCACTAATTCTAATTTGATTCTTTTTAATAGTACCAAAAATAAGGATTAAGATGGGCAAGGTTGAAGTTTTATTTAATTACGCTCTGAATATCAAAAAAAAACAACCATTTTAATGATTTGGTTTTTTTCATGCGTGGCTATATTTTTTTTGATTTCTTTCAGATTATTAGACAACCAATGAAACTTTCTCGATCATCATTTTCTAAAGCAGTAATCTATTCGATCCATCATCAGTTGGATTTTCTTATTTAGTGATAGTGTGGCAAAGCTTTTTCCACTTCTTTATTTAGTTCTGTATCATGTAGTCATTCACTTATGAATGGGTTTATCTTCTAAAACCCGAGATATTTGGTGTGCTTTTCCAAGATTCTTCAAAAAATTAATTCCAGGTAAATATTTTTCATGGCCAGTTTAATCTGACTTCATTGAAAACGCTTGTTCAGGATCTTCAATAAGACCCCTCTTTATAAAATAAAACGGCTTGTGCTGATCTGTTTCGATAGTCGACATCATCATTCCTCTAGGTGTGGGTTCAACATGCTCAAACAAAGTGAACTTTTACTAAAACAATATCATTGATTTAACAAATAAGTTAATATCCACATCCGGATTCTCTCTTTTCAGTTGATGTCGATCTAGAAACCATCCAAGGAAATTACCTTTTTTTGCCTTTCTAAAGATACTTTGATGTTCATTTTAAGGACCTCCTTATTTCGAATTTCACTATCATTATTTAACCTAATAAACACTAATAGTTTGTATTAATAGCTCTCGAAAAGGCTTCCAACATTTTCTCCATCAGATTTGGTTCTTAAAAACAAATATTAGATTAATACTGTTTCCTGTGATAATGAGTCTTCCCCAGTTCTCTTAAGAAGTAAAATATAGTCTTTTTCAAAAATCTTTATTTTGGTTTAATAAAGAATAGGCTTGTTGAAAAGACTTATTCTGCCTTTCATTTAATTTTCTAATTTGGCATACGCTAAAGCAGCGTTCCCAATAAAATGAGGATCAACGTTGCTCATGAGGACAATTGCTTCTTCGATAATCTTAATGGCATCTTTCGATAGCGTTCTTGTTTCAATTTAATAAATTGATATAAGTAATAGCCCTTCGTTTTCAGGGCTAATACGCTGAGCTGCAAGAAGATAAATATCTTCAGCTATTTTCTTCATGTTCTGACTTAAGGAGCAATTTCTTGGCACCTACAGCAAAATAGTCATAATGTGTTATTGGTCCATTTGCAGTTCCTCCTCGTATAAATTTCAGCTGCTTTTTTCAAGGTGATTTTCTCTTTCTAGACTTCTTGCCCAAATTGGGTAAACAGAAAGTATAACTTGGATCCATAGTCTTTTGAATTTAAAAAAACAACTCGGATCTTGCACGTTTTAAACTCTTTTTGTTTGAAAGTACGTTATCCCTAAATTCAAATAAAGCATCTACTGTTTTCATTTTCTCTTCCACACTCTGTTCAAAGTATAAACTTTTGCTTGTTCTAAGTCGCCTAGCGCCCACTATATGAAGCGCCACAACCGAAGAGGAGGCTAAGTTTATACCCGGAGGAATTCATTATTGCCTTGAGTCAATCAATTTTCTTTATAACCACGAATCGCTTTGAGCGTATTTACCCGATTTTGAAAAATAAAGTTCTGCTAAAGCAAGTAAATAACGGTTTCGTCAGGTGAGTTAATTTTTTTGCGTTTTAATAGTTTTTGGTTCGCTTGCTTCAATAAGTCCTTGGTACTGATTATAAAAATCAGCATGAACAAAGTAACGCTTGTGGATAAGACTCCACTCATTTCTATAACTTGTAGAAAGCCCATTCCATTGCCTCGTCTATATTATTGGATTTCAATTTCCCCCGATTTCAGCTAGCCAATTTTTAGATTTCGTCCATCTTCAGTATGCGTTCTAACAATTGCTTATTAAATTTCTTTTTGTTTCTTCTAAAAAACCTAAATGATTATAAATTATCGGCTAAATCATATAAAAAAAACTGTTCATTCAGAATCAACCTGCAGAGCTTGTTTGAAAAATGTATTTGCCTCCTCAAGGTGATTGCTCTCAAGAGCTTCAATCATTTTTATCTCCATTTATGATTTAACCCACCTCTTTCATATACAATTGCTAATTTTTATGCTACGTTAAATTTTTAACATATTTCAAGATTCATTTGGGGACAAAATGTTTTAGGTTGAGAAGTAAAAAAGAACTCCATTAGAACAAAATTTAAACGACTCTTGTTATACACATCTTTTTTCTACTAAACAATCTATTGTTTAATAAAAGGTACCTCACTTCTCTCTATGGACCATTTTGCAAAAGCTTATACAATTTAAAATTAAAAAAATTAGGGAGTGTTTTTGTCGAAATCCAAAGGCACATTATACCTAGATTTAATTTGAATATTTCTATAGAGATATCTGTTTATAACTATTTCAATATTCTATCATTGCACATCGTTAATCTTACATAAAGTTTCACGGTCAGTATTCTTTCAATTTAGCTTCTCCTTTTCAATTTATTTTAAAAATTAGACCATAAAGTTATATTCATTTGGTAAAAGTTACTGATTAAACAGGAAGTTAGGCTGAACATTTTCCGGAATTGGAACGAAAAAACTTATTATTATATTGATTATCAAAGTACTTCTCAGTAATAATATCTTTTAGTGGTGAAATATTAATTGAACTTTAAAGAATTTGTAGCAATACATGGAACAGAATTTAAGCGCTAAAAAGACTGCGGTTCTACCAAAAAGCTTTGGACGACAAGTGGCTCGAAATGTTCGAAGAGCACCTGGCTAAAAAATGGAATTGAAGCAAAATGGAATCGAGCCGTTGATAATAAATTATTGGTTAGAAATTTTAATGAAAAAATGTCTACGATAAATTTAATGCGCGTGGGTTAAAGAAAAATCATCTGATCTCGAAAATCTTGGGATTGAGGGTATATTAGAAAAACCGAATCATTAGGAAATCTAGATGAGATTGCTAGTTGAAATTAGAATTTGAGTAAAGAGAAAAAATTTTTTTAAAAAATAACCTTCCTTTTTCTGTCTCTCGAATGATTAACTCCTGAGATAATGATTCGATTTATTTCGTCATTTAAGCTTGTTAAGATGTCATTTAGCCTTTTCCGACAAAAATCTTAACCCCTTATGCGCCCTTAGCATGTCGTAGGTCTCTTTATTATCCCTACTAGGTGTATCTGTAAAACACTTATCAATTGCTTTTGAACAAATACCATGATTTACCCTAAATTACGAATAGTGTCTCTCTCTCGCTTACAATCTTTTAAACATTTTACCCTATTCAAAAAAACTTTAAGCTAGCGCGATGGTTAAATTCCTGCTAGTTTTTTGATAGTTATAAAGAAAAAAATTAAAAAAAAAGTAAAGGACCCTTGATTTTCTCAAGGGTCTTTAAGTACTACTTATTTTAACTGCGTCTTTTAAGTGCTTACCTGGTTGAATGCTGGAACTGGCTTGCCAAGCAATTTTGGATTTTTCCCCTGTTGAGGGTTTACGTCCTTTTGCGTTGCAGCCACGATCGCGAACTTCGAATTAACCAAAACACATGATTTGAACTTTTTCACCTTTGAGCTCAA
>Ga0163217_1066526_pt1 | contig 10492 bp, 11 predicted proteins | sample SynspAceP_FD_185933 | JGI IMG/M metagenome (GOLD analysis project Ga0163217, IMG submission 185933) | Saline lake microbial communities from Ace Lake in Antarctica - Synechococcus sp. Ace-P (PacBio error correction) | ecosystem: Environmental > Aquatic > Non-marine Saline and Alkaline > Saline ... | reverse complement strand
TCCCCTTTCCCAATTTTCGCTTTTATGCGGACGTGGTCGCCCTTTTGCGGCCGCGTGTTGAAGGATTAAAAAAATAATCCCAAAGAATCAAGGGCCGGATATGAATCGCGAAACCGATTGATATGGGGATTTTGCAAACAGCTAGGCTTGCTTTGGGAATAGGAAAAATATTCGGGAATTTTTAATCCCATGGGACCCGCCTCCTTCTGGGGCTTGAACGCTTTTTTGGGGGGGAGGCCTGTTTTGTGCGGGGACGTGGGCCCCGCCAAAAATGCGGCTTTTGGCTGAAAGCGGGGGACAAAAATATCCCGGTGAAAACCAAAATTCTCGTGGAAAAACCGACTTGGGGGGAAATCACGGCCTCTGCCGGTTTCCACGTGAAAGCGCGGAATGGAACCCCCTGCAAAAAATACACCCACTTGAAAAAATCAATCTTGATCTCCGTTGCGGGGAAAATTCCCAAAAAAAAAACGGCATTTCGCGTCTTTTTCTGATTTCACCTGCCCCGCTTCTTGTGGCCGGATTGGTTTGTTTGGATTTGTGGCCTGGCCCCCCCCCCACCGTTTCGGCAAACCCAAATTTTCCAGCTGTTTTATTTTGGGTCGTTTGCGATTCTTTTGGTAAATCGGGGGGCATGTATGCCTGGCGGGGGGCTGGGCTCGGCGGCTTCTTATCGGTCCAGTTGGTGGTGAAAATCCCGGCTGGGGGCCACCCTTTTCAAATTTGGGGACGGGCTGGGCGGCTTTATACGCCTTTTACTTCCCATCTTTCTTCGGGGGCGCCGACCGCTGTCGCCGTGGGGCCCCCTTTCGGTTTTTCATTATCTCTGGTGCGGGCTTTGGGGGTTATGGGTGCGGGGCCCAGGAACCCAGTCCGGCGGAAAGCTGGGGGCTTTTTTCATGACCCTGTTCTTAAATTTGGTCCAGCGCTCCAATCGTTTCCTATTCTACGGGGCCCGTCGGGGCAATCTCTGGTCCTCGGTTCGTCATCAGCCAAAGGGTCTCAGAGGATTGAAAGGGGCCCCCTTTCAAGGGGCCCCGGCCCCCTTAAATGGGAAGCGTTTCTGCCCCTTGCAGGTCGAGGAGCGTACTTTTACGGGGGCGGTCAGTTCTGGAGGAATCACTATGGTTTCCGGGGGCATTTTTTTCATACCGGGCGTTGGGGGGCAGGGCCATTTATGTCTTTGATGGCGTTCTGGGTCAAGAGGGTTGGAATTCTTTAAGCCCGGCCTTGAGGGGTGGGGGTCTGGTAGCCCGGCCACCGGTTCGGGTGGGGTTTTGGCGGGGAAGGACGGGGTCGCTTTAAGGATTTCAAAGCCGGGGACGTGGCGGGGGCAAGTTTTGTTGATTTGGAACTTTTTAAGGGACGGGGGCCCCACCCCAATATTTTTGTTTGGGCCCCACCGTTTTTTTCAGTCGAATGGCCGGGGGGCTAAAAGCGTGTGGCCCGCGAAGGGGGGGGCCGGCTGGCGCTGAAGTAACTTGTCGGACAGGGTATCGGCAATTAGTTGGAGGAAATTCCGGGTGAACGTACTTGTCGGAGAAGGTTTCTAAAAATAAAACTGCCCAATTTTGGCGGGGAAGGCTTTCGGACGATTTTGGATAAACGTTAATATAGCGCCTTTTTTCAAAAATTGGACGGCAACCGGGACGTTAAGGGCCGGGGGGGATTTTCCCCAAGGGGGCTTAAATCGTGTCCAAAACGGGGTTTTCGTCACCATTTTTTCATTTGTACGTTTTTCCGCGCCCCACTTTACGCTTTTTCCACCGGGAAACTGCTCTTCCTAGCAAAGAAATACGGAAACGGTGGGACAGCGATTTTTTTTGGCGCCGCATAAATCCGTGGCTTCGGCCGTTCAAAAATTTATTATGGCAAAATGTCTTGGGCCGGCCTTTAAAACCCCGTTTTGTTTTAAAAATTTCCTGTTTTTCCGTAGAACATTGATTTGCGGGGGATTCGCTTGGAAAAACCCGGCCCGGGAAATTTTTCCGGTTCCTCTAAAACGTTTTAAAGAGGGGGGGACGCCTTTTTGGGACCCCAAAACGGCCTTCCCGGGGCCGGTTTTTCTCTTTATTCCAATAATTCATCCCATCAGGGCGAATTCATACATTTGTTGGAATGGGACAAGGATGGGTCAACACCCTCTCAAAGGGGCCCGTCGCGTCACATAGTCCACACAGGCCAAAACGGGAAAACCCCGCTCTTCTTTTTAAAGGGGTCCGTAGGCCCTTTTACCGGGTGGGGCGTATTGGATTCCGGAATGGATTGGTCCAAGGCCGACTCCCGATGGGCGGCGGATTGGGCAAAAGCCTTTCCGGAAAAAATCCAAAGGTTTCCAACCCCGCCCAAAAACCCCCATTGCCCGGTTCTTTTTTTCATGGGGGGGGGACTTGTACAGAACGGTTAAAACCGTGCGGCCCAAAACCTGGATTTGATGGGCCCCAACATTTTCCCATGGGAATTAAAACGCCCAAGGGCTTTTGAAGGCCCCGATCCATTCGTCCTTTCCCGGCAGATAGGGCATGGGTTTTCCAACCAGTTCAGGCAGTATAGTGCCTTTCCGGGGCCCCACACCGGGCTTTCGTCTAAAATCGCCGGGCTTTCCCATAATCCCCAATTGCCGGGCGGGCAAAGGAATTTTTAAAGCGGGCTCCGGTTCTCCCAATGGTTTGGGGGGGCTGTTGAACTGGGGCCATTAATTTTTCTGGGGGCGGTTCTCCCCCCGTTGCATTTCGGGCAACCGGCCCCCTCCGTGCTAGGAGGCGCGGGGCCTCAACCTTCCATCCCCCTATTAGAAAGGCCCATTTTCGGGGCTCTATAGGGATTGGATCGCGTTTTGGTTTTTTTCCAGGTGGGGAGTGGTTTTCGAAAAAAAGCCGGCCGGGGGGTTTTTCGAAAAATCCGGTTTATAGGGGCAAAACTTCTTTCGGCGGTTCCCGAAAATTTCCCGCCTGGGGACTTTTTCCAGCCTACGCTCCGGCAAAGGGCTTCTTTGGTTTTTCTTTTTCACGGAGATTTAGCGCGCCGCTTGAGAAACTTTTTGGATTTGGTCGCCTCAAGTTCCAGGCAGCAACGCCGGAATGCCCTGGGGGGAAATTTTTTTTCGAAGCCCGTGGGAAATTGTTTCATCATCCCGGCGGACTTGAAATAGTTTTTCTTTACATCCCAAAAGTGGCGCGTTAGGCTTTTTGGCCCCGTTTTTGAAGCCCGGCTAATTGATTTTTTTACGTTGGACCTCGGGCCTCTAGGGAAATGGGCGGATCCTGGCGTGGAAAATTAAGGCATAACCCCCTTTCTGTTGTTCAATTTTCAGGGCTTTCCAACCCGCCCGGGTAGGGATCCGCTGGGATTCATTTAGCCGCATAATTTTTCGGAAATCATTGGGCCGGGTGGATTTATTCGCTTGTCCGTTGGGGTCGACTTTTTTGCGGGCGGGCGTCACTCCAAAAGAGGCGGCGCCCCCAAAAATTTTATGGAACTTTGTTTCTTTTTCGGGGGGGCCCCGTTTGCTTAAAGGGCTTTTGGGTTTTCGTCTTTATTTTATCAGGACCCGTCCAGAAAGGGCGCCCATTAATGGGACGCTTCATTCAGGTGCCCCCAACGGCTTTGGGTTTCGTTGGTGGGATTTATTTTATCCAATTTTTGGGGTCAATTTGGCCCTCCAGGTCGTCAGGCCCAAGGAGGGTTCTTTAATCTGTCGCTTTTCTTGGACCCGAGGTTTGAAGGCAATATTCAAATACGGGGGTATGCCTCTTGGCCAGCCAAGCTTTTTTTACCCGCTTTTTCTTTGGGCCTCAGCGGGCGTTTGGGTCCCTTGGCGCCGTCAACCTCAACACAAAACCAAGACGGGTGAAACGTTTTGTTCTTGATTTTCCAGGGGACCGATTGTTTCCGTGTTCGGGGGACAAAAAACCGGAGTGTGGAACTTTCAAACCATCTGTTTTTTTGTTCGATTTGGGCAAGGGCCTCCTTCTTGCTCGGGGCGTGGGCTTACCCGGCCCACGGGGGGGGACCCCGCCGGTGCCGCCCTTGACCGGCGCGTTCAGCGGGGGATATTGCCCGGCGGTTTTCTCCGCTCCGTTGACCAAGATTTAAAAAAAATATACTCGGGGCGCGGGTTTTTTTCCCGCTTGCAGAAAAACTGGACATTTCCAAAAAGCGGAGGAGATTTCCATTCCGTTGCGGGTATCGTTTTATTTGCCCCCGCCATGTTCCATTTTGGCAGTAAAGATTTGTTGCTTTCCCACTTTTGGCGGAACATACGGCACCATCCTTTCCGTTTTTCCCCGAAAAACCCGTCTTGGGTCGTTTTTGGGAAAATATTTCCCGCGGGGGGCGAGCTTTTCTTGGAGTGGACAGCGCCATGGGCGTTTTTTTTATGTGCCGCAATTGCGGCGGTGGCAAAAAATTTGGATAGGGCTCCCAGCAACTTAAAATCAATGCGGCTGGATAGTTAGGCGGGTGACGGACGAGCGTCGCCCCCATAAGAAGGGCAATGTTCGCATATACATACCAGGACCCCGGGGGCATACCGGGTCCACGGCACCATCTGGTTTTTTATTGGCGGGAGCGGAGTTCCGAGGTTCCGTTTTTTCCAGCTTTTTTTGCCGGAATTTTTCATTTATTCGATAAAGAAAGGGTTCGCGCCGAAAAAAATCGCTGTGCGTTCCTCTTAGTTAAGGGCCCCGTTTTTCTACTGATTTCCGGGGTTTGTTCCCCCGAGTTGGCGGAAACAAGGATAATTCGCGATGGATGGTCCCTTTTGGGAAACTTTGGCGTGGGGTTCGGGGGGACATCTTTGGGGGGCTTTTACGTGGTTTGTTGGATCCGGCATTATTTTTTTCTCTGTGGGGAATGGAGTTGCTGGTCTAGCGGCAGTTTTTCGGGGCCCGATAATATTAAAAAACGATTGTCAAACTTTTTTTTAGTTGATGAATCTGAACGCCCGTGGATTAGCCCCAATCGGGATGTGAGCAACTTTAAAACGCGTCGCGGATTCGCTTTTTCTACCCGTTCCGATTTAGGCCCGGCGGCCATTTTGTCGGGGAGGTGGACCGAACGGCGCGGTAGCTGGAGCGGATTGCAAAAGCGGTTCCGGTCGCGGACGAAGAATTTTCCAAACATTTTCATCTGATATATATTAAAAAAAAACCGCATCAGCCCCCGGCTTGTATGGTGCGTTGTATATGGTCATTTTTAGATTCTGATGTTCTCTTCGAATTCCGCCCTGGGGCCTTCCACCCCCCGGTTCTTATTCGGGTTGCGAGGTCGGGGGCCTCGACATGGGTTTGCAGGAAGGTTCCTTTAGTGCGTCTAGTTGTCATAGACGCCAATTCGGTTTTAGACGGGAGCGCGCCCGATGGCGTGCCAACTCGGGGGAACCAAAATGCTGTGCGTGTGCGTTGTCGTGATGTGTATGAGTTTATATTTTTCATTGCCGGATGATGATAGTTCGCGGCCGGAAAATTAGGGAAAACAAGCAAAAACGCATGAACCCATTCTTTCTGGGACTTAGTTTGCGGGGGCGGGTTCTGGGAGATCAGATTCCCGGCCCAATTTAGTTTCGGTTCATTACCAGGGGTGGGGAACCCATTTATGCCTAGGAAAGAAAGGTCAATTATTTCGTGGTCACCCATGATCATGTGATTTTTTAAATTCGTTGGTGTGGTTTGAAAGCTGGGGGGGCCAAAAAAGCGTTCAAGGGGGGCGGGGGACGAAAATATACCGCGTTTCCGGAATCAATTTCCCCTGTTCATTCGCGCCCGCTTTTATCGTATGATTGTATGCGAAGTCGGGGGTAACTGTTCCGGGGACACGTTTGACCGGTTCATTTCGGGGTAATCGGGGGGGGAACCCGGTAGGCGTTTTAAATAAGGTCTTTCCCCCATGCAGGCGGCAAGCGGCGGAAAATTTAGAGCGGGCCAGCACCGGTTCTCCGTCAATTTCGCTAAAGGACCGCTTTTACTCATTCGGGCACTTCATCCGGGAAAATTAGTAAAAGGAATCCGGGATAGGGGGCGCCTGTTTTTTCAGGGGGGTTTTCCCGGCAGGTTGGCCGTTTTCCCATTCTTGAGAAAAAAAATAACGGGACGGTATAGAGGCGGATTTGGGGCATCAACCAAGAGGGGGGCCGGCCCTCTACGGGGATCGGGGGGGACGGGGACGGGCTGGATCGCGGAAAGGTCCTGGTCGTTTAATTTCGGATCGGGCCAGGGGGGGGATTCCACGCCAAAAACGGGGGACCTGCGCGATATTTCCGCAGGGGCGGAGTTTCGCCAAAGCGAAAAAACCAACCAACAAATGTACAGGGACGGCGCACCCTCTTTGGACAGCCGCCGCGTTTGCGGCGGCACGCCGTTTCCAACCACTTCATCCTTCCTGCGTCGAGAAAAAAAAATAGGGGGAACCCTCAATGGAAGGGTCGTTGGACTTGCTCGGCCATGATTCGCGATATAAATTTTTCACAAGGCGAAAAAAGGACATTCGCGCCGCGTCTCCAAAAACATTGTAAAAAGGCGCCCCCGCAGGGGTCTGAAACCACATAGGTTTGTTGTTTTCCTGTGGACCCTTTCCCCCAAAAAAGGCACTTTGGGCAGGAAAAGGATAATTGGAAGCGGCCCTTATTTAATCCGGAGGCCGCGCTGGTTGAATAAAAAAGCTTTTATCCTTTGAAGCGGAAACCCCCCGTTTTCTTTCGCAATCGATAGAATTATTTCTCTCGGCTTTGCGGGTTCCAGGCATTCCACATTTTCGGTTTTCCGCCGGGCTTACCGGGAAACTGGGAAAAACTTTGTGCCCAGGCCCCACCGTTTGGGCACCCCCGAGGGCGCTGGGGAAACCGCATCAAAAAGGGCGATTTGGGAAAGTTTTAGAGGGGGAAGTGTTCCACAAGGAAAACCAAGAACTATTTCACAACTATTTTTAAGGAAAAAAATAGGTGGCCTACCACACTTTTACCCGCCCAATTTCCGACGAAAAAGGGGGAGAAAGGCCCAAGCACGATGAAAAAGCAAATTTTACCCAAAAAGGGGGTTTTTTTCAAAAATTTTGCCTTAAGAAAAAAACGCGCAAAACCCATATAAGATAATTACCTCTTTACCCGCCAACCAGGAAAAAAATTTTGGAGTTTTGGAAAGGGGATTTTTTGCTGAAATGGGCGGACCTAAAAACACGTTATGTTGAGAAGGTAAAGTGGGCGATTTTGGGGAAAAATTTCTTTGTCCCAACAGAAACCCATTTACCTTCCCGGTTCCGTCATTCTCGGGGAAATAATTTAATTTTCCTCGGCGGGGGGGGGCACCCGCGGCGGCATTAGGGGATAATTAAAGGATCCCCGGTGCCGGGGCCGGGGGCCAGAAATTTTTACCCTTGCCGATTTAGGGGGACTGGGCTATTTGGCCCAAGGGGACCCGCCATTCGGGGCGGGAAAACAGGTTTATCGAGAAAATTTCCCCCGAAACGGGCCGGCCCCCAAGGGGACGGGTCAAAATGAATGGCGGATCCAAAAAAAAAGCCAAAAACTTTTGGCTAATTTTTAGTTGGGGAATAAGGTGGAAGGGGGGGTGGGGGGGGACTTATTTCATACCCACCGGGCCCAAAATCATACCTTTGCGGTAAAAAAATAAACCAAACCTTGCCGCGGGGAAACAGATTTAACCCCCAATTTGTTCGGCAAATTGAAAATGGTTTCCCAATTCCCCTCAAGTTTTGGTCTCGTTACTTCCCAGTGTTTGGGAAAAAAAATTTTGTTATCGTTAACCAGAGGAAAAAACCTCTCGGAAACGAGGGCTTCTGGGGGGGAATGCGGGTTTGACGTGTTGTTTTTGTGCCGGGGGGACTTTTGGCCATTGGTACCAAATAAATTAGTGGGGGATAATTCCAAAAGGAGTCACAATTATTAATATAGGGATAGTAAATTGGTTCCACCCAAATTAAAGCCGATTTTTTAAACCCCAGTGATCCGGGAGTTGCGAAGTCTTTGGCCCATTCCTGGTTATGGTTGGCCTGCCCAAAGGTCGTCGGATACGCCATTTGATCGTCACCCATTACAGAAATGGATTAAAATCGAAGGGGACGATCGAAAATTGTGGGCCAAAAAGGGACCAAAAAAATGGGCGATTAAGTTATTGTGGCCGATTTTTTAAAATATTGCGCCTGCCGGTTAAGGTAAGCCTAGATTTCAGCGTTTCATTTACTGGGGACTCCCAGGTATCCGGGCCGGGCTGTCCTCAACCCCAAATTGTAGTTTGCCAGAATTTTTTGAAACGCCCAAAAAAAAAATCCCAAGAGTTTTGATCGCCCATGGTTTTCTTTTGGTGTATTGAATCCCGCTGAACCACAGTTCAAGGGATTGGGTTTACAAAAACCAAGGTGCCAGGTTTTTTCATGAAGGCGACTGCGCTTTTTTAGTGGGGGCCGTTTTAAACAAAAAGCCCGTAGTTCCTGAGTGCGGATTAAAAAAGGGGCCCTTCTAACAGGGGCCTTTAAAAAATACCGGCTAAGCTACCCCAAAACAATCCGTTTTTTACGACGGGGGCCCCGGAACGTTTTGGCCAATTTTTTTCGATTTCCGACTCATTCCGCATTAAGCCCGCTTTTTCAGGCTTGACCCATTGGAATCTTTCCCTATCTTTTTTCAGGGCCCCGGGTCGCCCCCAACCACTCTTCTTCGGGGACGTTTTGCATTGTGCTTTCGGGAACTTCCCCAGGCGTCCCGGGCCTCATCCCTGGGGCCCCTTTGGCATGGAAGGCTTTTGCCGCACCGGGAACCCCCACGATTTCTTCCGCGCTCCACGCTCAAGGCCAAGTTTTTTCAGGGTCGGATCCCATTTATCGTCATAGGGGTTTTTTGGGGGCGGGCGGGGGCGTTCTTTCGGCCGCCTTTGTTTGGGATCCATTTTTTTGGTGTCCAGGGATGGGGCCCGAGGGGGGGGGGAAATTTTTTTCTTGTGAATATCCATCGATCCCCCGCCGGGGCATACAGATCTTTGCGTGGCGGCGCCGGCGGTCATTATATCCCGCGGGGTTTTCTTTTTGATGGGGCCGGCAGACATTTTCAGGGTCGCAAGGTTGATTAAAGGTGGGTTCCCTGACGGGTGGCTTTTCGTTTCGCATCGCGGGTTCTTTGGTAAGAATGCTGACTATCTGTTGGTCGCTGGAATTGGGTTCGCTCTATAGGGTCCTTTTTCCGGGGCGGTCCCCGGTATTCTAAGGAAGGCAGTGGGCATAAATATGGCGGCCGTTCCGAAAGGCCCAAAACTGCCAAGCCGAAAAATAGGTCTTACCGGGCTTGGGGGGGCGGGGCGGGTCGCTTGGACAACGTGGAACTTTGGGAGGCCCAATACCTGCAAATTGGACGGCCCCAAAAATCCATTCGCTAGGACCCCACAATATTTCCGGCAATTGGCAGTGTACCGTCTTTCCACCGGTTGGGGGAAAATAGGGCGCCGGCCATGTTAACTGTCGAAAAAGCTTGGGGGACCAAAAACCAGTGCAAGGATTTTCAAAATAAAACTTTTCCGCCGTTTGGCCGGCTTGTTTTCCATTTGGCATATTCGTCGGGTCGGGCCGGTTATTCCTTTTTCCTTCGCGTTTCAATTTTTTACCCCAATTGGGAGCGCGGCCGGCGCCCAGGGGGACCCAGGTTGATCTTATGGGGGAGGGGGGCAGGGCCCGCACCGCCCGCGTTTCCACTTGAGAAAGCCAACGATTTCAATTTTTTTGAGTTGGGACGGCAGGTTTTTTAAGGGGCTCCCATTTTAACGGGCCAGCAAAAGGCCTTTGAGAATTGGGCCCAAAGGGGGTTTATTGAAGGGACTTTGGTGACCTTTGGCATCCGGCCGATTTTAAAATAAGATTTGCCGGAAAGTCGCTTTGATTTTACCCGCGGCTTATGGCAGGGGACGCTTGCGTTTCTATTTATTTGGATTGATTCGGGAAACTGTGGCCCCGGCTCTCGTATTTGATGCCATTAAACCAGTTTGGCTTTCCACATATTCAAGGGATTTGCTTTTTTTCTTGATAATTTCGCTTATTTTTCCGGCCCCAGCCGGGAGATCCGTCCCACGTATTTATTTCGCTCTTATGGCCGCCGGTCGGCTCGGGGGAACATGGGTTTGTCCCGGAGATGATTTTGATTAGTACCGCGCCTTTCAAAAAAATTTTTAGGCGGCGCCCCCCGTGGCTCAGGGGTATTTTTTCACCGTTTTTCAATAACGGTACGTTTGAAAAATCAAAAGGGGATCCTTGGGGCCGGTTGTTCCCAGGGTTTTCAGCCGGGGATTCGCCTTTTGGATGTTTTCAGGGGCACGAGGAGGGGGCGATTGCCATATGCGGGACTCCCACCTAAAAACAGTTTCTTTTTTTGTTCTTCGTTCTTAAGAGATTAAACTTTATTAACATCGGGAAGGCCGGACAATCCCCTTCGTCAACCCGGCCGGGGGGCCGCCCGGGCTGAGGTTGTTTTTGTGGAATCATTGTGGGGCTGGGGCGG
>Ga0163217_1116721_pt1 | contig 10493 bp, 16 predicted proteins | sample SynspAceP_FD_185933 | JGI IMG/M metagenome (GOLD analysis project Ga0163217, IMG submission 185933) | Saline lake microbial communities from Ace Lake in Antarctica - Synechococcus sp. Ace-P (PacBio error correction) | ecosystem: Environmental > Aquatic > Non-marine Saline and Alkaline > Saline ... | reverse complement strand
ATTACCGCTCTCGACCTGGGTATTACCCTGGGCTTGATTATAGGGCCGGCGATCACATCTTGGGTTGTGAGTTTGCAGCGTTACCGCCGCGGCCTCAGCGACAGGAAATGTCGCCATGGGCAGCACGATGCGGTTGCCGAGGAATCAAACAGATCAGTGGCGGATCGCAGCTGTGGTAATAGTGTAATGTCTGGCACGGTGGGCAGCGGATCACCCCACTCAGCCGCTGGGCGATGGTCATGCCTCGGCAGCAGGCCACGCTCGGGTCGGGCAGGGTAGGATCGGGCGCCGTAAAAAACCGCCTCTTCATCGTTGCACCACAAGCGCTGGTAGGCATCGCCAGCTCAGAACGGAGAGGACGCCAAACACTTGGGCGGATCATGCTACACCTCCAACACGGGGGCTGCCAGGGCGGCTGGAAAAGCGCACGCGCAGTCGCCGCGCAGGCCAGCAGGAATACCGGATAACGACAAGAATCAGACCCATGCAGGATTGCCCAGGCATTCCTTGGCGTGCACCAAGCGGCGTGATAAAGCCATGAGCAGCGTTGCCAGAGCACAACCACTAGATACATCATACCCGCGGCTGCCGCCCCTTCAGCGCAAACAGACCGATGATGGCCGCAGAGCAAGCGCCAAGCCGGCAAATACCAGGCCGCCACTGCGATTCACCCCAGGACGAAAAAAGTTGCTCCCTTGGAATCTGGTAACTCTGGAAATAGGGCTTATTTGTCATTAAGTCCAGCGCGCCGAGAAACAAGGGAATGGTACCGGCAAGAAATTACAGCGGGGGATTCGGATGCAGCGTGAGCGGGTAGGTCTGATAGGGTCTGTCGATGGGGCAGTTCACGGGGCTTGTCCTTATGTGAGTTAACGGACACTCCACGCCCGGCGATTTGAGCGAGTGCCAGCTAACGCCGGTTAACAGGGGTCCCTTGAGCACCTTTCATGTGTTTAGAAGGTGTGGGCTGCGTTAAGTTCGTATTAAAGGGAAAAAGCGATGGGCGCTGTGTGCAGACGGTCGTGTCGGCTTCGCTGCCGCCAGTCGCTCTGTCTATACATCTTCAGGCCAAGTGAGGTTAAAACTCGCTGCCATTGGCGGTCCATACAGGACACCTGTGCCATAACATCTATCCCATGAAAGAATGTTCTGTGAGTCGATTCGCGATTGTTCGTCTGTTTGTCGTGCTTTGCCGTTATTCCTGCTGGGCGTGCCTCAGCAACTCTCAGGAGCTGCGACGGGGGGAGTCCGATACGCATCAGCTATTCAGTGGGCCTTGCTATGGCACCCTGGCCCGGTGTATCACGGTCGCGATTGAAGCCAACGGCGCGACCTTTTTCAATGGTGGCGGCATACCCGCGTAGAAGGCACGCAACAGATCAGCAACAACGCGGCCCCTTCCAGGCCACCTTGTCCGCCTGGCGCCCTGGAGCCGGAGACTGGTGGAACCACCCAGTCGACAAACGATTTGCGAGCCGCGGGCCACTGACAGCAGAATACACAGTGATTGACACGCCGCCTTATGAGCAGGCAGTCCTGGAACACGATACCGGCTTTCCATTTCGGAGCGGGCGGCAGTTGACTGAACGCTAGAAGTCTGATAGCCTGAGTGGGTGTTGCGCCCTGGGGTCGCTCACCTGCCGCAGTAAACAGCCGACGCTAGGAGCGCCTGCCTCGGCCCGGCCTACCCAGCATATCGGCGACTCGCCCGGCCGAGTACGTCGGAGCGAAAAGGGCTGGTCAGGAGCTGCATGTTCCGGCCCCAGAAAGTCCGCGCGGTCCAATCGCACCCTTGCATGCCGAGTCAGGAAAGAGCACCGGCAGGCCGGCGGTTGCTTTCTGCTGGAACCTCCGCCAACTGTCTAGCCATTCATTGCCGGCAAACCCACGTCGGTCAGTAACAGATCTTTACCGTTGCCAGGCTGTGGAAACACCTGATGGCCTCTTCGGCATCCCTCGCAACTGCGTGGACGGGCGTACCAAGCTCGCTTAGCACCCTCCTGATTGATCAGGACGCACTGAGTCGTCTCTTCACAGCCGAATGGATTGGCCCTGGCCAGACAGGTACGGCTTTGGGCAGCAGTTCCCGGCGGGGGCTTCTCTCTGGGCATTGCCTCGGGAGAAAGAAGGGACGGTGGTACCCAAGTCTGGCGTGTGTCGATATCCAGACGACCATGGCTCTGCTTGACGAAGCCATACACCATGGGGACAAGACCAGGCCAGTACCCTGCGCCATACGGTTTGTGTGTGAAAAGGGCTCGGTGAACTTTGTCCAGCACGCTGGATGAAATGGCCGCAACGGTGTCGGCAGATCTGAATGGCACGTTACCTGGCTCATCGGCGTGTCTGACCTTCCAAGGCGGGTGCTGACGGTCAGCGTGCCGCCGCTGGGGGGGGCATGCCCTGCGCATTTGATCACCAGATTTTGAGAATGGCATTTTTCAACTGATTGGCATCAACGGGAAAACTCCACGGATCCTCGGGCTTGAGGTCGAACTTCAGCGTCAGGTGCTCTGGCACCGAACCTGGAGGCAGATCTTTGCAGGGGCCAGCACCAGTTGATTGACTGGAGGACAGGGTGGAGCGTTCAAGGATTGGAGCGGCGGGAAAGGCCAAGTAATCTCTGGGTCAGGGACGCTGCACGCTGGGCCGAGGTGGTGGCGGCTTCCATAAAAGCGTCTTGCCTTCGGCCTACCTTGGCCAGGCGCATTTGATCAAATCCAGGTGAGCCGATTCACGCCGGTCAGCCATGTTGTTGAAGTTCATGGGGCAATGCCCACCGGTAGTGTGGCCCACCGCTTCCATCTTGAGGATTTGGCGCAGGCGCTCTTTCACGCGCGCAAGCGTTCGTCGCTCTCTTTCTTCAATTGCTCGGAATAACGGCTTTCAATTCACGGCCTGTGCGCCGCCTGCACCTGGATCTTCAAGCTTCTTCATGAAGCGCCGCAATGACAGCTCTAGCATGCTTTCTTCATTGATATCCACTGACCGCCGCCGCACCAGTGATCCCGCCGGTCTGTCGAAACAGCGGCACGGCACTGACGCGTCGCCAGGAATCACCCTCGGTGTCTGCAGTGGTGCCCGAAAACTCTTTTAACACCGGTAGCCGTCTCGCCGCGCAGAGGCCGGGCGCAGGATACATGGCCGCTCCAGCGTATACCTTGTGCGTCCTGGTCCTACCAGGCGTGGCTTCCTGTGTCGGATCCTTTTGATGGCAATACCCCGCGTTGGCAGTACTGGGCGATACAGCGGATTGCTGATTCAGGAACGGCCCTGGCTTTCCATAAAACCCAATACCCACGGGCACATTCTCCAGCAGAATATGCTATGCCGCGCGCCGCTTCTGCGGGCCAGCGTCTGCAGGGCGATCACGCATGTCGAACTGCCTTTCCTCGAGCGCCAGGCGGCACGCTACGGTACTGTAGTAGAGAGGCGGAACTCAATGGTCAGTCGCAGTACTACCACGAGTGGCCGGCAGACTGAGGAAGACGGCGTCCTGGCGAGTCGGTATCCGCGGCCCGAAAGGCCCTGGTCTGAGGCAGACAGGATGATGGGATTTCCGACCAGGCGGCTGGTTGATCCAAGGTGGCCTGAACGAAGCAGGTCACGTCCGGTAACAGGCCTCCTCGGTTTTCACGATCAGCCCGGTCTGCTCAGCCAATGGCTGGGATAGCCGAGGCAAGGCTCTTGCATGCGCTTGGTGGTGTATTGGCCGCAAAGACTTTTCCAGGCTGAGGGCATCCCTTCTAAAGGGGGCGGCGATCATGCGTTGCGTCTCTGAGATTTCCTCGTTGTCGCTTACTACTCACGCGTCGTTCTTCCATCAAGGCCGGATCCAGCGCCGAATAATTCCGGGCGTTCGGTCAGAACACACGGAAATTGACCAGGGGCTCGCCGACGGCGCACGGCCCTGTTGAAATCGATGCGAATCTCGCGATGGCTCCTCGCTGAGCGCCGGTTCGGTGTTTCAGAATGGAAAGTCGGCCTTGCGCAAACGCCCCTGGCTTTCAAAAACGATTCAGTTTATCACCGAGTCCGCTTCATGTAGGAAAACGTGTCAGCTTGCTATTGCATGGGCGACCACGCCCACTTTGCGGGGGTGATCAGAAAGGTCACCACGCCTTGGCTGGTGAGGTAGGAATCAACTCGTGCATCTGCAACTATCAGTGCTGTTCTGCGGCATCGCAGGCCATATAGCCATTAGGGCTGTCGCAACGGCATGCCGGCAGTTTGCGCGTTTCCACCTGGGTTGCGAACACGCAGGCAAACGCGCCGGGCGAGATTTCGAGCCGGGTCAATCTGTCAATCAAAAGTTGCCCGTTGGCGGATATAGCGGACTGAGTCCAGGCCATTACGTGTTCAGCCCGATTGATCAGCGTAGCGACGCGCTCATCGAACTCATAAATAGTGCAGTTTTCACCGCGGCGGCAGGCTGCGGCCAGGTAGACCCAGCGCCAAAGGGGTTTTGCCCAAACCATGGGGGGCCTGTCACAGCGTGCGTGCTGGTCCCGCGCATGGGCCGCGACAAGCAATTTTGTCCAGCTCCGGGAATACCGCTGTTCACATTCTTGCGGTAAATTCCACGTGATTTGCTGAGAAGGCACCAGCGTGGATATACCTTCGACACCGCCCTTGCGGATGGTGAAGTCAATGATAACCGGCGACAAAATTCCAGGACCGCGCAACTTCCTGTACCTGCAGGGCCGTCTGCGTGCCGCACAAAGTCGAGGTCAGACGTTCAGCGTGGACCACGCCCATGACACAACTGTCAGTGATTATCGCGCTCACCGTGGGGACGGTAGTCAGGTCATCTTACATCATCACAGTGATCTCACGCCGGCAATACTGCTTCAGCGCCAGCACCTTGGCGGCGAAGCGCAGTGAATCCTTGCGCCAGCAGGCGCATTTTCTGACAGGCTTGTCGAACACCAGCGGGGTAGCTTCAACTCGTCGACCCGCTGCTGGAATCAGTTTGATGGTGTCGCCCCAACTAGCTCCCAGGGGTGCAGGATTAGGGACTGCTCATAGGCCTCCGCCAAACACGCCTTCAGTCGGGGGACAGTTCAAAGAGTTTCGATCCCGTCCCAGAGCAGCCGTTGCGACTGAAGTACGCTCTCAAGTTCTTCACTGCGTTTCCGACACGTGATGTACAGGACGGATTCACCAGCGGCGACCACCATCAAGCATAAAAACTGTAGGCCAAGAGTTGTTTATTTCCAGACCCCGGATGCCCTCAAGCAGGTACCGCCTGTTGCGAGGGCAGCGCCGCCCTTGAGGATGGAGTCGAAAGCCAGCATTACCGTTGAGACGATTGGGCGCGTTGAGCCATTTTGTTCTTTATCAGCAGAAGGTTTTTTCAGTCTGTCCGGAGGCAGTCTCTTCGGCATAAAAAATATTTGCCGAGACGGGAAACCCAAGGGCAGATCCACAATTATTGGATTGCAAATGCCATAGGAGTCAGCGTCAAGCGCTGGAGTAGCTCAAACGGATGAAGCTCCAGCGCTATTGAGCGGGTCTCCAAGATGCCGCCGATTGACGGGGTAATTCAGCTCGGCGTGGCGCGTCAGGAGGCCCGTGTGCTGGTTATGCTCATGAGTATCTGAAGGAATGCGCTCTCTGTTACGGCGGGACACTGAACAGGTAGCCTGGTTAAGCGTGCAAATCCTGGCTGCTGTAGAATGAGTTGCTCGAGGGTTTCCACGCCTTCGGCAATCAGTTCGAGTTTCGGCTTGCGAGCCATGGCGATAATAGCGCGGCGATTTTCGGCGTCATTGCCGTTCACGGGTAACAGTTCATGGATAAAGGACTGGTTCGATTTTCAACAGGCTCTACCGGTAGCCGTTTGAGGTAGCTGAAGTGATGAGTATCCAGTACCAAAATCGTTCTATGCAAACAGATGGCCCAAGGTGCGCAGTTCAGCATCTTGTTCACCGTATTCGTTAATGTTTCTTGACATCACCATGCTTTCGGTGATTTTCCAAGTTTCAAGCAGTGTGCGGGAATGCCTTTTGCTTCATGCACTGCCGTGGCTACCTGATGTGTGACAAATCGGCCCCCCGCCGATGGCGAAAACTGATCGGGGGCTGATATTGATTGCTCAGGCTGAAGCTCTTCTGGCGCCACAGCGCAACGTCCAGGCAGACGCGCCAAATGAGCCTTTGCAGGCTTGCTGCCTTAGCCCAGTGACCACCTCGAGATTCATTGCCGCTCTCTTCCAGCACATGCATGAAGGTACCCGGCCCAATCAAACCCCTGCAGGATGCTGCCAAAGCGCAGGGAGCGCTTCGGCCCCGATGATGGACGGCCGCGCGCGTCGATCTGCGGTTGATAGTGCAGCGCAGTTGCTGTTCTGTTAGCGCCCGACGCAGTCAGTCTCCAACTGCAGCGTTGGCTGACCACTACCTGATCTGCGGCTAAAAAAGGCAATAGTTGTTGCGGCCAGTTAGCCTGACGCCATAGAGCGCGGTGTCCGCATGCTTAGAGGAGATCTTTCAGGGGTGTCGCCGTCTTCGTTACCAAAGGGCCGATGCCCACACTGGCGGCTCAGTTGCAGGCTGTGGCGTTCATCTGCATCGGTACTGGAAACGGACCCTTCAGTAGCTAAGAAGTGCTGTGGACTCGGAACCTGCTCTGCAACCTGTTGCTGGCTGCCTACCAAGCCGCTGAGCGCACACGAATTTCGTCTCCACCGAGCGCGGCACAGTGTTCGCGCTTTGCGCACCTGTTGCGAGCCAGCCGCTGGCTGACCTTCCCGCAGCACGGGCACGCCCGCAACTGTGCCGAAGGCGAATCGTTGATTCCGTTGAAAATGGTCCAGGTTCGAAAACAGCACGCGCAACTCAGGCCATGGCGCTCGCCAATTGCCAGGTGGTGGCGCAGGCGATCATTGAGCAGCACGATTGGGCAGCGTCGCGTGAGGGCGTCGGGAAGGCCTTGGTGTTTGATGCGCGCTTCGATATTTTTTTGTTCGGTTCACATCCTTGAGGCTTGTCAGTGTGCGTCGCTCGTTGCCCACCAGAACAAAGTTGGCTGGAGGCCTCGCAGTTGCAGGGCACCCGCCCATCGCGGGTAACAAAACTCGATCAATTCGTAGCAGCCGGTTCTCGCGCCGCAATTTGCATGATCGCCGGCCGCTTCTCCGTGGTTAGCGCCACAGGCCAATGTCCAATGCGGTTTCTTACGACGACATCGGCCGCCTGAATAGCCAAACAGCTCGGTGTGAAGCTGCGGTTGAATCTCGGCTATCTGGGCGCTGTGCTTTTCGAAAGGATGTAGGGCTCGGGTGAGTCTGGAACAGCGCGCGTGAAACTTGGCTTCGCTGCTTTTGAGCGCCAGTTCCCGAGGGCAATGCGATCACTGATGCTCGGTGCGCCATTGAAACAGGCGGCAGCCTGGCCGTCTACGTCCAGCAGTCGGCATTAACAAGGCAGGGCTTGAGTTGACCATCGCTGGCATTGCAGTTCTGCTCATGTTTCTGGATCCGCCCATCACGGGCGAAGGTGCTGAGTAACTGCTCGCGTTGCTGGGCATCTTGCCAGATCGGCGCCTGGGTGGAGGGTGCGTGTATGATCTCGGACGCCGCCAGCGATAACAGTGCGCTCAAAGGCCGGTTGATCGCCATCACTTCGTGATCGCTGGTCGCCGTTCAGCATTTGCAGGCTATAGGCAAGCGCTTGGAACAAGGCAATAAAGCCTTCATTGGGGGTCACGCATTGGCAGACCTGGAATGCGGGTGGGCGCAGGTGAGGGCGGGTTGTCTTCAGGCTTGAGCTCTTTCTTTTTTCAAGGTAGCCTTTTGCCCGTATTGATTCAATTACACTGAACGGGTTGATCAGCCTGAGCGGCTAATTGAACAGCTGAGCGGGTTAATCAAGTACAGCCTGATAAGGCCGCGATTGGCATGCTGCACGTTTCTCGCGGCGCCCACGCTGCACGTTTGCATTGGGTAAGGCTGCAGTGTTTCTATCAGAGATTATCTCGGGCTGTTTTTCCCGCGCGGCTGAGCTGCACGCACAGGTAGCAACCTTGCCGGAGCTGACAGCGGGCAGGGCAGGGTTGCTTTGTGTAAGCGCAGTATTCTTCGTAAAAACGGCCTTGTTGTCCGTCACCAGCACTTTCTGCTCAAGCCGCCAATCCAGATTGATAAGGTATGACGCAGTGGGTTACTCTTGTCACCGGGGACAACAGAAAATCCACCTCGGCATTGGGATTGCTTGCTGATGAATGGGCTTGAATAAAACGCGTCATCATATCCCCGCCGATGGCCGGCACTGATCACAACTGCCGGCCTGAATAGCGATCATCGCAGCCAGCGACATTAAGACAGTGTGTTGCAGTGGCCGGCCGCATTCGGGAATAAAAGCGCGGGAAGCCTTTTGCTCAGTTTGTGATTCAGCTCGGGAACAATGTCTACGAAGTGGATCTGTGGTGCGGCCTGCCTCGCCAGCAGCGCTGCCGCGAGCAGGCCGTGGAGTCACAGCAGCCAGTCCCAGATATGCGCCATAACCGTGGGGCCCATGGATTCGATTTGCTGTCAAGGCGTTTGCTGAGTTTCAAGAAATGCGCGCCTGGTGGGTTGAGCCCTGACAATGGCCAGGTTGGTTGGCGATAAGTTAGAGCTTGATGAACGAATTGGAAGCATACGGCTCAAGTCCAGCTTGCGAAGCCTTATAGCCTCTGTATAAGCCCATGAACCTTCGAGGATGTACCGGGCATGATGGCTCCAGCGTCCGCGCCTATCATTTCGACGGCTGCACCTTGCCTCAGCGGCAATGGGCGGCTGATGCTTGCGGTCGCAACCTGCGCACTCTGCGCCGGACTCAAGCAAAGGCGGAAAACGAAAGCGCTTTTTGATCTTGAAGGCATACGCGTGACCTTGTCCGAAAGCTGGGGCAAGAGCAAGTCGCAGCGAGTCAGAAGAAAATCAGATATTGACGACAGGAACCCTGCCTGACTTATCAAGCAGATGCTTCAAACTGATCCGCGATCTGAAGCTGCAGATCGTTCAGAAAATGCTCGAGCTTTCAGCCGTTAGCGGTGACAAGAGGCATGACCTCTGATGAGCAGCAGTGCGTATGGCAGGCATTGAAGAGTGAGCTGGCTACGCTCAAACGGGCACTAGGAGTTAGCGCTTGGCAGCCTCACCAAGGCCATGCGGCGATATGCAGTTGAGGCTTCTGCCGATTGCCAAACAGCGATGGAATTGTTTGCTGTAATGCGGCCGCTGATAGAACTGTATCCCCTTGCTTCGCGGTCCTAGTTATGGTGCGCACCATTGCAGCCTTAGGTGCTTCACTTATTGTGGTTTCAATATCAAATTGGAGTTGATTATGGAGTCTGACATCAAAACATTGCTGCTCAGCATGGCTGTTTATTCTGTTCATTGCGGTTGTAACACCATGGAAGGGCGCAGGGCGTGATATGCAGGGATGCAAGGCGAAAGCAGTTGAGCGCGAAAGCGGCAGAACTAAGCTTTTGGGTTTTACCACCCTATTATCTGGGTCAGAGTATCTGACCCAGATATGTAGGGTGAACGATTCGGCCCTGTGCCTGTATCGTTAGTTGAACCCAACTCCCTGTTTTCCGCGTGACTGCTCTGCTGCCTCCCTGTTCTCTGCCTTGAATATTGCTGCCTAGCTGCGGCTTACATTTGTTCATAAAATCGTTTATTTGCACCTGAACGGGCACCAAGTGGCATGTTGTCAATGCCTTTATAGGGTTGTCATTCACAAGGAGTTGCGCGTGGACCTTTTCCATTGTGCCCGTGCCCGCCGTACGGTCGATAGTGTGGCTGCCAGTACTGCGGTACAGGCGGTCGGTTAAACTGGCGTTGCCAATTGCCGATTCCCATACCGGGGCTTGTCGCCTCGCAGGCGTTGGTCAATTATCCTACCGGGCTTATGACGCCTGCGCTGATGGCACAGGGCATTGAGGGGCTTCGAGGCTGCATTTGCAAGCGGGTACTGGCATTGGAAAGCCAGCCGCAGAGCGCAGGTTGTATCGTCCGATAACAGGGCCGGGTGCGGCCTGGCGGGCGACGAAAAATATTTTCCTTGGCGGCCATATCGAGGCAAACAGTGCATGATCCGGGGGCAAGCGGGACTGGTCGGGCCCCTGGGTATAGAGCGCAGCTGTGCAGGTGATGCATGATCTGGAATTAACCTGACCCTGGCAGGAAACGGCTGGTGCGGAGGCCTTTCAGGCAGGCGCGGTGAATGGGCGGTGACCCGTCATGGCAGCGTTTCGGTTTGAATGTCATTGGTGTTCGGCGGAAAAGAATATCCGCTGTGCGATTATTTCGGATTTGGATGACCACCGACCACCCCATGCAGGAACTGGAAAGGCTGTTTGTGCTTATTCAGCATAAAGTGCTTGCCAGAGTTTGCTGAAAAATGCCACGCCGGTCGGGGACGCTCACATTGGGCGATATACCTTGCGGTTAGCGGGTAAGCGGCCACTGTTTCTGCAAGTCCGCACGGGTTAAGGGATTTCAG
>Ga0163217_1081482_pt1 | contig 10493 bp, 7 predicted proteins | sample SynspAceP_FD_185933 | JGI IMG/M metagenome (GOLD analysis project Ga0163217, IMG submission 185933) | Saline lake microbial communities from Ace Lake in Antarctica - Synechococcus sp. Ace-P (PacBio error correction) | ecosystem: Environmental > Aquatic > Non-marine Saline and Alkaline > Saline ... | reverse complement strand
CGTTAATTTGAACAATCTTTCCCAATTTATGTATCGGAACTCTATCTTGTCTATCGCAGTAGGAAAGGGAGCCTAAGAATTGGCGAAATCATCGATATGTGTAAACCACTGCGCGAAGCTCCCGCAGAGGAATGGTTGATGAGCAAGCCACTGACCGAGTTTCTACTTGCAAGTGGGGCTGAATACATGGCTGGGAACAAACTTAATTGGTCTAGCCGTAATTTGAAGATGACGGCTCCCCACGGCAGGTTGCTTATATGTTTTTTCGGCGGGGGTACGTAAATTAAAAAGAGCCGCTCAGTAATCTCACTGGTTGCTGAAGAATTGCAGCGGGCAAGGCCATCCCAATCGCATGGGCCAACATATGGAGAGCAACGGCGCAGTCGATAACTTATTCGAAAAAGTTTCTACTTAGTCAGGATAATATGGCGAATACGTAGAGGTTCACGCTGGAACCCAATTGGCCGGGCACGATGGCCAGCTTTTGGTTATGTTCGCAGCTCGCGTGGAGGCGACGGACCTCACCCTACCGTGCGATTTTGATTTTGTAACGGTTTGGATATACTGTAAAGAGATGCTGTATTGGTCAAACTACTCCGCAAGCATTGCGCTAAACGACGGGACTACTATTGCCAATCTTTTGGTGTTGATCAGCCACGGTACTGGTGAAACCTTGCCGCTACGTCATGGGAGCTCCTGCTTGTGGCTAATAGCGAAGTCTGGCGCGTCAAGGCAAATTGATTGTCTAAGAACAGCAAAATGATGTGTTGCAGTACCCAGCTCCGTAGGAGATATATGGCCAGATCGGGTAGTATCTCTAAGTCAGTCGGTGGTCCTATCTCCTCTCGCGCGCACGCTCTCCTTTCGAACCTAGAGTTGCGCGTGCAGTTGGGGAGCCTTAACCACAAGCTGGCAGATCAGTGTACAGCAAAAACGTCTAAAGCGCGAGCGTGAAAATCCTGTTCTCCGCATACTGGGCACATTGTTATGTGGGTATTTGGCGCGACGAGAATATGTGAAGCCATTTTTTTTGCCAAAGCGGAAGGTATGGACCTCTGAAAGGTGGCGTTAGTGCGAAAAAAATAAAAGTTCCCTTTCCTAGTTACCATGGTGAAGAAAGTCGCCAGATCAACCTTTGATTACGCTTATCAATAGTTACGAACCAGTCTCGTGATTCTCACCAAATCGTGGAATTTAAAATTTTTACTGAGACGTTGAGGCGGCGGTCGAGTCATGTTGGCCGACACGAGATTAATTATGTGAGTTTTGGCTGCCGCGAATATAAACTACAGATATATTGCAGATTGGTTCGGCTAAAGACATTGCTCGGTGGGAATAATAAAAAAAGGCGTAAGAGAGCTATGTCACGTCACATTTATTGATCTATCCTATCTTATCTTTCGAAACGATTGTTTATACTGATCCACCCGTCTTACTGCGCCCAGAGCATCACACTAATCAGACGCAGGCGCGAAATCATGTCCTGAAGCGAATTACAACCTTTTTTCCTGGCTGTCGTCGGCAGATGAGTTTCCTGGGTCACGGGTTTGCTGCTGTCCGGAAAAACAGTGCAAGCTCACGACACATAAATCTGGCACACATTGGACTGCTCCATGGCACTTTTTCATTCCTACACCATGACAACTAATGCGGTGAAAAGGCGTATACCATGATGAAATCGAGAATAGTGACCTTGGATTGGTGCTTTCGTCGCTCCTGGAGTAAAACTTGGATTTTCGTCATTTTGAAAAACGCGTTATGTAAGTACCCGCTGCTGATGTCGAGGCGGAAACTAGCACACGCGGGCACGGTTGAGATATGAGCTGCAAACCTAATGGACATCGTATTGATTCAATACTGCAGCAGGAAGTGCTGTAGGAGATTTCCCGATTTTCTGATAATATCGGTTTTTTTTTTGGTTTGGGGGGGGGGGGGCCCATGGCTATGAAGCCACTATGTATTTATCAGAGCGCGGTGTACGAGTCATGTACTCGATGCTGAGTCTTGGGATGCACCTTTTAAGCCATACGGCTAACGAGTTGCGGAAACGGTGATAACTCTCTTATCTGGATAAGGGCACAAATGCTGGTAGAGATCATAGGCTATTGTCATTTGGCAAAACAACTGCAAACCACTCGAATGCTTTGCCCTGCTTTTGGTTGATCCGTATTCGTTTTTCCTCATAAAGTGTGCGTGCGTGGTTCCGCTGGCTGGACTCGCCTGTTTGCTATTTATTGATAACTGAGTGAAAACGGTTTTGAGATCGTATGGCATTTATCATGAATAAAAAACTATTGAAAAGTATCTTAATAGCAACTAGATTTAGGGAGCAAAACGCATTGTTTTACTCCCTATCTAGAATCCAACAATGAAACCGCCACTGCTGTTTAGTACTCTATGCGAATAAGTTGAATTCAGGAACCTTTCTAAAGACGAAACTCTTTCGAATGGCAGAGCTCGTTTATTCTACATGCCATGTTGATCGCCGCTTCTTTTTAGCTGTATTTTCGTAACCAAAATACAGCCCTTCATCACTTATTCTTGTCTTGATGCCACTGTACGCATTGCCTTCATTGGCGGAATATCAAAAAGGCAAAGGCAGTATTTGAGTGGCCATACTTTGGCCCATTTTTGTCGCGTAATTCTACGCTGGTGTATTGTGGAGTAGCGATATTTTCTGAACCTTATTTCACCAAGGCTGGGGGTAGAGAAGCAAAGTCTGAAGGTAGTGGACGATAGTACCGTAGTTCGGTTTAATACGGTATTTGTGTTGCGAATTAATGGGTACCAAAAAAATCTTTTTGGTTGCCTCTGGTCGGCCATACTAGGACGTGGCTTCCGTGCTGCGTATTGTTTCGTGCCAGGCCTAATATGTTTCGATGGCACCGTGATCCGAAGCATTCGTGAGCTGTATGGACGTGTTCCAATGACCTGACCAGGAAACCAAAATTCTGTCTTCATAGAGTTATGTCTCTTATGGTATGTGGTTCAGTAGACATTGAAAGTCGGATGGAATGATAAGTAGAATCGGCTTTAGTGCCGTTGTTCAGTAGTCGACTCATGTTGGTTTTGGCTTTGCGCTAAACTTGACTATAAAAAGAGGCTGAAGCGGCAGAGCAATTGTACTTTGTTCTTGTTTGGCCCTAGCTATTTCAACGCATGAGGGTCACAAGGTACTAGTGGTGTGGATTAATCGTGTGAGCAAGAGAAATTGCCTAAAGATCCTGTTCGTCCTTGTGGTGTTGGGAGCGCTCAAAACTAGGCTTGTACAAGAACTTGTGCTTGTCGATGTGTGTTTTAAGGCGTTACGACACTTAGAACTATGGGCCTATGTCTCCCTAGGAGGTAGGTATGACAAGTTCTGGACTAAATATCTGTTTATGCTATGCAAGGTCGAGGTCAGGTTCAAGTTAATAAGTGCTGTCGCAATAATGCTGGAGCGAAGGAGTTTAGCCTTAAAGGGTTTGATGTGGCACTCAGTGTTTAGGGAGGCTGTTGGTCTGCGCCTGTTGGTGATGCTTTGTCGGTGATTAGGAGCGTGCGTGATCGTCACAATAGGATGAGGTCGAGATAGTGTTTAAATCGATAGATCGTTGGTAATGTCTGCAATGATTTGGCGTAGTTTCTGTTATGATCGTGCGATGGCATAATGCGAATGGTATTGATTATCTATTATATGAGAAAGTGTGTTTCTTTTCGGACATGGTTGTGGTGGTGTTGGCACTAGATCTCATTTTTTCACATAGAAAGATAGAATGAGGTAGTTCGAGTTGAGATAAATGATAGAGAAATCAACCGTTCTTTGATTACACATTTATTGTTGAATTTCTTTAATGATGTTTTATTGGTTATTATCTTTGTTGACTGCATTCGTCATGGCGGTCGAATGGATTTGATTCTAGTGTGTTTAGAAGGTATTTTTGTTCGAGATACTGGTGATATTGTAATGCATTTGGTAGTGTATCCTGTGAAAACAGTAACAAATAAGGATTTGATTAGGAAGATACAAGTTGAAAATAATATTACACTCAGACTCTATTATGCGGCTAAAAGCATTGGGCTGTATGGCAATTGTTCTGGAGTGCGCACTTAACATACTGCCTATGGATAATGTAGATAAAGACAGACAATTCTGATCTTAAGGGCTCTAGTGTTAGTAAATACCGTGAGAATGAGCAGTACCGCTTTTCGTACCAAGGGATGGCTCTTGCAGATTTAAACATTGAAGGGGCGATGAGACAAGAACTAATTAGTGAATGGGATAGGTGATAACAACTTGCTGGCTGTGATAAAGTGGTTGGTTTCAAGTCCGGTTTGTAGATGCTAATGGTTTCTCCGAATGTGACTCTTTTATAAAGATTGTAGCCGGTATTTCGTATTGAGTGGTGCTGGGGCGGCGTGAGTGTATGACGATGTTGTAATGCGATCAAAATACGGACAATACCAGCACAAGCTCTAAATCATAGCCCTGCCAGTGAATCTCAGACTCAGCCGAGCCAGAAGAAAAATCTCTGAGTGGATGGGGATGCTTGGATCCTGGTGATGTTGGCTTTTCTTAGTTCCGCGTATTCCCGTGTGGATGATGAAGTATGCAGATATGGAATGTGGTGCACAGTGTGCGTGTTGGGCCCGGCTCATATGGTGTGTTGATATGGGGCGAATAGTGTCTGTGAGTGTTGTGTTGGCATCGAGACGGTGAGAGGTATTTGCTGTGGCGGACCAGGCAGGGACCAGTTGATGTAGTGAAGGTTGGTCCTCTGTCCTAACTCTACGTTTAAAGGAAACAATGAGGGACGCGAGACTGGTTAAGGTCCTTCTGATCGGATATTCTACTTTCTGAAACGGCTTCTTTAGGTTGCATATGATTGGGGTATGAATGCGGAAAAATTCTCGCTTCTTCCTTTCAGGCAGGCTCTTATTCTTAATGTCTTACTGGCGGTGACACGGTTTAGGTACCGGTGATGAACCAACTGCTTGACTGGGTCAATTACACAGCTACCCATAACAACTGATGATGAAGTTCTGGACTCTGGTTCAATACGGCCATACAGCTTAACATGGAGCTGGACCTAATGGCCTTGAATGCGGACCTAATTGCGGTTGCTACGCCAATCCGTTTTTGACTCTAGTTCAACCAAGTAGTATTGTACACGCGATTTTGGAATGCCTTTTGTCCACCACTAGTCAAAATACAGAATGGGCTTTATGCCAATAGGGTACTATGTAAGCAGGTGGTATAGGCGCCAGGGTTATGGCGAAAGACCTCTGTTGGATTCTGACGCTTGGCCGGTGAAATTCATATCGTGTAAGAATGCAACCTCTAGCGAGTGCTGCTAACATCGCAATAACAACAGTCAGGAGTGTGTCGCCAAACTACTGTGATAACGATAAGCAAATACCTGGTTTATTGCTGGGCATCGCGGGTAGACAGCTCATGCATTCAAAGTTTCTCTTGTGTTGGCAAGGGCGCTTGAGGCCGTGCCGCAATTCTTCCTCCACTCCGTAATAAGAGCGTGCAGGTTTCTGTGGGGTCGTCGCAAGTCGTCTTCTGGAGATCGCTCGTGTTATGCAACACACGTCAAAAGTGAATAATCATAATTAAGCAATCCCGGCCAACGCTGACAATACGTCTGCTAGTTTGGCGCCTTAAAAAATGCCGTATTCGTCACCGATTCGTTATGGCGCCATGCCATCCTTCGATGGGTTGATTAAGTCCGTCTATTGGCGGATCGGTCCGGCATTACCTATGCGTGCGGTCCGAAGTAAATCTCCTCGGCGTTAAGGGGTTCGTCATGTGCTTGTGGATGATAGATGGGTGGGATAGATATTGAACGTCCGGCTCTTAGATTCGCTGTGCTATTTAACGTGGTGAAGGTCGCCTCATTAGAGCTATCCATTATCTCAGAGTATCTTGAGGCGCGATGACAGGCCTTAGTTCTAATGACCAGTTCATAACCTAACGCCGATAACGTAGGCGAAGTCGGAGTCGGCCAAAAAGGATCGGAGACATTGTTTATGCGGTCTGCTTGTCGCGCTGATGTAAGGCCCACCGGACCTTTTCAATTTCAATTGTGAGTGTGAAGATGGACTAGATGCTATTGGATCAATAAGAAAAAAGACCCAGCTGATTCTGTCTTGATTTATGTTACACTCTGGCTAGTAACTACGTGGCGTCAACTCGCTACTGACTGGAATGCGTCGGCCCATGTAGTATGTCCAAGTGGGAGTCAAGCGTGTGCAACGTCGCAATTGTGCAGCCACCGTTTGCGCAAGACTTAACCCCTGCGGCGATACACCACCTGCAGGCCAACATGTGCTAGCTTGGGTATATTCCTTGCTGGAGCCGGCAGGCTCTTTACATGACCCATATCTTAAAAGGTCGAAGTGATGAGGGAGTAAACGTCTTGAGTCCATTGCTAAAGTGAAATAAACCGTTTTAGCACAGGTCTACCCGCAGCGAAGTGATAGTGAAGTATTGCTGTATAAGTTAACCGTATCTGTGTGAAGCCCGATGCTTACAAAAGTATTGCGCATGAATACTTATCGCCTTAGATGTTTACTCCAACTCATAGATACGGCGACCATCTCTCTCAGATTGGGTATATAAACTTACACCACCGTAGGCTCATACGGTTTTTCAATTTGCAAATGGATCTAAAGCGTTTTCTACCACCCAAATTCGCCGCCTTTCATTGCGGTCATTAAAACCGACCCAGGTCGCAGCCAGGGGAAGATAGGAGCCGTCGACATGTTGACTTCCATTCGGCCGCCACGACACGCGGCAGCGAGGGGAGCGTTAATCGCTTGCGCACCATCGAGTCATCGCGTTGCTACCGCTCGGCACTAACTAAACAGCCGGGCATAAGAAAGCACAGTGTGAGAAAAAACAAGCCTTTAGGCTTACTGGCCAAGAGGAGGTAACTACAATACTAAGAGAGTGTCTATTTAAATTGTTATACGCGATAGTTTCCATTCTTCACTTTCAAATACAGGAATTAAAACGGTCGGTGCTCTTACATGACAAGCCAGTGATACCAGGATAACAAGTCTGCGATTCATTTCTTTCGCGTGGACGATGCGTTTACTCTCGTGCTGTATATCTTGGAAAACTAGAATCATATGTAAGGGCCTTCATCGCCTAAAAAAATACTTGATATATGCTCAATGAAGGCATTCGGCGTGTTTCTTTGCAAGGTGGAGTTCCACGAGGCTCAAGTTCACGGTTTAAAGACTACAGCATTAAGCCGACGTTTAATTTATCAATCCATCCATAATCAATCGATCAGACTACCAAATGACGAAACTAACGACACGATTAAGATTTTACCCCAAGGGTCAGACTGATCCGATCCCATTAGAAGACTTAGATCAACCCCATTCGAAAGCTGTTCGGCGAGACATCGGCGAATATATAAACCACGGTTTTTACGCCAACTGCTCAGTATTGTCAGCGTGTCGGGTTTAATTTGTTTTCAATTTGTACATGGTGACTTACACGAGCGCTGGTGTTCAGCCGACAAGGGTGTTCACCAACAAACTGGACTAACTTTAAGATAGGAATATTTTCGAACCCAAGCTATGTCCACACCAAAGACGAACTTGAGCATTGAAGCTTGTCTCCGGCCGACGTGCCCTAACCCAGGATTGGGACGGCTTTATCGTAGGTGACGTCATTGCACTAGTCCTGACTCGGTGTGTGGTTATCTCGACTGTAGCCACACTCAGCTAGAGGAAGTGTTGGTGCATTTACACGATATGGGATTAATATTCACCTGCCGAAGCCTCCAAATGTGGGACCGATAGGCGCGGTTTTCGCCCGAGTATCTTGTGGCGGGGGGGGGGGCATTTAAAGTCAGTTGTTTTTCAATACCTTTGGCATAAGCCCCATGTGCATGTATTGACGTAGGGGTGGAAACCAAGCATCAAAAATCGTGCTACATACTACTTGCGTGAACTAGAAGTCAAAGCGGGAGTTGTGGCGTGCGTACGTTACAAACCAAAAGTCCGGCGATCAAGGCCATAGTCAACATCCATTTAAGTTGACTTAGGCCGTAATTGACCAGAGTCATAACTTCATTCAATCAGACGGGTGTGTGGGTATGGGGTAGTCTAGTGTATTGGGACCAGCAAGCGGGAACAAGATGGTTGGTCACCGGCCTTAACGTGTTCTCCGCCCAGTATGGAAAGATAAGAGCCTGCTGGAAGTGAAGCGAGATTATTTCCATTTCAATACTCCCACATATGCCCCGTTAAAGAAGCGTCGTTCAGACGAATATTGGTAATATCGATCCGAAAACCTTACCCAGTTGGTCTTCATTGTTTTTTAAAAGTAGAGTTAGGAACACTCGGAGGATCTAATTTCTATCGTCATCATACTGAGTGCCGTTGTACCATGGCTCAGCGGAGAATAACCCGATTTCGCGCCAAAAAGGATTATCAGACAACTGGTGTCGCCCACATAGTACACAGACATAACTATGTGGCGGGCCTAAGACACGAATGGAGGTTGCCATCACATTCGCTATTGCAGTTCAGTTCAGGGAATACGATGGGAAATTAAACAAAAGAACATCATAGAGCATTTTCAGCATCCGCGGCACACCCATCGGGTTTTTTTGGTGGTGCTCCTGAGAAGGGTGTCACTCGGCTAGTGCTATGATTTGAGCTTGTGCTGGGGTTGTATATCGTTCTCCGTATTTGGGGGTTGAGGATTAACATCGGTCATACAGCAAGCACTGGCGACTCCATACGAGATACGCATCGTTTATAAGACAGGTCAAAATTCGAAAATGAGATCTAACACGACTTAGAAACCAACCCTTTATCAAAGCTTGTTATCACGCGATCATTATAATTTATCGCTCCACGCCCTTCAGTTAAACCTTGAAGAGGCATCGCTTTGTGTAGCGAAAGCAGGTACCTGTAATTTTACCGGGTATTACCTAGACTGAGCCTTAGATCAGCAATTGTCTGTTTCTATTTCAAATCCATAGGCAGTAGAAGTGCTAGGAAAACAATGCAATAGGCCAATGCTATTTAGCCCGGAAATGGCCGTCGAGTTATTATTTTCACTTGTTCTTCCTCTCAAATTTATTTTTATGGTTTCCTTCGTAAAACAAGCTAAAGTAAATCACCATAACCTTTCGAACAAATCCTTTAAACACGAGACAATCATATACGACCGCCATCGGAGGAATTATCAATAGAAGGATAATCTAGACCCAATTAAGAGACATTATAAAGAAATTCAACATAAATGTGTAATAAGGAGGAGACGGTTGATTATCTTATGTATAACTACTCGACTTACGTACCAAGTTCTAATTTTCATGTAAAATGAATCTGTAGAATGCAAACCAATCACAACATTGAAAAACCTTTCTTCATAGATAAACCATTCGAATATGATAAGGCGAAGAGATCATAAAAACAGAAATTTCATGAAGAGAATATCTATGCGCGACTGGTTAAGAAAAACTTCGACCTCTATCTATTGGTAGCATTAATGACACTCTATAACCTCACGAACAAAGCTATACATGAGGCGCAAAGAAAAGCTCAAGCTATGAGTCTCCTCTACCTTAAGTAACTCCTTTGGTTCCAGATTACGATGTTATTTTCGAAGATGACCTGCTAGACGGACCTGATAAAATTGGGTCGAGAATGGATCGAGTTACTCCCTTAGGGAGAAAGCCTAAAAGTCAGTGTTCGTAACGCACTTAAACAACAGTGCGAGAGAGGCACAGATTCTGTCGTGACAACCATAGTTTTGAGCCTTCAAACAACGGATTCGGATCTTTAGCATTTTCTTGCTCATATGTACAACAATAACACGTTACTGTGTGGCGCTCATGCGATTTAGAAGAAATAGTAGGCAAACAAAAAAGTACAGCTCGCTTTCAGCTCTTAGTCAAGTAGCAAACAACACCAGAATAGTGAGCAAACTCGAACAAGGCAGAGTCCGATGTTAGCTTATCATTCCATCCGACTTTAGTCAACTTATACTGAACATCCCTGCGACATACTCTATGAAGAAGGAACCTTTGTCCTGGTTGTCGTCTGAAGCACAGCAAGATTGCGCTCATGGAGAATTGATGCCCAGAAAAAATACCGCAGCAGCAGGCACGTCTAATGCGACGCAGAGGCAACCAAAAAAGATTTTTTTGGTACCTTGATTTCGCACTAAAAAATACGGTATTAAACGACCCAATACCCGAATACGCCACTACTCTTCAGCTTTAGGCTTCTCCTACCACGCACATATGGTGATGAGGTTTCAGAAAATACTCCGCTACGTAATCCACGCGAGATTAGCGACAAAAAGGTGGCCAAAGTATTGGCCACTAACATACCACAAAGATATTACTTGCCTTGCCTTTTGATATTTCCGCCAATGAAGCAAATGCGGTACCCGAGGTTTTTGGGGCACTCGGAGATACACAGAATAAATGGAGCAAGGGCCTTCATCCTTGCCGTTAGCCGCAAATACGATC
>Ga0163217_1049880_pt1 | contig 10493 bp, 6 predicted proteins | sample SynspAceP_FD_185933 | JGI IMG/M metagenome (GOLD analysis project Ga0163217, IMG submission 185933) | Saline lake microbial communities from Ace Lake in Antarctica - Synechococcus sp. Ace-P (PacBio error correction) | ecosystem: Environmental > Aquatic > Non-marine Saline and Alkaline > Saline ... | reverse complement strand
GCCATTTCTTTCTTGGCATCGCCTATTTTTTGATTAATCAATTGTAGTTTTCATGGCGTCATTTTGGTTAGCCTTATGGTAGGCGTGGTACTTGGGCCAGTCTATCATACTTGTTCCTACCACATTTAAATAACATCATTTGGTGATGGTTTTTCTCTGGCATGATTTGCTATTTGTGCCATGATCTTACAGCATCTCTGGCAGTTTTTTGTTGCCTTATATATGGGCATGTACGGATTATTTTATCAGCGATTAAAGTTTGATATTACTGTTATCCTAATTTTTTCAGCTGGCGCTTGATTGGTCTATTAAAGTTTCTCTACAAGTTCTACATATTTTACTAGGTCATGCTCGATCAATGACGTTGTCATTTCCTTACAGGGACTATGTTAGGAGCTCTAGTAAAGGTTGTGGGCCATGGAAAATTACTGATACCGTTGGAGGTTTGATCGGTAATTAAAAAGCTACCACAGAAGAGCATCTTATTCTACCTTGGGACTTACCAAATTTTTTACTGCGTTGACGGATTTCTTACTTCCATCCGGTGTGTATTTTATTGGTTTTTTGGTGTGCGTTCTTATTTCTTACATATTTTTACGAAACTCGACAAATAGTAATAATTAACTTGAATGAAATCCTGAGGAAAAAATAATATCTTTAGCGTTGTCTTTAAAAAATCACGATTTTTATCGCTAACTTGCGTTCAACAAGTCTGCTTCATTTTTTGTGTCTTTTATTGGACTGGAGCTCTTTATGAAGTGCTTCATTATCTGCAAAAAGCATCGAACTATGCATCAAATAATGCTAGTGTTTTCTTCTGCTCCATCATCAGGTGGTTTCATCGTGTTCAAAGTGGTGAAAACCTTGTTTTCTATCGCTTTTCGATATGGATGGATTTTATAGAGAGTTGGCCTCATCCAATCGTATCGATTGCGCCTTATACTATCTATCCTAAACAAAAAATCCGCCTAGTTGTGCGAAAAAAACGACTTAGGCGATTGCTAATTAATTCGACAAAAACGTCACGCCGATTGTTGAGAATGTGAAAAAAATACCTCATCAGTACCTACTTGCGTGTTCTACAAAAAGACCCAACTAAATTACCAAAAAGGCGACATAATATCTGGTGATTGGCTTGGCCAGTTGATGGTGAAAGTCTCAAAAGGGGTTTTTTCAAATGCTGGCGTTAGTAGTAAAGGTTATAGATATAAAAAGCTAAAGCAAGGAGCATTGTTTAAAAGCGCTTGCAGATGAACCGCTTGTTTATGCGGGCAGTGGTCTTATGGGTATGGAAACCTTGTTATCGCTGAAGCATATAAATGATGTATATCTAAGTGACTTAATGCGTACAACGAAAGAATTTTAGTTAAAAGAAAAACCAAAAATGTTCGAGCTGGCGATTCACTTGCTGTTATTGGGCGGTAAGGAAAATGATAGACCGTTACTTCCACCTTTGAGGTTCGTCAGTTGATGTCAGCCGATCGATCCGCTAGATGTTTACCCAATAAATTAAGCGAAAGTTGGCGTTAAGGATGGGACATGGAAGTTGGCAAATATGATAAAGAAGCAGCTAAAAGTTCGAAACACGACAGATTTTGTTTGCATGATTATGCGGATGAAGAGCTTGCTGAGCAAGCCCGTTTGAATCGGCGGTTAAAATGCTCGGCTATGCTGAGGCAGATTACGAGTTCGGAATCCTCGATGTACTCAGCTTATTTGAGTGAGATCGCGTTTCTCTTCCACTGCTCACGCGGAAGAGGAGGTGTATTTTTCTAGGACTCTGCTCTTTAAGGCGATGAAAAGGCGCGTAAGCGCATCATTGATAGTAAGCAACCTGCGTTTGGTTGTGAAAGATCTCTTCGTCGTTACTTAAATCGAGGCTTATCGTTGTGGATCTTATTGAAGAGGGAAACCTTGGATGATTCGAGCGGTAGAAAAGTTTGATCCTAACGTGGGCTTTCGTTTTCAACGTACGCTACATGGTGGATACGACAACACGATTGAAGTGGCCAAATCAATGAATCAGACCTCGAACCATTCGTTTTTGCCGATTCATGTCTCAAAGAGCCTTAATGTGTATTTACGGAGCGCTCGAGAGTTGACACAAAACTGGATTCTACGAACGAGTTCAGAAGAAAATTGCAGAAATCTGATTGCCCTGTTGAAGATGCTACAAAAAGATGCTTGGCCTCAACGAAAAGGTAAGTTTCTATTGATGCGACCTTTGGTGGAGAAATAACGACAAAAAGTTGGGTGGAAAATTTCTGGCAGAACACGCTTCATCAAGGTCCAGAAGCGGACCCGCCAAGACGGAGGATTACTTACACAGTATTGAGCTTTTGGCTGATGAATTGAGTGAAAAAAAACAGTGCGAAGTCATTACCGCGTAGGTTTGGGATTACGTGGTCATGAGGCCAGACGCTTGAGCATGTGGGTGCCGAAATGGTTTTAACGCGAGAGCGTGTTCGGACCAATTCAAGTTTGAGGCACTTCGTAAACTGCGCCTGATATGGATAAGGAAGGCTTTGTCGTTAGATGACGTGATACGTTTTGATTAACTGATTAGACCGTCAACTTCCAAATAAAAAGGCCCGCTTTATACGGGTCTTTTTTTTTACCTGTACTTTTTTTCGCCTTGTAATTTGTTTTTGCTTGTAATGCTTTTCCTCATGGAATTCTATAGCATGTCTTTTTGTAGATTTGGCTCAGTAAAATTTTCAACAATAGTTGGCTGGATTGTTTTTTTAATTGGTCAGACATTTGCCTTCACTTTCATAGGCTAAGACCTCCTTTCCATCATTTTCAATATCTCTGGAAGGCCTGTAAAAACACGGGTTTTGTATGTGGGATAAGGTGAAAATATCATCACTAATGACCAGTTTATTAATACTTTCCGATTGTTTTTTAATTGATGGGACAATTATTTAAAAAGTTTATGTCGACTTTATCTGGCTCAAAATGGGTTTTCCTTCACCATTATTAGTAAGCTTGGCATTACCTTGATGGAGCCCTAAGTGAAAGTTAAGTTTTGAGGTGTCTTTATAGAGTTTTTTTTCCAATAATTTATCAACTAAGCCTAAGAAAATTGAGCGGTACTCACGGCGTTAAGTAAAGCTTATCTTCACAATTGTGGCACTGAAAAGTATGGACAAGCCGAATTCGTTTTTGTACGTTGATGCACTTGTCCCAAGTAGATTTCGCTGGCCTGAAAAATAAGCTCGAAAATTGGTTGTCATAAATTTTGCCCACTTGCAGAGGTTGTCATGTCTTTCATGGGCCATTTTTTCTATGTTCAGAATGTCAAAAAATTAAGAAGACAACTGCGCTGTTGGTTCTTCGATATGGCATCGAAAATTGATTCTCAAACTGAGCTTTTTTTTACGGCGGCAATTTAATGTCTATGTCTGCCTACCGTTTGTTGATTTTTCTACGACTTCTTTAGGTGGTTTTAAGGGCTTGTTATCGCTTCAACCGCGTTATGGAGTTCCTTGCTTCTTTTATTAATCGCGTTCACTAGCGGGTTTTTATGCAGGCCCTTTGCTTAAGTAATAAGCGCAGAAAAGAGGGCTTCATTGATGGCGTAAAAAAAGCCACCTTGTTATTAAAAAGATGAAAACAATAGCCGAAAATGGTGCTGATGAAAATAGCAACGCAATTAATATTATTATTAATGTGCTGTAACGTGGCCTGAGCCGGGGGTCTTGTCCAGTGTAATTCAATACATGACCGACCCAATTTCATCTCTAAACTTTATGCTCGAACTGTAAACTCGGCCGTTTATCGTTGGCCAGAAAATCGCCTTCTGATTGCCGTCCAGAGTTATCGCTGTCTGCCTTCAGCCAAGTAATTCGTCTTTTTTATTTGCTTTAAACTCGAGCGCTTAAATTATGTCATCGACAAACCAAACGACTTGAGCATTACATTTAAACTAGTAATTCATTGGGTGAGTTATGGATTGTGTGGCATTAAAGGCAGCTTGATCGCAAGCTACTGCCAGTACTTTCGGTTTGGTTGAGATAAAAATAGTTTCCCAATGCGTGGGTCATGGTATTACCAAAAAATGCACCACGGGAGCACCATTAAGCGCAATAAAGTGCAACGGTGACAACGGGAGGCCCACTCAGTTTTTTGCGTATAAAAGCGTGAGGCGGCTTAGTTTTAGGTTGGGTGTCCATTCACTTCCTTTTGGGTTAATCGTAAAACATAACTTAAAGTTATACACATTCATAACGGCCGTTTTTCTGAATTCTTTAAGGTAGAACAGGTGCTTAGCGAAAGAAAACGATTTGCGTATATAGTAGGCGTCTTATTGAATTTGGAGTGTTTATGTCTGCCAGTATTACTCTTATGGGGTCTTTGAGCCCTGAATAACCTTGTCAAATTTAGGCGTCTGGTTAGACAAAACGCGGACTAAAAGGGCGCACCACGTCGATGACCGGATAATCAAGATTTGGTTTCTGTGGTGCAAGTGGGTACTAGAAGCGAGGCTTGTGAACAGTGCATCAATTCGAGCTGAACTTTTACCTTGTCTGATAGCACGGGAGTAGACCACATATTATCAGGTCGACTATGTTAGAATTCCACCACAGTTGGTGTGGCGGTTTTTGATATGGATTCAACACTGATAAAGCGGAAGTTATGGATGAGATTAGCCCGTAGAGGCCGGTATTGGAGAGCAGTCTCTGCGGTGACGGCGAGTGCATGCGAGGAGAGATTGATTTGTTTAGAAAGTTTCGTTCAAGCGGTTGGCACTTTTTAAAAGGTTGAGTAGTGAGGTCATGGACGGTTGTGTATCCAGAATTCAGCACATGGATGTATTTGCAAACTTGATGTCCGCTTTACATCATTATGGGTGGCACACGGTCTATTTTATCTGGCGGCTTTACCTATTTTGCGATCGAGTCCAAGTGGAATTATGGTATGACGGAAAGTGCATTGCTAATGTTTTTTAGAAATTCCAAGTTGGTGAGTTAACCGTAAAGCATTTAGGCGCGATTGTTGATTGGTTGGAGCGCAAGAAACTTTTATTGACGAAACATCGTTGAAGAGCAAGGTGTTGATTGAAGCAATCCCATAGCTTGTGGAAGATGGTGCATGATTTGTTTGATGTTGAGTTCATGCCCGCTTTAGGCGTGCTTTGCATGCGAAACCTTTGCGTTCGAGAGCAGGCTCATGCCCATGAATAATCTTGGCTTTAGAAAGGTAATTTTGTATTTGTTTAGGCATTGACGTCTGCACAGATTCGGCGCTGTCTGTTTTAAGTAATGACGATGATAAGAAAGGTTGTTGTTATCGTTGGTGTGATTTTTACGCTCCAGATAGAGGACTGCTATTGTCATCTCTAAAAGCTTGTTATGATTCTCTGTTTAAACTACAACAAGGCTTGTCTAGGTGTTGTTTTGTCAAAATAAGATTGTCTGATATCGATTTTGAATTACTGTATGTCTTTCAGGTTTTAATCCGAAAACTTAATTGACAAAAGCCGCGACGCGACTCAGTGTTTCCCAGCCTGTGTTAAGCCGGTCATTATCGCGGTTACGGGATTGTGTTCGACGACCCATTGTTTATCCGAAACCTCCATGGTCCTTTCCCTAACCGCTAAGACTCAAGAAACCTAGCGCCGCCTTTTAGCAGATACGCAAAAGGCTTTGAAAGCCTGCATTCAACCCAGTATGAATTCACCCCACAACCCAGTAAGCGTTCGTTTTATTCTTTTTTTTTTTTATGTCGACACTGACCTTTTGGTACTTTGACTGTTTACCTAAATCCTCGATTCAATTTCGTCAAGAAGCGCCAGGCGCTATTTTAGACGTTAAATCCTGGAATGAAAGATATGGTGACAGAGTTGGAATAAACCAGTATCGATGTTGCGGTCGCTGTTTATCGAAAAGAGGCCGGCCTGCGGCGTTCGTGCAATGCGTTTGAAAAGCGATTCTATGGTGTTCTGTTTGGCTCTGTAAAATCACCCAGATATTCAAGTGCTTTAACATTCGGATAGCTATTTGAAGGCCAATCATGTGAAGTTGTATTTAGGTCGAAGAGAGTATTTTGCAGTTGATTCGCGAAACTAGACAAAATGGGTATAAAACGGCAGGTTTCTGTTCATTTACCGAATTTTTGTCCCAGCGGCAAGATTTGTATGCGACAGCGATTTATGTTATTGACCGTACCGAGGCTTTTTCAGAGATATGGTTGGAAACGGTATCCTGGAAATATGTTGCATTGAACTTGCCATTTATTACTCAGGAGTTTGATTATTCGATGATTTGGCTATGTGAACGTTTCCAACATGACGCAGCTCATGTTCTGGTGTTCGAGGTGTTATGAGAAAAGCTTTTGTCGACGCGTTTCAGGCCTGATATGATTTGTTTTAACGGCTTATAAAAGTAGGACTTTGATTAAAAGCGTGTTATCCATTCTTGGTCTAGATACTTCCACTAGGCTATATCGTCTAGTGTCATTGCTTCTTCTAAATTTACAAAGCTTTCTCTAAATTAAGTCGTGGAGTATCTTGTCTCGGCAATACGACCAGAAAACTTAATTTGTTCTGCTGCTCATAGGTCACATCCTTATTCAAAATAAGCGCATGAAGGACTTTCTTTTCGTGAAGAAATATCTGTTTTTGTAATGATGCTTCAAAACATACCGAGCAAGGTCTAGCATAGAAGCGACAAGGCATTGAATGAATGCTCGATCACCATCATTTCGTCTTTAGAATAATGCCACTGAAGCGATCTTTTTCTAAAAGCATCAAGGCCGCTTTTATCATTGCGTGCTGATTGTTCATAAAGGGAGGTTTCCCACTCTACGTTCTCTCATTATTATCGCCTCTAGTGATAGAAAAGTAGCGCGCGGATTGTTAGCACGCACTTGTGTCTAGGTGACGATATTGAAAAGGCGACGCTAGAAACCAGAGAAAGGATAAAAAGAATAAGAACAGCCGTATTCAATCTGAGTATTCGCTTTTACATGCAATAACTTGGCTTTTCACAAGCGCTAATAGCGCGCCAGACCTTTTGTTGTGGGTGAGCATAAGCCAAAAGGCCGTCTTGTCCAATAAAACGCGTAGAACTTCATCTCGTGAATGGGATTCGTACGATAAAACCCCGCATCCACTAATAAGAGGGAGGAAGTTGCGGCTTTTTGGCCGAGCAAATCGATAAACAACAACCGAGCAAACCATGGTAAGTGACTAAGGTTGAGGCGGGGTTTCCTGGGTAAGCCTAAGAATGGAATACCTTCAAGGGTCCGCATGAAACAAGCGGCTTGCCAGGTTTTATGGCGATTTCCAGAGCGTTGTACTGCTGCCAAGCTTTTCTAGAACGCCTTTTACATTGATCTTCTTCACCGACAGGAAACGCCACCAGAGGTAAAGATAACATCACAAGATTGCAGTTAATGTTTTTTAGTGCGGGCTTCAGTGTCTTCTGGTGAGTCCGCGGCGCTGAAGCCATTGCTTCAACCTGGTGACCCGGCTTGCGTAACCAGAGCTTTAAAGCAATTGGGCATTAGAATTATTTAAATTTTGCCCAGCTTTTTAAAGGTCTCACCCGGCTGAATGAGTTCGTCTCCGGTGGTTGAGTATTCCTACTCGTAATGGCTTATAAACAGTAATGTTTGTAATGCCAAGACTAGAGAGTTAAAAACCAATAGCATTGGTGAGATCTTCTCACTGCTTTTATCAACGGTTGCCTGACTTCATGTCTTGTCCCTTGGGACAATGTTGTTCGCCCTTTTTTGGGGTGGGTGTGCAAGGCCAACATGTCATCAACACATTTGGCATCTTCTTGCATGATGACAGTGTCTGCGCCGCTCGCGGATAATGGCGCCGGTAAAAATACGGAGCGCCATGTTCCCTGGAACTAAAAGGTTGCGCTGACTGCCCTGCTAGGAACACGTTGGCTGATGGTAAAGGCTTTATCGGCTTGCAGTCGCCACTAGCGACGCGCGTAAACCCATCCATTGCCACTGTTGTCGTGGGTTGGTACAAAATATCTGCGACAATGTCTTTTGCCAAGAAATTCTTCCTGCTGCATTCGACAGAGCGTCGTTTGGGGTACAACGCCGCAAATTGTGGCGCTTTGTTTTTATTCTTGCAATGCGTCTTCAAACGTAAGCATGGTTCGACATGGTACTTAAGCCTCGTGCTGATGGTGCAAGTGCCCAATTAACATACTGACCAAAGTTGCAGGGTCTGTGTGAAGCGCTTAAAGTTGCTCTTCTAAAATACCATTCCATGCGGTTTTTGCATGCGGCCCGTTGAACCAGGTAAACAAAAGATTAACGTTTGATTTGCTAGTCCATGGCAATCGCGCGGACTGGATAGTGGAAGTGCCCAATTTCGTTCGTATGATATTTGTCGGAAATAATTCACCAAATCCTTCGATGTTTTATCGAAAAAGCGGTTGTCATTCTTCTGGCGTACTGTCTCGTTTTAAAAGGCCCCGTTCCGCAGGGGATCAGTACACATGAATTTCTTTATCGGCGATCCAGTTCGAAACTACCGCGCGCAATTTGGTAAACGTCGTTTTTACCGATTTTTCGACCGCTAAGCTATGGCCAGCTTTGCTTATAATTCAACGAGAGCGTCGCCAGAAGGTATCTTCCAGCGAGTTTGATTCGTGTATCCGAAACCGTTAATACGCTGATTTTTAGTGTCGAAATGGGGAAGTGTTTTAGCCATGAGATTCTTGTTAGCCTCCTGTTGCGCTCATAAAACGTAAAAATTGTGGGGCTTCATCGAGTGAAATGATGTGAAGTGGTTTAAGTGCTAACGCGTCGATAATAGCGCTTTCTAATGTTATTGAATCGGCTGATGTATTCGAATCACAACCTTTTAAAGTCTTTTGCAGTGTTCATTTGCCTAAGCAAGGAGTATAATCGACCCTTCAGCTCGTAAGTCTGTGACTCAGGACAGGTATCACAAAAAGTTATGACTGTGAGGTGAAATAACACCAATTTTATTTGGAAAAAAAAATCTTTCGTAACTTGCTACCTGATAGTAGCTTGTCGGCCCGCTAGTTGTTCATTGAAACTGGGGGGTAAGTTCGTAGTGTTCACTGAGGCGTTTTCATAACATCATCACTGGATAAATAGGTTGCGGCCGATCGTGGTTCGCTAATAACCGCCCCAACGGCATTTCTTCAATTAAAACTGATGTCCATTTTACGCTCTAAACGCAAAGCGTGCAAGGCGGAATAATTCATCATCATTTATGGTTCTTGAGATAACGCTGTTGATTTTAATCTTGAAAGGCAGTTCGCTGGCAGCTTCTATGCCATTGATAACTTTGCTGGAATTTATCTCACGCGTTTAGCGCGTTAAATCGTCGGCTTTAATGTATCGAGAACTGATATAATACGAGATACGCCCAGCATTAAGTAAGTTTTGAAGCCATCTTATATAGCTGTGAGCCATGGTGGGTAATAGTTAGTTCTTCTAAACCGTTAGTGTGGCGATTTGTTCTATGCCCATAAATATAATTTTGCGGACTAAAGGCTTCACGCCAGTAATCCGAATACGCTTGCGTTTCCCATTGAAATAAAGGTTTTTGCTACCATGAAACAATTTCCTCTAAAGACAAAATATGTTCTCTAGCCAAAAAAAAAGAGACGTTCTTCATCCATAACAATAGTTGCAAGCGAAAATCGCCATCTGTCAGACAGACAATACGTAAGTAATTCTATTTTTCGACCAAAGGGATCGATTTAAAAGCGGATTAAGCCAAGAAAAATACCCCAACAAAGATAAGCGGTCATCAAAAGCAAAAAAACGCCTATTTAGCAAACGGTGTAAAAAGGATTTAGACGGTTATTTGGGTATTATTTTCAAAAATTATGCCGATTTCCGTTAAAAAAGCACGTAAAAAAGCGCATTAATTACAGATATTTATTAATTTGCAGGAGAGTAATGGTTGAGTCAAGTCGTAACCATTTATAAAGGGGTCTACTGAAGTGTAGAGCGAAATAATCAACTACCTCAGGTTATTGGCGAGCCCCAAAGACATAGCTTCCCGAAATTATTTGGCGGTCAAAAGTTATTTGGCCAAAGGATTGAGTTGCAAGCAAACACAAAAACAGTAGAAGGGCGCTTTCCGCACTCACTCCATTTTTGGCTACTTTTTTACGCCCCTTGGTTGATTTCTGCCACATCCCATGGAATCGATGTTTGGAAAGTGGTTTCGAGGGACGTTGGGCAGTTTTAGTGTTTTAGGCGAAGTAATTGCCTCCACCAATTTGGGAAAAAAGCATTTTTAGCAATGAACGGGTGGGGTCTTTTCATATTTTGAAAAAGAAGTGGGGGCCTAGAATTCATCAAAGGGTGACCCCCGCGATGCCAAAAAAAATTTGTGCCGGGAACCCCAGGGGGGGAATCGTTTCAAAATTCTGGGAAAAATTTTTTTTATTTCGGCTTTTTCCCAGAAAAAAAGGGCCCTTCACTCAGGGACGGGAAAATTAAACCCGAAAAAAAGTAAAGAATTTATATCTCTCTCT
>Ga0163217_1051334_pt1 | contig 10494 bp, 9 predicted proteins | sample SynspAceP_FD_185933 | JGI IMG/M metagenome (GOLD analysis project Ga0163217, IMG submission 185933) | Saline lake microbial communities from Ace Lake in Antarctica - Synechococcus sp. Ace-P (PacBio error correction) | ecosystem: Environmental > Aquatic > Non-marine Saline and Alkaline > Saline ... | reverse complement strand
GCTGGCGACCTAAGGCCAGTGATTTCGTCCCACCATTGGCCTGGACGCGCATTGTTCCGCTGACTTGGGTTGCCGTGGCCGGACAACGTCGAGATATTTACGATCCCGGCCCACGCGCTTCTATGCGGCACACGCGTTTTGCCAACAGCTTGAAGGTCGCCCCCCGGTCAGGTTTGAGTTGATCACCCGATTCCTTCGTTCGACATGCGCATGAAAGGTTGTCGCGGGTGATGCCGGCGTTGTTGACCAAATATCAAACCGATCCATGCCTCCGGCCGCCTGATTGGGCAGCGGTAACGCATCCATATCGTCAGTTTACAGGGCAAGACTAGGCGCGTTCGCCAATTCCGCTTCAGCCTCCAAACCCCGTTCCCCGGTGCGGGTTGCGACAGGGCCACCGGTGGCCGCGTGCATGAGGCTGGCCGCGCCGATTTCAGCGCCGATTACACCGAGCCCGGTAACAGCGATTTTTTCCAGGTAAGATCCACTATATTAATCCTTTCGCGACCTGTCTAGGCCGTTTCAACGGAGGCTCGGGCAGCGGTGCCCAATGTTCACGCAGGTGAGATTTCTTGTTTATGCGGCGGTCATACGCAGAGCCTTGCCCGCGCCGATTTCCCAAACCTCGGTTCACGCCTTGCGCGCCCATCATTAAACCCGACGACATCAGGCGACTGACGGTCACTGTTCGATAACCGTTTGCGGATTGATCGGGGTACCCGGTGGACCGCTTCCGGCACCACATTGCCACGACGGGCACGACGGGGGGGTTATGTCACATTTGCCAGTGCGGGCCATTTCGTTCTGCGGCGGGGGCATCAGGGACAGTGGAACGGGGCAGTCGGGCACCCGCAAACGCCGCTTGGCAACGGCGCCCTTTCGCCCAGATCAAATCGCGCGTTCACGGCGGCCTTGTGCCGATAAACATTTTGCGCCGGATTATTCTGGTTGGCGACCTGACGGACCATCGGCCCTCGCGGCTTCTGCGGCAATGGCTCGGGCCTGCAAAGCTCAGCCCCAAGTAGGCTTGCCTTTGCACCCTGCACGGCAAGCGCATGCATCGCCCGCGGCCGGAATGCGCAGGCACCGCGCCCCCGTATCTGCGGCGGATTTCCGCCGGCGCAAAGCGCTGCATATTTCAGCGAATGGCCCGGAATAAGCGCCCCTTGTACGACGTTTAATGCCTTAGGCCTTCAACGCCGCCATCGCGCCATTGACGTCGCCATCAGCGCAGGTGCGCGTTTTGGGTCCAGCGATCAGCCGGTCCGCGTTCACCTTCCATCAGCGTCGACAGCTTTCGCCCAGGCTTTGTTTACCTCGTCAAACACGCTTTTGCGCCGGATAGCGTTGCAGATCGCGGCCCATTCCGATTGGTTTTGCGGCTTTGGGCCCGGATATATACGGTGCCCCCATTGGTCATAAGTCCCCCGAATTTGCGTTTCCAGCGCTTTAGCGCGTGGGTTGCCGTAAACAAGCTGACGGCGACCTGTGCGCTTGATCCGATTGTTCCCGACAGCCATATAGTTGGATAAGCACCTTAATTTCCGCCGGAGCACCCGGATGGCCCTTTCCATCCGCCCCAATCCGCTATGGTCGGGGTGACAAGTTTTTTCATGGCTCACCGCCCTTGCTAGTCTGACAGGTGATTCGCGCTTGGCTTTTATGCCAGCGCTGCTCCAACGACACCAAGACGGCCTGACCGCAGGGCGTGGTTTCTTTTTTTCGTTACATTAACGACTGGGTGTACGGGTGTTCTTTGTCGCCCCTCGCCCGAATTGTCTGGGGTTTCACCAAACGAACCGAGGGCTGCTGAAGGGATTCACAACTGGAAAGGGTGGGCTGCCGATAACGGTGCTTTTGGGTGCCTTTACGGGTCTTTGGTGTCGTGCCGTTGGGCCGGATGGATTCGGCCACGCCCGGCCTCGGCGGTTGCGACGATATGGTGGCCTTGGCATTCCTTTACCGTTCATTTCCTACACCCACTCTCGACACGCTTTGGCGCGGTGCACATTATCGCGGGCAAATTGTTGATAGGAGGGCTTGGTCCTGATGTGCAGGGCGCGGTGGAAATCAGTGATTTTGACCGCCGATTCGACGCTGCGAGATATTGCCGGGCGAGGCGGCTTATGGCCCGCTTCCCTGCGGCACACCACTCTTGATGCGCCGGTGGTCACCGCGACGTGGTCTGGACGCGGCAACGAGCTTGGGTTGGGGCTGGGTTGGGGCTGGGTCTGGCAACGGACGATACAGAGAGCCGAACGCTCGACGCCGTGGGCGTACGAATAGGCAGGTCCAAAATGGGCACATCGCGCTTGGGTCCGCGTTCGGGATCCGGTCAGTGGCAGGCAGCTTTGCCGATTGGAAATTCCGCGATCACTTTTGACGAGAACGTCCAAATGGCAAAGCCGGGCGAGGTAGACGACCGGTTCGCGATTCCCATCGCTCGGCTGTGTCGGTGCGGATCAGGCGGATGGGTGGGATTTTCTTCAAATACCGAGGCTTCCCACGGCACCTCAGCTGATATCAATGTCGCAGAGATTGGTACTCGCGGCAGGACGCTCACGTCCAAGGACAGTCCTGCCGGTTCGGAATGCTTCACTCCTGACACTTCAGGACGACACGCGCAATGACGGCACACCTCGCTGGACCGTCGCAACTTTGGCCATCTGGGGGGAACGGTGAGGATGAACCCGCTCGCTTTTGCGTCACGTCAACATTGATCTCCGCCACACGGGGGGACCAGTAATACCGATCAACGGCGCGGTTCCATATGGCCCATCGCCCCCATAACGCAAAAACGCGGGGACTGCCCCGGCGTTTTCGTTTTTTCACATAAAAGCTTTATTCAGCCTTCATCGCTTTCATGAGATGTTCATTGTCTTGTCGCCGCCGAAAGGCGCGAAACTGACGAGGTTAAAGTCGAGTGCGGCGTCACGTGGTGGTCGCGTCGAACCGGCCCCAGGCTTTTTTGGCCATCGGTGCTCGCCCACTGGTTCGCTTGGCGTCCAGAACAACCGGATTTTTGGTGACGTCTCAATGGTCAGGTCGCGTGATTCAAAGCAGTTTTCTCGCCGTGATTCGATGCGTGGAGGACAATGTCACATGTGCGCATCTTCGGCCCCAAAGGAAGTTCGCCTGTGATTAAAGTGTCGGTGGCGCGGGATCCAGCCCGTGATCATGTCTTCGGGGAACGATACCCACCCGAACGAGGATTCGGCGGGTGCCCCGCTTCGGTCATCTGATTTCACCGTCAAAACCGCTTGAACATTTCGACGTGGTGTCGAGGACCAAGGTGGTTAAGGTTTGAAACGATCTGGCTGTGGTTGCGATTCCAGCACGTATTTCTCGGGTCTGCCGAACGGGATTGTGGCACCCAGTTGTAAGGGCAGGTGGCAGAAGGACAGACTTCATGTTTTTCATTGGATTTTCCTGTTGGGTTGTGATCTGGAGTATACATTTGAATGAATTTTCAATTCAAGCAACCCCAGCCCAGCGTTCAACGTTTAGTGCGCATTGCGGACCCGGTCGCGCGCCTTTAGATGCCCCGCTTTGCGTTCGCACCCGGGATGGATAACCTGCGGATCGCAGGCTAAAGGTGGTTTCGACCCCGACGTTCTGCGATTGAACTCACATGAAATTGCCCGCAGTCCCCAAAGTGGAATCAGGCGATTTACGCTCTACCCGTCCCAAGGATCGCATAAAAAAGCTTGCACCGCGTGCAGCACGGAGTTTGGGCCCGACGAGCGGGGGCGTACAAGACTCAGCTCGAGGCGCGGTATCATTCTGTATGTCGGGCAACGCGGGGCTTTTGCGCCCCATTCCGATCGCATACAGGCTTGCGCCAGCCATAAGCCCCGAAGCCCAGACAGCACCCATTGAACAATTACATCAGAGCAAGGGGTCGACACTTACATGTGGGCGTCAGCCACAGCCAGTCGCTGACCCAGCACTCAAAGCACCCGGAGACCGCTGACCGTGCGCAGCACATGCCTGCGTTCCATATCAAATTTCCGGCTTGCGTGGTAAACTGCCGCTGTTGCTGATAACTCTCGATTTTACTGGCCCATTGTTGACCAACCTTATTACTATTTCTCTTTCTGGGTCAGTTATTCGTATGAGTTTCATGCCGCGAAAAAGAGGAGCAATGGTTCGTGACATCCCCGTGATCAGGTGGGTACTATTCAAAACGTCCGTTCCAGATACAGTCTGTGAAACGGCGAAGAGTCGTGTGCCTCCCTGGCGTCAGCGCCCCTTGCCTGCCGCCAAACCGTGATATATCGGCACTTCAGTTTTGAGGCAAATTATCTTTGAACCGGCAGACTTCTGTGGTGGGCCGCACAACGCAAATTGGGCCCTACCTATTGAAATGGCTTGATTTTATTAATAGGAGTGAATCATGCCGCTGTATGAGCTGTTATAGATTATTGGCGCGTCAGGAACTTGTCCACACGCTAGTATGAAAGGATAGGTATCATACGAATTCATTTTGGTGCACAGTTTTGTGTGAGTCAACGCCGCGGCCAAGCTCGTCGACAGCGCAATTGGGAGCTTGTCAAACGATGGCCTTACAAGCATCAACAAAAAAAGGCCTAGGGCACTATGCCTGTCTTGGTTGGACGCCAACTGGACGCCGTTCAGGGAAATGGGAAGCTGATGGTTTGCTGATGAACGTGATGCGGCATTTTGGCCATCAGTTGAGTTGAGCACAAAGAGCTGCATTCGGTCCGATGCAAAAAACGTGAACGAAGCCGAGGTGGAGCGAAGCACGCGAACGCTCGTTGATATTCAGTTGCATTAAGGGACACTCTAATTCCTATGGCCGGCTAAAACATTTTTCCCACCGCGCCGTAGGTACTGCCCCTTCTCGGGCGACAACGACCGGCAATCGATGTATAAAGACAAACACGTCTCTTGCGGCTTAAATCTCTGGAGCGACCGGCCAAAATCGTTCCTTTTTCCCGTATCCGCTAGGGTGCTCCGCGAAAAAAAGCGCGTTGAATTGGGCCAGTGCCGGCATCAACGTCCGCCGCTTTCATGCGCGGGTTGCTGCCTTACGCCGTTAAGTAGGAGAAAGCAATTGCAAGTTATTCCTTTGGAACGTGTGTCAAAGTGGGCAAAATGGGCGAAGTTCGTGGGTAAAGCCAGCTACGCACGAACTATCTGAGCCTAGGGCCAAAGCGCTGTTCGGCTTCCAAAGCAAATTCCCGAGGTTCGAGGGGAGGCACAGCTTGAAGCTGCACTCGAAACAAAGAAGCCCCCGAAGCCATGGGGCGTGACCGGTCACAGTTACCGTTGTGATTCCCGCCCGCTTCGGATTCGGGCGCTCCTGTACGGTTTCCGTCACAAACGTGACGCATCGGATGTCCGGCAACGCGAGCTTATGCCAGTCGCACCGCCCAAGAGGTCATTTTGGGCAGCCCTCAAGTCTGGCTGCCGACGTTTACCGTCGTTTCTGCACCCGGAGTGAGTCACATTCGCATGACGTTGCAGGTATCCTCCCGAAGGGCACGTTCCTTACAGGGTGTGGCCAAGTGATCCAAGGAATTGTCCGCGAGAGAAGCTGCAGCCGAATTCGAGATCTCTGACTGGTTGAGATCTCGGCTCCGAGCTCGCATCGCGCGCGCCCGATGATCTGCGGACAAACAACGGGGAAACTCGACGAAGACGAAGCGTAAGCTAAGTCTTTTGACCTGTTCCTAATGAAACGCCGCCGTGAGGCTTCGCGGCGGCGTTTTTCGTTGTTCCAATCGGCCCGACTGCCGCCTTAGGTAAGCGACGCAGCTTGCTCCATCGGCGATCACCGGATTGTTGCGCGCTTCTTAGGATTGTATGCATGGAGGTCGCATCAACGATGCGAGTATTACCCCGAGATTGAATTACGCTTCACAGCGCTCTTTGTCAGATTGTTGGCTTGCGCACCTGCGCCTATCACGCCTTGGTTCTGTGGCGAAGCAGAACGGGCGCCCTGCGTGGCCCCCGTTAATGCCTTAACCCGAACGAGACGCAGAGCTGCGTGGCCTTCTGACAACAAATGGGCGCATCATACGAAAGTGCCCCCGCCCCTATGGTCACCGCCTGCCATCCGAGAAGAGCACCGTCCGGAATGCGCGCATGGGCCGTTTTCGGGCCTGTCTTCGATCTTGCCCGCAGCCGCACCGCGGATGGCTATTAAGCGCGCGAGAGGGCGACTTTATAATCTTTGATGTCATTTGAAGCTCACCGGCGTAAAATACCACTTGGGCGGCGCTGGTGCCATGTCCTCAATGGGCGTCATCGCAAGCATCCAATGGGTAAGTGCCGCGGTTCATCTACGAAGCAAGACGGCGCCGGATGTTTGTTGTTGAATACGGACCTTGCGCAGGGTGAGCGCTGCGTGAGTCCGGAACGGGGCCCGTGCCCTAGATCCGCAGATAGCCCCAAGGGCACACATCGGTGCGGTCACCTACAACATCTTTTAGCGTCCACGCCGACGGGTCCGGGGTTGAAAGACTTTTCGTCGTCCAGGCATATATTCCTGAGACTCTTCTGGATCTTCTTTCGACACTTCTTTTCGTGTTCAATGTCGTTGTTCGACACGTGGGTCGGGAACTTTAGTGTTCGACAACGGTTTGGCGCATTGCTGCTGCATTTGTGAGTTTATAGTTGAACCGATTCAAAGGAATTGCGGCTCCCTGGAACCAGGTGGTACTGGACGTGCTGGTTTTCATTGGTCGCTTGGGTTATTTCCTTCGTCGTCCGGTCACCTGACTATCGGCTTCTCTTCATAGACACAGTTCTCGAGCGCGAGACCCAAGACCGCCGTGCAGATCCAGGCAGCTTTCTTGTGCTTGTCTTGTTGGTTTCCCTGCGGGGTGATCGTGGCTTCAACTGTCGGGGGTTGTTTTCGTGCCACAGCTGTGGCGCGATATGGACGGCTTCGTTAACAAGAGGGGTGAGATACAAAGCGACACATTTTTGGGGTGCACGATGGTCAGGCGCGGCCGCGTTTTCTAACAGCGCGCGAGGACCCCGTATATGGCTGTTCAGACGCTACATGGGGCGTCTGGCTTCTTCCAGGACGCGGTGCCGAGGTTCTTCTGCAACGGATTTCTTGTGCGTCCGTCCTGTCGATGGTTTGGCTAGCGCGGGCTGACTTTTCACTTTCTTTACTTTTGCATGCGATACGGTTCTTTGCCCGCGAGGTGAGGTGCTTGGTATCTTCGGGGAGTGACACGGTGACGTTGTTTTCGTCGCCGCAACAAACCAGGACCAGCTGTCTTCAAGGCCGGGCATGAACGAGTGGAACCAGACCGTGTAGTCTTTGCAGCGCGCCTTTCAAAGGCTTTCGCGGGTTCACCCTTGCCGAGGAAATCAAATTTGTGATCTGTCGCTCTTCGGCTTTGGCACCTTTTCGCGGGTTAAGTAGTCTTTGAGCGGTTCCCTCTAGATATGGCCAGCGCCTCTCGACGGGCGCAGCGTTGTCAGCCTTTGACAGCCATATTTGCTCCAGCAGTGATGGACGACAGGTCGACTTCGGGATCTCTGGCGGCGCTCGTAGGTCGTTTACGCGCTCGGGACTCGACGTCGGTCGTTTTCTTCCAGGTCTTGCGGGTGTAGTTGTGCCACTGTGTTTGTGGAGTGGTGCGAATCGGTCCGGGGTGCGATCGCCGGGACTTCAAAGTGTTCGTGGCAGGCGCCATCAATGCTTTCCTGCTTTGCTTCGCCCAGTACTTCTGGTCCGGATAACAGGCTGGACTTCTCATACCCCAGGCAGAGAGCCATTGGCCTTTACCTTTTGACGGAAAAACGGCCTTTTCATTCGACTTGGTGCGCTTGCCAGCTTTTCGCTCTCGACCTCTTTGAGCATCATAGCTCGTGGACTGGTCACGGGAAAGTGATGCTTAGCGCGTTTCAGACACTTCGATTCAGAGTCTGTCGTTGAGAATGTTTGCTCCATAGGTAAGGCGCGGCATGCGTGGCGCGGGCGGAAAAATTTCGTCTTCTATTGGGGCCTGCGCTTGGGCCGCAAGAGGATTTGGCCCGGGCGGGGGTCCCGTGGGACGGGGCAATTTTTTGCCTTGCCCCGCTACGGTGGTAAATAACGTTCGCGGTGTTCTCAGCGGCGAGAGGTACGGCTAGGCCCGATGCAAGCGTAGGTCATGCCCCGTGTTTCTTGGTATACTTCACGGACGGCTTCTTCTTTCGGCCGATTTTCATCCCGCCTCCTGCTTGCGCAGCGCGGATGACACTTGCGCAGACTTTGGTGTCGTAACGCGGGTTGGTTCTGCATGACTCTTTTTGCTGCTCTGGGCCAGGTTCTTTCTTTCTGATCAGCCGCTCCCGATCCGCTCTTACGTAAACTGGCGAAGTTCGTTTGACCGGTGACGATCGTTGCATCACGATGGCGTCTAGAGAGAGAAATACGGGGAATTAGAGGTTAGCACGAAATTAAAAAAGAATAATAATAAATGAGGGCGGACGTACCTAGGGTGTCTTGAATGGAGTCAGCGTGTGATACCTCCCCGTGCTTGCCTGCCGCAAGCCTGCTTTGCCGAGTTGTGGGCGCGCTTCGGATAGCCCGCGCTATGGAAAACGCTTCTCTAACATTTGCGCCCTGATCTGGGCTGGCGAGCTATTCTCGTTTGTTGGGCTGGTGGGTATGGTGTGGTGTATAGTTGCGACGGGTGGCTCGCGACAATATTCGCGCGCGCTCTAGTCCGAAGAGAGATGACGAGATAGTGACTGTGTAGGAAAGTCTGCCGTTAAACCTTTTGGGCCCGTTGCTTGGTTGTCGGGGTGCTCGCCGGGCTGCATGTTGTCACGTGTGGGTTTGTGTGGTTCGGGTAAAGGCTTGTTTGTGTGGTCGGATTTCGTCGGCGTCTCTGCCGGCGTGCTTGTTACTAACGCCTCTCATGGCCTTTGCATTCAAGCACTATATGTTTTCTTTGCACCCTTGCATTATGGCGGTCTTTGAGGGCGAAATCGGCTTATGATTGAGGCAGTGGATTTGGGGCCTGATTGGCGGACTGTTGATTTGGATGTGGTTGGCGTGGTTGTTATCTGCTGGGCGCGGCCGCTATGGGGGCGTGGCATCGTGGCGGGCTGATCGGACGGGTCCGGGCCGCAGCACTTGGGCGAGATCAGCCTTTTGCCCCGCTGCATTCGCTTATGTCCCTTGGCAAGTGCTGGCTGTTGGCCGAGTGTGTTTAAGCCGACTGTAGAGGACACGTGAGACGGACGAACTTTGGTGGTTGGCGTAGGCAGGGCCTGTTGGTCCCGCGGTCTGTTGGCCGTCATTCATTAGGTGACACGGGTGCGGAACGAATCGCACCAATCTCCAGTGTCTGCAGTTAACGTCGGGCCCCGAGCAGTTTTGGTGGGACTTCTCGCGGTCGTGCCGTCGGGCATCGTCTCAACGTTGGCTTATATATTGCGGGGGGGGCTCGGCTTGATTGCGTCGTTGTTCTTGCGTCTGCAGCTTTGTCGGAGGGTTTGAGATGGTAAACTATTTGATGGTGGCGCTATGGCGGTTTGTTTGGAACCGGATGTACCTGTTGCATGAACAGATACCAAAAGGTAGGGGGTTTCTGGATTTCTCTTTTGAGGCAGCTGGGCCGAATTATTCCTTTTGACTGGGGGGGTGCCATTCCGGTGCTGGGTATATGGCCGTCAAAGTGGCCAGTGTGCGAGCGATGACAGTACCCCATATCGCTTGTTCCGGTGGTGACTTTCGCGCCCCCCCCCCCGATTGCCCGCTTGGATTGCCAAGTTGATTTATCGGCGCGTTTGCTGTGATTGGCGCGGTGAGATTGGTCGGGCTGTGCCGGGGTCCGCGCGGTGGCGTCGCTGCGGGAGGTTTTGGCGGGTTGGGCTGGCATTTTTTAGTGATGCATGCTGGCGTGAATTGGGATGATAGAACCAAGCGCGGCGGGATATAGGAACCGACGGTAGTGGACTCAATCAGCTCATGGATATTTCGACTAAGATCACCCCCGCTGTTTCTATGCTTCCCTCAGAATCGACCGCCCCCCCGTCGGTTGGGCCGTCGAGTGAGGTCCCAGGGGCATCTCTATTTGTTGTGCAAAATCCCGCCCCCAGAGGGCGGGTTCCCAGACTACATGGGCCTTTCAGCCCGGCCGTTAGAGGGCTGTGGCCGGATGCGTTTGGCGTTCAGGGAGTTGACCATTTTGGACGATGAGGCCCGCGGTCATATGCCACCTCCCCAGGATACGCGAATCGCTGGCGTTGGCGCAGAGGCGGAAGTGTTCGTTCGTTGGGGTATTGCGCATATTGACCCGGTCACGAGGGTTAGCTTGGGCGGTTTGGTGTAGGCCTGGCTAACACGGTGGGAACGCTGATAGAAGGCTGGTGCTCGGGCGGTTTGATATGACAGCTATAGCGCGAGAGTGCTTATAGCGCCCTAGCCCTCAGGAGCCGCGAACAGGGGCCCCTCTTGGTCCTACGCAGAGATGGCGCGCTTTGGCGCTATGGACCACCGCACGTTGTACTAGTCTC
>Ga0163217_1026268_pt1 | contig 10494 bp, 16 predicted proteins | sample SynspAceP_FD_185933 | JGI IMG/M metagenome (GOLD analysis project Ga0163217, IMG submission 185933) | Saline lake microbial communities from Ace Lake in Antarctica - Synechococcus sp. Ace-P (PacBio error correction) | ecosystem: Environmental > Aquatic > Non-marine Saline and Alkaline > Saline ... | reverse complement strand
CAGGAGTTGCATGGTGCCGCCAGTGATGGCACCTTTGGCCCGCGAAACATCGGCTGCACCAGTCGCGGGGGCTCAATGCCCTCGCCGCCGATGGTGGAGGCACCGGCGCCAGGGGCGGCGCCGTATGGCGAGCAGCGATCGCCCCGATGACCTGCGCCATGGACCCAGAGCCTTCGGGCCGCCAGAGATCTGCCGCCAGCGCCCAGGCCATGCTCCGCGCCGATTACGTCCGAAGCCGGCAGCTACCCGGTGGTGCTGCCAACCGCTTCGGCTGTGGGATCTTCCACGAAGCCTGCGGCCACCTGCTCGAAAACCACCCAGGTGGAGCGGGGGGCATCACCCCCTTCGCTGAGCAGGTGGGCAGCCCGATCGCCCTGCGGCGGTCACGTCGATCGATTGAGGCCTCAGCCACGCTCCTTCCGCAGCCGTTCGATGGACGACGGAAGGCATGGAGGCTGAGCGCAACGTGCTGATCGAGAAAACGGCGTGCCAAGCGCGTTTCTCTCCGGACCGGCCGGCGAACTGCGCATGGCACGCCCGCACCGGCACGCGTGGGGGACCGACGCCAGAGCCCATTCCTTCGCCGCCGCCAGCCGCAGCGCAAAACCTCATCCGCCGCTGGCCCCACAGCCCCGCTTGACCTGATCGCCTCGGATCAGACCGGGTGTATTGCAAGTCGATGGGGTTGGCGGCAGCGTCGGCCCCCATGACCGGCCAGTTCAATTTTGCCCGTCGAGGAGGGCTACCTGATCGAGAACGGAGAACTTGGGAAAGCCGTGAAGGGAGCCACCCTGATCGGTTTGAAGCCAAGGAGGTGATGCACGCATCTCTATGTGTTGCAACGATCTGAAACTGGCCGTGGTTTTGTGGCTCGGAGATGAGCGCAGCATCTTGTGACGTCTGGCCAGCCCCAACATTTTCAAGGTTCGACGCATTCACGGTGGGGCGATGAGCAGTGGGCACCTCACTGAGCGCCACTGACCCCAGCCGCTGCAAGTCCTGGCCTCGATGCCGTCCAACTGGGCCAACAACTGGGAACGCCTCGGCCGGCGATCTGCGGATCAGCGATGGGATCTCGGGACCGCCTGCAGCACGACCACGTCCCAGTGCAGGTCGACCGGGGTTGAAGCAAGAGCTAGCGCCAAAGCAGCTCGATCACGTGGGGGTCTGGACGGCGATGCCTGGTGGCATCACCAGCACCTCCGATCTCTCAAGGCGGCCTGGCGGCGCGCCCTTCCCGGCGCCAAGGAAGCCAGCGCCTATGGCAACGCAACGAACACCGGCCTTTTCACCCTGGCCTCCCCTGGAGCCCCTCGATTCAACGATCCAAGACCCCAGGCCATTCTCAGCCTGCTGACACGCTCAAAGAGGCGAGCGCGACCTGCTTGGTCCGCCACGCAGCACACACAGTTCCTACCACGCCTGGCCCAGCGCGCCAGCGAAGCGGATCTACCTCAACAGCGCTCGCGCCTCCGCCAACAGCAACTCAGCACCGCCGCCTCTAACCTTACGCCAGGGCCGAGGAGCGGCCGCAATCTTCAGCGTGTGCCGTGCGCCTGCCTATGGCGCCAGCGAATCTCAGACATCGCCGCTGCATTGATGAAGCCCGCAGAGCTCACATCCCCCCTCGACTACGCCCCGATTTGCCACGGTACTTACCGACTGTGTGTTCAGCCCCGAAGCGTTTCCGACCTGGTCGGTGCCTTCAGCAATCTTTCAACGCGGGCCCTGCTGGAATGGCGTCAGCCTCAGCATCTGGGGTCGCTAGCGACCAGCTTGGCCGTTCCTCCTCTCCATCCATGACAACGGCCTGCACCCGGGCAACATCGGTGCCACTTTGATGGCGAAGGCACGCCGGTGAGCCGCCGGGTCTGATTCGAAGATGGCGTTTCTCAGCCACTTCATGACACCGGAGGCCACCGCCGTTGCCTTTCGGCGTCGCCCCACCGGCCATGCCTGCCTGGGGCCAAGGGTACGGTCGGGGTGCGAACTGGTTGGGGAAGCTCGGCTCCGGGCAGCAGCGCTGGGCGGCGTCCCAGGGGCTGCGATCGTACACGCCGACGGCGTGGTCTGGTATTGATTCACCTCTCAGCCTGCATGCCGCGTCAAAGCAGCCAGGTTCGTTTGCGCTGCCCTTGAGCTGTTGATCCAGGGCGTGAAAACCCGCTCGATCGAGGCGGCCACCGTGAGCCGGCGACATCCGCCAGGTGCTCAGGCTTTGTGGGCTTTGAAGGAGAGGCAAGGGCACCCCGATGGCCTCTGACCCTCACGTGTGGGTGAAGGCTTGTCTCGATCACCGCGCGACGCCGATTCATGCGCCTGGTCCCAGCCCTCGGCTGCGGCAGGCAAGAGAAGCGTCTTGAGGATCTAGTGTCGAGGGCACCCCCCGATTACGCGTGGCCAGCTCGATGCCCTGGTGCGCGCACGGAACTGGTGGCGTAGGAGCCAGCCGACCGCCGCCGGGGGCGAGGCTCCGTTTCTTCATCAGCTGTCAAAGCACGCGCCCTGGAGCCAGGCCTGCCGTGTTCACCCCCAGGGCATCCCAGGATGCAGAGCTGCAGGCTTCAACGCTGCCCTGCTGGCGCGCGTATCTCCGTGGTGGTGGCCTTCGGCCAGATTCTGCCGCCAGCCGTGCTCAATGAGCGCCCCTGGGCTGCTGGAACGGCCAGCGGCTCGCTGCTTCCCACTGGCGCGGAGGCCGCGCCGATCAGTGGAGCCTGCTGGGAAGGCACGCCGAAAAACAGGCTTCGTTGCCGACATGCCATGGAAGACGGGCTTAAGGCACCGGCCGTGTTACGGATAAGCGGCTGACGCTCGGCCTGCTCGAGAAGCCCAGCAGACTGCGCACTTCGCGCAGCAAGCTCACGCCGAGCTGCTGGTTGCGCCATGCCTTGATCGAGAAGCAGAGAGCTGCCCGGAAGCCGAACGGGCTGGCGCGGCTTGAGGTGCGCCCCAGCCCAGCGCCAACGAGGCTATGCCCGCCTGCTGGCCAGAGGATTTCCGCATCAACGTGGAGCGCCTCAGCCCTGACACTCCATCGCCAGGTGATGGGGCTGTATCCCGGAGCGCACAGCATCTGGGGGAGGAGAAGCGCTGAAGCTGCTCGGTCAGCGAGCCCCTGTGTGCCAGGCTGGGTGACCAACTCGAGCAGCCAGGGCCGCCCACGCTGGCTCAGGCCTGGAAACCGGGACTCCAAGCTCGCGGCCGACTGAGCAACCGGCACGGTGCTGGATGGTGGCCATCCTGGACTGGTGGTCTCACCGGCGGCTGGGGGCCCGCTGTTGATTCGGAAGCACAGCTAGAAGAAAGGCCCCGCCCGAGGCCAGGCCCCTACTTCGCGAACAGCTGGGGCAAGCGGGAGATCGGCTGTAAAATCTGCTGACAACTGGCTATTTGCTCACCGCCACAAAGCGAACCCCAACGCGCGCTGCCGACCGATCCATTGGCATCCACCTCCCCAAGCAGGCACGGCAAGGAGGCCGTGCTTCGATTAATCAATTACTTCCCACGACTCCAGGAAGAAGCAGATCGGAACATTTGCTGCCGGGGGCTGCTGGAGGCTGTTCCTTGACTGAACTCGCCCGAGCATCTATAAACAAAGCCGTGTCCAAACGACGTTCTGGCAGAATCAGAAATCACATCGCAGCGAACTAGACATTGCACCTGAGCGAAGAGAATTTTCCCGCATCGCAAGCAGCAGGGCGTGCTGATCTCCTACCTGTTACCCAGCAGAGTCCAAGCAACTGGACATAAAATCAAAGAACCATTTCCTTTTAGTGGAATTGCCCTGCTGCTTTAAGCAGCGCAATTGGTGGCCTGTGCATGGGATCGTTCTCCGAGCAACACCACGCCGCATTGCAGCGAGCAAAGAAATCTCCACTGCCTGTGCCTCTCTATAGCCAGGGAAGCCGCCAAAGAAAATTGGAAGCCAAACAATCTGAACGGCGACATGCCTGCAGTTGAAGGCGCGCTCCAATGAAGAGATACAGCGGGATTCCTGAAAAACAAAACACAGCCACTCGCGCGACCAATGCAGGTGCTTCCCGAACAAGGGCTGATTTGAAAGTCCTGTCACAAGCGAGCTGGGCGTTGCTGCTGCAGCATTGGGTTTGGTCGCCCGGAATGGATCCCTTCTTTGCCAGAACCCTCTTCCTGCTAAGCTTTTCTGCCAAACATGGGACATGCGATGAAGGGGAGTAAATTGACCTATAGCTTGCCTTGCAGGCGATTCCCCAGAGTGACGGAAATGCGTCGTGGGTGCGCTTACCCCAGTTGGGTTTCTGCTCCTGGTTGGCGGTTCCTCGAGGATCTATGAGTGCTGCCAGAGCCTAGCGGGATTGGAGCGCTTTGCCCTTCCGCCATCACGCTGCGCTTGAACCAGGCGTTGGGTCTTGAGCTCAGGCGCGCCACCCACGGATTCCACCTTTCCGCTATCTAGTTTCCTTCAGGTGACTCGTGCGAGATCTGCCGGCAGCGCAGGGGTGGATGCTCGGCCAGCTCCCAGGTGTGCGACTGGGTCCATTGACAGCTCGTGTTGCGACGCAAGGACACTCGCGGCTTCGATTGTCCAGAGCGACTGGTGCGGCGGGTCTGCGTCATTTCTCAGGTGGACGCTTCTACTCCCAAGGACCCCTGGGCTGTGGCCATTGGCCCAGGCCCACCTACGACACCCGTTGAATCTCACGAGCGATGCCGTACTGCGGGAGCGTTGGCCACGATGGATCCGACGGTTCTTGCATCCAGGGCCGACGCGCTTTCTACCCAGAAACGTTTTTCGGCAGCTCACGGAGCAGGGGCCGTACTTCCTTCTCCACAGTGAAAGCAAACCAAAGGACCCTGCATCGCCAAGATCGGCAGCATTCCTTCTACTCCCGCAGATCCCTCTCACAGCAATGTTTCTAAACGCAGCCATTGACCGCGACACCACCTGGCATACTCAGGGCAAAACAGGTCCTGACTTTCATCAACGAGCCTGCCCGGCAGGAGCTGATTGTTGATCTTGTCGTCAGTGCAAGCGTCATGCAACCCTCCCCTCCAGCGCCTTTTCTCACCAGCCTGCGCACCCCCAAAAGCCCTGCTGCAACGGTGATGTTGAGTCGCTGTGCATTTTGAAGACGCTAGCACTGGACCAGCATACCCAGCTCCATGCACGATGCAACACCGTTATGCGCCCCGGCCGGCTGCCGTGCATGGCCCACGCGAGGACCCTGGCCCCCCCCTCACTGCCGGCGCACCCCACTTACGCCGGATGAGGAAGCTGGGCTGCTGAGTGGCCCACGACATCGCCAAGCTGCTCACAATGCGCTGGGATCAGGCAGGAATGGGCACTGCATCAGACTTTCAAATCAGCCTGATTGCAGCAGTAGGCCGCCAGTGTGTTACAGCTGCTCCTGGTGTTCAGGAGGTTGCGCCCATGAGCACGAAGTTGCGCATCAGAATCGGCCTGGAGAGCTCCCGGCCGCGTTGAGTGCATGCTCCTTCACCCGAAGAACACGGCTGGGGATTGCCTGATCCTGGAGAGGCCACATCCACCACCCAGCAACTGTGATCCCGCGGCACACCACCGGACAGAAGGTGCGGCTTGCGCAGGCTGCTCCGAGAAGAAGGCAGTGTTATTTCGGCTTGATGCAATACCGAGGGCTTGGCAGTGCGTAGTGGCCCCCGCGTCCTTCACAAGAGCGCTTCGAAGGTGTGGCGATCGGTATCGGAGAGCAGCATTGAACGCTTGTTCGCCCTTTGGATGCCGGTTGATCAGGTAGTTCTCGCGGCACCATGCCGGCGCCAAGCCTTCAATGGGCTCCTTGCTGCTCTTCTGGCAACTTCCGAAGCACTTCGGCAGGCGTGTGAGCAGCAGACGGTGACGGTGGCAGCCGGCTTGCTGGCCATCGGATACACCAACTTGCGGCGCCGCACGGCGAGGGTTGCCGAGCCTTCATCCGATGGCCACCCACGGCCATTGAAGGTGGACGCCAATCTCCTCAGAAGCACCACCGAGGTGTCGGCTCAGAGCTGCTAACATTCCTGACGGTCAGGAGTAGGTGCGCTGGTAGATCGGATGATGAATTGCTGGACTGCGTGCAGGCTTCTGGAGAAGTGTTGGCTTCGTGTGGCTTTTCATTCGGTGGCCTCTTTTTTGCATGAGGCTGTGAGCTCCCCCGGACATATTTCGCGCGTGAGATTTGAGAAGGCGAAAAAAAAGATTCACAAGCTCTGCATTGCCTCGAAACATGCCGGAGTAGTTTCAGTGCGAAGTCTGCGCACCCTCCTTGCAAAGAAGATTTTGCTGACAATCCTAGGAAAGGAATCTGAAAGGCCGCGAATATCGCAAGAGAAAATGAAATTTCTGAGTTCCCCCGCGTTTCCGGCCAACTGATGCGACATGTGATTTAACAGTTGCATCTAGGTCTTGACGAACGTAATCAGGTTCATTCGACTTATTTTTGAAATTTAAATCAGAGAACGTTTTTGATTGCAAAGTCCGGATCAAAGATTCAACAACAACCGGGGCGCCAGATTGTCCCAATCACGGCCAGATAATTATATCCCCCCTTCAACCTTCGACCTTTTTTTAATGTCATGAAGTCTTGCTTCAGATGAGAAAATTAGTTCTGGCACCTGAGTAGGGTCGATTCTGTCCGCGCGGCAAAAATTCTTCGAAGTCATAAAGGGAAAAGCCGACCATCGACATAACCATTGGAGAGTCGTGTGTTGCCACCTCGAACGTCACTAAGAACCTCGCCCAAGGCAACTGCCTCCTCTTTGTGGATACAAAGTAGATCGCCAAACATCCGATGAAAGATTGCCTGCCTAAGTCTGGTTTAGGCAGACCAGGGCACCGCTGACGCTGTCGGCGCGGAAGTTCGTCGGGCCTTATCCAAAATCGCGCGACGGGGCATGCTCCTCCAGCGAGGGGGAGGGGGATTTCGGCGGATCTGAGTTTTGCCACCGAAAGATGCTAACGGTAACAAAGCGTGTTTCCTCTTCCGGATTCGCTTCAGCATGGTCGGAAGAGCGTGTACAGGTAGTCATTTTTAGGGACATCTTCCTTCCAATGTCCTGCAAGCTCTTGATTTAAGCAGAGTGCAGCAAACTTTTCCAGCGCTCTCGAAATAAATTTCTCCAATCATTGCCAATCAGAATGTCTCCATGTTGAGGTCAAATAGTCTGCGTGATTAAGGCGCATGTTAGTAAGTCTTGCTGGTCCCCAGGCAGGACCATCTCTTATTCGTATATTGACAGGCACAGGCTCGTCGGAAAAGTAGTCTGATTTGAGCGAACCCTGAGAGAAACTGCCATACTTCCCCGAGATTAAGCCACTGGGCAGCGCATCCGAAAGGCATCCCCTCAGCTCCTCGACCTTCTCTGCAGATCCCCAGCTCGATCACGCGTATGGTCGGCAAGTTTCCAACGGCGGGCGCGCTGTTCACATCTTCACTGCACCAGCTCGTTGGTTTGATCAAAGCCTGAGGTTGAGCGTCCCGCGCACCATCCCTGTTCCGCTATGCTGTCGGCACCGGACAGGCTGGCCATGGGAAAGTCGACATGATCATACTGCCTGCATCACCTTTTCCCGTCCATGGCGCGCTCCCAGCCCCCGCCGAACGGGATGACCGTGACCATGCTCTCAGAATGGTCGCCGGAATCGACCGCATCGAGGGCAACCGCATCCGGCTTTTCGTCGCCGAGGGCCGTGCGCACGAACTGCAGCGGCGCCAAAGCTTGGACTGCTGCTTCCCTGAGCTCCCCACCCGATCCAGCGCTTCGCCACCCGCAAGCCCTTTGGGCTGGCGGATTGGGCCGAGGCCCTGCCCGGAAGGCAGACAGTACTGGCTTGATCCCAGGCGCCGGAGTGCCGCTGCATTGGCGGCCGGAATCGGTTGGCAGGTTGCCGGCACTCACCAGATGTCCAGCCATGAACCTGCCCCGGGGCGCCTGGTGCTGGTGGAATCTGGAAGCCGACCCTCGGCCATTCATGAACCAGCGCCACCCACCTGCCCTGTGGTAAGTGAATCCGCGGTGATTCCAGCCAGAGTTTCCGCTGCTGGCTGTGTTCGATCACCGGGAACGGCCGGCCCCCGGCGCCCTGTATCCGGCCCTGGCCCCAGGTGCGGCGGTCTACCAAGCCCTCTATGCCCTGGATGGATCCAGCTGCGCTCGATCCGATAAGCAGGCGATCCGCCGCCGCTACGGCCACGGAGCGAGGTGGAGCTGGCCAGCATACGTTGCTGGGCCTGCGCCTTATCTCGTCTGGAAGCCCTGACTCGCTGAAGCAGCTGCGTCCGCACCCCGTTACCATGTACAGTAACCAGCGACTTACGCTGTCATGGAAGGCGCGAAGCAACCGAGCTCCCCGATCGGGGACAGCGCCAGGAAAGCGCGCGACCGCCGCCACCGCCGCAGGTGCGGGAGCACCGCCAAGCGGCTGCGTGCCAGGGGATGCGCCGATCCAACGATCTGGGGTACCGGATGGTGATGCGCCCTGGGTTTGCAGCCGCAGGCGCGGCGCAGTCCGCGATTGGCCAACGAAAAGCCGAAGAGCCGAGATCCAGCCTTCATCGAATTCGTTGGGCGAGTACCCTGATGACGAGACAGCCACTGAAGCGTGGGAAGTTGGACCCAGCTGGCCGGGATCCGGCTAGCCAGCAGCCCAGGCTGTTGGTGATCGTCAGGACCGACGCCATTTCGCGGCCGCGACTCATGTTGTCGTACTGACACCACCGACAAACCGATCTCCCTGTGTTTCGGCTGAGGTGGAACCACAGCAGAGAACGGCTGAAAGCAACGAGTCGCCTGATGGGTTGACAAAGTCACCACCGTATGGCCAGGAACCGCCTCGGCACAGAAAAGATCGGCGCTCTGAACGATGGACGACGTTGATCGCCTCAACGATCGTTGCTGTGTTCTTGGCCTGGCCCGCGATGAGATGATGGGGCTTCATCGGAGCATCCCTCCAGCTCCTCCGATCCTGCAGGATCTCCTTGTCGATCCCCGCAAGTTCTGCCAGATTTCCATCGGACGGCCGGTGCTCCACCTCTTCGTTAGATCAGCTCCTTGTAGCCGGTTAGCTGAGTCATAGCCTGGGCCACGATTTCCGCTTTGCACCGAGCGCTCTGTCCGTTGGCGCGCCCGTCGCGCTCTGAGTTTGGCGTTCCTTCCAGCGGGCCAGGGCATCGGGCAGGTTTTTGGCGTGCTCTGCCTTCTTGTAAAGGTCTTCGCGCAGTCCCCAGCTCTCGAGCGGCAGCAGAGGATGCGCTTGTGTCGAGGTCCAAGCCATCGCGCTCATGTCGTTGAACAACCTGATCAGTACCGCACGGCCGTTTGGTGACAGCAGGATCGCCTGCTTCACGCCTGCATAGGGCGGAAACCCCGCTCGGCAGGCGACACAACGCCTTCGAGAAATTGATCGTCCACAGAGTGCGGCCGCATTCTTGTGGGCCTTTGCTGGAGCCGAAGCAACCCATCGGCACGACACCGCTGCCCGAGCCACGGGTTTGAGCAGCTGCCAGGAACAAGGCCGATGAAACAGCACCTCCGTTTTTTCTTGGTTTTCACCACCCTTGCAGCTTTAGCCGCTGGACTTTCGAAATACCAGCGGCCAGCAGAAAGCGATTGGGCAAGAATCATGGAGTGCGATTCTCCTCGAGCTCACCGTCTTCAGTAGAGGGGAATCTCCGATAGCTCACATCAGGGGTTCTCCACCCCGCTGCAAGAGCATTGTTATCGAGCCGATCGCAGCATCGTGCTGTCGAATCAAAAACCATAGAAAACAGGCCATGGTCTTGAAGTGCTCGCGTGCTGGGTGTCCGCTGAATAAGCTCCGGGATGGTGCTCGGCGCAGGTATCGCCACCGCCACCGAAAGCGCAGGGTTGCCGCAGGGATACGGCCATCACGTCGTGGGCTTGGGCTCCGTTCATCGCCACCATCAGCTCGATGATGTGGGCGCGGTGTGCGGAACTGCCGTTGGTGCTGCTGCCAGCTGCCGCATTGTACTCGAATGTCGCCTTGGTGTCGCGATCGCCCATCGGACCGCATCCAGTGAAGATCGACCACCTTGGCCAGAGGGCGGCATTGGCAGATCGTGAAAAACGCGCAGTCCCTTCATGTGGCTGCAAATAGCCGACCATCGCCGCCAAGGTGCGCAGGAAAGGGGAACACAGCCGCTCGCCACCAGCTCGAAAATCCTCGGTGCGGCCAGCTGTTTTGAAGCGCTCCAGCGCAGCCGCTCGTAAGGGCGCTCCTTGGCGGTCATTTGCCTTCGGGATAAAGCCGGCCGCCCATCGGCTCGCCCGGTGCGCAGGGCCTTGCGACTCTACAGGGTTTCCAGCTCATCGAGGCGGCGGATTGAACAGAGTAGTGAGCTGCTCCAGCACCTTCCAGGGGTGTGGCGATGCCCCACTTCCAGGAAGCATCCCAGATAGCATCGATCTGGTTTGCGCAGCTCGCGGTGAGCGCGAGGCGCTGGTGGTTCCGGGGCATGTGTGGGCGCGCCATTT
>Ga0163217_1094807_pt1 | contig 10495 bp, 12 predicted proteins | sample SynspAceP_FD_185933 | JGI IMG/M metagenome (GOLD analysis project Ga0163217, IMG submission 185933) | Saline lake microbial communities from Ace Lake in Antarctica - Synechococcus sp. Ace-P (PacBio error correction) | ecosystem: Environmental > Aquatic > Non-marine Saline and Alkaline > Saline ... | reverse complement strand
CCCTGAGCCTGCTGGCGACTATTCCCCTCCTGTCCACTGCTGATCATGTGGGGCCGGCTGTCTGTAAGATCGCCTCATCACAGCACGCTTTGATACCCAACCCGGACCAGTCCGCCCGGGGCGCCTGGTGCCACGCTACGAGTTCCCGCGCTCGGAGCGCAGCAGCGGTTCAGACTCGTTTCGCCTGGCTCGGCGCGAAGAAGTCATTGCTGCGCAAATACTTCGGTGAGGAATCGTCTGCTCCATATAGCCACGCTGCCCCGCCTTGGTCGGAACCGAATAACCAGATGTTATCTCGTCCGATACCGGCGTCTGAATTCGTTCACCCGCGGTCCACCGACGGTTTCCCCAGCCCCGGTTGCGGCCGATGCGATTCATGCTTACTGGCGACCGAATCAAGATACGGGGGCGCCAGTGCCGATGGCCCGATCAGAAGCCGCCTGGGCAGGCACGCCAGTTCATCCTTGCGCTTGAAGCGCATACAGTGAATACGTGAAAATTCGTATTTCGGTGCGTAAAGCTTTTCGTTGCATCACCGGGCTCGGCAACAAAGAGCGCATGGGAAATCACAATAATGGCGCCCGGAACGCTGGCGCACATGCTTACGCCCGGCCCCACTTCCAGAATGGTGCCGTGGTCAACAGGTTCTGATCAATCACGTCCCGCGGAAATTCCAAACTTGATCTGAATGCGATCGCCAGATTGAACGACGGGAGCCTGTTTTGATGATCGAGCCTATTTACGCAAAGATCAGCTCCTTGGTCGCACTACAAAAAGGCCACCGCCAATCGCCACAATTCGACAACGCCAAAGGTAACGCAGTCCGACGCCCCAGATCATCCACCAGCCGAGCATTCATCAACAGCAGCAAAGCCATTCGCGAGTAGACCAAGCATTTGCGGCGCAGCCTACCGAGTTTGATCTTGTGCGCGATCAAGCGGGATACCAGAGCACGCAGAAACCAGCACGACCACCATCAAAACAGCGTACTAAAAGCAGCCTGAACGAACCGCATCGGAAATCAACCACGTTTGGGTAGCGTCGTCCAGCCATAGCGCTACATAGGTCATTCCTGTCGGGCCAGCAGGGGGAAACGTCAGAAAACTGCAAGTGGGGCGAAGTAATAACCGTTAATGGCCCGAATTCAGCCTCGCGTACGCGCTCGTCAGCACCGGGCGCCGGCGTACAGGCCCACCGTCCCAGGGCTGAGCGGTCGACCGGTCAGCCCGCCAGCACGGCCACCGCCTGAACAGAAGCCACTGGCCTTTCAATCAACATCAAAGCGTTGCCCTTGGCGCTGGACGCCACTTTCTCGCCCCATTCATTCAAGCGACCAAAACGGATTACCATTATCGTGGCCAAGAGCCTGTTAAGACGGTATTCGAAAGAGCGCCATCGGCCTTTGAGACGACCTTTTTTGCAGTACGGCCAGCCTCGGTCATGCGTTTCAAAGCGGCTGCCCTCAAAACACTGTGAAATGCCAGATGCTTCTGCAGCGATCGAAGGTGCGGCATACCGTGAAAAAGCGTGCGACAGAATCACAGTGCCCACAGTCGGCCCAATAATATCAGGGCTTTGGTGACATCTTGCAGTCATCGTGGTGGGTTGTAGCACCGCGGAACATGCGCACTCCGGGAAACGGCCGCCGCTATCAGCGACAGCGGGCCGTTGTACTTACAACATAGGGTTACAGCAAGGAGTGACAGCATGAATTCAGACGCTGATCGGATGCACGTTGATCGGCCTCGCCGCATGCGATGCGCTCGATAAGATCGTGGCAGGTGGGATATCGTGATCAGGCCACGCCAACCATACACGCAGGACCAGGCACCAATTCCATATCACCTTCTTACATGATCCGCGGATAAACGCCGGCCCACTTCGTCGGACGATGTCGGAGAACTGCAGATCCTGGCCCAGGGCGCTTTTCCTTTCCGATAATGCGCTCGACCGGCAGCATTATTCAGGCACCCGTTCGGTTGTTGCGCACGCGACGCATGACCAGCCAGGGGCTACCAGCTCGGAGGCAAGCAACGGATGCCTGTTTGACTTCTCGTGCACCGGTCTCTTAATGCGATAAAAGCGCGTACCCATGTCATGCCTTCGGCCCCAGCGCCATGGCAGCGACCAGCCGAGCGCGCATCGGCCATCCCGCCTGAAGCAACAAGGGAATCTCCAGCTCGTCCGCCGCGCGGGGCACAGGATCATGTTGGGAATATCATCCTCGCCGCGTGGCCACCACACTCGAAAAGCCATCTACCGACCACTGCCATCGCAGCCAAGGACTGCGCCTTCAGCGAATTGACGCACCGAGTGCACTTGTGGATGACCTATGCCCGGTCTTTCAGTAAGGCATGTACTTTGCTCTGGGCTGCGACCAGCGTCTCGACGATTTTTCACGCCGCCCTCAATGATCCGCCTTGATGTAACCGGGGTAGTCCGGCGAAAACTGACCGGTAAGGCAGGAACGTCAGGTTGACCGCGAAGGCTTGTCGGTCATATCCCGTCAGCGGGCGCATCTCATTGGCCAGATCGCTGCGGTTTTCTGCTCAGCCGCTGATGGTAACCCAGGCCGCCGCATTTGGAACGGCTGCGGCCAGCCGCAAAGCGACATAAAGTGCATCCCACCCTGGATAATCGCGTGCTGAATACCAAACAATTTCTGTATGCGCCGTTTTCACAATCAAATCGCCTTTGTGGGTGTGTTCGCTCAGACACGGAATGAACAGTAATGCTCTGAACCACTTAACTTCTAAATACGAAAAGCTAAATTTGTTCGACGCACAATGCAAGCATTCGATTGAATGTTCAACGCAATAACAAAGCCCCGGGACCCTGATGGCAGAAGCGAGTGCTTGCTCATGCACCTTGCGTGTTCATGCGTCAGCGCTATGCAAGATCAGCTTAGCTGAGAAGGGTCCGGCATTACCTACTTCATTCTCAAGCTGCTCAGGGCAAGGCTGCCACCTGCGCCCAGCACGCGATCAAAGCGGCATTATAACCCAAAGCTCCAGAGCGCGCGATTATCAACCTGGATATGGACGAATACACCGATGCTCCATCCGGCGCAAAACCACAAAACGCCGTGCGCATCAGGCCGTCGTGCCACATAAGCCATCTCGACATTGATTGCCCCTGATCTCGCAAATCTGCTGCGCCATATCCGGCACGCCTGGCGCCCCCGCCACCTTCAACATTGAACGGCAACCAAGTATTGGGCGTCACCGTAACCTGAACGAGGTCGCTCAGAGGGTACCGGGCTAAGTGGCTTTCGCAGCGCGCCCAACAACATGCTGCGTACCAGATAAAAGCGCATGCAGCAATGGATTTCATGGGACATCCCTTTTTTTGAGCTTAAATGCAATCAATACGCGGGCGTTACTGCCTGCATTTATTCACTATCAGCATTGGCATCTTGCACGGCCATATCTCCGCTTGCTTTTGTACATCGCGCCATGCCGTCTCGGCATAGCCACTCAATTCACCCAGATCCGAAAGCCGCCGCACTTCAACAGTGTCGGCCAGCTCGCGAGCAACCGTTTGAAGGTTGTCGGCATTACGCCTGATCAAATTCCCCCGTCGCGCAAACTCCATGAACCCCATAGTGCGGCCCTGATCTACCAGATTGGCATCATCAGCTACTTCGAGCTTCATCCGCCTCGGCCAAATGAACGCAACTGCTTGATGAATCTCGCGCTGTGGTGTCAATGACCTTGCTGGGCAAACTGCTGCACTTCTGGGCGAGCCCTGCCCAGCGCCGCTTCGCTCATCGAATCAGTGCGTAAGCTCTGGCGGGCCTTGGATCACAAAGTGTTCCGCGGCACACCCCGTCACATGCTAGGCGATTAAAATCAACACCCCGTTGATCAGCGCTGCCGCCCTCACGGAAGTCCTGGCATACCGTAGGCCGGTCGTTTCGTGCGGTCGTTCGCCCATCACCGTTTCCTGAGCCAACAGGTTGCCGCTGCCAAGGCTGACAGCCAACGCCAGACAGGCGGGTATCACAAATGTATTTTTGTCATAAAGTAGCTCCTTTTTACTTTATCGGCATAGGCAGCCATGCCGGCTGCACCCTGCGAAATGGCTCATAAAAATGGAGAATTCATGGCGCGATAGTTCCACACCGGCCGCCAGTTTGCCGTTACCAGTTCGCGCAACAAGCGGCGCCCATACCGACTGCGGCCCGACTGCCAGACCCATGTGGTGCAACCACGCCAGGGAAGGCGCATCGCGCGCCAGCAGATTTACACGCTCCGCAGCACTGAGGATGGTCAACGCCTCACCAGCAACGCTCGCGCAGTGCCTGCAAATTTGCCATGCAAACCAGCCGCGCAGGTGCGGGCCTGTGGCGACGTTGCAAGGCGTTTGAGGCCGCGGATCGATAATAGCTTCGCGGAAAGGCGGACAACCGAGGCATTGCGCTCTGTGCCGGATAGGCAATTGTAACGCCAGATCGTTCAACAACGGCGAGCCATCGGTTTCCTCGATTCTCAACAGCCCCAGCGCTTGAGTGCTGGCCAGCACTGAATGCGGCTCAGCAATACGGAATATCCGGCGCTGGCAAAAAAATTCAGGCGGGCATTGGCCACCGGCAAGCGACCAGATTTGAAAAACATCGGATCAATCAGTAGGCAACGTGATCCAGTCTCAACGCCAGCACGGTGCCGAACGCCTGATGAGAAAGCTTCACCCCAAACCACTCTCCCACTGCGATTCTGCCCGGCCCACTTCAGCTTCAGGTTGAACAGCGCTTCAAGCACGAAACGGGTATGGACAACATAGCGAATCGGCGCAGCAAAAAGCGGATATCAGCATTCCATGAAGACGCTGACCTGCATGCGCAAGCATGCCGCCGAAAACCCCGTGCACGGCATTTGCATATGCGTCGAACACGGCGAGAAACTTGGGTGATGAATAACAGCGGAGAAGCGTTACAAGAATTCAGCCCAAGGCGCGCAAAGGCCTCCCCACTCAGCCAAACGGCTGCAATTGATAGGGATTGCGGAAAAGTAATCAATCGGAAAAATCCACCATTGCGACGCGGCGCAATTAGTGGCCAGTACCAGGAAAAAAAGAAAACGCCAGCCACAAGGGTGACGCCGCCATAGGACATAACCACCGTTGAGAAAGGCCATTGCGATGCACCATATGCAACCGCCGGCTGCGGCAGCATCAGCCACAGGCTGCTGGAGATTGCCTTGCCCAGCGCTTGGTCCCGCCGCAGCTCTCCACCCAGCGTCGGCCGGTGACCCTCATAACTCTCTTCAATTCCGGCTCCAGCCAGACTTCGTTAACCCGCCCGAGCAATGTAAAGCCGCCTCGACAAAAGTCGTGACTGAGAGTAGGCCGCGAAACAGCCCCCAGCGGGCAACTTGCGTAGACCGCAAATGCCTGCAATGAACGGCTGATTACGGCAAAAGAATCGCGTGTGCCCCCAGAAACGCCGCCGTCACCGAGCTGGACGCAGCCAGACCGGTGGTGAAACAGGGGCCATACAATTGATGGAAAAACTGCTGCAACCCGGGCAAATACCGAGTGGCCGTCATCAGACTCGCGGCTGCTCTGCAAAAATACCCCACGGCGGGTGGCGCTGCATTCAGTTGCACCATTCTGATCCAGCAATCACCACTCATCAGACTGTCAGCGTTCGAGCACCACCATATAGGGGTAATCCTTGCCCCAACGACGCAGAAAATCACCCACGGCTTACCGCTCTGTAGTTCTGGTTCAAGCGGCCTGCGCCGATAGAACAAGCGCCCCTGGCCACCCAGCCCTTGCGTCAGTCCGCCCACGCCGCTTGCTCCTCAAAGCCAGGTATTCGCTTCACGGGTATCAGACAGAATATAGAAATCGAAAAAACTCGAGCTGCCCGCACGTTGCAGGCTGTAGGTACACCGCCTTCCAATCGGCCCAGCAATCAGCAAAACCTGCTTCGTTGATAGATCGCATGCATGGATCGCGGTACGCGCCAGCGGCGTGCAGCCAGTTGTTTCGGCATCGCTGCTGATGCATTCACGACTGGCTTGTCGCCACCGGTATTGCCGAATAAAGAAGCCGAACACCACCTATCCAAAGCGCCCACTGAAATCCAAGCAGAAAAGAAATGGCCGAACCAAGGCCATCCATGCCTATCTCAATCCAGTGCCGCCCGTTGGAAGGCAAAACACCGAAAGCATGTAATAAGAGCCGTTGTCGTTTGCAGCAACCCGCAAACAGCAGCAACGCCCGCCGCGCATAAAGCTGCCGCTTTCCAGTTATGCTGCCTGATCTTCGCTCAAGGGCTTGTCTACCTGTGCAATACCAGAGCGTCAGGCAGGCTGGATTGATGAGGGGTGGCGTAGCCACAGTAAGCACCATAAACAAAGCTTACCGCGGTTAACTGCTGGCGCCGCTGCCAAAAACTGGCGCCGGGCATGGTGAAAGTACTGGGCGGAAACAGCCGCATGCTTTCAGCCAGCACATCCTCAGGCGCTGAATCCAGCGCCTGAGTGACTAGTTGCAGAGCCCTTTTTTTCTACCTCGGGGCTGATAACCCAGCCCGGCCAGTTCAGGTAATTTCAGACCCGAGGCCAGCTGCAAACCTGACTCAATTGGCATTGTCATGATCAGTTCTGCGCACCACAAAGCAACGGTATTAACCGGGGCAACTGTGAGGTCCATGTCTCGGTCAATTGGGTTGCCCTCGTGTTGCAAAGAGCCTCGAAGAGCAGCGCTTGTTTGCGGCAGCAGGACGCACCGAGAAATCGGAACAGGCGCCAGCGCTTGAGCGCCTCGGATATATTCAACGAAAATGGCCCAGTAACTTCCCCGTCTTCCAGACCGTAACAGAGCCACCACTGGAGCATGTCTGCAGCCAACTCACCCCAGAGCACCACCGGCAAAATCGACAATTCACCCGCACCGCTCCCGCTCGTAACCGCCAACCTACCCTGTTGCCGTCGGCCCACATAGGTATCCATGCCTGCGCGCCAGGGCTCCGCTGGCAATATGCTGGTATCACCGAAGATAGCGGTATAGGAGAAGTAAATGCGGCCACCCGCTTGACGCGCGCTCGGGCTGAAAGAACGCCACGATATTAGCGTTGCGTCTCATCCGGCGTAGGCCAGTTGCACCAGCACGACGTTACCTTTGCCCCAATCGGCCTTCCGTTCGATCCAGGCACTGGGGCCGGGTGTCGTAACGCGCTCCCTTGTCCATGTAATGGGTAAAGGTTGTCGTTCACGCTGCATCAGAACCGAAACCCGAAGGTTCTCGGTCGCAAAGTAATCCTATGGTTCAGCGAGGGTAGGGTTAAGCAAAGGACGCCACAGCACTCAACCGGTATGCGCCATCGTGGACAGCAAAGACCGTCCGGAATCATGCACCTCGGGCGCCATTCGCCATGCGGCTTGGAAGGTGTTCTGGCCGTAATAGAACATGTGGTCAACGGCGCCAGCCCACCAAAGCACTTACCTGACGGGGAAATATTGACCGACTCGACCTTCATTTCGGTTCTCATCACCCGGCGTTACCGTGAAAGCGATAGGCACCGGGTCATTGCTGCGCGTATCCCAGCAAGGCATGGAAAGCTGAAAGCTGTATCACCCGCCTGGCGTCCAGCCAAGTATTCAGTAAGGCCGGGAAATTCCTCACCGCCCGGTAGGGCGTGTTCAGCCAAGGCCACGGCCTGAATATAAAACCAAAATTGTACCCGGCTGACCGCCCGATAGTAGCTGGCCCCGGCAAATTACAGGAACTGGTTCTGAATATCTTCGCCCTCGAGCGGAAATGTCAGCTTGAAACCGGCGTAGCCGAATCCGTGTACCTGTTGCTCCACCTCGGTATTGGGTAGGTGAAGTCGGACTTGTTGAAGCCCAGGGCTCTATTGCGCCCTCTTTACAATATTGATCGCAACGGAGTGGTATAGAACAACCCTGCGGGGGGACCAAGCATCGCCTTGAAAATCGGAATCCGGAATCCTGCCACAGACTACTCGTCCGGGTTGAAACGGATCCTTGATACTGGTCGTAGCTCAAGATCTCGCATTTTAAACCGCGGAATAAGCTGGCGTCCTTGTACGCTGGCCGCCAGAAGCCTCGCGCCTTGGCCAAGCACCTTGTCGCGCACCAGATTCCTGGGCCGACAGGCTTGAAAGGGGAGTAACAACAACAGGGCGGCGCAAGGCCAGGTAGTAAACGAACCTTCATTCAGTCGTTTCCTTGCGGATGCGGTTATCCAATGCTAGAAAACCGGAATTATGGCACATTGGTCGGCAGGCGCAGGGCCCGGGCACGAATAAGCCACCCACAACTCTCCCTTTTGCTCGGCTTTGGACGTTAGTCCGGCAAAGCTGGCTGAGTTCCACCCTCCGACTGCCGGGCAGTCCGATATGCGCTGAATATAACCTTAATCGCGCGTTCCGATCTGACTGGCTTTGCCTCCACTCGCAACTCCACCTGGCCGATGCGGAAAAAAATCCAATACGAAAGGCGCTGATTAACGAGCAGACCGCGCCGGGATCCGCAGCTTTCAAAATCAAATTATTTGCTTTTGCTCTCTAATCGTTTTTCACCGCCATCCAGCCCCTAAACCGCCTAACCACCTGAGACACACCCCAATACAATCAATACCTCATCGATTAGCCGTCAGCTTCCCTTGTCATGTATTATAGTTCATATATAAGAAGATAATTCAGTTATTTGTTCACGATTGAGCCATTCTCAGCTTGATCGAATCTTGCACCCAAAGATTTCCGATTACTACTTCAAGGGAGCGTTGATGCGATGAAGAAGGATCCCACTAAAGTTTTATCGCATTGCTCGGCGGCGGCACCAACCCGTTGAAGCAAGCAGCAAACCTTTTGATCGCCGCTAGTGGTTGTCGCCCCGAAATGGCAGAAGAATATTGCGCAAAACCCATGACATTCCCTTCCTGCGTGGAATTTCGAGCGCCTGAACGACCTCACTGGAAATAGCCCAGACCGCTCAAGATATGGGGTGGATGTTGCATTCGCTGTTCGAAAGGGAAAACCGTGGAATGGCTGGCCGATCAAACTCGTATTGCTCGACAACCCTCCTCGACTGTTCGTCAGGCCATGTTTTGATGCGCGACAAGTCGCTTGATGAAGCGCCGCGCACAGCTCGGCGGTATCCGCGTTGGTATCTTTGAAGAAGCCCCATTGACCGTGAAGATGTGATCCGCTTCCTCAGCGGCGTGAAACCCAAGACGCTGCTCAAGCGGATGGCGACCGAACGACCCGATTCACTTTCAAGGCCTCGACAAGGCTGTTGCCTGGGCCACCGGTCATCCGTACGCCAGACGATGTGGATGCCATTCCCGATGACGAATTCCCCGTCCCTGGATGGAGTCCGCACCTGGATGGTGGGAGTTCGCGTAGAGGCCTGGATCCACAACGGCAAGATTCGCTTCCTGAACATCTCGGAATATGTTGCGCCTGGCGCTATTCGTACCCGACGTGCCCCCGCCTCGCCGGAGCTTGAAGCTTACCGTCCGCAGATTCGTTCCAAACAGATAGAAGAACTTGATCAAGACCTTTCGATAATCGAGTTCGCATAATCCATCGCGAATACTTTCGTCACCAGTGGACGTAAATGTACTTCGGGAAGTCGCCTATCGCCCGCCAGGGCTTCAAGGTCTTTCGAGCTTTTGGAGCGCAGTCTAATAAAGGCTTCAAATGCCTACCACGCTTCGATGTGGTATTGACCCCAAGGCCACCGAAGAAGAAGTTAGCAGGGCCTTTACTTCCCCAAGGAGATTTTCGAGGACGCTACCGGTTTGGCGGGTTGCTCGCGTGCTACCCACGTCGCCCGCTGGTCAGCAAACTGAAATGCCCGCGGAAAACCCGGGAAGATCCACCCACTTACTTCGAGGTCCCATGAAACTGAACCACCCACCGGTCGAGGAAGATGCGTCACCAAGCGCACCGCCTTTGGTACGCATTGGGGCTGCTGTATTTTGTTGGCGAGGAACTCCAAAGGTTCATGCCACGAATTGCTCAAAGCGCCAGGAAAGAAGCCGACTTCATACGTGTAGCACATCATGTTGCGGCCCCCTATCATTGGGTCGCATCGTTTGACCAAGGGGAACTATGTGACGGCACGCGAAACCGGACCACGCCGGACGCAAGGGACAAACCAAGCTAACGCTGTTGCTGTCCCGGTTCGAACGACGCCCCTTGAACGGCGTTGGACAATGCCCCGGGGAATTTTGCCAAGAATCGGCAAGCTCGGACAGGGGTCTTTTGATGACGGCTCGCCGCGTTATTGCTGCACGAGGGGCCGCTTGCGCCGAATGCGGCCCGCGCCCCGAGGCCATGGGAGAGGCGCCCGAGTATTTATCCGGTTCGGGGGGACTTGGGCCAAAGACCACCACATTTTACGCTAGTCCCCCGCTTTGACAAAAGCCCAAACCCCACTCTTTTGCGCTTGCTCCGCCGGATGCCCAACACACCTTTTATCCTTTTCTTTCTGCTGGTGGTGGGGGTTGTTGTGTGGTG
>Ga0163217_1062096_pt1 | contig 10496 bp, 6 predicted proteins | sample SynspAceP_FD_185933 | JGI IMG/M metagenome (GOLD analysis project Ga0163217, IMG submission 185933) | Saline lake microbial communities from Ace Lake in Antarctica - Synechococcus sp. Ace-P (PacBio error correction) | ecosystem: Environmental > Aquatic > Non-marine Saline and Alkaline > Saline ... | reverse complement strand
TACTTTACTACGGGCAACAACCAATGTTCGTCAAATGGCGACTGGAAGAAGGCGTTGAAAATGCGTTTGATTTCCCAGGTTTTTTGTACCGGAGCCCTTACAATTCGTCCGCTTTCTGTCGAGGATTCGCGTCCATTCCGTTGCGGTGGCTTTGGTCTGGCGATCAGAAGAACATTTATTAAAACTGACGCCGAAAGTAAAAGAAGTATCGCGACGATGCGCACCTTCATTCATTGGTTGTGACATGGCGCGCTGAACCGTTATTTCCAGTTATCCAAGGTGTTGCCACGCGTATACTTGTTGGGTGGGTCTTGGTCAGCGTGCGAAACTTGGTGGCTTTTAACGAGATGTGCCGGCAGCGGCGAACTGTCTGCGCGCGATTGTTATTGGTCGTGACCACCTAGACTCAGGCTCTGTTGCAAGTCCAAAACCGTGGAAACAGAAGGTATGCAAAAGACGGTTCCGATGCGGTTATCGATTGGCCATTCATTGAACGCTTTATTGAACACCGCGTCTGGCGCGCACTGGGGCGTGTCTTTGCCCACCACGGCGGCGGCTGTAGCATGGCTTTTACAACACTCCAGGCATGGTCATTGTTTGTGATGGCAGCGACGATTGCGCAGAAGCGTATTGCACGTGTTCTTCATAATGATCCAGGCGACCGGCGTGATGGCGTCATTAGCCGATGGCAGGTTATGATATTGCTTATAGATTTGCGAAAGACAGGGGTTTGAATTTTGCCATGATCACCGCAATCAAACCAAATAAAACGTCAGTAGATAACCAAATTTAAAAAAATACTATTTTCAGAACATTCGCATTTAAAAAAATTAGAGAGAAATATAATGTTTGAATAATGATTTAAAAACCGGAGCCAATGACCCTTAACGAATTGCGTTCAAATCAGTTCGCCGCAAAGTTAAGCTAAGCCTAGACGAAGCCGTGTTTCCAGCGATCCATGCCAGCACCCAAGTCAGTGAATGATGTGATTGCAGAAAACCGTACAGTTTACCGGTTATTAAACACGGGCCTTTGGTTGTTAGCGAATACGCGTATCGCTCCAGAAGATTTGGACGAATTACAGCGTAGTATCGTGTTTATCGCATTGCCGCAGGCATTGGTGCTTGATGGAAGACAAAAACCGTTAAAGCTGATCAGGGCTTGGAAGTCAACCAGTGGTCTTAGCGCGTGTTTTTCCGGTATTCGCTTAGAATAATTCAAGCCTTGTTAACTAATCAACAAAGAAGTGTATCCATGCAGCCCTAAAAAAGGCTCGGGTTGGCCCGCATTCTGGCGATTGGCGCCTTTGGGGCCACATGAAAGTTACGATTTTATTTAGTGAAGGGAAGCGCGTTACCGTTGGTGAGTGATTCTGGTCTAAAGCGGCGTATGTCTATCGCCGGTTCTTGAGCCTAATTACTTTTGCACCAAAAGAAAGGATTTGGCGTTGTTAAACGGGACCAAAGCGTCAACGGCCTTCGCGTTAGAAGGTTTGCTTTTGAAGCGGAAGATTTGTTTGCCTCTGCCATTGTGGGGGTTCTTTGTCTGTTGAAGCCGCACTTGGGTAGCCGTAGCCCCGCTTTGATTTGCCCGTATCCCATGAGGTTCGGGACATCCAAACGCAAAATCGACGCGCGGCGCTTATCGTCACTTCTTAGGCGAAAACCAGTGAATTGGGCGACTCTCATCAGAATTGTTGAAAAAGTTCAAGATCCTTACTTCACTGCGTTGTCAGCCACAAGTAATTTGGCGCATGTTAGAGGCAATTCGCAGCACGTCTAGTGTTTTATTATCCGAAGCTAAACTCAGTTTCTGATAACCCTTGTCGTTTGCGGCCGAAAGCGACATTTCTTTCAGGTTTGGTAACTTCCACGCAGACCCGTTGCGATGGCGGCAATAAATTCTGGCCTTGGCGATTGCTGAAAAATCGGGCAGTTTTGTCTGAGCGTCGTATGGCGTTAATTGATCGACACGCAAAACCCTAAGTAAATTACCGCCTTTCTTGTGGACAACGGTGTTCTGAACTCTGGCTTTACTGATGCCCAAGTAACGGCGCTGCATTTGGCGAGTGAAAACAAAAAGCTTACGCGCACCCTGCATCAGTCGGACAGGCTTACCCAACGTCGGGCCAAACCAAGAAGATCACTGGTCTATGGGCAACCTTTGCGGCACGTTCGTTTTAAAAAGCACATTGCGAAAAATACCCGTGGTATTTTGCGGTGGAATTCTGTCTGCAGGTACAAGGGTTTGGATTTTCCGTAAACCGTTGAAATCGACTTAAACGTTTAGGAAATGCGCGTGCAACGTTGCGTCCGCTCGTGTGCCTTTCTATGACAACAGATCGTTACTTTCGCCTCACTGACCTGAAAAAGCCACATGTTATTATTGAAGCGCGTTCCATAACGAGTACGATGCAGAAGGCTTGTGCCAAGCTTCGTGGTTTAATCGAGTTTTATCGGAAACGAGTCTTATAAGGCAGTTCTTTTAGAGCTGCCCTTTTTAATTGTGGCTTTTATAAAGGAAAGGTATGACAAACGAAACTCCAATAATGCCTTAGACAGTCTTGGCGTGGAGCGCAATTGTGGGCGACCATGAAAAATGGCCATTACAGGTGTGATCGAAAACGCCGCAATAGGGCGTGTTAGATTGGGTCGTATTGTTTGGATTGGTGACGCCAGCCAAATTTACCGGGACGTATCAGACTCAGAAGCAGCATGATTGGTTAGGCGGCGGTTGGATTACGCCTGGCTGATTTGATTGCCACCACACATTTAGGTATTTGGTGGCTAATAGAGCGCGGAAGAATTCGAGCAGGCGCTGAATGGTGATGAGTTATTCAAAGACATCGCCAAACAAGGCGCCGGATTTGCGTCATCAAGTAAAAGCCACGCGTGATTGCCAGTGAAGCCGGAATGATGCCAGCGCATCACGTCGTTTGAAAAGTTTGGATGGCAGACGTCGTTACCACTTATTGAGATTAATTGGGCTATGGTTTGTCGCTCCGACGGCGAATTAAAAAATGCTCTGCGTGGCGACAGGGAATTGGAAATCAATTTCCGTGACGGTCAAACGTACGTGTTTAGCCGGCTCATGCATTGCGCCAGAATTGATGATAAAGACGCTTACATTGATTTTTCCTGTTGATACGTATTACCAAAGGTTGCAGCGGCTGGGCATGGCGGACGCGGTGGATGCGTTTTGCGAAGGCATTGCGTTTAGCACAGAGCAAGTAGCGCGTATTTTCAAACCGCTAAATCACTAGGCTTACCCGTAAAAATCCATGCGGAAACAGCTTTCTTCTCTAGGTGGAACTCGGCATGGCGGTTCGTTCAAAAGCCTTGTCGGCGGATATATTGAATTTATCGAAGGAAGAAGACGTTGAAAAGCCATGCAGAAATCGGGCCACGGTGGCAGTGTTATTGCCGGGGGGCATTTTTCACCTTAAAAAGAAACGCAGCGCCCACCAATTGCTTTACTTCGTTCAATACGATGTTCCTATGGCATTGCGACCGGATGCAAACCCAGCGGACGTTCTCCGGCATTGTCGTTACGCTTGATGATGAACATTTGTCTTGCACCTTATTCGGTTTAACGCCAGAAGAAGCCCTCGCTGGGCGTAACAATTCATGCAGCAAAAGCGCTGGGGCGCGATACTCATGTAGTTTTGGATAGTCGGTAAAAAAACCGCGACTTTGTTTGCTGGGACGTAGCAAAGTCCAGGTGAACTAAGTTATGGGTTGGCGGCAAACCTAGTCAAACATCGCGGTTATCATGGTGAAGAACATCAAGGGGCGGAAAAGCCATAATGTCTCAACGCAAGGTTTCCAATTAAAACCGTACCCGCAGGTCATTTCGTCAAGGGGATTCGCCTTTACTCGTAGCCATTGCCGCATTTCGGGATTTAATACCTGCGACTGCCGAGGTGCAAAGCCGGTTTGTCTTGATCAAGCTAAAAAAAATGTAACCTGGATACAGATTTGGGTATATCCCTGAACTGTATGACTTTTCTAGAATTCGACTGGGTGTGGGTTTATCCAAGCTAAACTACTCTCGTCCTGTGTCATCGATCTTAATCGAACTTATCTGACGACAAACCTCTTATGCGACGAACCAAACCACGGCACTGTTTCCAGATAATTTGTTTGAAGACAGTCCGGTTTGTTGTAGAGGGAAAAAGCACTAGCGACGAAAAACACAAAGCGCGTTTGTACCGAACAGATTTTGCGCCTCTATCTCATTCGAACAATCGAGCAAGAACTGGCGCGGTTTAAAAGCCAAAATTGCGTACGCAATTTTATTCGATGCGCACAGCCATCGCCCTCCCGCGCACGCGGCGATGTTATTTACGGACACACTGCCGGACTTTAACTGGGAAAAACTGCCGGTGAATCTTGTGATCTTCGTGGCCATTGCGCAATGCCCGCGCACGCAAATCAGCGACCGAAACTACAACACACAGTCCTAAAAACGCCGCTTAAAGGTTGGCTACCATTTACTCGCCACTTGCCCTCTCGTATTCATGCTATCCAGCTTGGAACTGTCCCCAAGCGACCCTATCACTAACGACGCGAACTTGCTAAAACAGTCAGTAGTACTCAACTGATTGACAGTAAACGCGCTTTTATCCAGCAACAATTGAAGGACGTCCATTAAGAAGCCTGTCAGCACGTTTCTTTTTTAACCTCGCTCTGCATTGTTACGAACTTTAAAATCCTCATGATGCGGAAAAAGCGTCGTGGACTTTTTTGGTTATACGATTTACCTAGCCTCTTTTTTTCTTCCCATAGTGCAATGGATCGTCACCCCCCCCCCCCCCCCCCCCCCCCCCCCCCTTTCGTTGTTAGTGTCCGCTTTATATGAAAACGAATTCTTATATGTTCCACAAAGCTATTCTCAGGCGTCTTTTTGCTCTCTACCTATTGTTGCTCAATTGATCAATCGACAAAGTTACGCCAATGCGTATTAATTGGCTGTTGTTATGGTAATTGTTGAAACGCCTATTTTGTACAAGCTCATTAATGAAATAATGAAGCGTCGATGAATAAACAAGGAGTTGCAGAAGGCCTTGGTTATTAAGCCCGATCTTGGCGTGTTGTTAAAAACAGTGGCGGTTTAAGGAAAGGTCGTTGGTCTGTGGATTGGTTCGTGGAAAAGGCGGTGGTTAAGAATCATTTATTACTGGATGCAGAGAATGAGCACTTTTACATGATGGTTAATTTTCCTAAGAAACACACAAGAGAACTTAACCAATGCGCAACCAAAGCGCTAAAGACAAATTGTAGAAAGGTGGTCGCTATGAATGACGACATGTTTAATGAGCTACTTGAAAGTGTGCAACCAAGCCGATGACATCATAAAAACCAAGCTTTACGGCTTGCACGGAATTATTGAATTTGCAGACCAGAAAGTGAAGGCAATTTCGTACCAAACAGGTTTAAGTTCAAAGTCCGTTTTGCCTACCTTGCGTGCGCGTAAGCAAGCGTACTTTAGAAAACTTGGGAACAAGGCCCGCCGTCTCATCCAACAGGACCAGCTCGACCTTGCCTTAAAATCGTCCGACGCTGATCCAGAATATGCGCCTAAAAGCGCTGCATAGTTGAAAAATAGTAAGCTATTTTTTATGAGTGGGTTTGATGAATTAGTAGTTCATTTAATTCTATACTTCCGGTTTGAAAATGAACATCAAATAAGTGTGGGTATCATGCCAGTTCAAACTCGAAATTAAAGCTTTAATGCAGTCGCATATCGACCAAGATGACGATAGGTTTTTATCTATCGCGCTTTCTATTTTGCCGCGCATGCAAGCGAGAAGTTGGTCATGACAAGCTTGCAAGAGTTAAACATACTTGTTGATAAAGCTTACAGAAAAAAAGTCGCCGAAACAACCCCTTCCCTTTGTATCCCCATTCGCAAGCAAGTATTTAACAGACTCTACAGGATTATTATCCACAAGCCATCCTAAGCTTTCGTTTAGTGACCTGATTGTCTCCTCAGAAGTTGAAGGGGCGGATTAGAGCGTTTAGTTCAAAAAAGGCAAGAAGCACTTAGTCACGCTTTAAAAATCAGCGACTCTTCACCTAGAAGAAAGTTCACTGTTGCTCGCAGAAAGCCTGAAAACGGGAAAAACCTATACGGCTTCCGTTCTAGCTGGAGAGTTGTTGAACTATCCATTATTTGAAGTCCGCCTGATCCTGTCTATACAAAGTATCTTGGGGAGTCTCTCTCTCCTTACGTCAGATTTTGATTCTATTAGAGATGTCAGGGGTCTATTTTTTTCCGATGAGTTTGATGTCTTGGTTCGCATCGTGGATCCAAATAATGCATGCTCGGTGCGAAGCAAAGGCGTATATTGAACACTTTCTACAAGATGATTGAGCAAGATGACTCAAAAACAGCGTTAATTGTACTGTGCTATAACCATATTGGAGGCGCTCGACATGCGTTATTCCGCCGCTCGTTGATGGACGTATCCGATATGAGTTACCAACAGAAGAGGAAAATTTTCTGCTTTTTAAGTCTCGTTTTGCGTTCATATGTTGCTAAGAATTTCGCGTTTGGAAAAAAAATTAGCCTCGTCTGCTCAAGGTCTAAAGTAATGCGGAAGTAACCTCCGTTGCCAAGGGATGCGATCAAAGAAATGCTCATTCAATGATCACCCTGCAATTCACTTAGAAATGCTTAATTACGCCATTCCAAGCATAGATTAATATGGAGTAAGCATTTCACCATTTAAATAAGGAACATAAAATGGCGAATACGATTTTTGATAAGCCACATTTTTTCTTAAGCTCTACCGCCATTCAAAAAATTACACCGTGCCAACCTCTGGAGGCGGTGGAGACCCTAGACTGACACCGCCCAAACCGTTTTTGTACCATAGTAGAAAGAACCTGCGTGGTATTTAGTTTACCATTTCAGCCAGATTTTGAATTCACTCAAGCATGATATTGCTGCCTTACTGCATTAGAGATGAAGTAGGTATTCAAGTTTGAATTCGAAAGTTTTCCTGACATCGAATTGGCTGTAGAAAGGGGCTTGCGGATGAACGTAAAAAAATTGATCTTACTCAAAATGGTCAAAACAGTTATTAGAAAAAAATGTGTGAGCATTGAAAAAACTATGGCTACTGTTTTTTTATTCCTGATGGACAGTTAAACTTATCTTGAGCAAAAAATAGCAATTTATTTTTAATGAAGATTAAAGATATAAACGGTAAACCCAGAGATAACCAGAAGCTTATTTGATTCGATTCAGTCAATTTACGATAGAGCGTATTCTGCCCTATATGTCGGGATGGTAAAAGATCTTTTACCTGAAGATAAAAGATGCTTCAACCTTGTGGGAAATATGGCTGTCTACAACCAAATAGAAAAATAAACCTAAAAAGCGGGAATTAATAATTTTTAGTAAAGGAAATTATGTCCGACTTTACTAAAATTGCCAACCAGGTAGAAATAAAAGTCTCTCCTCATAATTGCTCTTTTCCCTAAGCATACAGTCCTTCAAGTTAGTGGCCAGGTCAGAATCAACTTTTCAAGTTAGCTCTTACTCTTAAATCGTGTCGCAGAAATTAGAGCGCCTAAAGTGACAGCTGAGTTTTTGATGTTAGCCAAGTGAAGAGCAAGAAAGAGTGGTTTCTAAAAGAGTTATTAGAGCCGTTTGAATAAAACGGATAATGGCAGCGAAAACCTTACATTGATTATGATACCGGTGCTCAATTTGAGCACCCATTGCTAAAGCCTTTTACAGTACGAATAACCAGTTGACATAACTCTAGACGAACTAGTCAGACCTCTCCTAATTCGGTATTGAAGCGAATGGACCATATGGCCGCAGTATAACAGGGACGGGTCGGCTATTGTCGGGGGGATTTAACTGATGCGCTTTGCCACAAAATGATTGCCATTAGATATTAGTCATAGGGCTAGAGTCAGTTAAAGTACTAAATACAACGTTTTATAATAAAAAGATGAAACCTCTAGGTCTAGTAACTGCTGATGGCAGTTGCTGAAGCCGGAAAATACCAGACTCTTCTCCTGATCGTATTTTCCCTCAATGTCGCTACTGGCCAATTACAGGTCAGAAAAGGTAGAGGGCCTCATGCTTGGGTCAAGTGGCACTAGACTCTCTAGGCTTTCTGACTATTTTTAGGGCGAACGAAAATATCGAGATTATTTACAGTGTGTGCAGGTAATACAGATAAAACTTTTTTAATGGATTACTGATTACGATACTCAACTAACAGGATATACATGACCCGCTCAAGCGTGGAATGTTATTACTGTTGGGCATACACAATAGATAACACTTACTGAGTCTGGAGGATTACCAGCCCGTGTAGCAAATAGGTGGTTTATCGCCCTTACCAGTACGGACATCGCTATATGCGGATAAAAAGAATACGCCCATTAAAGCCCCGATATTGTTTTGAAGGTGGCCAATATTGGCAGACGAGACCTGTGGTGGGCTGGCGGGAATGCATGACTTTGATTTATTGAGTACTAATAGTGGATTTTTTCCAACCGATATTTTTCAAACGAACTAATGCCACACCAGGGCACGACAGCCTAGCGGCTCGTTTTGCCGCACAGTTGAAGTTGAATTTACCCAGATTTATGGCCCAGAAACTGTCCGCGCTTTAATGGATCACTTCTTTGCTGTTGGGACTGAGGAAATGTATAACTTAATTTCGGTCGATGTGTACTCGTTGAAAATATTCAGAAAAAGCCAGGGCAGCTAAGTTAACAAGGATGGTTGGTTTTGGTGTCCAAAATTTTAAGAGAAGCGATAAAAAGTTGCTAACAATTCATTGTCGTTGGTTGTTCAAGACCAGTTTACAGCCTTTTTGTAAATGATGTAGTAAAGTTAAAACCTGATAAATTGAATTTATATTATTTACCTTGGCCGAAAGAACTTTGCCAGAGTAATAGGGGAAGCGAGTGTTGAGCTAACCGTAACGCTTTCTTACTTGTTGAGCCCAAACCCTTCGAGCCGAAATGTGTAAATAAGTTATGGTTATGCGAGCCATCAACTTCCGTTTTTTATGTTAAGCGCAGCGTTTAGATCTGACACTGGATTTTCAAAAAGCGTATGAACAAAGCTAGTCGGGCAAAATGAAAGAAGATAAACCAATAAACAGAAGATCCGAATTGGTGGATTGGAACTATAATCGACATTAAAGCTCATACACTAAAGATATTGGTGCGAGGTTCAGCGCAGATCTTGCTGAAACGAGGTCAAATTAGCGGATTTATCCTTGCGAATGGTGGGAAAACTCGTGCCCTCTCACGGAACGTTATAATTCAAGTAAGATATGCACTATCGTTTCGCTTCAGTCCCTGAGTCGATGTTGACATCTATAGTGAGTTGAAAAATGAAATTCAAGTTAAGGAACAACAGTGCCTGTAGTACAAACCGTATGAAGCTCCGCCATTCTTGAATCATTGATGTACAAAGTATCTTATTCGATCCTGTTTCCTCGGCCTTTTGAGGCAGATTTTTGTTGTTGAGCGGATCAATCCGTGTCCACGTCTTGGGCCTGCTGCTAAATGATGTCTTAGTGATCCACGTTCAGCATGAAAAAGCGGGCTCTGAGATTGAGTTATGTTTCTGCTGGTTGAAGTTGCAGGCTGGGTTTGAAGCTAGTAAGAGGTGATTGTTGTTTATACGCAAGATAACGCCGATGCTTTTTTGCGTACAGATCTTGAAGTCTTATTAAAACAACACGGTGTTGAGCATTTGATTGTGCGGTTATGCCTCTGAGTGTTTTGTTGTGGATTACGACGGTAAGGCGCGCTGCGGATTGGTTCACTTCAGTTGAGTTCCGGTGTCGGATGCTCATAACAACGCATGTCTCTCGCGGGGGACAGATCCCGCGCTCATCTCATTTAATGCGACTTTGCCCGTCAATGTAATAATTTCGAGCTTTGGCACTTAAAAAATAGCGGCAGTCACGGCGGACGAAACTAGCATTCTCCGTTAGGCTTTATTACTTTGAATCCGCCTCTTTTTCTTAAAACAACACAACCGCCTATACTTTTTTCATTTTTCAATCATTCATTTTTCATTTTTGGTGGATTTTTATGTATTCAGACGTTTTATGATTTTTTGGTTTAACGAAGATTGATATACCCAAAAAAATGGTTTTTCAAAAAAAGAACCCGATTTCGACCAAAAAAGCATCCCAAACCTCGATTCGGTTGCGTTTCATCAGGCAAGCGATTTTCAAGGGGGAGTTATTCTCTGGTGCGTTGGTTACGGGTGCACAAGAAACGTTTGGCGGAGGATATTGCTGCTCGATCCAAAAATTTTTCTTCGTAAATTTCTTTTAAATTCGCCGGATCAAGGCTGGGGAATCATTTGCCAAAAAGCGGATTTTTTTTTCGAATTTGGGGGCTTTGGGGCCGCTTGGCCGGGGGCCCCCAAAAACGGGCTTAATGGATTTAAAGGGTTTTTTTGGATTTAAAATTTCTCCTTTCCTTTGTGTGTGTGTGGTG